>ERZ780149.461-NODE-461-length-53401-cov-24.237169_pt1 | contig 53401 bp, 38 predicted proteins | sample MGYA00511367_ERZ780149 | MGnify/ENA primary metagenome ERZ780149 (study PRJEB29588, sample SAMEA2153852) | human gut metagenome | biome: human gut; feature: human-associated habitat; material: faeces | place: Denmark | collected 2008/2010 ... | reverse complement strand
GAACACAGAAGTTAAGCTCAGTTGTGCAGAAAGTACTTGGCTGGACACGGCCTGGGAGGATATGTAGATGCCGGTTTCCAAAAGAAAACACACTCAATCGAGTGTGTTTTTCTTTTATATAACGTCTCTTAATATAATCATGGACACTTGATAACCGTGTCCAGCCAATACAATTGCAAAATTTCACTATAACGTAGCACAAATCAAAACTTAATTTTATGATAAAAGTAGATTGTGCGTCTTAATACTTTTAAACAAACCTAATATAAAAGCGAAATTTTGCAAAGAGGAGCACTCGACTAAAAGCGCGGGCATACAAAACACCCTTGCTTGTTAGAAGCAAGAAAGGGAACTTGCTTACGTGATTATGTTTGATTTGTGTAAGTTACAAATTATGTTGATAATATTTCATGGTTTTGTATGACAAGCAAAAAAGGCGAAGTGTGACGAGGACACGAGCCCGGGAGGATATGTAGATGCCGGTTTCCAAAAGAAAACACACTCAATCGAGTGTGTTTTTCTTTTATATAACGTTTCGTAATATAATCACGGACACTTGATAACCGTGTCCAGCCAATATAATTGCAAAATGACCTTGCGTATTAAGCACAACGGTATGCTATTTTGATGATTAAACTTAATGTGTGCCCTAAATAGGAACGGACATTTGACATAAAAGGCATTTTGCAAAGAGGAGCACTCGACCAAAAGCGCAGGCATACAAAACGCACTTGGTTGACTGAAGCAAGAAAGGAAACTTGCTTACTTGATTTGATATGTATAAGTATGATATAATCACATAGTAGTTTGAAGTATGAGGAACGTATGATACCGAGATTTGAAAGAGCAAAACGCCAAAAACCAAACGGAACTGACGATAAACCGATAAACGTCGTTTATTTATCCGATAACGATTTTGAGTTTATAGAACAAGTGCTATGCAAGGCGGGAAAAAGTGCGGTCGACTTGGAGTATCTGAAAAATATAAGCGAAAATGAAATACGCGATATTATTTCTTTGCTTACGGACGAGATTGGATACGATTCCAAAACCGACGATATTGACGACAACGGCAGAATTGCCGACGCTATTATAGAAAAACTGTTGTTTATCCTTTACGACAGGCAAGGAAGCTCGACCGTTGTTTTGAAGCATGAAAGTGAACGATAATTGCCTTTCAAAACGAGCGAAAACGTAAAAAATGTCCGATAAAGCCATACAACTGTATTGTTAGTTATAATAGTTGACATTTTAATGCTTTTTTAATATAATGTAGCTACAAATAAAATCTATCCATGGAGGATACTGAACTATGAACAAAAAAGTTATGGCTATCGTAGCAGTTATCGCACTCGTTGCAATCCTCGGCATCTGCCTCGTTGCGTGCAACGCAGAAAGCTATGAGAAGAAACTTGAAAAAGCAGGTTACACCGTTACATCTATGACAGCTGATGAAGCAAAAGAAGACGGCGCAGAATGGGGCGTAAGCGGAATGAAGGGTACTGATATGGTCACCGTTATCAAATTCGCAAACACCGACGATGCAAAAGAGTTTGAAAAGAATGTTCCTACCGTATCATTCGGTGGCGTTAAAGTTGTTGTTGAAAGACAAGGCAAAATCGTCTTCTACGGCACAGAGCAAGGCGTTAAAGATGCAAAATAATTAAGCTATAATACTTAACAAAAAAAGCACTCGTACGAGTGCTTTTTTATATGCTTTTTTGGGATATTTCAAAGTATTATCGGTTGGATTTGCACGCCTTGCAAGGCTTTTTGCACGGTGGGAAGAACGAGAGAAGTGTCCGCAATAAGCGAGTGTGGTTTTTTGTCGGGGGAGTCTTGCCCGAACGGCACGAGGTATATATTTTTTGTGTTGAGAAGCGTGCCGATATTCTTGGCGTTTGCGCCGAGTGCGTCATTCGAGGACACGGACAGCACTACGGGCTTATCGGTGCGCAAGGTGGCTTTAACCGCCATCGTTACGGGAGTATCCGTTATGCCGTGCGCAATCTTTGCAAGAGTATTTCCCGTGCAAGGTGCGACGAGAGTGAGTTCTATGCCCGATTTGGTCAACTCTTCCGCTTCGACAATGCTTTTTATGGGGTATTTCCCCGTTTTTTGAACGATTATATTTTCAAAATCCGATTGCTTGAAAAAGCGTGTATCGAGCGTCGACACGTTGTAACTGAACACGGGCGTAAGGTCGAAGCCGTTGGCTATCAGTTCGTCCACAACTTTGAGAACATTGGCAAACGTGCAAAACGAACCTGTTATACAAAGACCGATTTTTGTCATTTTTTCACCTCCGAAATGAAGTCGTACATCGCTTTTGCCGCGCTGTAAGGACACGTTTTTGCGGGCAGAGCGGGGTATATGTCGGCGTCAATGCCGAGATATTTGGCGTATTCGAGATTGATTGCGCACTGCGATGCAAGGTCGATATACACGCAAGAAGATTGCATACTCATAAGTTGTTTATCGCTTACGATAGGGGACGGGACGGTGTTTATCACGATATCGTACGGCGCAAAATCAAAGTTTTTCATAGGCAAAATACGCTTTGCAAAGGCGTGTGCCGGGCGCGCCGACGACGTCGTCGCGATATCGAATTTTATGTCGAGTTTGGCAAGAATTTTGGCAACTGCCGCGCCCGTACGTCCGAAACCCATAACGAATACGTAGCAATCAGCGATTGATTTTTGCGAGTGTTCAATCATTATTTTTAGCGTACCCTCTGCCGTGAGACGGGAGTTTATCGCTTGAAACACCTCGCTGTCGTTATATTTATATAGATTGATATCGCGACTGTTTGCAAGTTCTATAGCCTCGCTTAGGCATCGTCCGCAAAACACGTTTGCCCCGTCCTCAACAGCCGTAAGTGTCTTTGCCTCAATCAGTACGTTGGGCGCAAAAACATGCGTTGGACGCTCGAAAGACGTTCCTTTAAGCATAGACGCAAGATAGAACATACGCTCGTCGGTTTGATGCACAATTACGTTTTTCTTTTCCATACGGTATGTTATGCAATCTTTTGAAAATGAGTTAATTCACAAAAGAAATATCGGCACACATAGTATGCAAAGAGGTGAAAGATGGAAAGATACTTTTTGGGTAACAACAGCGGTTATGGTTTTTGGAACGACTATGATGCGGAATTGAAAGGCAAAGACAGAGTTGCGCTTCTCAAAGGCGGACCTGGAACGGGCAAGTCCACGCTTATGAAAAAGATTGCGGAATACGCCAAAAAAGCCGGACACGATATAGAACTTTGGTATTGTTCGGGAGACCCGAACAGCCTTGACGGAGTGTATATAAAAGACACGAACAGAGCGGTGGTTGACGCCACCGCGCCCCACGCAAGCGGAGTGGATATACCGATAGTGAAGGATAGAATTTTTGACCTTGCTCAAAGCCTCAAACCATACAAATTGAGAGGTGTGCGCGAAGACATCGAAAAACTTATGAATTGCAAAAAACAATGTTTTATGCGTGTATATCAACACTTAAAGTCCGCTTTATGTCATTGCGATAACAAAATGCAACTTGAAAAACAAACCGTAGACGATGGGGGTGTGCGTGCCTACGCATACAAAATCGCAGATGTTTTGCGTCGTGAAAAATGTGATATGAAAGAGAATAGAAAGTTGTTTTCGCACGCTATATGTCCGAGCGGTGAAAGCACCTATTTCGACCATTTGCGAGGCGCTCGGATTTATCTCGTTGACGGGTGCGAATACGCAATAAGCGTATTCTTCGACGAACTGTCAAAACTCTTGAAAGGGTGTACTTTGCTACAAAATCCGCTCGACCCCACGAGGTATGAGGGCGTGCTGCGCGGCGGTGTGGCGGTTGTGTCGGATGCGGGGCATTTCAAGGGAGACGTGAGCGAGATGGTCAATCTCGGAACGTTTCAAAAAGGCGGATTTGAAGAAGATTTAAAGGATGAGGAAAACGGCAGAGTATTGCAGACGGCGTTTGCCGTTTCAAAACTCAATCTTGCCAAAAAGACGCACGAGCAAATTGAGGAAAAATTTATAAAAGCAATGGATTTTTCAATCAACGAAAAGCTAACCGCGCAAGTCGCCGAGTTTTTGCTCGAATAATGTAAAAATACGTGCTTATATCATGTATGTCTTGACATTACGCGTCGTATTTGGTATAAAAAAAATATGGATAAAAACGCTACTTCCAAAAAAAATATCAACAAAAACGACGTGCCTTTTTCCAAAGCGTACTGTCGTTTCTTTTTGGGTTTATGCGGATTTATAAGACCGTTCTTGCACGGTAAATGCACGCAGTCCAAAGAGTTTAAGGCGCAAAAGAAAAACGGTGCGATGCTTGTTATCTGCAACCACTTGTCGGCTTACGATTTTATCCACTTTTCCTCGGCAATGCAGGGTGCGCCTCTCAACTTCGTCGTGGCGGAAAATATGATGTATTCTATGCCGATTTTCGCAAAACTTTTGGGCAGTTATCATGCGATAACCAAAAAACAATATTATGCAGACTATCAGTGCATCAAGAGTATAAAAAAATACCTCGACGCGGGCATAAGCGTTCTTATTTGTCCCGAGGGCAAAGTGTCGGCAGACGGCGTAACGGGCGCGATTTTGCCGTCTATCGCAAGGCTCGTCCAATGGCTCGGATATCCTGTCGGAGTCATCAAAATGCGCGGAGCGTCGCTTGCAAGACCCAAATGGGCGTATAATTTGCGTATGATACGCAGAGGCAAGGTCCTCACCGATTGCAATATGCTTTTCACCAAAGAGGACGTCAAAACGCTGTCCAAAGAGGAGATTTTGCAAAAAATCACCGACGCGCTTGCGCACAACGAGCATAAGTGGCAAGTTGAAAACGGCGTCAAGTTCAAAGGCAGACATTACGCCGAGGGACTTGAAAGACTTTTGTATTATTGCCCCAAGTGTCGTAGTGAATTTACGATGACGTCAAAGGACTCTCATCTCACTTGCCAAAAGTGCGGAAACGACGTCGTTTATACCTACGACGGACGACTCGAACCCGTCGGTGACAGCGTAAGTTTGAAGCGGATAGATTTATGGTACGCCGTGCAAAAAGGCTTGGTTGCCCAAGAGGTAAAAAGCGACGATTTTTGCATATCCGACAAGGTCAATTTGTTTGTCGAAAACGAGAAAAACAACGGTTACAGATTTGTTGCAAGCGGTGTTATGACGCTTGACAAGCAAAACTTGCGGTTCCACACCGATTGGCAGACGAGGCCGAAAGGAGTGAAGTCCAAATACGGCGTAAACAGTATGACGTACGACGTTGACGACGAGCAAGGCACGGAGCCTGTCGAGGATGAGTTCAAAGATATAGTTTTTCCGATAAATCGCACGGATACGGTGGCAAATTTACCGGGGACGGCGCTTGATATGTACGATGACAAGCACGTTTACAGATTTATGTTTTCCGAGCGCAAAGCGTCAACGAAATACGTTCTTGCGATAGAAGAAATGTACAAACAACAAAAATAATTAAGAAGTTTTTCAAGTAAAAAACCGCATTCTATGCGGTTTTTTTATGCGTTATTGCGCACCTTTTGCATTTGGTGTTGACAATTTTATGAGGATATTGTAGTATTATATTTGTATTCTTATATTTACGATGCGCGTTCGCGCGTACGTATAAGGCGGAAAGTGTATGAGAAAGAAAGTAACTCTATTTCTGATTTTGGTTCTCTGCGTCTTGTTGACGCTTTCGCTCGTTGCGTGCAACAACGGTCAAATCGACAAATTACCCGATGAAATCGGCGCGGGCGACGTCAATGACAACAAGAACGACGGCAAGATAAACACATACCTCAAATTCGGTATGCCAAAAGCCGTATCGTCTATTTTCAGCAGTATTTATGCGGACGAGTTCAACATGAGCGACGTCGAGTATAGCATCGTTTATACCGACAACACGTCGACGACCGTCGTCAACGGCGGGAATTTGTCGGACGCTATGGTGACCAAAGTCGTTGACAATTCCACAAACGAAGACGTTTTGAAAGACCTCGGTTCACCCATCGTGTGGCGCAAAGGTCATTATATGGTTTTCGTTTCCGTCACTCTCTTCGGCGGAGGAAAGGCGGAAGGCTCTTTTGCTCTCCACTTGAAGGACCGCTACAAAGAGACGGAACAAGTCACTCTCACATTCGACCTCAACAACGACAAAGCGACGGCATATTTCGGCACTTTTAAGGGCGGAAAAGGCACTGTCAAAGTCGACAAAGGCATTACGCTCGCAAGCTGGGACGATTTCACCGATGCGTTCAGAATGGTGTGCGAAGGACAGGCGTTGTCCTCTGTGACTTACTCGGGCGGTACGCTTTCCGCAACGGCGGGCTTCAACGGCGGATTTACTATCGACTCGGATATCTCGTTCAAAGCCAACTGGACAGCCAACGTCATTAAAGCAACTCTTCTTCTCGACAAACCCAATGCAACCGTGCAATACGGCAAGAGCGATCCCGTTCTCGAATCCGCCGAGGGCGCAAAACTCGCAACTCAAAGCGTAGTTCGCGGTACGGGCAAAATTCAAGCGCCCGTAGTTGACAAATTCAATGTCTTCAACGGTTACTATTTTGCGGGCTGGTATAAAGACAACGACGGCAACGGCAAGTATAGCGAAGGCGACACGCTTTGGTCTTTCTCACAAAGCGTAGGCAGCACGGATATCACTCTCGTTGCCCGTTGGACGGAGCGTTCTTACACTTTCACGCTCTACACCATGGGTGGCGTATATCAGCAAGGCGTTACCAGTTCTTTGAATATCCAATCTGACAATGACGTTCCGACGGGTTACACCCTTGTCAACGCAACGTCGAGATTCGGTCTTGAAAATCATGAAATCAACAGAATCGTTGTCAAGGACTTGGCATACGGTGTCGATTATTCCAAATATATCGTAAAAGTGGTGGTATTCGAGTCCACTACGGACGAACAAATCAAAGCAAACACGAGATATTTCACTTTTGCGGACTTGACTGCAAAGCTCGTAAAGGGCAGTGAAAACTACGTTGCGTACAGCGGTATTTACAGAGATTATCAATGCACCGAACCTGCAAAGGTCGATAAGATCGAGTCCGACGAAACGGGCAAAATCGACGATATCGGTTACATCAAGTGGGCTTTCAAAGAGGTTGAAGGTGAAAGCGACAGAGCGCGCCTTGAAAGACTGAGCGGTTATTACACCGACGTCGTTTTCAAGGATTGCCTCACAATCAAGTCTGACGGAAGCATACGTATCGACAAGATTGCGGACGAGTCGGTAAGCGAACTTATTATCCCCGCAACTCTCATCGTCGGCGGTAAGGAGTGTCCCGTCACCGAGATTTCCGCAAAGTCTTGTATGAATCTCAAAGCCTTGCTCAAAATCGATATGTCCAAGGCAAGCAACCTCACAACGATAGGAGAGCAAGCGTTTGCGCATTGCCCCGCGCTTTCCGAGGTTATATTCCCGCAAAATTCTGCAATTACGGAACTTGGCAAAAACGTATTTTACAGATCTCGTTTTGAAAACGAGTACAAAGAGAAGAACAACACCGATTATTTCATTGTCAACGACGTCCTTTACAAATACGTCGGAACGGGCGTGGATGCAAACGGCGAAGCGGTCACTTCAATCGACCTTACGTCCTTGACGCAAGTCGAGACTATCGCGGACGGCGCGTTTGCAAATCGTACCGAAATCAAGAGCGTAACGCTCGGTGACGGCGTAAAGAGAATAAACAACGGCGCATTTGCCGGTTGCACGGATCTCGATACGTTTATCGTGTCCGAAAATTCGCAACTCGAGTATATAGGCGAAACCGCGTTTGACGGTTGCGCAAAACTCATCTCTACTACAAGCAACGTTTATGCCAACGACGGTCGCACGGACTACAAGGCAATCATAATCGGCAGAGTTTATTATCGTTTCCTCGATACTACGGCAACGAGTGCGATTATACCCACCAACAACACGGGCAGTATTCACGTAAATCACATTGCCGCAAACGCATTCAAAGATTGTAAGAATATCGCAACCGTCACAATCGATTATCCGCAAGAGATTTTGTCCATCGGCAAAGACGCTTTCAGTATGACCGAGTGGATAAAAACGGAAGACAACTTCACCAAAGACGGTTTCTCGGTCGTCAACGGTATGCTCACCATTTACTATTCGGGCAGTTTGGGCGTTGAGTCCGACGTCGTGTTGCCCGCAAACGTAAGAGTCATCAACGAGCGTGCGTTTGCGACGTTTGCAAACCAAATCGCAACCGTGCAAATCGGTGACGGTGTGGAAAGAATAGAGAATTACGCCTTTGCGGGCGCAAGCTCTTTGGTAAGTTTGATTTTGCACAAAGTCGGCGTCGATACCGCTCAAAACAAACTTACGGACGCACCCGAAATTGCGGAATATGCCTTTGCGGACAAAGACGGCAAATTGCTCGATACGGTAAGGTTCTTCTTCCGCGAAGAAGTCATCAACTTCCTCGACGCACATAAAGACGGTGACGACGTAACGGATAGCGCGACTATCGGCTGGATAAGACTTTACAAGCAATATCGTTTGAGATTCATCACCGAAGATATCAAGGCAGTGTGGATTGCAAACGACGCAATCTCTCACGTCGTATTGCGCACCGACAGCAACCAAAGCGCGGTTGACACAATCAAGGCGGAGTACGGCTCGATTATCGCCAAAGCACTCGTTGTTACCGGCAATACCGAGGTCGTGAGATACGAAGATTTGGATATTACCGCCAACACCGTGTCCGCAACGCTTATCACGAAAGATAATTATCCCGACCTTTACGAGGAGGGCGTAAACAAGTACATTTTGACGTTTACCTACGACGGCAGTGAAAAGGGTTGCCACAACACGCCTGCCGACGGCAACGCGTTTATAGTGACGATAGTCGACGCAATCGGTTCAAGCGAAACGAGCAGTTTCTATGAGACCAAGATTGGAAAATATCCTCAAAACGGCACGGTTATCGACGCCAACGGCAAGACGCAAAACGACGCTTTCTGGTTCGAGGGCTTCGAGGGTGACGTCGAGGGTGAGCTTTTGCCCACGTTCTACACGTCCAATAGCGGTGTAAACGTAACGTTTGTGTACAAAGACGTTGCGGGCAATATCCGCCGTATTCCCGTCAAGAGTATCGAGGGCTTCAACACCATTGACGAAAAACCGGGTGAAGCAAAATTCACGGTCGACTTCCACGGTATCGGTACGTACGTGTTCAGTGTGGACTACAACGTTAAGAGGTCGAGATATATCGCAATAGAGCAAGTCGATGCGGTGGCAATTCCCATCAACGGTGAGCCCCTCAATTATTTCAGAAACTTCAACGTCAATATGGTCGGGCAAGACGGCTCTATCTCTCAAAAACCGCTCAGCACGCTTCAAGGCTTCGAGGTTATTGAAGTCGACGGCGTCAAGACGTCCAAAGTCAATACGGCAACGCTCGGTTTGCATACTCTCAAAATTGCGTACAACCGCACGGATGCCGCAAACGAACTTACTCAAACCATAACCTATTCCGTAGTGCTCGAAGCAGACCCGTCGCTCTTCACTTACGAAGTAATCGATTACGCTGCAAAGACCGCAAGAATAACGGGCTGTCTCGCTTCCACAAAGAGTATGGAAACCATCGTATTGCCCGTGACTTACACTGAAAACGGCGTTGTTTATGCGGTTACGGACATCGGAAATATCCAATCCGAACACGGCGTATTTGAGGATTACACCAAGCTCAAAGCCGTCTACCTCGGCAGAAATATCGTCAAAATCTGCGCAAACTCGTTTAGAGGTTGCACTGCGCTCGAACACGTTTATACCGCTCAAAGAGTGGATGACGAAGCTGTGGTGCTTCACGATTACAACTTTGACGTAATAAGCACCGAAGAGACGGAAAACGATACTATCAAGTACGTCAGCGTAGTCAACTTGCAAGGCGTTGAATACAGCGGTGTTCTCGTCATCGGCGCACAATACGTGACCGAGGCAACGGGAGGCACAAAACGCATCGTTTATAAGGTTGTCGGCATCGGTGAAGGCGTCACCGTAAACGCAGGCACGGAAGTGTTCTTGCCCGATACGGTGTATAGATTTAGTGCAATCAAATACGTTTCGGCAGTCGAGGGTGAAGAGGGAGCAGCGGTTGTCCCGTACGTTTACACGTCGGCAAACGGCATCAAGTTCAAGACCGTAGAATATGTAAGCGCATCCGTCGAATATATCGGCAACAGCGCATTCTCGGGTTGCTCTTCGCTCAAATCTATTGATTTGACCAGAGCCACCAAACTCGATTATATCGGCGCAAACGCCTTTGAAAATTGCGGACTCGAAAGCATCGATTTGAGCAAAAATACATTGCTCAAATCAATCGACGCAAAAGTATTCAACGGATGCACGAGCCTTTCTACCGTCATGGTATCTTCTTCTTTGAAGTATATCGGTGACCGAGCGTTCGGTGGATGCGCCAATCTTTTGAACTTCACGTTTAGCGATGTCAACGGTTTGGAAACCGTCGTCGAAACGGCGTTTGAAGGTTGCACCAAAGATGGTTTCGTAGCACCGACCAAAGCGTAATTAAACGCAATTTAACGTAAAAAATCGTAAAAAAAGCATACGATTTTTCATCAAAAAGCACCGCTTTTCGGCGGTGCTTTTTATATCGCTTGGTATTGACAATTATTGTCGATAACCGAATTGTCGGCAATACCTAATACTTAATTTTTTATATTTAATAACTGATACCTCATATCCGATATATCGGTCGCTTATACGCTTAACCTATAAGGGAAAGCATTCGAGGATATTTTGCAGTTTTTTTGCGTTTTCGTCGGTCATATCGGTGAGAGGCAGTCGCAATTCTCCTTCACAACATCCTCGTATTTCCATTGCTTTTTTTACGGGGATCGGGTTGACCTCGCAAAAGAGCACGGATATTAAGGGAAGTGCGTCGAGCTGCATTTTTGACGCTTTTTTGACATCTCCGTCCAGCGCAAGGTGCGCCGTTTTTGCAAAATACGCAGGGAATACGTTGCTTGCAACGCTTATGACACCGCTTCCGCCCATTGCCGTGATAGGGACGGTGAGCGCGTCGTCACCGCTGTAAACGTGTGCTTTTCCTCTCACGAGACGCAGATATTGCTCTATTTGCTCCATATTCCCGCTTGCCTCTTTCACGGCAACTATATTGTCGTATTCGCTTGCAAGTTTTGCAAACGTTTGCGGAAGCATATTTACGCCCGTGCGCGAGGGTACGTTGTAGCATATAATAGGGAGGCTCGTTGATTTTGCAATTTCACCGTAGTGCGCCACAAGCCCCTCTTGCGTGCATTTGTTGTAATAAGGCGTGACAACGAGAAGCCCATCCGCACCCAGTTTCTCGGCGTTTTTACACGCCCTAATCGCACTTTCGGTACAGTTTGAGCCGGCACCGACGATTACGGGTATTTTGCCTTTCAAACGCTTTACGGCAAGCGTTATAACGAGGTTCTTTTCCTCTTGCGACATAGTGGCTGGCTCACCCGTCGTCCCGAGTACGACTACGGCGTCAACGCCATTATCGTATTGGTAGTCGAGTATCTTTTGAAACGCTTCGACGTCAACTTTGCCGTTTTTGAAAGGTGTGATAAGTGCCGTTGCAATGCCTTTGAAAATCATTTACGCCTCCTGTTTTTTCGACGTGTTTTTAATCAACAATTCGACGATTTGCACCGCGTTGGTCGCCGCGCCTTTTCGGATATTGTCGGCAACCACCCATAGGTTCGCACCGCTTTTAACGCTATCGTCTTTTCTTATTCTGCCGACGAAAACTTCGTCGTGGTTTTGGGCAATAAGCGGAGTGGGATACACAGCGTTTTTCGGGTCGTCCATCACCACTATTCCGTCCGCTTTTTCAAGCACTTTTACGATATCGTCTTTCGTGCAGTTTTGCACGAACTCGACGTTTATCGATTCAGAATGACCGTAGAACACCGGAACTCGTACGGTTGTTGCAGTTATGCGCATATTTTTATCATGCAAAATTTTGCGTGTTTCAACCACCATTTTCCACTCCTCTTTTGTGTATCCGTCGTCCATAAAAACGTCTATGTGCGGTAACATATTATACGCAATCGGGTGCGGAAATTTCTTGGGTGCAACGCCGTTTATTCCGTCTTTGAGGTCATTATATCCCTGCACGCCCGCACCCGATACCGCTTGATACGTCGAGTATACCACGCGCTTTATTCCGAAAGCGTCGTACAGCGGTTTGAGCGCAACGACGGCTTGTATCGTGGAGCAGTTGGGGTTTGCGATTATCCCTTTGCTATACTTGACGTCTTCGGGATTGACCTCGGGCACGACGAGCGGAACGTCATCGTACATACGCCACTTGGACGAGTTGTCCACCACCGTCGCGCCTATCTCGACGAATATGGGCGCAAACTTCTCGGACACGGACGCCCCCGCAGAGAAGAGTGCAAAGTCCACTTTACCTTTGAGATTTTTTACGTTATCTTCGGTGAGCTCGATTACGGTGTGCTCCTTGCCCGCGAACTCTATTTTTTTTGCCTGCGCTTTTTGCCGAAGCAAAGAGATAATAGTTGTCTACGGGAAGATGTCTTTCCTCGAGCACTTCCAAAAATTTGTTGCCAACCATACCGGTTGCGCCTACTACGGCAACGTTAAATCTTTTCATATAGCCTCCAAAGTCCTTATGTACAAAATTTAACGTTGACCTCCTTGCCAAATTAAATCAATTTATAGACTTTTATACATAATATGACGTTGGCAAAAAATGCGTGCGGGTGCAAAAAACTTGTCGAAATTCGGGAAAATTGCCGGATGGAAATTGTTAATTTATATAGACGCAACGACGCCGTTTTGCAGTGTTTGGCAAAAACGACACGGTTGGGGTTTTGAGAAAAAGTTGCCGCTTGTCTCGGCAAACAAATAATTGTTGCTTTTCATTTGATATTTTAGATATAATAATGTATAATCATTATATCTATGCTTTAAGGGAGTTGACAATGGCAAACAACACCACAAATTCGGCGTATGCGCGTCCCGAGAAACAAGCAAAACTTTGGCTTGGTAAATTGTTTACGGACGCTTCGGTCAAGACCGAACCCGAAGAACCTCAAAAAATCGTAGTTGCAGGGCTTGCAGAGGCTCGCCCGACTAAAGAATATCCCGACACCTTTTTCGGAAGAGCGGCGGCGGTTATGCGCGGAGAACTATCTTTGCTCTTCAGATCCACGCTGTACTTCTTGATTTTTGCAATCCCGTTTATCGTGATTTTTGCTTGGTTTGCAGGTTATTTCGAGACCAACATAGTCAACGTCGGCGGGAATAACAACTTTATGGGGGATATCGGCATCGGTTTCCCGGGTGGCGGTGACGTGCTTGCAACAAGCGTCGCAAGTCTTTATCGCAACGTAAGAATGCCCGTCGTTGCAATGTACGCGGCGTGCTTGCTCTTTGGCTCGCTCGGATTTTCGGGCTTGTTCTATTGCGCAAAACGCAGTTATTATCAAAATTATTATAAAAACTTTTCAAGACAATTCTGGTACGGCTTTGCCAAATATTGGTGGAAGTTCTTCGTCGCAGGGTTGTTTATGACGGTCGTAGGACTCGGTATGGTCGAGGCATTGTTCTATTTGTTGGAACAACAAACGCTCGGAACTGCGGGTGCGGGTGCGTATTGCGCGGTCGTGTTCAGTTGGGTGCTTGGAATTCCGCTTCTTGCAATCCCGATGATTATGATGGGACTCTTCACGTCCTATGATTTGACTTTCGGTCAATGTTTCAAAAACGCACTTGTAATCATCGCAAACAACGCCGTATTTACGACTATCGTCGGCGTGCTTTCCGCCGCTCCGCTTGCGCTTTTGTCTGTCAATAAGACGCTCGGCGTAGTCATCAGCATTGCGATGGCACTTATCGGATGCACGTTTATGGCTCTTTGCTGGATTGCGCTTGCGGACAGAGGTATGGTCAAGTGCCACAATAAAAAAGTGGCTCAAGACAAGACCGAAAAGTACGAACAACGCAAAGCCGCAAAGCAAAATCCGTACGCAAACGGTGCTCAAAAGGCTCAAAACGCTCAAAACGCAGGTCAAAAGAAGAAAAATCAACCCGCAAAACCCTATCAAAATCCAAAGAAGAAAAAGAAAAAATAATGGCGCAAATCATAGGTTTTAATCTCTCAAAAGAGGATTATTTCAACCTTGCCGACGACGCTTTTTCAAAAGGCGACAGCGAGAAAAGCATCGTCAATCTCAACAAGGCATTGAACGTTGACGACCGCTTCTTTGAAGCGTCGCTTGCGCTTGCCACCGTTTATTCCTCGCTCGGCGTATGGGATATATCCAATGCGACTCTCTACAAGACCTTGTCCAAGCATCCCGACAAGGATACGAGAGATCGCATTTTTTATCAGTTGGCTATGAATTTTATGGATGTCAACCAACCCGAAGTTGCCGAATACTACCTTCAAGACATAGCAGATGCGTACGATATTCAGATGCCGGAAGGCGACGGTAATGCGACAAACGGCATCGAGGGCGGTTTTCACGTTGTCTATCCCAAGGGCGAGGACTATTACGAGATGCTTATCGAGCGCGCCTACGAACTCGTGCGTGCAAGAAAGTTTGACGATGCAATCGCACTTATGGACGAGGTGGACGCGCACTCCAAGTCCAAAAACGCGGCAAACCATATCGTTTTGGTGTGCCTTATGATGAAAAACGACCTCGACAGCGTCATTGCCAACGCGCAAAAAATGCTTGCCGAAAACGGGGACAGCCTTGCGGTAAAATGCACGCTTGCAACCGCGTATCTTATGGAAGAAAAGGTGCAAGAAGCGTACGAAGTGCTTGACGAAATATTGCAAAAAGACTACAAGAGTATGGAAGATATTCTTATGATTTTGCCGTTGCTCGTCAATATGGATATGCACGCGGAAGTGGTCAAATACACGAGGCGAGTGCTTGAAAGCCTGGATTTGCAACCAAACACGATGATTTGGCTTTCCCAAGGTCTGTATAACCTCGGGCAAAGGGATGAGGCGCGCAAAGTTATGGTGAAGGTGCGCAACATATTCGGTGAGTATTCCCCCGCCGAGTATTTTCTCGAACTTTATAAGACCGAACCTGAAAAAGTGGCGTATTCTATGAATTTGCCTTACGTCGAAAGAGTGAGAAGATACAAAGTCCTCGACACCGTAATCAAACTTTCGCCGGTAGACCTTGCAACCGTACTCGATATCAAAGACGATGACGCCATGCAAATCAAAAAACTCATAGAGTGGGCGTTTAGAGACGATAACGAAAATCTCAAATTCCTTATTCTCGACAAACTTGCGCTCGTCGATTGCGAATGGGCGGACGATTTTATAAGGGAACAACTCATAAGCGTGGATTTGTCCTTCGAGCTTATGTCGAGATTGCTTTTCTGCCTCGTGCACGAGAAGACCAACAAGTTTTGTCTCAACTTCGACGTCGTGGCGCAAGATAGATTCAAGAGCATAAGATATGTGCTCCCCGGGGCATATTACAAGATGTCTAACGTGCTTCGCAATGCGGTGAGTTATTGCATATCCGACATAGTTTTCACGGATGAAGAACCCAACGTTTATCTTGCAAAACTCACTGAAATTGTAAATAAAATCGTGCGTTTAGAGGACGGAAAGGCAAAATATACCAATCCGAGATACGCCAAAATATCCACAATGAAGAGTATGCGCACGCTCGTGGGCGTGTTGCTTGCCAAGGTGTACGAAGAGGACGATCCGCTCAATATGCGATTGCTCACCATCGAGAGATATAGCCTCAATACGGCAACGTTTGACAAATACTACAAAATCGTATTCGGAGAAGAAGATGGACGACAATAAAACCAAAAAAGAAATGTTGCAAATGCTCGACGTTATGCTCGACGAGGATAAGCCCTATCCGCAAAGACTGGAAGCGTACGAGTATCTAATGGAAGACTGCGAGCCGATTTTGGACGATATGATAAGCAAAATCTACACCCTCGAAGGCGAGACGGGCAAAATGCTTATGGAAGTGCTTGCCGAATATAAGGGGAACAAGGCAATCTTTATGGGGCTCGTGAGTTATCTGTATAAGGGTGAAGACGTCGCGCTTTTTGCACGCCTTATCGGTGCGTACGGCGACGAGCAAGGCGTAGAAGTGCTCAAAACGTTCTGCGAAAATTACGAGCCCAATTACAACGAATATATGGAACTTCGCAACGCCGTTGAGGAACTCGGCGGAGATTTCGATTTGAAACAAGACTTTTCAGACGACCCGCTTTATCGCTATCTCAAAGGACTTGACGAGGTGGACGAAGACAGTCGCAAATCGCCTTTCGAAGACTATTTTAACGGCACGCAAGAACATCACCGCGATTGTGACGAAGATTGCGATTGTGACGACGAAGATTGCGATTGTGACGACGACTGCGACTGTGATGACTGTGACAGTGACAGCGATTGTGACTGTGGTGATGAAGATTGCCACTGTCACTGTCACGATTAAAGCTTTTCGGTGACGTAACACGAGCCGCAACGGCGGCGAGCCTCTGAGCGCCGAGCTTGACGATTAGTACAAGTGAGCAAACGAGTGTTGTTCTTTTCGTTTGCGAACGAGTGACATAACAAGAGAACGATACCTATCTATGTGAGTGCCGAATGTCGCCCCCGCGAGCGACGCTTACTTTTGTAGAGAAATGTTCTTATACGAGTGGTGGGAGAAATGCCGGCGTGTCCGGAAAGAGGGGGGTGCTTCGTTTAGGGGAGTTATGCGTACACTTCGTTTTGTGCGGGCATTCCGCGTCAATGCGGTTTGATTGCGAACTATTATCAGCACGCTTTCGGGCGTGCTTTTCTTTTGCCGTTTTGACTATAAACACGATCAACTTGACGATAGTCAACGCAGTGAGAACAACACCACACAAACTATTGAAAGGATAGAGGTTATCGACTATACTGTCAAAGCCGAAGAAACTCAACGGGTAGGTAAGAACAAGGCACAAAAACACGATGGCGTATCTATGCTTATCGTCGGAAAACACTGCAAGTTTCTTTGTGCGCGACATAGCTTTTTGCACTCTGTCACTGACGATTTTTAGAGACGATACGAGTGTTGTGAAGATTGCCGCCGCAATCAATACACCGCATACGGGTTTTAGATGCAATCGTTCGGAAATTGCCAAAACTGGCATTAAACTGTCGTTTACGTCGGATAAAACTACTGTTTGTAACATATATAACATTCCGAACATAAAACCGCATATCATAAGGCAAGAGAGCAAAATCTCTTTGTAGGACATGTTTTCACCCTCTTCGGATACGATAACTCCGCCCAAAAGGACGTCAAGCCCACTGTACAAAATCGGCTTGGAAATCGAAAAGGGAAGCGAGTATAACGGCGTAGGAAGTTTTGTAAAAATAAGTAATATGGAAAGCACTATCATCGGCACGAGTACGGCGTTGAGCAAGCGTATTTTCTCTATGCCGAGTACGACGATTACACCTCCGAGAATTGTCATGACAAGTCCGAAAGCAAGCGGAATCCCCGTAAGAGATGACATTATATAATCACCGCCTGCAAGCATAGAACACAGCGAAATGCTTGCCGCAGTAAATATGCCTAAGTTTACGATTTTACCTTTGGGCATAAGATGATTTTTGCCTGCGATAAGGAAGAGTGCACAAAGCAAAGACATAAAAACCGAAGAAATCGCGACGTTGAGAGGGGACGAGTCGCCGAAAAAGAGTGCTATCTCTCTGCCCGACGAAAACCCCGCGCCGATTGCCGTGCCTATATATAATGCTGCCGTTTTGAAAGATTTTTTCACACGAAAAACTTATGAAAATAACGGAAAAATTATGATAAATTATAGCGAAACTATACAAAATATCACTTCAAATTCATGTCAAAAAAAACATTGAAAAATGCGAAAAATTGCTAAAAACTGCACAAAAATTATGTCAAAAACAAACGAAAAATGCCCGCGTTCGAGCATTTTTGAAATGAGGTTATTGTTTTTTGAAAATCGATTTAATTCGCAAATAAAAAATGCGGAATACTAACGGTACCGGTTCTCGTTCTATTCCGTTAACTTGGCAACGCCCGTTTTTATTGCCGCTTCTTTGACGGCTTTGGCAATGGAGGGGACGACGCGCTTGTCAAAAGGTTCGGGGATTATGTGCGTTTCGTCGGGGTTGTCGATGAGATTGGCAAGTGCTTCGTAGGCGGCAATTTGCATATCTACGTTGACGTCGGTGGCGCGTGCGTCGAGTGCTCCTCGGAAAATCCCGGGGAACGCAAGCACGTTGTTGATTTGGTTTTGGAAGTCGCTTCTTCCCGTAGCGACTATTCTTGCGCCTGCTTGGAGAGCGTCCTCTGGCATAATCTCGGGGGAGGGATTTGCCATTGCAAAGACGATTGCATCATTCGACATAGAGCGTACCATATCTTTGGATATAGCGTCTTTTGCGCTTACTCCGATGACTGCGTCCGCGCCTTTAAGTGCTTGGGCAAGAGTGCCTTTAACGGCTCTCGGATTGGTACGCTTTGCAAGGTTACGTTGCGCTGCGTTGAACGCGTCGACGTCCTCGATAATGCCCGCCTTGTCGCATACGATAAGGTCTTTTGCGCCGAGCAAAAGCAAGAACTCGGCAATGGCAATGCCTGCACTTCCCGCACCGTTGATGACCAAACTGGCAGTTGATATGTCTTTTTTGACCACTTTAAGTGCGTTTTTGAGTGCGGCTGCCAAAACTATTGCCGTGCCGTGTTGGTCGTCGTGAAAGACGGGAATATCGCAAATCTCTTTGAGTCGTCTTTCCACATCAAAGCAACGAGGGGCGGAGATGTCTTCGAGATTGATTCCGCCAAAGCTCAAAGATATATTGTATATCGTGGATACGATTTCGTCCACGTTTTGAGTTTTAAGGCAGATAGGAATTGCGTCTATGTCGGCAAATTCTTTGAACAAAACGCACTTGCCTTCCATAACGGGCATACCCGCTTCCGCGCCTATGTTGCCTAGTCCCAAAACGGCAGAACCGTCCGTTATCACGGCGACGGTGTTCCATTTGCGAGTGAGCGAATAACTCAAATCATTATTTTCCTTGATTGCGAGGCAAGGGGCGGCAACTCCCGGTGTGTAGGCAAGAGCCAAGTCCTGCTTGTTTTGCACTTTGGCACGGGATACGACTTCGAGTTTGCCTTGCCACTCGAAATGCTTTTTCAAAGATTCTTCGGAATAATTCATAGTAGTCTCCAAAGGCGTGGAATGGTGCCGACTGCTTGCACATCGCTTGTTGCTTTTGCGGTGAAATATATTTACTTACCGCATACGGCAGTCGGTGGTGTATCGATGAAGTATCGATTGGGTTTAACCTTTTGGAAACATTTTACACCATAGCGCAAATCTACGCAAGGCAATATGTCATAATGTCTTGAATTTGAAACGGTTTTTGGATATAATCGTGTTATGAAAACCATTCTTTACTCACAAATAGTGCAAGAGGTGCAAAAACTCACGAGTGCGTGCAGTCGTATAGACGGGGCTTGCCTCGATATGCTCAAAAATTCCGCAAAAAACGAAAGCAACCCGAACGCAAAATTTGCGCTGGATATGCTCGTCAAAAATGCGGAAGTCGCCGAGCAAAACGGATTGCCCGTGTGTCAAGATACGGGTATGGCGGTGTTTTTCGTCAAACTCGGACAAGACGTGCATATAGAGGGCGGATTGCTCACCGACGCAATAAACGAGGGCGTTAGACAAGGCTATGCGCAAAACGGATACCGTGCAAGCGTGCTTGACCCCATAAGCAGAGTGAACACCAAAGACAATACTCCCGCAATCGTGCATCTCGAACTCGTCGAGGGGGAAAACCTCGAAATAACGTTTTTGCCGAAAGGTTTCGGAAGCGAGAATATGTCGAGGCTGTTTATGCTCAAACCGTCTGCGGGCGTCGAGGGCGTGAAAGAGTGCATCGTGCGAGCGGTGAAAGAAGCGGGCGCAAACCCGTGTCCTCCGATTATCGTCGGAGTGGGCATAGGAGGGACTGCGGAAAAGGCTATGGAAGTGGCAAAAAAGCAACTTTTGCGCGATGTGGCCAAGCATAGCGACGATAGCGTGCTTGCGGATATGGAAAGAGAAGTGCTTGACAAAATCAACGCTCTCGGCATAGGCGCGCAAGGCTTTGGCGGAGACAATACCGCCTTTGCGGTGCATATCGGCAAGTATCCGACGCACATAGCCGCTTTGCCCGTTGCCGTCAATATACAATGCAACGCAATGCGCATTGCAAAAGCGGTGCTGTGAGGTGAATATGAGCGAGTATAGATTGAAAGTGCCTTTTGACAAGGACGAGATCAAAGCACTTGTCGCGGGTGATAGAGTATACCTCACGGGCAAGATTATGACGGGCAGAGACGCCGCGCACAAGCGACTTTTCGAGTGCATAAAAAAAGGCGAGCCGTTGCCCGTGGATTTGAAAGGTCAAGCGATATATTACGTAGGTCCGTGCAGGAAGGACGGAAAAATCGTTTCGGCAGGTCCTACGACTTCTATGCGTATGGACGCATTTGCACCCACGCTTTACGACGAGGGCGTGCTTGCCACAATCGGCAAAGGCGATAGGAGCAAGGAAGTGTACGATGCAATCGTAAGAAACGGCGGTGCATACCTTGCAAGCGTCGGCGGTGCGGGCGCACTGTACGCGCAGTGCATAAAGAGTGCAAAAGTGCTTGCGTACGAGGATTTGGGCACGGAGGCGATATACGAGTTTGACGTAGAAAATATGCCGTGCATCGTGGCAATAGATAGCGAAGGGAAAACAATCTATCAAAACTCTCTTTGCGCCGAATGCTAAACACGTGTCACTTATCTCGTTGAGATAATTTGACACATATTTAGGCGCAAACGTCCTACACAAAAGCAATCGGAGCATTGCTTTTGTGCGTAATGTCTCACAACCTTGAGACGGCTCGGCGGTTGCTCGGATAGGAAGTTGATGCTCACAATTAGTCTTCGTGGAGTTATAAACTACCGCTCCGCCTGTCTACGAGCGTCGTTAGGCGCAATATAAATTGCGCTAATGGAATATTCCATAATTAAATCAAAACGGCACTTTATTTGCGCAAAACAAGCAAATAAAGTGCTGTTTTTGTTATATAAAAATCTTTTTATTCTTGTTCGTCTTGCTTATCGCAAGGTTCGTCATCGTCCAAAACTATTATTTCGTCTTGAGTTTTTACCTCGTCGTTTTGCTGTCGAGGTTTGGTTTCTTTGAAAGAACGAAGCAAAGACATATACGTTTTCGGACGCGTTTTTTCAAGGCGTGCGGCGTATAGCGCAAGGCTTGCAAGCAAAGTGGAAACGACCGCTTGTAGAACGTTTTTGGGCAAGGAGGTGAGTGCGGATTCTATCGTGCCGTACATAAACGCTTTGCAGATGAAATATCCGCACGCCATAAACAACGAGCAACCGAGGCAAGTGAGCACGGCAAACACGACTTTGAGTGCAAAACGTTTTTTGTCGGGCGTCTCGACCTTGTCGTACCACTTGTAGATTGCTTGGAAGATAAGGCCCGCGACTAGACCTTCGATGGCTTTTATAACTAGGGTATAAAGCATAGTGGCGGGGTAGGTGGTGAGGTCCGCCAAGAACGAGCCGAGTCCGCCCGCAATCATTGCGCTCACAGGATTGAAGAGCGCACCGCAAATGAGAATTGCGCTGTCACCGATGTTGAAGTTGAATGCCGGGAAGGGTATGCCGATAAGCGTGCATACGTAAACGATTGCCGTCATCATACCCGTGTAGGCGATGAATTTGATGGTGAAAACACTTTGTTTTTTCATAAAAAAATCTCCGTTTTTGGCGGAGAAGGATAAGTAGACGCAAGGCGTCTTAAAACTACTCCTTCCCAGTCTGACTTTACAGGCGGTTGCGGAATCTCACCGCATCGGCTGTTGGGGCTGTTGGACTTGTCCGTTCAAGACGGCATTACCACCGGTTGGGATATACCCACCCAAAGAATAATTACAAGCATATTGTAGCGCAGTGGGGGCAATGTGTCAACGTCGAAGTATGCGGAAATAATAGACAAAAAGGCGAAAGTGTATGCTTGGGGTATGTTTGCCTAACGGCAAGCGATATTGCGACTTTGGCGCAGTGATATTCTCGCTATGCGAGAGTGATATTTTTTGCTTGCGCAAAAAGTGATATTTGCGCCATAGTCGCAAGTTGTGGAGAATTTTATATTCCGCAAATAAAAAAACGCGCCGTGGCGCGTTTTGGGTTTGTCGATTAATCAAGCAAATTGTCGTAAATTATCGAATAAGTGGTGGATGCCTTGTCAACCCAACTCTTGTAGAGATATTTGGCAAGTTGACGATTGGCAACCACAAGTTTGAGTTCCATAAGAGTGGTGATATCATTGTTTATGCGCATAATCACCGTGTATGTTCCGTCGGCATTTTTGGAATAATCGCAAAAATACGATTGACGTTTTTTGAAACGCATACGATTTTCACGAGCGTATTGCACGATTTCGTCACGGATAGAAGACGGAATACGAGTGAAGAACAACGACAAGCAACTCACGCCGTCTTGGGTGATGTTGAGCATCTCGCTCTTTGGCACGCGATAGACAAGATTGGAGTCGAGAAGCTCGGCAAGATATTGCTTGCACTCCATATACGAAAGCCAATTGTTGTCGGACGAGCAGATGTCCAAGAGTGTGGACTCGGCAAGCGGAATTGCCATTTTGTCGAATACGAAAAGAATAACAAGTTTTTGTACCTTGCTATCAAGCGGTTGATTAGAGCCGAAACTGTCTTGAACGTATTCCATATCCCCTCTTGCGACAAGAATTGTCGTCAAATAAAAGCAATGCGGTTGCGTTTATCAATAGTACAACGAAAGATTGCCGTTTTCAAGTGTAAAAATAAAAATTTTGTCGAAATACAATTTATGGTATGCGGTGAAAGAAACGGGCACAAGTGAGATGCGCCTACGGCTTGATTCCCACGGTCACTTTGTTCCCTCTGAATGACGAGATGGGTGGGACACCCACACCCGAACAAAAGTCGTCGCTGTGGCAAAGGCAACTCACAAGCTCATTGCCTAACGCCACGCTAGCCTTATTGCTCTGCTACCGCGCAACCGATACACGCTGTCAGTTCAAGCAAGGGCAAAACTTTTGCCACAATTTCGCTATATCGCTTGCTTGGTGTGCGCGCCCTCGGCGCATTTAATTTTTACTCCATTTCTCCTTATGTCATTGCGAGGAACGCAGTGACGTGGCAATCCAGCCGAAGGCGCACACACCAATCAGACAATCTTGCGAAACTGCGGAAAGATTATTTATCTTTGCTTGAACTGATAGCAAAGATTGGCTGTGCGGTAGAAATTTCGAGAACAAATGCGGTGATCGGCAACAAATATCGTTTGTTGTCGTGACCGCAATGCCGTTTGAGAAATATGTATTGACATTTATATCGATTTTGTGTAATATTGTAATGTATAAAAATCTGCGTATGTGCGCGAGCGCGTATATACGCATAACACCAAAACCCGAGGTGGAAATTATGATGAGAAACAAAAAAGAGTTGAAAGGTTTTCTTCTCACGGCAACCAGACTGATTGTGCTGGCTTTGGTCTTTGTCACGGCATTTACGGTTGCATTGACTTCCGATTTCGTCGGCTCAATCGGCGCGGACAACGTGGCAAACGTGGCTGACGCAACAATCACGGATAAGGGTGGTTCGACACCTGCAAAGATTTCGGGATTTAATGCGGCGGCCTTCAACTTCCCCGATGGGAATACCAACAAAAAGAGTTGGTCGGCGCAAGTATCTCTTTCGAGCCTATCGATAACTTCTGAAAACGTCAGCGTTTATAAGCCGGAAGATACCGGTGTTGACGTGAACATCACAACATCAAACAATAATCAGTATTATGTCCATGCCGACGGACTTGCGACGAAATACATACAAGTTACGTCAAGAATAAACTTGGACTTGGGTGATTTCGTAAACACCGCAATACAAGTGGGATATGACGTAAAAGTTACGGTTGACGCATCGGTATCTTTCGAGGGCGGAAGCAATCAACAAAGCGGTGCGCTTGCCCTTGCTGTTCTCGGAAAGGCAAGCAGCAGTGAGACTCGTGACGCATACGCAAGCACCGTCACACTTACGAGAACCAAACCGTATCTTGCGTTTGAAACATATTCTACCGCACAAAACCAAACTGTATTTACAAAGGCTATTAAACAGACAGTTGTGTTCAACTCGGTTAAAGTCGAAATTTCAGTCAACGACAATATGGTTGACGGCGCCGCGCCCGTCACAAGTTCAAAATACGTTGGCTTGCAAAACGATTACGTAAAGGGTACGAGCGGTTCGGGTTATGCTCCGTACGTTACGGATACGAATACGGCGTCCAATTTCCCCGTATACTTCGATTCAATCAAAAAATTCCTCAAAACGGATAAAGTTGCCGACGGAACGGGTATTTTGGCATCTTACACAAATAGCGCAATCGACAAAATCAACGGCAAAAACTATTATAAGTTTGCCCAAACCGAATACGTCGATATGTTCAACCGCACGGATAAGACTTTCGAAGAATTGATAGAGGCTTATCTTAACAATCCCGACTCTTTCGACAAGACGTTGTTGTCCAAAGTAGGTGCCGGCGACAAGACGTTGTCTGTGAGCGGAAGCAATATAAGTTGGACAAATGCGTCTAACGACCATTATATCAACGCAAGCGGTATCAAGTCCGTACAAGTGGGCGATACCGTATTCGATATTTACGATTCAAGCGGAAATTCATACGGCTCTCAAACGAAAGAAATTACGATCTCCGACACGGACGGCAATGTCGTCTCCGTAGGTTACGCAACCGTAACTCGTACCAATCGCGCAAGAGTGGTCGTTTCTATCTATTTTACAACCAACGCAACCGTACAAACGACGGTGACCGATTTCAGCGGTTTTAGCACGACGACGCGTCTCGAAGTTACGGGTATTGACACGAGCCTCAACGACAACGGCACGCCTATCTCCGACAACGAGTATATGAAAGCGGACGCTTCCTCGCTTGCTTGGCTTTATTCCAATATTTTGGAAGTCGGTTCGGAATTTGAAATTCCCGAAGATACGAGTGCGGCAAGCTATTCTCCGAGACTTTGGTTCTTCTCTGTTCAAAGAGCGGACGAACTTGCGGGACTCGGCAGTGCCCACGTGTTTGCGTCCATTGCGGACTTGCTCGCTTCGGGACTTAAACCAATAGGTGCAGGCGAGGGCTTCACCCTCGATTATAACTTTGCGGACGGCAAAGCAAAGAGCTACGGCTCGGCAAACTACGATGCTATCGGCACTCTCGGCGCGGACGGCAAGGTTACGAGCGAGAGCGGGGCAAAGGGACACGGATATTATCTCTTCACGTTCTATACGATTGACCTTGCGGGCAATATGAGCGCGAAGACGTCTTCGTACTATGTGAAAGCGGACTTCGATACGCCCAATTACAACGTTGACTTGTCTTATATCCTCAAAACGGACGGAACTAAGCAAACTATCTCCGCTTCTCAAAACGGAACGTGGGCAAAAGGCGTTACGACGCTCGATATCGTGCTCGGCGCGCTCGGTTTCTCGGGCAATACGCTCGTTTTTGAGGACTTGATGTCCTATCACGTATTCAAGTTTGAAAACGCAAAAGTGGACGGCGTGTATACGAGCAGACTCGCTTCTTACTACAACTCGCTTACCTCGACTGGTGCGACGGCGGTTGAAAACAACGAGACTACAATCACTCTCTCGGGTGAGGGCGGAAATCATACCGTGACCGTCAAGTATATCTTCGAGGCAAGCACCAATAGCGGAATTTTGCGCTTTGTCATCAATGCGGACAGTATCGAGTGGGCGACGGCGTTTACGCTTTATACGGGCGGATTCGATACTGTTGACGAGATGGACTTCCACCAAGGCCACAGCTATGTCGATTCGACGTGGGTTGGCGGCGTGAAGGTGCTTATCGATACAGACAACCCGATTGCTCCGGAATTCGTGTCGGGTGACGATACGCCGTTTAGCAAAAACTTTGACAGTTACGAGGCGTTGCCCTCTTATAGCGACAGACAATGGTATACGGGTGCTTACGACAAATACTCCGCAAGCATCGACTTTACCGACGTGTTCCTTTCAAGCGAATACGGCAAGGACGTCAGAGTGTATTACGGCATCAAAGTGGTGCAGAATCTTGCGGGGCTCGTTGCACTCGGGGAAAAGAGTATCGAGGGCGTTTACGGCACGATAACCGACAATAGCGCGGGATATTTCGACAGATTACAATACTTAACCGGCGACAATATGGCAGAAGGCGGTACGGTGCTCGAAAACGGCGCAATGAATATCGTTCCCGGCGGCGGTGCGGGTATGCGCGTTATCTACGTGTGGGCAGTCGACCAAGCAGGCAACGTGTCCGACCTCAAAACCTACTATGTACTTGCGGATAACACAACTTATACGCTTTCCGCAAAACTCGGCAAGAACTCCGTTGCGGACGCTTCGGCAAGCATAGTTTCCGTCGATGCGGAAGGCAATGCTTTGACCAAATTCACGAGAGGTGAAACGGCAACGCTAAATACCGTTCTCGGTGAAGATTTCGTGCCGTTTGCACTCACTCTTACCGTCAACGGCAAAGCAAACAAAGTGCTTTACAACTATATGCCGTCTCGCGATTGGACGATTTCGGACGCTGATAACGAAGACTATATAAATTATGCACAAAACGATTCGATAAAACTTGCAATCGACGACAAGGACAACCTCGGTATACTTGACAATACAAAGACGCTCAACGTCGAGTTTGCGTACAGAAAAGTGGTGGATTATACCGTCACCAATTCTACGGTTGCTTACAATTCTCGTCCGATTTCCGTCGAGATGACGTTTACGGACGCAGTGTCGGCGTCGAGCTTCAGTTATCGTTACTTTGACGAGAACGGCGAGGAACTTGCACAGGCTCCGACCAACCCCGGCAACTACTTCGTAGAGATTTTTATCGACAAAAACAACGCAAATTACGTCACGGCGGACTTCAATATGAACGGAGAGGGCAATCAACTCTTCAATAGAATTGCGGTCACCGTTACCAAAGGCAGAATTGTCATCAGCGCGGTCGAAACCAGTGCGCCTTACGGTACTGATCTTGCGGATATCCTCAAATACACCGTTTCGGGCATCGCTCTCGAAGATATGGCAAAGGAGGGTATAACCGAGGCTATGCTCGCGCTTGCTCTCGACGTGGCAAACTACGATTCCAAGGGCTTCTATGCGGTTGGTTTCTACAACGTCGTACTTAAAGACAATGCGCTTCTCAACGGCGTGGCAAACTACGATATCGCGTTTATGACGGCTCAACACCGCGTAACGCAACGCAATATCGACGTTTATACGCAAGCCGCAACCAAAGCGTACGGCGACGCCGATCCCAAATTCTACTTCGGCGTAAAAGAAAGCGATCTCGCGTTCAACACCTCAAAAACCGCGCAAGATATTCTTGCGGAAATCTTCGACGTAACGACTTATACCGCTGCGGGCAACAAAAACGGATTCTACCTCTACGAGGCGGGCGACCGTATCACTCGTGAAAAGGGTGAACTTGTATGGAGCTATCCTTTCAATACGGACAAAAGCTTGTTTGACGTCGGAAGCAATTACAGAATAACACTTCAAACGCAAGAGGGCTTCACCATCACTCAAAGACAAGTGGAAATTGACGTAAGCGGTCAATTCGCAGTGGTCAAGAGCGGTGTTACGCCGTCTTCCGAAGGTATTGTGCCGAGCTACACGCTCGACGCAAAAGACGCGTTCCTTGCAGAAACAATCGAGGGCTTGCTCAACGGCAAACTCACTCTCTCGGCGGACGGAACGGTTTTGAGCGACTACGATTCTGCAAAGTACGACGGAGCAACGGGCTTTAATATCGTGCTTGCAAGTATCAACGATAGCAATATCGCAATATCGCTCAAATCGCAAGAACAATACGTGATTTATATCGCAAAAGCGGGCACGGTCATCGTCAAAGCAATTAAGGAATTCAACTACGTTTACGGCGAAACAGTGCCTAATACTAATACCTACAACGCAAAAGACTTCACTTACGAGTGCGACGACGAAAGCGTTGTGTTCGACCGTATCGACTGGATTATGCACTTGTCTTACACAGGAGAGTATATTTCGGTTGGTAGATACGTTGCGACGTTCTCCGACGTAAAACTCTACAAGGACGGCGTGGAAATCCAAGGCGCAAACGTCAACGTCGAGCCCGCAATCGTCAATATCACACCCGCAACGGTGCAAATCAGACCCACGGCAACGGCTTTTGACAAAGTGTACGGCGACGCGGACTCCGCATACGGCATCGGATACGAAATAGTCAAAGTAAACGGCGTAGCGTTCGGAAAATCCGACAATTACGCAGGTATCAATTATAACGATTTGCTCGCGAGCGTAAGCGGTTCTTTCGCAAGAGCAAAATACAACAAGAACGGTGAATTTACCGCATACGGCACTCGTTACGATGGCGTTTTGACGAACGATAACTATTATTACGGTTACGTAGTCAGCAAAGCGTTTGCAATCGACAACGACAACTTTGTCGCAAATGCGGCGGTCGACGGTGAGTATAAGAACGCACGCTTTACGATTTCTCCGAAGGCAATCGTAATTCACACCGCAAAACTCGTCGGCTTGAGCAAATACTTCAACGGTAATAACGTCGTCGACTACGATGCGGCAGGCGTAACTATGTACGATCTCACCTCTCAACTCGCGCTTGCAACGGACAAGGTCAAACTCGTTGCAAACGATATGAGATACACCGAAATCGGTGACGGCAAGAGCGATGTCGCTTCGCATATCGTGTTCGGCGGATTTGCACTCACGGGTGAACAAAGCGCAAACTACTCGCTTGCTCATATAGTCAACGACGGCCATTCAAGCATTAAAGTGCTCGGCAACAAGGACGGCGAAAACTTCGTCATCGACGGCACGACGGTTGAAATCGTGTATATCGACAACTCCTATACCGACGGCGCAAAGAACGATAATATCTACATTATGTTCAAACGCGTGGGCATCACCAAGAACGACGTGTCTATCGTCAAAGAATATGACAACACCAACGTGCTTTATGCCGACAACGTTATCATCGCAATGAGCGAGACGGACCACGCAAGCACGGCAATGCTTCGCGGGGCGAATAAGACGTTGATTGTGGAAGAGAGCGGTGTGTTCTCGGGCGTAAATGCGGGTGACGGATACCTCATTTCAAGAGTCAAACTGGTGTTTACGTTTGCAAACGGTGATCTTACCGCGAGTAGCGTATACGACTACAAGGACAACGACGTCGATATCAGAGTGGTGGGCAACACCATCGAACTTACCGTGCGCAACGTCAAAGCGACTATTGCCAAGAAGGTACTCAACGCGTCGAGCTTCGCAACCGTCGCACCCGTCAATCGCGACTACAACTCGACGACGAACGTCGACGTCAACTATACGTTTGCAGACAACGCACTCGTAACGGGTGACAGCGTCGAGTCCGTGGGACTTAAACTTGTCGGTACGGCAAACGGCAAAGACTTCGGTCAACATCAAGTGACGATTTCCGCAGAAAACACCAAGATTTCCAATGCAAACTACGAAGTGGACGTCAACCACATCAACAACGAGTTCGCAGGGCTTACCGTTGAAATCGCAAAAGCAAGACTTATACCCAACGTCGCGTTTGGAAGCAAAGTCTACGACAACACGACGGACGTGAAAGCGACCAAGAGAAGCGGAAACGACTTTACCACGCTCTATTATGCGGACAACCTCAGAGAGGAACTTGCGCATATCACTATGGGGACGGGCGTGACGTACGCACTGTCTTACGCAGGCGCACTCGACGCAAACGTGGCTGTTGACGCCGACGGTAACGAAATCGGACACAACGTTATGGTTTCCGGTCTCGTCATCGGTGCAGACGACGCGTCTATCCTCAAAAATTACAGAATTTACGGTTCGGTTTACAGCGGATCGGAGTATATGGCGTTTGAAGACGTGCAAATCGGCACGATTGCAGACTACGAGATTTTGCAAGCGGTCAAGGTGTCCAAGAAGAATGTCAAACTCATCACCAACGACTTCCAAATCGGACAAAAAGTGTACGACGGTTCGGTGAACGCTACGATAACCATTCAAGTTCCCGTCGACGGCGGAAACAGAGAGGGCGTGCTTGCTATCCACAAAGACATGCTCGAAATCGTTGCGGACGGTACGTTTGCTTCCGCAAAAGTGGGCAAGAATATCAAAGTAATTGTGTCCGCTCCGCAATTGAAATTGAAGAGCGGTAATGGAATTGATAATAGAATAATAAATAACTATTATCTTGATAAATCCGCGGGCGCGTACGCGAACAATATTACAGGTACTATCGTTGAAAAACCCGTAACCGTTGAAGTTGACCTCGGCGAAAGAGTTTATACGGGATACTCCGATATCGTAAAGAACAAGATAACCTACACTCTCAACGGCGTTATCGAAAATGAAATCCGCAACTACAACGTCGCAACGGGTGGAGGAGCGTACTTCATAGACAAAAACGTCGTGCTCGATGCGGACAGAAACGTCGACTTCAAGGACGGCAATGTGTACAATCCCACACTCACCAATGCGGGCGGGTTCGATATCAACTACGTGATTACCTACAAGACGACGGTCAGAGAGGATGGTCGCGATTCGGATATGCTTGCATACGAGGACAAGGACGGCGTCCATTACTATCCGCAAAGCGTTCCCGCCACGGCAAGCGCATACTATTATAGATTGCGCACCGTGTCCAAGTACGTCGACGACGCGGACAAGACCGTTGCAAAAGACTATATCGTAGGTCGCTACAAAGTGAACGGCGAAGAGGTCTACCTCGTGTCCGACGATTATACGGGCACCGCCAAGAACCTCGACGCACCGATGAGCTATCTCACGGGCAAAGGCAAAATCAATCAAAGAGGCGTGTACATCACGGCAAACAGTATCACAAAACTCGATACGGACGTTGCAAACAAGATGTACAACAAGCAATATGACGGTACGACTAAGTTCTACGGCACGGTCCAAGGCACCAACCCCGCAACGGACGCTTACAGACTCACTTCAACGGGTATAGCAAACGTTATCAAGGGCGACGACGTGCACGTCAAGAACGTATCGGCGGAATATAACAGTGCGTACACCAACGCAATGTACGTAGTGTTTACGGCGTCCGGTCTCGACGGCACGGATGCAGACAACTACACTATTGAGAGCTCAAACAGCGGAGCAAGCAGTGACACATACACTGCAAAATTGTCCGCAAAAATCCAAAAGCGCGCTATCACCGCAAGCTTGAAAGACGGTGAAATGGTTTACGGCACCGCACTCGGCAACGTCGGCGGTACGGTTGACTACACGCTCGTCGGCGCAGACAACACGTCGTACGCGTTGAATTGGAACGCTTCGCTCAAATCCTTCTTCGTCGCAACGACGGACTTCATTGCGATAGTCGGATTGGAAGATAATCCGGACAATGCAAAATACTTCGCTCAAATCAATGCTTACACCTACAACCTCGTAGACGGTGAGTACGTCAAAGCGGAAAACGGTGCGAGAGGTGAATATTTCAGACTCGGCGGTGAAGCGGGCAACGCCATTTCGAGCTTGCCGAAGCCGACGACGAGATTCAATTCCAACAAACCGAACGCGGGTGAGATATCCAACTCCTACTACCTTGCGGACGGCAGTGCAAACAACTTCGGATTCAAGTTCGTTTACACGGGCAACGGCAACGACGGTACGAGCAGACTCGTAGTCGTTAAGAGAACGCTTTACGTTACCACCGCGGGTATCAACCACGTTAAGACTTACGCCGGCACGGATCCTGCAATCGACCTTTTGTTTGAAGGTGTCGCATCGGGTGACGGATTGAATATTTTCGTAAACGCTCACGGGGTGGATTATCGTCCTGTCGTGGTTCTTGCGGTATACAACTCGCTCACGGGTGAGTACACCAAAGCCGACAAGTACGCAAAGACGAGCGACAAACTCGGCGCAAACGAATATTACGTCTACTACCTTGCGCTTCCGAGCGGACTTAGCAGTTATGACGACTTCGCGCCGATAAGCAACTATAACGTCGTCATCGGCGACGCGTCTACGCTCAGAGCAACTACGGTTAAGGACGAGAGCGGCAACGTTGTCAAGGACGCAAACGGCAAAGATACGTACGAATTCGTATATTCCTTCGCAAGCGGAGAAATAACCAAGAAAGCGTCTACGGTCACCATCAAACTTCCGGAAATGGACGGTATAAGCATAAATACTGCCAACAACACCTTTACCTACACCTACGACAAGACGGAAAGGAAAGGTGTCAACAGAGTTTACGACGTGCTTAAAGGCGTAAAGCCCGAAGACGAAGTGAGATACGTCAAGGACGGCGAAGAGAAAGAGGCAAGAGACGCGGGTACGCATACCGGTTACGTATACGTCAAACGCTTCGTCAAGGTTGACGACAACGACCCCAACGGTTACTTCATCGAGTGGAGAAGTACGGATGAGGTGACTATCGTCATTGAAAAAGCGTCCGCACAACTCAAAGCGGTGGCTTCCTACGTCTACTACGACGGAAAGGCACAATCTTATCCCGTCAATTCCATAACCGTACACGAGGGTATCGTTAACGGCTTGGTCGCGGGCGATTACGAGATGTCCTACAAGCTCTACAAAAACGGTCAATACGAGGACGTGCTCAATTCCGCAGAAATCAAGAACGCAGGCACTTATATCGTAACGTTCCGCCTCACCGATGCATTCGAGACCAACAATCCCAACTACAAGAAGGAAGAAGTCGAGTCCAAATTCGTCATCAATCAAGTGGTCGTCAACGTAACTATCGACAAGACGGGTTACAGCGCAACTACCGAGGTGCAACAAGACAAGTCCAGCATCACCAAGCTGAGAGCGACGTACGATCCCAATGCGGATTACACCGTCGACTACACGGTGGCTATGGGTGACGGATATAGAAACAATTCCGCAATCGAAATCACCAAGGCTATGACCAAAGTGAATTTTGCAAAGGACGCAAGCGGAAACGAGAAGCTAATCAAAGGCGCAGGTAAGTACTCTTTCACGGTGTCTATCGCTAGCGATGATATTGCCGGCAACTATGCTTTGGTCGGCAACGCCGGTGTGCTCGAACTCACCGCAAATGCGTTCGATAGCGACGGTGGCTCTATTAAGGTTGACGGTGAAGGCATCGTTGCCAACAGATTTGCAGTAAGAGATATCACCAACAGCATCGTTGCAAGCGATATCAACTACGTTGCGGTAATCAAGCAATTTATGCCTACACTCTCGTCGGCGGCCGGTCTCAAAGACGACGCACGTGTGGCGGCGGTCGTAAAGATGGAACTTTATTGCGACAATCAACTCGTCGTCCCCAACGGTGAAAACACTTCTGTCAGCGTTGCAATTCCAAGCACTGTCAGAAAGAATATGAAGGGCATCGCTCTTTACACCGTAACCAAAGACGGTACACTCAAAAAACTCACTGACTACACCGTCAACGACGGCCATATCGAGTACACCACCGATTACGTGTCCGCACTCGTCTTTGTCGACGTCAATCCGCCTTCGCTCGAACCATGGGAAATCGGCGTCACTGTCGGCACAATCCTCGTCGTACTCATCATAGTAGTGGCGAGCGTGGTGGGTATTATTGTTCGCAAGAAACACTTGCAAAAACTCATTTAAGCGCGCAAAACAGCGACTAACTTTGTCAGCACCCCGAGTTTCGCAAATCACGTACGATTTAGTACGTTGGGTTTGCGCCCCTCGGGGTGCTTTCGCGTTATTCATCTGTTTTGCGCACTTAAATATAGTTTTTGAGTGATAAAATGCTTGTGCGCCGTAACTCCTCTAAATATAATAACCCCCTCTTTCCGGACACGCCGGCATTTCTCCCGCCACTCGGTTAGGGACATTTCTCCACAATAGTATCCGTCGCTCGCGGGGGAGACAACGGCACTCGCATAGATAGGGGCATTTCTCTCATTATGCCACTGCGCTTTGTGCGCCAGCTACGCAACAACACAGCGCAGTCGCTTGTACTAATCGTCAAGCTCGGCACTTATCCGCTCGTCGCCTTGCGACTCGAAGCTCCGAATATGCACATTCCGTTTATAAGTACGCCTTGAATAAGTTCTCATTCGGATAAGGCTACGCCTTCCGAAATTAATAATTATTAATTATTAATTTTCCAAAACTCGTTTTGTCAGTACAAATCCACGCCTTTGTATGATTTTCGACTAAAATATTATTAATACACATTTCTTAGACATTTTGGACTTGAAAAATAAATCGTTTCGGTGTAAAATATTTGTATCATATTATGGAGTGTGCTATGCGTATGGCAAAAGTTGCTGTCGGTTGCGATCACGGCGGTTTTCCGCTCAAAGATGCCGTTGTGGCTACGCTGGAAAGTTTGGGGGCGGAGGTCGTTGACTTCGGTTGCGATTCGACCGAATCTGTGGACTATCCCAAATACGGCTACAAAGTGGCGAAAGCAGTTGCAAGCGGTGAGTGTGATCTCGGCGTGGTTATGTGCGGTACGGGCATAGGCATATCAATTGCCGCCAACAAGGTCAAAGGTATAAGGGCGGGGCTTGCTGCCAACGCTTTTATGGCGGAGATGACCAGACGTCACAACAACGCCAACGTCTTGGCACTCGGCGGACGCGTGGTTACGCCCGAAGAGGCAAAAGACATCGTTGCGGCGTGGTACAACGCCTCGTACGAGGGCGGAAGGCATCAAAAACGCCTTGATATGATCAATGAAATCGAGGAAATAGAGCGCAATGATTGACGAGGTATTGAAAGATATAAGAGAGGCGGAGGCAAAAGCCGAGCAAATCGCACAAGATGCGTATGCGGAGGGCAAACAAATAGTCTTGCAAGCGGAACTCGATGCCCAAAAGCAGAAGAAAGCCACTTTGCTCGAATGTAAAGACGACCAACGCAACGCACTCGCCGCCGCGGAAAAACGCGCAAATATCAAACGTGAGGAAATCCTCAAAAAAGGTCAAAAAGTGGCGGATAAACTGATTGAGGACAAAAATTCCGATATCGAAGAGCAAGCGGATAAACTCGTTGATATTTTGATTGCAAAATATTGCGGTGAGAAAGAAAATTAATAATTTTCTTTGCGCCGAATGCTAAACACGTGTCACTTATCTCTTTGAGATAACTTGACACATATTTAGGCGCAAACGTCCTACACAAAAGCAATCGGAGCATTGCTTTTGTGTGTAAGGTCTCGCAACCTTGAGACGGCTCGGCGGTTGCTCGGACGGATAGTTGATGCTCACAACAACTTTTCGTGGAGTTATAAACTACGGCTCCGCCTGTCTACGAGAGCCGTTAGGCGCAATGAATTGCGCTAATGGAATATTCCATAACTCGCACGAAGTGCGAATATCGCTTTTAGCCATAGGCTAAAAATATCACTTGTGCGTAGCACAAATATAACTGCGACGAAGTCGCAATATAACTCTCGCGAAGCGAGAATATCACTCGCACGGAGTGCGAAATATACGATATGATTGTTGAGATGAAGAAGTTGGTGCTCATTGCGCACCGCTCGGACAGACACAAATTGTTCAAGGCATTGCAACGTTCCAAGAACGTTGAGATTGCGCGTACGCACGATATCGAGAATACCGTGCGTCTTGACAATTCCGCTGCCGTGGAAAAGGCAAAAGTGCAACTTGCAAGAATAACTTTTGCTTTCAAATATCTCAAAGAACAAGAAAAACTTGCGGAAAAACTTGCAAAACAAACGGAAAAAAGCGAGTATTCGTACATTTATACACCTATAAAAACTCCTTCTCTTTCCAAAATCGACATTATGAGTTTTGACGATTTTGACCTTATCGGCTCGAAAGAGGTGGAGCTTATGGCAAACGTTTCCGACCTCGAAGAAATCAACGCGCGTCAAAAAGAAATCGTCGCAATCAAGGAAAAGACGAGAGCGGAAATGGAAAGTCACAATATTTTCTCCCAATTGCGTCAGCCGTATTCCTACTTCAAAGACGGGGACAAAACGGTCGTCGTGCTCGGGTATATTCCCTCTCAAAACACCGCCAAATTGCAACAATTTATAGACGCAACTCCGTCTGTTTATATCGAGCTTTTGAAACAATCCAAAGTGCAACCTTTCGTGGCAATTGCGCACAAAGACGATGCGGACGAGCTTTTTAGGGCGTTGCAAGATTGCGAGTTTACGAGGGTTGCTACGGACGACGACACTACGCCGATGCAAAACGTCAATCGTCTTGCAGACAAGCTCAAGGAACTGGACGAAGAGAGCATGGAGCTTGTCACTCGCGCGCTTGTCAAAGATATGTACGTGGGTGATTTAAAGACGCTTTACGACTATTATCTCGTTGCGATACAACATAGCGAGGCACTTGACGGATTTGCGACCACGCAAAAGAGTTTCGTTATGGAAGCGTGGTATCCCGCCGAATACGAAGAGACTCTCAAAACGACTCTTGACGAACTCGGAGACACCTTAGTGTACGAGTTTAGAGAACCGCAAGAGGGTGAGGCGGTGCCGTCTTACGTGCGCAACAACAAGGTTGTCGAGAACTATCAAGACATAACCAATATGTACAGCGCGCCCAACTATTTTTCGGATTTAGACCCCAATCCCGTGATGTCGGTATTCTACTTCTTACTGTTCGGAATGATGATAGCGGACGCGGCGTACGGCATAATTTTGGCACTTGGCGGACTTATAATGTATCTTGTCAAGAAGCCCACTCCCGGCAAAGGCCGACTTATCGCAGTCGTTGCAATGGGCGGTGTGAGTACGTTTATATGGGGCGCATTGTTCGGCGGTTGGTTCGGACTCGACATATCGGGGACGTTCCTTGAAAAACTGCAAGTGGTGCAACCGCTCGACGGTAAAGGACCGTTGATATTGCTCGGAATATCCTTTGCGCTCGGCTTCGTGCATATAGTCGTGGGTATGCTTCTCAACGCAATCAACCTCATCCGCAAAAAGCGTGTTCTCGACGCATTCTGTCAAGTAGGCACGTGGTATTTGATATTTGCGGGTATCATAATGCTTGCGCTCTCAATGCTCTTCTTCAAAGACAAACCCGTCATCAAATGGGTGGGAATAGGTCTTATGGCGGGCGGTGCGTTCTTCTTGGTGCTCTCAAACGTGAGAGGCAAGAAGGGAATAAAAGCGGTTACGAGCTTCCTAACGGGCTTCGGAAAACTGTACGACGGCGTCAATATTCTTTCGGATATCCTCTCGTATGCACGACTTTTCGGACTTGCGCTCTCGGGTAGCGTCGTCGCACTCGTCGTCAACCAAATCTGTTCGGTGGTGCTCGGATTCTTCCCGCAAAATATCATTGCGATAGGTTATATTCTCTGCGTGCCGATATTCCTTGTGGGACACGTCTTCAACATAGCGATATCCACGCTCGGCGCGTACGTGCACAATTGCAGACTGCAATATATCGAATTTTACGGAAAATTCTACGAAGGCGGAGGACACGTCTTTATGCCTTTCGGAACGAATACAAAATACACATACTTGGAAAAGTAGGAGGTAATACAATGGGCAATCTAACACTTGGAACTTTCATCGCCATCATCGGTGCGGTTTTGGCAGCGGCAATGGCAGGTATAGGTTCGGTAATCGGCGTCGGCGTCGCAGGTAAGGCGGCGGCAGGCGTAACGAGCGAAGACCCCGACAAATTCTCCAAATGCCTCGTTTTGCAACTCTTGCCCGGTACGCAAGGTATCTACGGCTTGCTCGTTGCGTTCTTGGTCTTTGTCAAAATCGATATGTTCGGCTCTGTGGAAAGACTTTCAATCACGGGCGGACTCGGTATTTTCGCAGCGTGCCTTCCTATGGCAATCGTCGGCCTTATCAGTGCGCTTTATCAATCGAGAGTGGCGTGCAGCGGTATCGCACTCGTTGCAAAACGTCCCGAAGAAAGCGGTAAGGCAATCATCTTGACCGTTATGGTTGAAACGTACGCGGTTTTGGCATTGCTCGTATCCCTTCTCGGCGTTATGATGCCTGCAACGGAAAGCCTTCGCGAAGTAGTTCCCGAAGCAAGCGGAGCGGCAACGGCTGCATTGGCACTTATTGCATAAGAATTATGAGCAAAGAAGCAATTATCGACAAAATATTGTCCGACGCACGGCTAAAAGCGGACGCAATCATCGGTGAGGCAAAGAACAAAGCCGACGAGATTATTGCCGATACCGCCGAAGCGTGCAAGGGGTATATTTACAACAGTAAAGCGGACACGGATAAGGCGGTGCTCGATTTGGAGTCGCGTGCCAAAACGGTGGCGGAACTCGACGCAAGAAAACTGCAATTGTCCGCAAAGGCGCAAATCCTCGATAGGATATTTGCCCGTACGCTTGACAAGTTGAAAAACCTCGATAAAGAGCGTTACACCGCGCTTATTTTCGCGATGCTTCAAAATGCCGAGGACGGTGACGAAGTGATGATATCTCAAAGAGAAAAGGATATAGTCACAAAAGAGTCGCTTGAAAAGTTTGCAAACGAGAAGGGAATAACCCTCTCTCTTTGCGACGAACTCGGAGATTTTGACGGCGGTATCGTGATAAAGAGTAAAGGAGTGGACAAAAACTTCACTCTGGACGTTGAAACGCAACTTCTCAAAGAAGAACTCGAAACGCAAATCGCAAAGGAAATTTTCGGCTGATGTCAAACTCGTTCGTCTTTCAAAACGCCCAAATAAAAAGCCGTGAAAGCAAACTTCTCACACTTCAAGGTGTGCAGAGGCTTTTTGACGCGCAAAACGTTAAGGACGCTATGAAAGTCGTGATAGAACTCGGCCTCGCAAACGGTATGACCACCGAGGACGAGGACTTCGACACGGTTTTCAAAAACGAGGAAGAAAACCTTTGTGCCTTGCTCAAAGAGATGAACGTCAAAGGCGCACTCGACGTGTTTTTGCTTGAAAACGATTACGTCAATTTGAAAATCGCGTCCAAAGCGTATGCCACCAAGAGCGACGATACGCACTTCTTACCCGACGGACTTTACGAGACGCAAAAAATCGTAGAGGCGTTGAGTGCAGAAGAAATCGTGGGCTTCGACAAGCATTTTTTGAGCGCGATAAAAGGCGTTTCGGAAATTTTGAACGGTGAAAACCCCAATCCGCGCGCAATCGACAACTATCTTGACAAAAAAATGTACGAGCATATCTTCTCGTCCGTCGCAAAGAGCGGAAAAGAGGCAAAGGCGTACTACGAGAAAAAGGTTGATTTTGCCAATATCGGCGCGTTTGCGCGTGCGCAAAAACTCGGTCTTGACGAAGAGTTTTTTAGGGCGTGCTTCATAGAGGGCGGAAAGATACCGCTTGCCAAATTTATAGAGCAAGACACCACTCTCGACACGTTCGCACTCAAAATGAAAGACACCGAGTTTGAAAAGATTGCGTCCGATTTGGCGCAAAGCAAAAACGCGGTGGCTTTTGAAGTGGCAAGCGAAAACGCGCTTCTTAAAGAGTGGAAAGACGCGGACTTCGATATGTTCTCCATTGCGCCGATTGCAGCGTACTATCTCACCAAAAAGACGGAACTTAAAGTGGTTAAACTAATCGTTGCGGGCATCAAAAACCACGTTGACCCGCAAATAATAAAAGAAAGGATGCGTGAACTTTATGCGTAACGGCGTTGCGGTTGTCGGAGACAAAGATTCCGTGCTTGCATTCAAGGCAATAGGTCTTGACGTATTTCCCGTTGCGGGCGATGGCGAAGCAATCGACAAAATTCACGCTCTTGCAAGGCATTATGCCGTGATTTTCGTCACGGAAAAAGTCTATCAAGACGCCGAGTCGATTATCAAAAGATATCAAACTCGTCCCTATCCCGTTATCGTCCCCATTCCTTCGGCGGAAGGCAATGCGGGCACGGGTATGAAAGGGATAAAAGCCAACGTCGAAAAAGCGATTGGCGCAGACATATTATTCGATAAAGAGGACAAATAATGGAAACTGGCAAAATTGTAAAAGTGTCCGGCCCGTTGATAGTTGCCGAGGGTATGTCCCAAAGCAAAATGTACGACGTCGTACACGTCAGTGAGAAAAAACTCATCGGTGAGATCATCGAATTGCGCGGTGATCGCGCTTCCATACAGGTTTACGAGGAAACGAGCGGTCTCGGCCCCGGCGAAAACGTTTATACTACGGGCGCGCCCTTGTCGGTGGAGCTTGCTCCCGGTCTTATCGAGGGCATTTACGACGGTATTCAACGTCCGCTTGCAAAGCTTAAAGAAGCTTCGGGCGATCGCATCGAAAGAGGCGTTTATATCCCCGCCGTCGATCACGACAAGAAGTGGGCATTCAACCCCGTCGTCACGGTCGGTACGCAAGTGGAGAGCGGAAGCGTTATAGGTACGGTGCAAGAAAACGTCCTCATTTTGCACAAAATTATGGTACCTTACGGCGTAAAAGGCGTCGTTAAGGAAATCAAAAAAGGCGAATTTACCGTTGACGAAACCGTTGCCGTCGTAGGGACGGAAAAGGGTGACGTAAACGTTACCATGCTACAAAAATGGCCCGTCAGAAAAGGCAGACCGTATAGAGAGAAGTTGTCACCCAAAGCGCCTCTCGTCACGGGACAAAGAGTCATCGACACGCTTTTCCCGATTGCAAAAGGCGGTGTGGCGGCAGTCCCCGGTCCGTTCGGAAGCGGAAAAACCGTCGTTCAACACCAACTTGCAAAATGGGCGGACGCGGATATCATCGTATACGTAGGTTGCGGTGAACGCGGAAACGAGATGACGGACGTTCTCAACGAGTTTCCGACTCTTATCGACCCGAAGAGCGGTCAACCGCTTATGAAACGTACCGTGCTTATCGCAAACACGTCGGATATGCCGGTTGCTGCTCGTGAAGCGTCCATTTATACGGGTATCACCATTGCGGAATATTTCAGAGATATGGGCTACTCCGTGGCAATTATGGCGGACTCCACTTCTCGTTGGGCAGAGGCTCTTCGCGAAATGAGCGGTCGTCTCGAAGAAATGCCCGGCGAAGAAGGCTATCCCGCATATCTTTCTTCCCGTCTTGCGGAGTTCTACGAAAGAGCGGGTATCGTCAAGGTGCTCGGTCAAGACGACACGATAGGTTCTATCACCGCAATCGGCGCGGTATCTCCTCCCGGTGGCGACTTGTCGGAGCCCGTATCGCAAGCAACGCTTCGTATCGTCAAAGTGTTCTGGGGACTCAGTGCATCGCTCGCATACAAGCGTCATTTCCCGGCAATCGATTGGATTCAAAGTTACTCGCTTTATGCGGATAAACTTGCCGATTGGTACAGCGACCACGTCGGTGACGAATGGGGCGGACTAAGAGCAAAGTGTATGCGTATACTTCAAGAAGAGGCGCAACTTGACGAAATCGTGCGACTCGTCGGTATGGACGCACTCTCTCCGAACAATCGTCTTACGATGGAGACGGCAAAGTCCATAAGAGAGGACTATTTGCACCAAAACGCATTCCACGAAATCGATACGTTCGCATCGCTTGAAAAGCAACAAGATATGCTCCGTCTTATCCTCGAATTCGACGCACTCGCAAGAGACGCGCTCGACAAAAACGTGGATATCGAGGATATCCTCGCGCTTCAAGTGAGAGAGCAAATCGGCAGAGCAAAATATATTCCCGAGAGCGAAATGTCAAGATTTGACGACGTACTTGCCGAAATCAAGAACGAAATGCACGCGCTCACCGATGAAGGAGGAATCTGATGCTTAAAGAATACAATACGATAAGAGAAATCGTCGGGCCTCTTATGCTCGTTGAGGGCGTCGAGGGCGTAAAATACAACGAACTCGTCGAAATCAGACAAGAAAACGGCGAAGTAAGAAGCGGTAAAGTGCTTGAAATCAATCGTGATAAGGCACTCGTGCAACTTTTCGAGGCGTCGCAAGGCATCAAGATGGCAACGTCCAAAGCAAGATTTTTGGGACACGGCATCGAACTCGGCGTAAGCGAAGATATGCTCGGAAGAGTTTTCGACGGTATGGGTAGACCTCGTGACGGAGGCGCACCCATCATCCCCGAAATGAAGCTCGACATCAACGGTCAGCCGATAAACCCCGTCGCAAGAGACTATCCCAACGAGTTTATCCAGACGGGTATAAGCGCAATCGACGGACTTAATACGCTTGTCAGAGGACAAAAATTGCCCGTGTTTTCGATGTCGGGTATGCCCCACGCGGAGCTTGCCGCACAAATCGCAAGACAAGCAAAAGTGCGCGGTACCAACGAAAAATTCGCAGTCGTATTCGCTGCGGTCGGTATCACTTTTGAAGAGGCGGACTTCTTCATAAGCGATTTCAGAAAGACAGGAGCAATCGAGCGCGCGGTTATGTTTATCAACCTCGCAAACGACCCCGCAGTCGAGCGTATCTCCACTCCGAGAATGGCACTCACTTGCGCGGAATACCTTGCGTTTGAAAAGGATATGCACGTTCTCGTCATCACCACCGACATCACAAATTACGCAGAGGCGTTGCGTGAGGTTTCGGCGGCAAGAAAGGAAGTGCCCGGTCGTCGCGGTTACCCGGGTTATATGTACACCGACCTCGCAAGTATGTACGAGCGCGCGGGCAGAATAGTCGGCAAAAAGGGTTCTATCACTCAAATCCCGATTTTGACGATGCCCGAGGACGACAAAACGCACCCCATTCCCGACCTTACGGGATACATCACCGAGGGACAAATCATCATCTCTCGTGAGCTTTACAAGAAGGGCATACTTCCGCCAATCGACGTGTTGCCGTCATTGTCCCGTCTAAAAGACAAGGGCATAGGCAAGGGCAAGACGAGAGAGGACCACGCCGACACTATGAACCAACTTTTCAGTGCGTATGCACAAGGAAAAGAGGCAAAGGAATTGAGCTCTATTCTCGGTGACGCGGCTCTTACCGAAACGGACAAGAAGTACGCGCAATTTGCCGAAGAGTTTGAAAAACAATACGTGTCGCAAGGCTTCGATACCAACCGCTCCATTGAAGAGACGCTGGATATCGGCTGGCAATTGCTCAAAATATTGCCGAAGAGCGAGCTTAAACGTATTAGAGACGAGTATATTCAAAAATACCTCGAAAATGAGGATAAAACGGAAGAATAATGGCAAAACTCAACGTCAACCCAACGAGAATGGAGTTGAGACGACTTAAAAATCGTCTCAAAACTGCTACTCGCGGTCACAAACTATTGAAGGATAAATCGGACGAAATGATTCGTCAATTTATGCTTTACGTGCGCGAAAACAAGCGTTTGAGAGAGGAAGTCGAGAAGGAATTGACGGACTCTTTGAAGGCGTTTATGCTTGCGCGCGCCGTTTCGAGCGACGCCGTTATAGAGGAAGCAATCGCAATGCCGTCGGCAAAGGTGGGACTCGAAACTTCGTCGAAAAACGTTATGAGCGTTGACGTACCTGTGTTTACCATAACCGAGAGCGAGGCGAGCGAACTTTATCCCTATTCTTTTGCAAGCGTCACGAGCGAACTTGACGATTCGATAGCCTCTCTTACGGGGTTGCTTCCAAAACTTTTGAAACTTGCCGAAGTGGAAAAGACGTGCAATATGCTTGCCGACGAAATCGAAAAAAATCGTAGACGCGTCAACGCATTGGAATACGTTATGATTCCGCAACTCGAAGAGACTATAAAGTATATCGCGCAAAAACTCGACGAAAACGAGAGGGGCGCAACGACGAGGCTTATGAAAGTCAAGTCTATGATACAAGAAAAAACGGAATAATCGTTGCCCGCTTGCTTTGTGCAAGCGGTTTGCATTTATAGTACTATAAATTTAGTTATATATTATAGGGACAAAATACTATGGCGGAAAACAGAACTTACAAAAACTGCACGGTGGAAAACGAGACTTTTGACGAGGAACGTGCCTTTTACGGCGCAAGAAACGTAAAAGTAAAAAGCGTCAAGATAGACGGACCCGGTGACGGTGAAAGCGCATTCAAGGAGTGTAGGAACGTCGAGTGCACGGATTGCTATTTCAATCTTCGATATCCGTTTTGGCACAATCACAATCTCAAAATAAACAATAGCGAGATGACGGAGTTTTGTCGTGCGGCACTTTGGTATAGCGAAAATATCGATATCCGCAACGTCAAAATGCACGGCATAAAGGCACTTCGCGAATGCAAAAACGTAAATATAGACGATTGCCATATCGTCTCACCCGAGTTCGGTTGGTCGGTGCACGGCATAAATATGCGCAATTCACACGCCGAAAGCGAGTATTTTATGATGCGCTCGTCCTCCATTAAGTTCAAAAACGTGGACTTTAAGGGCAAATACAGTTTCCAATACATCAAAGACGCCGTGTTCGAGGACTGCGACTTCGATACGAAGGATGCATTTTGGCACGCGGAAAACGTGCTTGTCAAAAACTGCGTCGTCAAGGGTGAATACCTTGCTTGGTATTGCGACGGCGTGACGTTCGACCACTGCAAAATCATCGGTACGCAACCGCTTTGCTATTGTAAGAACCTCAAACTCATAGACTGTGAAATGATAGATTGCGATTTTGCCTTTGAGAAGAGCGACGTCGAGGCAACCGTAACCACGCCCGTTATAAGCATAAAGAACGTAAGCGACGGTTGCGTAACAGTGCCGTCTGTCGGTGAAATAATTCGGGACGGCGACGAGTATAAGGGTGCAGTCGTTATTCTTGACAAAGACGAGAAATAATCGACGTTTTGAAAAGTCATGAACTTAAAAACCGAGACTTTTTAATCGGAATACGAAAAGGGATAATAATCCGAACGAAAAGTTTTTGAAGAAAATTTGAAAAAAGTTTGTAACCTTTTGTGTGTAGGGGTGTCTTATATGTGAAAAAACCCAAGGAGGCAACCCTTATGAAAAAGAAACTTATAATCACACTTGCAATAGTAGCATTGCTTGTTTGCGCGGTGGTATTCGTCGCTTGCGACAATAACAATAATGCGGAAAGCAAGAGAAACGCTGAGTATCAAAGCATCGCACTTGCAGCCGTAGGCGCACAAGGACAAAAGGTTCAACACTCGTCGGTGTCGGAAAAAAAGAATAATTTCGTTGTTGAAGTTGTTATCAACGGCGTAAAATACGACGTGACGATTGGCGAGAACAAAGAAGTCGTGTCTGTCAAAATCAACGACCACCAAGTGGACAAGGACAACGTTCCCGCTCCTCCGTACGCAGATGAAAACGCATATATCGGCACGGAAAGAGCAAAGCAAATCGCTTTCGAGGATGCGTTGACGACCGTTGACAAGGTTACCAGACTCGATGTTGAATTTGACTTTGACGACGGCAAATACCTCTACGAAGTTGAATTTAGAGTAGGCGCAGTCAAATACGAATACGATATCGACGCAACGACGGGCGAAATTCACAAGAAAGAAGTAGACGACAAGACCGTCATTGAAAAAGCACCCGACGGAGTGACGTTTATCGGTGCACAAGAGGCTCAAAGAATAGTGCTTGAAAATGCGGGCGTAAAGGCAGAAGAAGTGACCGTCACCAAGGCAAAGCTCGACTTTGAAAAGGGCGCGTACGTGTACGAAATCGAGTTCAAGAAAGGCACGGTTGAGTACGAATACGAAATCAACGCAGTGACAGGCGCAGTCATCAAATTTGAAATCGACAACGACGAAGACGACGATGACAAAGTTCCCGTGGGACAATATATCTCGGTTGAGGACGCAAAGCGCAGCGTGCTTGCACACGCCGGTGTAAGTGCCGAAAACGCTGTGATTGAAAAGGCGGAACTCGACGTCGAACAAGGCGTAGTGATTTACGAAATCGAGTTTAAGGCGGGCGGATACGAGTACGAGTACGAGGTCAATGCAACCACCGGCGAAATCATCTCGCAAAATAAGGAAATCGACGACTGATAAGGTCGAATTATCAAAAATAATCAAAAAATATAGCAAAAAGTAGCAAATAAAGGATAGTATGGACAGCGACGTCATAGAACAATTGTTTATAAAATATTACCACGACATATTGTTGTATTCGATGTCGCTGACCAAAGACGCCTCCCAAGCCGAAGATTTGGCGCAAGAGGCGTTTTATAAAGCGTTGAAGAGCGCAGACGACAGTATTGCCAACTTCAAAGCGTGGGCGCTTACGGTGTGTCGCAATATGTTTCTCAACAAAAAGCGCAAGTATGCTCGCATAGTCGAACTTGACGAAAATATGTCCGACGAGCGCGACGAGGTGCTTGCCAAAATCGTAAAGGACGAGAAATACCGTGCACTTTACAACGCGATAGGGCTTCTTGCCGACAATCTAAAAGAAGTAATACTGCTTTTCTATTTTGAAAACCTCAAAATAGACGAGATATCGGCAATACTCGACAAGAGTGAAAGCAACGTAAAAGTTATGCTTTTCAGAGGCAGGGAACAAATTAGGAAGATTTTGGAGAAATAGTATGGATTTTGAAAGCGTTTACAAAAAATACGTCGAAGGCACGGCAAACGACGAAGAAAAAGCGTTCGTGGAGCAAGAACTCGACAAGGCTCATAAGATGACGGAAATTATCGACGCGTATCAATCCTATCGCCCCATAGATAATGAGTGCGACATGGAAACCGTCAAAAAGGCGCAAAAGAAATTTGCCAAGAAAAACGCTGTCCGTACACTTGCGATAACTGCCGTTTGCATAATGCTCGTTGCGGCAATCGTGCTTGCCTCGGTGTTTGGAACGGCGTTCGGCTCGGCAAATAAAAACTGCAACGTGACGGCGGAAGAGGCAAAGCAGATAGCACTTCAATTTGTCGCAAACACGTACGGAACGGAAGGCGTACCCATTGTCACGGAGTGCAAGAGAGAGATCGATTATTCCTCCGACTTGCGCCACTCGGTGTTTACTTACGAGATTGAAATTCAATTCGGCCTCGTGTACGAAATCGACGTGAGAGTAAACGCAAAAACAGGACTCGTAACCCTTGAAGGAATCTCCTCGACCTGACATAATTTTTGCGCAAAAATCACATAAAATAAGCGTTTTTTGAATGAAAAATCAATGCAAAAAGCGTCAAAAAATAGCGAGAATATCAACAAAAAATCAATAATATAATCAAAAAAGCGTTGCAAATCGCAACGCTTTTTTCGTCCGTATTTTTTTATCGTGGAAATATTGAGATGAAGAACAAGGAAACGATGCAAAGACCAAACCCGATTTACTAGACGTAAATGGTTTGACGACAGAGTGTCGGTGACGCGGTTAATCGCTCAATAGTTCTCGCACGCACCCGCAGTATTGTTGACGGTAGATACCCCATTCTTTACAAAGTTGTATGGAACGCAAATAGCCGTCGCGCTTTTTGAAGTCGGAACAAAGATATTTGACGCCGAGTCTTTGCGCGATACTCATGCCTATCTCATTGATGAGCGGGGCGTTTTTGTGCGGACTTACGGTGAGGGTGGTTGCAAAGAAGTCGTATCCATCGCCGTGATTCAGCATATATTTTGCAGTGTTTTCAAGGCGCAAGCTGAAACAAAGCGTACATCTTGCACCGCCTTCAAGGTCGTCTTTGTGTCCTTTGACGAAGGATATATATTCTTCTTGCGATTGTTCCGGCACTATGAGTTTTACGCCGTCGAAGTGCGAAATCACTTCTTTAAGTGCCGTTTCACGCTTGATAAACTCTTCTTTCGGCAAAATGTTGGGATTGTAGTAATACACGGTCACGTCAAAGTGCGGGGTGAGATATTCAAGCACGCTACTTGCGCAAGGTCCGCAACATGCGTGCAAAAGAAGGCGTGGTTTTCCCGTGTGCGCCACCTCGTGTATTTCGTATTCTACCGTTCCTTGCAAATACTTTTTCATAAGACGAGTATAACACTTTTTCTCATAGATATAAACGGTTTTCGGCAATAATTGCGTTATTTTACGGTTGTTTTTGCGCAAAAGCAAGCAATTATTTTAATGTTGTGTTATCAAATATGCTGTGATATAATGATAAGTGTATTTTTATGCGCGCGGAGGAAGATATGTCGCACAACGTATTGAAAGCGGAAAACATCAAAAAGACCTTCAAGACTGGTGAGGTTGAGACGCAAGTATTGAAAGGCGTCGATTTTTGCTTGGACGAGGGTGAATTCGTCGCAATCGTAGGCGAGTCGGGAAGCGGTAAATCAACGCTTCTTTATATCCTTGCGGGCATTGACAAGGCAACGGAGGGGAAGGTGGAGTTGCTTGGCAACGACTTATCCTCGATATCCGACGAGCAACTTGCCAAAATGCGTAGAAACGATTTTTCATTCGTGTATCAGTTTGACAACCTCGTTCCCAATCTTACGGTGTACGAAAACGTGACGCTTCCGCTCGTTTTGGACAAACGCAAAGAGTGCGAATATAAAGAGCGTGCAGAGGAAATTTTGGAATATCTCGGGATTGCCGACAGACAAAAGGCGTATCCGAGACAATTGTCGGGCGGTGAACAACAACGCGTTGCGATTGCGCGTGCGCTTATCACCGATCCGAAAGTTATATTCCTTGACGAGCCGACCGGCAGTCTTGACAAAGAGCGCGGTAGGCTGGTTATGGAACTATTGAAGGATATCAACAACAACAGAGGCGTTGCTCTCGTTATGGTTACGCACTCGCAAGCGCACGCGTCCTATGCCTCGCGCATAGTCAAGATGGAAGACGGATTGCTTGTGTAATATGGTCAAACTTGCGTTTAGAAACATATTTTCAAAGCCGTTGCGTTCAATAGCCACGATACTTGCTATCGCGGTTGTCGTCGCAATGACTTTTTGTATGATTTCCTTTAAGGGCGCGGTGTACGATTATATCTACGCAACGGAAACGTCGGCGGCGGGCAGTGCGGATATCGTTATATCCACGGACAGCAGTAGCGACCGTATCACAAAAGCCGAACCGCTCAAAGCCTTGCAAGAGGCAAAAGACGTCGTTGCCACGCTCAAACTGTACGCAACGCTGGGCGACGAGTACGTTATGGTGCGCGGTTTCGAGGCAAGCCAAATAGAAACTTTGCAAACGATAAACGCCATAAGCGGTGAAATATCTTCTCTCGAAGACGGGCGCAACGATGACAACGTTATCGTATCCGAGGCGTGCGCAAAGCACTTCGGACTAAACGTCGGGGATATGTTCAAACTGTCGCTCGGACAAAGACAAACGACGTGCTATGTCGGAGCAATCGCAAAAGGGGACGGATATTTTTTGAGCGACGCGCCATATCAAATCATTGGCACGACGAGCAATTTTTCAAAACTCATAACGAGTTCGGTCACGGTCAATCTTTGCAACGAGATTTACCTCACGGTCAAAGACGGCGTGAGCGTTGATAGCGTTATGCAAAAAATCCGTGCTATGGACGAGTACAAGGACTTGCTCGTAAAAGAGGCAAAAGACGACGCCTACGTCAACGAGCAGACGCAAAGCCTCACTGCGCCCGTAGTGCTTGCGGGCGGAGCGGTGTTCTTGCTCGGCATTGCGATTATCGTAATCTTGTTCGTTATGAGCGAGGGCGAAAAAGTATCGCTCATCGCAAAACTTAAAATCGTCGGCGCAACCAAACGCCAACTTGTCGGCATATTCCTTATAGAAAGCGTAATTTTGTCAATGTTCGGCACTCTTATAGGCTCGGCACTTGCGGTGGGTATGTTCGTCGCAATACTCAAAATCACGCTTACGAGCGCGACGGTGTTCAACATCTCCGTGCTATATCTGTTCGTGGCGGGTATCGTCGGATTTTTCACTGCTATACTTGCCTCTCTTGCGCCCGTTTTTCGAGCGTTCAAAGGGACGATACGCGACAATCAATTGGATATCAAAGAGACGCGGCAATATATACTTCCTATAATCCTCGTTTTGCTCACGGCCGTGAGCGTAATTATAGAGTTTACGGTGGAAAGCGCGACGGGCGCAATGGCAATCGTAAGCCTTTCTCTTGCAATGCTCGCGCTTGCGTCGAGCGCGTCTCCGCTTATGAAAATTTGCGCCAAAGCCTGCACAAAATCGAGCGCGCCCGCTATGAAAGTGGCAAGCCTCGATATGACGAGAGAGAAACGATTTATGCGCTCGTCAACGCTGTTTACGACGGGTATGACTATTGCAATGACCTTGTTTATGGCGTGGTCGCTTACAACGAGCGTGTTTACGTCGTACGTCAATCAGTTTGGGGATATGGCGTTTGTCACCAACGTCAGAGAGAGCGTCGACGTTGACAAATTCAAGCAAACGGACAGCGTGAAAAACGCCACCAAAATGGTTTGGGGACAAGGCGAAATTCTCGTCCAAGGCAAAGAAAAGACGATGAATATTCTCGGCTCTAAGGATATTCTCGATATGGTAGATTTTGAGTACGTTACGTCCAAAGATATTGTTTATGAGCGCATTTCGGAAGATAAACCATACGTTTTTGTCGATATAGCACTCCAAAAGTTGTACGGAATCAAAGAGGGCGACGTGCTTGAAATGACGTTTGGAAAAGAGAGCGGACAAGTGATAGTGGGCGGTGTGCTTAAACATGAATTGTTCAGCGGAAACTATCTTGTTGTGTCCGCAAAGACTATGGAAAGCGTATTCGGCAAAAAGGTGGATACGGTGCTCGTAGTGTCCGACGGAAACGTGCAAAAGTGCGTGGAAGCATTGCGAGAGAAATATGCCGTTAACAACTATTACGTGATATCCGCGCTCGACGCATACAAGTGGGATATGGAAAGTATGAACGCCGTGTTCGACCTCATCGGCACGCTTGCCGTTGTGGTTGCGCTGTTCATATTTGCCGTGACCGTGGCAACCGCGCTTATCGGAAGAGGCGTGTCCAAACAATCTCGAGTGGCACTCTTAAATGCGGGTATGTCGAAGAATACGCTTCTCAAAACCGAGATTTTGGAACATGCGATAATTGCGCTCGTGGCGTTTTGCGCTTCTTTTGCGGTGTCGGTGTTGCTTGCATCTTGCCTTATCCACGCGCTCCGCTTGTTCGGAATGTACTTTGAGTTTATGTACGTGGCGTGGGTGGTTGCCGTGGTCGGTATCGCTATGGGCGCGAAGTATACTCTTATACCGCTTGTGCTCGGCTTCAAAAAAGGTTATACTGTCAAAAAGGGTTGATTATGAAAAACAAACTGAAAATGATATCCGTAACTCTTGCGTTGGTGCTCGCGCTGTGCGTGTGTTTCGTCGCGTGCAACAAAACAAAAACCGATCCCGCAAAGGAGCGCGCCGACGCTGTGGCGTCGGTTGAAAACGCGTTTATGAGCGGTGTGGTTGACGGTTGGACGAATTCGCTTGACGAACAAAGCCTCAAAGACAGAGAGGACGCGGGTGATTATATCGTGACGCTCGGTTGGACAAAGATGATTTGCTCGGTGGTGAGCGAGTCCGACTTGCAGACGGCAAAAATCAAGTCGCTTGCAAACGCCCTCTCCTCTCAAAACGGCAAGACTTTGCTCGGTGATTTTGAAAAAAATGCAGAATTGCTTATCCCGCTCCTCAAAGAGGTGGGATTTACCCCGAGTGACGTGTCCGCAATCGTGTACGATTTGACTTGTGCAATGGTGACCAAGGGATACAAGACGATTTGCGACGTGTATAACGAACTTATCGACCTCGAACAGTATATGCGCCAAAACGCAATCTCGGGCAAACCGCTCGACAACGTCGTTAAGAACAGACTTTCGATAAGCATTGCAAAGAGCGATTTTGTGACGACGGACGCGGAGAAGTCGCAAATGCTCACCGCTTTTTCAAACGCAAGAAACGCGCTCGGCAGACTCGTATCGTTTGCGTATAATATGTCCGTCAACGCAATCACGGACGACTTGTACGGCAAGCTTTTTGACGATAGCGGTGCGCTTGGGGAAATCACCGACGGTGAAATCAAAACGCTCGTGGATACGCTTTTGCTCAACGTGCAAGACCTCAAAGACGCGCTCGGTCAAAACGAAGTGAGTGCGCTCAACTCCGCGCTTGACCTCGTTATTGACAAATTCGACAAAAAAACGGTGTCTTCGGCAATCTACGCGCAAATCGTAAAATACGCCAAGTACGCCTATATGGTGGTGGACGTTATTCCGACTATTTGCGACGTCGTGACGTCAAGCGGAAACTTGCTCTCGTCAGAGGACTTTATCAAAGACTTCCTCTCGGCCTCGCAAAACGGTGACAATCTCGACACCGCCACCAACCGCATAAATCAATCCATTCTCGTGTCCAGAGCAATACTCAATCTCACGAGCGAGGGCGGTTACGACGCACAAAAACTCTTGAATATCGTTGACGAAATCGTAAGCGCAAATACGGGCGAGTATCAAAAGGCAGTCCCGCTTTTCACGCTGGATTTGATGTTCAACTTCTCCTCGCTATACGACTCCATAACGGGTGGTGACGATACCGACTTATGGCAAGTGGTGCACTCGGACGTTATGACGCAAGACGCTCTCGGAACGCAAGTATCGCTCGTGTTCTTCTTTGACGGCGGATTTGACAACTTCAAAGAGACCTATTACAAATATACGAGAGGCGACGCGACGCAAGTGCAACTTCGCAGTGCGTTTGACAGATGCTCGTTTGGCAGTTTCATAGAGAACGAGCGCATTTTCAGAACGGACGAACTTTATACCTCGGATTGGTATGACTACTATGTGACCATCGGGCTTAATGCCGTCAACCAAAAGGTGTCAAACGTCCTCAAAAACAACGTGTCGCTCGACATCAAAGCGTTCGTCGGTGACTACTTTTCGGAAAATTCCGAAATGAAAGCGGCAATCCAAACGCTTGCCCAAATGAGTATTCTCACACAAAACATCGGGGAAGAGGATATAGCCAACGTATATATTCCGCTTTTGTCAAAGAGCAGAGTGCTTGGCGCAACGATTTTGTTTATGTCGCAAGCCGATTGACAAAACGGGCAATATATCGTAAAATAAACTTGAAATCAGAAACGATGTGAAAGCGTCTTTATCGGAGTGGCGGTGTTACCAAAACGATGAGCAAGCGGGCGCAATCGATACGGAGTGTAAGACGACATAATAATTTTGGTGCAATGACTATAATATAGTTGCGCCGTCGTTTTGCACGACGGCGCAGTTTTTTAATTTATAATTAAAAATTAATAATTAATAATTGCGGAAGGCATAGCCTTATCCAAACGAACACCCAATTCGGTGCGCACTTATTAACGGTATGTGCTTATTCGGAGTTGGAGGCGCAAGGCGCCGACCGCAT
>ERZ780149.453-NODE-453-length-53689-cov-10.072957_pt1 | contig 53689 bp, 53 predicted proteins | sample MGYA00511367_ERZ780149 | MGnify/ENA primary metagenome ERZ780149 (study PRJEB29588, sample SAMEA2153852) | human gut metagenome | biome: human gut; feature: human-associated habitat; material: faeces | place: Denmark | collected 2008/2010 ... | reverse complement strand
AATATTTATTTATTATTTTGTAACATTTTCAATATTATATTTATTCAAAGTAATAGATAAAGTAGAATCATTAAATACAACAATAAAACTATTAGAAAAAGATAAAAAAATAAAAGATGCTTTATTCAAATTAACTCATGAGATAAAAAATCCACTCGCAGTATGTAAAGGATATTTAGATATGATAGATTTAAATAAAGAAGAAAAAGCCCTGAAGTACTTAACAATAATGAAACAAGAAATAAATAGAAGTCTTAATATAATAAGTGATTTTGTAGAATACAATAAAATAAAAATAGTAAAAGAACAAATAGATTTAAACTGTCTATTAGATGATGTATACGATTCATTCAAGATTCTAGTAAATACTAAAAAAATCAAACTAGAATATAAAGATAGAAATGATGAAGAAATATATTTTCAAGGAGATTATGAAAGATTAAAACAAGTAATAATTAATTTATTAAAAAATTCACTTGAAGCAACTGAAGAAAATGGAAAAATAGAGATATCTTCAAACATCTACAAAACATACTTAGAAATATCAGTCGAAGATAATGGAATAGGAATGAGTAAAGAAACACTAAAAAATATAGAAGAAATGTTTTATACTACAAAGCAAAATGGAACAGGACTGGGAGTAGCCTTATCAAGTGAGATAGTAAAATCACATAATGGAGAATTATTATATACATCAGAATTAAATAAAGGAACAAAAGCAACAATAAGATTGCCATATAAGTAATCTTATTGTTTTAATTATTAATATAATTATGATATAATAATATATGTAAAAAAGAAAAGGAATGATAAGTATGGAAGATATATTTTTAAAAAGATTACCATTTATAGATCTTCATGGGTATGATATGGATTCAGCAAGAGTTGCTACGAATGATTTTATAAATGAGAATATAATATTAAAGAATGAAAAAATAGTAATAATACACGGAAAAGGAATGGGACTAGTAAAAAAATCAGTACATGAGGCATTAAGTAAAAGAAAAGAAGTAATAAAATATCATACCGATAATCAAAATACTGGTTTAACGATAGCCTATTTATCTGTTGACAAGTGACATACTATATGCTATAATAAATTACAATTTCAAGGACGATATTATATGCAGAAAAATAATAAAATAATTAAACAAATCAAAGATATAAATAACATCATAGAGTATATAGTTGCAATAATATTATTACTAATAATATGTTTAATTATATTACTTATAGAAACGCTATAATATCAATTAGGAGGGTTTTAAAATGGATGAAGAAAGAAAAATAAATTGGTTAGGGTTATTTATAAAAATAATAATAGTATTTATATTTTTATTAATAATAATATGGTTAGTATCTAAAATAGCAGGAAGTAAAAAATTATCAGACACATTTAAAAAGAACATAAATAATATGGAGGAAGTAGCAGTCGCTTACTTTAAAGAAGTAGATTTACCTCAAGAAAAAGGTAAGAGCAAAAAAATAACACTAGAAGAAATGATAGAAAATAAATTAATAGTTTCAGTAAATGATAATAGTGATAATATTTGTGATGTGAAAAAGAGTTTTGCTAAAATAACAAGAGAAAAGAAAAATTATAAGTTAGAGACAACCCTAGAATGTGGCAAAGAAAAAAATACAATAACAAGAAACTTTAGTTTCAAAGATTGCAAAAATTGCAATAACAATGCAAATAATGATTCAAATAAAAATGACCAAAAAACAGATACAGACACAAAAAAAGATAATACTACCAATAATAATAATTCAGAGAATAACCAAACAGAAGCAGAAAAGACAACATACTACGAATATGTAAAAGAGTGGACAACATATAGTAAATGGATGAGAGGAAACAAAACAGGTACAAATATAGAAAACAAATATGAGTATTATGGAGTAAGTGAAGAAGATTATTACATACTTGGTACCATAGACAAAAATAGTAATCAAGTAGAATATACAGTAAAATTAAACAAAGTACCAAATAAAGATTATTATTTCACTACAATAAAAAATTTAGACTTTCTATCAAATAACGAAAAAGAGTTCTTATCAGAAGATAGAATACTACCAAATAAAGAAATAAATAGTGTTCCAAAAACATTACAAGAATATTCATTAAAAGAAAATGACTTCAAATACACATTGCGTCCATACTACTATAATGGTGAGTTTTATATAAATATTACAATAAAAGATGTAAAAACAAGTGTTAAATCATATAATGGAAATTATTTTGTACCACTTAAAGTAACACTAAAGTTTTCTTCACCAGTAGTAGCAGAAGCAAAACCATCAGGAGACTATGAAACAATAACATATTATAGATATGTAGAAAAAAATAAAGAAACAAAATGGTCAACCGAGTCTTCATTAGAAGGATATACAAAAACAGGAAATACAAAAGTAGAATAAAAGAAATAGAACTTCAAACAAAAAGAAGTTCTATTTTAATATTTTATCAACAATACCATATTCTAGGGCTTCGTTACTATCCATAAAATAATCTCGTTCAGTATCATTATCAATAACACTAATATCTTTACCAGTAACATCTGCTAAAATATTGTTAAGTTTTTTCTTAAGTTTAAGAATTCTCTCAGCAGCTATTTTAATTTCTGTTGCCTGTCCTTGAGCACCACCAAGAGGTTGATGAATCATAACCTCTGCATTAGGAAGAATATATCTTTTCCCATTTTTACCAACAGCCAAAAGAAAAGCAGCCATAGAAGCAGACATACCAACACATATTGTGGATACATCACTTTTAATAAAATTCATAGTATCATAAATAGCCATGCCCGAAGTAATAGAACCACCAGGAGAATTAATATATAAACTAATATCATCGTTGTTAAGACTATCCAAATATAAAAGTTCAGCAACAACAATATTTGCACTATTATCATTTATTTCTCCATTTAAAATAATAATCCTATCAATAAGTAATCTAGAATAAATATCATAGGCTCTTTCACCTATATCATTTTTTTCAATAACAGTAGGAATTAAATTCATACAAATCACCCATATATAGTATAATATATAATGAATGTATTCATAACAAAAAAAGTATGACAAAAAATAACAATATATGATATAATAATAATATAAGATATCCAAGAGGAGGAGATAAAATGGAAACAATAATAATAACTTTGGATAATGGAGAAAAGAAAGAATATACAAAGGGAATAAAATTAAAAGAAATAATAGAAAACATAAAACAGAAAAGAGAAGACACTGTAGTAGGAGCACTTTATAATAATAAAATGATATCATTAGAAGATTCAATAACAAAGAGTGGGAAACTATCAATATATGATCTAAACACTAAAGAAGGAAATAAAATATACGAAAAAGGCCTATTATATTTATTCGAAGTATCCGCAGTAGAATTACTAGGAAAAGATACAAAAATAGTAGTAAAGCATTCAATAGATAAAGGAATATATTGCACTATAAATAAAAAAATAACCGAAAATGATATATCAGCCATAAAAGAAATAATGCGAACTAAAGTAAAAGAAAATATCCCATTTACCAAAATAGAAACATCAAAAAATGAAGCCATAGAATATTTCAAAAGTAAAAAAAGGGAAGATAAAGTAAGAACACTATTTTATGTAACAGCGGATTATGTAACACTATATAAATTAGGTAACACCTACAACTATTTAATAGGAGACCTTCCATACAGCACAAAATCATTAAAATACTTTGACCTATCACTAATAAAAAATAATGGAGTGGTAGTAAGATTTCCATCAATATATGATAACAATAAAATAGTAAAGTATACTCATCATGAAAATTATTTCAATAGTCTAGAAGAGTATTCCGTATGGGGTAACAATCTAAACATAAACAATTTAGGAGAACTAAATGAGTTCATAACAAAAAACAATGCCGGAGATATAATACAATTATCCGAAATAATGCAAGATTATAAATTACTTAGTGTAGCAGAACAAATAGTATTAAATAAAGAAGACTACAAAGTAATTCTATTATCAGGGCCATCATCTTCTGGAAAAACAACAACTGCTATGAAACTATCACTATACCTAAAAAGTTTAGGATTAAATCCAACTCATTTATCCTTAGATGACTACTTTTTAGAGAGAAAAGAAACTCCATTAGGACCAAATGGAAAACCAGACTTTGAATCTCTAAAAGCAATAGATGTAAAATTATTTGATAACCAAATAAGTAAATTACTAAAGGGAAACAAAGTAACAGTACCAACATTCAATTTTATAGAAGGAAAAAAAGAATATAAAAGAGTAGTAGAACTAAAAGAAAATGATATCCTTATAATAGAAGGCTTACATGCATTAAATGAAGAATTACTAACAAATATACCAAAAAAGAAAAAGTTCAAAGTATATATAAGTCCATTAACATATCTAAATATTGACAATGATAACAGAATAGGAATGACAGACTTAAGACTATTAAGAAGAATAGTAAGAGATAATAGAACAAGAGGATATAACCCTTCAAAAACACTAGAGTCATGGTCTGATGTTCGTGAAGGAGAAGAAAAGTATGTTTTCCCATATCAAGATAATGCCAATGTAATGTTCAATACTAGTCTAGCCTATGAACTAGCAGTAATAAAAACATATGCTGAGCCACTACTATTCACGATAAGAGAAGATGATCCAAATTATCAAATGGCTAAAAGACTAATAGAATTATTGAAGTTCGTTTTACCAATACCGAGTGAAACAGTACCAAAAACATCAATAATAAGAGAGTTTATAGGAGGAAGTTACTTCGAATAAAAAACATATAAAATAAATAAAAGCATATATTAGAATAGGTGTAATATGAATAAATATAAACTATTAATAATAATATGCTTTTTTCTTGTCACAATATCAATGCCCAAAGTGACAGCAGTCGTAAAAAATCTAAATCTATTAGGAAAAACCATAGTGTTAGACGCAGGACATGGAGGCAAAGACGAGGGTGCCAGTAGTGGTAAAATAAAAGAAAGTAAATTAAACCTAATACTAGTAAAAAAATTAGAAAAAGAATTAATATCACGAGGAGCAACAGTATACTTAACGAGAGAAGATGATAACGATTTATCAACAACAACCATAAATAGAAAAAGAAGTGATTTATATAGAAGGGCACAATACATAAATAAAATATCACCCGATATGTATATATCACTGCATTTAAACTCATCACCATCACCTTCTTGGAGAGGTCTGCAAATATTCTACACAAATAATAACAAAGAAAATAAAGAAATAGCCCTATCATTAACAAATTATTTAAAAGAAAAACTATCAAATACAAGAGAAGCCAAAAAAGACAGTACATACTATATGTATAAACATATAAAATCACCAGGAGTCTTAATTGAGGCAGGATTTATATCCAATCCTAGTGATAACTACTTATTAAGAGATGAAAAATATCAAAATAAACTAATAACCTTAATCGCAGATTCCATCGAAAACTATTATCAAAAGTAGACACAAACAAAAATAATAATTAAAATAAACAAAATCACTTCCAAAAAAATAAAAAATAGTGTATACTCATAATAGAGAAGTGTAAAAAGAGTAAGGAGGGCAAAAGCATGCAAAAAATATATTTAAAGTACGATGAATATACACCGCCAGTAGAGTGTGAGTTAGGCTTCGTATCCAAAATGGTATATTTAGGCTTTCTATATCCAGCAACCAAGAAAAACTACAAAATGTTTTACATAATGTTACTAACCGAAACAGCAGTATCATCATTAATAATGTGCTTTATTCCCTTCAAAATAGGAATAATAATATGTATAGCTATGCTCTTCCTAATAAATACACTGTTCGCTGCTAATTACAACATGATAATAATAGAAAATCTCTTAAAAAATGGTTATGTACCATTAGATCATAATTCATCAGAAATATTAATAAAAAAAGGAATATATTTTAAACTGCAGTAATTTATATTCCTTTTAAAATAAACAAAAAAATTAACAAAAATTAACAAAAATATACCAATTTTTCAAAAAGTATGATATACTTTAATACAGAATAATGGGAGTTGATGCAAGTGGAAAAAAATTTCAAAACAATAAATGAACAAGTAGAAATACTAAAAAACAAAGGTCTCATAATAGAAGATGAAAACGCCGTCAAAGAAACACTACTAAGAGAAAATTACTTCTTTATAATGGGCTATCGTCATGTATTTCTAAAATCAGAAAAAGAGCGAAAGTTTATCCCTGGCACAACATTTGATGAAGTATACTCATTATTCACATTTGATAGGAATTTTAGAAACATAATATTTAAAAATGTCTTAGTAATAGAAAATCAATTAAAATCCGTAATATCGTATCAATTATCCAGAAAGTATGGTTATCGAGAAAAAGATTACTTAAATCCAAAGAACTTTACACAAGATCACGATAAAGCAAGGAGAGTAAGGGACTTAATTGACAAAATGAAAAGACAAATAAGAATCAATGCAACAAGTCACAATGCAACGATGCACTATATGAGTAATTATGGCTACATTCCACTGTGGGTATTAGTAAAAGTATTATCATTTGGAATAGTTTGTGAATTATTTACCATATTAAAAAAAGAGGATCAAATAGAAGTGTCTGAAATATTTGATACAACTCCTGCCGTATTAGAAGACATACTAATAATATTATCAAACTATCGTAATTTATGTGCCCACGAAGATATCGTATTTGAACACAAGACCGAGAGAGTAATACCAAATACAGAATATCATGAACTAATGAATATTCAAAAAATGGATGGAGAATACATCTATGGGAAAAATGATTTATTCGCAGTCATAATAATATTTAAGATACTATTAAATAAAAAAGCATTTAGATTAATGATGAAAGAAATAGAATATGAAATAGAATTATTAGATGGAAGGATAGATACCATACCAATAAATAAAGTATTAGATAGAATGGGCTTTCCTGAAAACTATATAGAAATAATAGAAAAGTAGGTGATAAAATGAATAAAAAAAGTAATAAAATAATTATACCCCTTTTAGTATTTATCTCCTTTGTAGGAGGGGCAATATGGACATATTTAGTAATAAATCAATTAAATAGAGGAACAACAACAAATATAATAAAAGGAGGAAACTATACAATAAATGAAAATAGTATATCTGGAGCAGTAGATAAAATATATGATGCTACTGTAACAGTAGCCACCTATAAAGATGGTAAAGCAGTATCAACAGGAACAGGTTTTGTCTATAAAAAAGAAGGCTCAACAGCCTATATAATGACAAATAATCATGTAATATCAGGAGGAGATTCTGCTAAAGTAATCTTTAGTGATGGAACATCTGCTGATACTAAAATCTTAGGCGGAGAGACATATTCAGATATAGCAGTATTAACAGTAAGTGCTGCAAGTATAAAACAAGTAGCAACAATAGGAAACACAGATAATATAAAATTAGGAGACACAACCTTTGCAGTAGGAGCCCCACTTGGTGATACTTATAGTGGTACAGTAACTAAAGGAATTCTATCAGGAAAAGACCGTTTAGTAGCAGTATCATTCTCTGGTAGCACTTCAGATTACTATATGAAAGTATTGCAAACAGATGCTGCTTTAAATCCAGGTAATAGTGGTGGTCCATTATGTAATGTAAATGGAGAGGTAATAGGAGTAAACTCATTAAAACTTACTCAGGAAAAAACAAGTTCAACAACAAGTTATAGTGTTGAAGGAATGGGCTTTGCTATCCCAATAGAAGACGCTCTATCATATGCAGGTATTATTGAAAAAGGAGAATCGGTAACAAGACCATACATAGGAATAAGTATGTTAGATATAACAGATAGTTATTACTTATGGCAGGCTGGAATAACTTTACCAAAAGGTGTAGAAAAAGGAGTAGCAATTCTAGAAGTAGTATCATCTTCACCAGCAGAAAAAGCCGGATTAAAGAAAGGTGATATCATAACTAAATTAGAAAAAGAAGAAATATCTTCCGTAGCAGAACTTCGTTATGAATTATATAAGCATAATCCAGGAGACAAAATAACAATTACATATAATAGAAATGGTAAAGAGTTAACTTCGGAAGTAACACTTGAAGAATCAAAATAATCTAGATTAATTCTAGGTTATTTTTTTCCACGGGAACCACAAACAAGTTTATGTTTTCCGTGGTGTTAGTGAGCCAAAAATATTTGTCTCCCTAACAAAGAATATTTAAGTATATACTCCTTGCTTATATATAATAGATATGGTTGATATACTACTTATAGACAATACAAATATTGGCTATAAGTAGCACTGTAAGACTACTTAAGGCTTACAGTGATATTAAAAATAAAATAATAATGTAAAAAAAATATAAAACTATTGTATTTTGTATGTAATATTTGTTATAATAAATATGACAAAAAGAAAGGTGAAGAAAGATGGAAGAATACAAAATAACATCACATAGTGATAATGAAACAATAGCAATAGCACAAAATATAGAATCAGAAAAGTTTCCTAATATGGTAATATGTTTAAATGGCGATTTAGGTAGTGGAAAAACAATGTTTACTAAAGGATTTGCTCATGCTATGGGAATAGATGAGATAACATCTCCAACATTTACAATAATAAAAGAGTATGTCGGAGAATTACCATTATATCATATGGATGTATATAGATTAGAAGATTCACATGAAGATATAGGAATAGAAGAATACTTTGATAAAGGTGGAGTAACCATAATAGAATGGGCTGATATGATAAAAGATATCTTACCAGAAGAAAGATTAGATATCAAAATCAAAATAGCAGATGATAACACAAGAATATTAATATTAAAACCACATGGGGAAAAATATGTAAATATATGTGAGGCCATAATATGATAAGTTTATTTATAGATACATCACTTGAAGATGTATCTATTGCCTTAGTAAAAGAAGGAAAAGAATTATCTCAAATACATGAATACATACCAGGAAAACATTCCATATATGTAACTCAGTATATAAGTGATATTCTAAAAAATAATAACTTATCCCCAGATAATGTTGATGAAATAATCGTCGTAAATGGACCAGGATCATTTACCGGTATCCGAATAGGAGTAACCATAGCCAAGATGTTTGCTTATATCAAAAAAATAAGAATCGTAACCATAACATCTTTAAAAGCAAGAGTACTAGGTCATACCGGAGATTATCTATTAACCACCATAGATGCAAAACACAATAATTATTATGTTGGCGTATATGATAAAGAATATAATACCATTGAAGAGAAGTTTGTCTCTAGTGAAGAAGTAGAAGAACTAAAAGAAAAATATTCCCCAGTAGTCATAGATCAAACAACACCATATCAAGTAGAACAAATTGTATCATATACTAAGAAACTAAAAAGCAAAAATCCTCATGGTGTAAACCCTATCTATCTAAAATTACCCGAAGCGATGGAGAAAAAATGTTAAGAGAAGTAATAAAAGATGACCCAAGTCCCTATGTAAAATATATAGAATATATTGAAGAAGATAAAATATTAGGATATCTAAAATATTCTCTTATTTATGATCGCATGGAAATAGATAATATTCTTGTTGAGCCAGAATATCGTGGTCAAAAAATAGGAAACAAATTAATGAGTAGATTAATAAGTATAGCGGCTCATGAACATGTCGTAAATATAACTCTAGAAGTAAGAGTAAGTAATGAAATAGCCAGAAATCTCTATAAAAAGTTTGGCTTTAGAGAAGTAGCCTTAAGAAAGTTCTATTATGGAGATGAAGATGCTATACTAATGGAAAAACAGGTGATGTAAATGAAAGATGTATATATATTAGGAATAGAATCAAGTTGTGATGAAACAAGTATGAGTATTGTTAAAAATGGTAGTGAAGAAATAGCCACTATTGTGCTAAGTCAAATAGATATTCATAAAAATTATGGAGGAGTAGTACCCGAAATAGCCAGTCGTAACCATATTGAAAATATAACAATTGTTTTAGAAGAACTTTTATCCAAAGCAAATATGAAACTAGAAGACATAACCGCTATCGGAGTAACATATGGTCCAGGACTAATAGGTAGTCTTTTAATAGGAGTACAAGCTGCTAAAACAATATCTTTAGTAACAGGAAAACCATTAATACCAGTTCATCATATCATAGGACACATCTATGCCAATAACCTAAAAGAAAGATTAACATTCCCTCTAATAGCCTTAGTAGTAAGTGGAGGACATACCGAACTAATCTATATGAAAGAAGACTATTCCTTTACCAAAATAGGAGGAACACTAGATGATGCCGTCGGAGAATGTTACGATAAAGTAGCCAAAGTATTAGGTCTAGAATATCCCGGAGGACCAAAAGTAGATAAACTAGCCCATCTAGGAAAAGATACCTATAACTTACCATATCCTCTAGACGATAGTACCTATAACTTTAGCTTTAGTGGTATCAAATCCGCTGTCATAAATCTTGTACATAACGAGGAGCAAAGAGGAAATACTATAAATAAAGAAGATTTATGTACAACATTCCAAAATAGAGTCGTAGGCATAATAACAAAGAAAACAATGAAAGCTATAAAAGAATATAAAGTATCAAATCTTGTCGTAGCGGGTGGTGTGTCAGCAAACTCCGGTTTAAGAGAAAAACTAACTGAAGAATGTCAAAAAGAAAACATTCACATATCTTTCCCTGAACTAAAATATTGTACAGATAACGCTACCATGATCGCCGCTGCTGCCTACTTTGCCTATCAAAAAAATATCTTTGCTGATCTAACATTAAATGCTATGGCAACAGACACCATATATAAAGAGTGGAAATAAGGATTATAGAAATATAATCTTTTTTTTAATTTCTAAGGACAATCTCTATTACAATAAAAAATAATTTCACATAAAATAAAGTGATTATGAATAGAGGTGAAAAACATGGAATTCATAAATCAAAATACCGAACTAGTAATAACCCTACTTACTATGACATTAACATGGATACTTGGTTTTATTTCTAAAAGATGTCCTTATGTAAATAACAATCTAATAATAATACAAAACATAGTAATTGGACTATCAGTATCAATATTCTATTTTATAATAACCAAAGACTTCAATTTAGCCATAACCTTAAGTGGACTATTTGCCGAAACAGGATATAATCTTATTCATAATATAGAAAAATTAATAAAGGAGGGAAATAATGGTAAACATAGTAAAGAGGATAGTACCCGAGAGTAGATATTATCTAAAATGCCCTTATGAAATGACACCAACTAGAATAGTAGTACATAATACCGCTAACGACGCTACTGCTCGAAATGAAATAAGTTATATGACAAATAATGACTATGAAACATCATTTCATTATGCTGTAGATGATAAAGAAATAGTTCAAGGTTTGCCTGAAAATAGAAATGGTTGGCACGCCAGTGACGGAAATGGTAAAGGAAATAGAGAAGGAATAGCTATTGAAATATGTTATTCACTATCAGGAGGAGACCGATTTATTAAAGCCGAACAGAATGCAGTTGATCTAATCGTAGACATATTAAATAGATATAATTGGGATATCGATAAAGTAACAAAACACCAGGATTACACTAATAAATATTGTCCTCATAGAACACTAGATATGGGGTGGGATAGATTTCTAAATATGATAAATGAAAAACTATCAGAAACTAGAGCCAGACCTTTCATAGTAGGAACAAAGATATATAACACTGAAGATATCTACCTAACTGAAACAGCAGGTTATGGCGGAGGGCAAATGTTACTAACTAAAAATACTGAGTCAATAGTAAAAAAATATCACTATAATAAAGGATTATATATGGCATTAGGAACAGAAAATACATATTATGATGCGGCATGGACTAATAACTATAGTAAGTTTACAACAGTAAAACCACCAGTAGAAGAACTAAAAGAAGATAATAAAGAGACAACTAAAGAGCCAGAAAAAGAAGATGAAAATAAAGAAAGAAATGACAATAAAGATAATAAAGATAAAAATAATAATGACTTAGATAAAGAATTAGAGAGACAAAATCCATTGTTATGGTTTATAGATAAAATAATAAAATTACTAGTAAAAATATTTAAAAGAAGGAAAAAATAAATCCTTCTTTTTTAGAATTCACACTTCGTTGTTCACTGCTATAGAAAGCCCAATGTCTTTCTATAGAAAATCAGAGCCTCTTAATAGTCTCTGATTTTAAGTATATATTAATTATTATAAATTCTACAAATAACCGAATTGTGATTGACTATATTGCATTTACAGTTGAAACTAAATTATTAATAACACTCAATTATTACTATTAAACGTTTCCTGTTTTTTTATTTTATATAAATTTTATTGTTTACATACTAATAAATAATAGGATAAATAAAAACATTTATCAAACATAGCAAAAAATATAATAAATATTAGGTGTTCGCTTGTTTTTAGCATGTAAAAAATGTTATAATTGTATAGAAAGCAAGATTATAATAAACATAGGATGGTGAAATAATGATAAAAGGAAGGCCATTTGTAAAATGGGCAGGCGGAAAAAGACAAATAATAGATAAATTAAAAAAATATGTTCCTGATGAGTTTAATACATATTATGAACCATTTGTTGGAGGGGGAGCATTACTATTTGAATTATCTCCAAAGAATGCAGTTATTAATGACTCAAATAAAGAACTTATGAATGTATATGAATGCATTAAAGATGAAAAAAAATTTGAAGCAATGTGCAGAGAACTAAATACTCATGAAATGAAACATTCAGAAGAATATTATTATACAATAAGGAATATGGATAGAGATAAGAAAAAATTTAATAAAGTAGTAGATTATAAAAGAGCGGCAAGAACAATTTATTTAAATAAAGCTTGTTTTAATGGATTATACAGAGTAAATAGTAAAAACGAATTTAATGTACCATTTGGTAAAAAAACAAAAGTAAATACTTATGAAGGACAAAACTTAGGAATTATATGTGGATTTTTAAATTACAATGATATAAAAATATTATCAACAGATTTTGAAGAAGCAGTAAAAGAAGCAAAAAAAGGAGATTTTATATATTTTGATCCACCATATGATTCAGATACCTCAACTTTCAATAGTTATACAGAGGATGGCTTTGGTAAAGAACAACAAAAGAGGTTAGCCAGAGTATATAGGGAATTATCAGACAAAGGCTGCTACGTAATGTTATCTAATCATAATACTGAACTAATAAATGAACTTTATAAAGATTATAATATACATTTAATAGAAGCAAAGAGAAGTATCAACGCCAATGGAAAAAAAAGAGGCAAAGTAGAAGAAGTTATTATCACAAATTATGAAAATAAAAGAGGCTTTGACCTATAATATATAGGATAAATAATATGATAAAAAAATATTATTATGAAGAAGATAATTTCAAATTAATACAAGGAGATTCATTAAAAGTACTAAGAAATATAGAGCCAAATAGTATTGATATGGTATTTGCAGATCCACCATACTTTTTATCAAATAATGGAATATCTTGTAGTGCTGGAAAGATGGTATCAGTTAATAAAGGTCCATGGGACAAAGCAATTAGTATAAAAGAAAAACACGAATTTAATAAAAAATGGATTAGACTATGTAAAAAAATACTAAAAGAAAATGGTACTATTTGGATTAGTGGAACCATGCATAATATTTATTCAATAGGAATGGCATTAGAAGAAGAGGGATTTAAAATAATAAATAACATTACTTGGAGAAAATTAAATCCACCTCCAAATATTAGTTGCAGAGCATTTACTCATTCTACTGAAACAATACTTTGGGCTAAAAAAGCCGACAAAAAAAATAAACATAAGTTTAATTACTCACTAATGAAAAAAATAAATAATAATAAGCAAATGAAAGATGTATGGGAAACTAGTTTAACAAAGCCTAGCGAAAAGACTTGTGGTAAACATCCAACACAAAAACCAATTGAAATATTAGAAAGAATAATACTTGCTTCTACAGAGGAAAATGATTTAATATTAGATCCATTTAATGGAAGCGGTACAACAGGAATAGCGGCAAACAGATTAAAAAGAAGATATATAGGAATAGAAAAAGAAAAAGAATATTTAGATTTAACAATAAGAAGAAAGGAAAGTGATATAAGTGAAAAGAAATTTTAATGACTTAATGTTATCATTAAAAAAAAGTATAACCCCAGCGGATTTTTTTGTTGATTTTTCTAAAGTTTATTTAAATATCAAAGATTATGAAAGACATTTAAACTTATTAAATAGCCTGATTGGAAAAGAAAATATAGAGGAAGAATTTGTTGACTTAATAAATGAGTATCCAGAAATAATGAAATCAATACCGATTTTATTAGCAACTCACGAATATAAATTTCATATAATTAATGCATCAACAGTAGATATGTTAAATTCCATAAAAGATATGGATTTTAAATTTCTAGAAGAAAAATTTATTTGTTACGATTTTAAAGAAATTGACAAGCCGATCAACAATTATGCGGATTTTTTAAAAAATAGTGGATTATTTGACTTAATAAGTAATAGAAAAATTAAGAATCTTGTTGATTATGCGATAGGGATAGAAGTAGGATTAGATTCAAATAGTAGAAAAAATCGCAGTGGAAAAATAATGGAAGACTTAGTAGAGGAATTCATAAAAAAACTTGGAGTACCATATCAAAAACAAATGAAATATAAAGATATTGATAAAGAATATGGAACAAATCTATGTGCAATAGGAAAGGCAACAAAGAAGTTTGATTTTGTTTTTAAGAGTCCTTCAAATAACGAATTAATAGTAATGGAAGTGAATTTTTATGGAACACAAGGATCTAAACCGAATGAAACTGCAAAAAGTTATGTAGAACTAAATAATGAAATTAATAAACTAAATGGTGTTAAATTTGTTTGGATTACAGACGGAAATGGTTGGAATAAATCTAGACTGAATTTAGAAGATGCCTATGATAAAATTGAGCACTTATATACAATAAAAGATTTAGAATTAGGAGTCTTAGAAAAAATATAAATAATAATGACTTAGATAAAGAATTAGAGAGACAAAATCCATTGTTATGGTTTATAGATAAAATAATAAAATTACTAGTAAAAATATTTAAAAGAAGGAAAAAATAAATCCTTCTTTTTTAGAGTTCACACTTCGTTGTTCACTGCTATAGAAAGCCTAATGTCTTTCTATAGTAATTCATAGCCATCAGTAGAAGTCTATGAATTATTTACATTGTTTGTAAAGTTATAGTAAATATTAAAGAAAACACCACAAATATTAAGGCGTTCGCTTGTTTTTAAGATATAAAAAATGTTATAATTGTATTAGGAGATATTCAAATAAGTTGGGTGCTTGCCGAACTTCTATTAAGGAAGGGAGGCGATATTATGAGCAAGAAAGATTTTTTAATTTTCTTTCAAACTATGACAATCTTCCTTTTGATTATATTGTTATTTAAAACATTTAATTAAAAAGAAAATCACCTAACTTAATGCTTTAAGTCAGGTGAAACCAAATTATTGGCAACACTCAATTGTGACTATTGAATGTTTCCTATTTTTATTTTATGTAAGTTCCCTTGCTTACATACTAATAATAGCATAAATATATACTTTTGTCAAACCAATAAAAATTATATAACCCTAACTACTTTATAATAAATACGGCTGGTATCCTATTTAAAGACAATAAAAAAATTGGCTTTAAATAGCACTTTAAGACTCAAGACTTAAAGTGACAAAAAATAACAAAATAAACATCTTACCCTTTATAATATCTCTAAAATATGATACAATGAAATAGAGAAAAGTGAGGTAACAAGATGCAAATACAAGAATTAAATAAAGAACAAGAAAAAGCCGTTAATCATATAGATGGACCAATGCTTGTTTTAGCAGGAGCAGGTTCAGGAAAAACCAAAGTATTAACAAATAGAATAGCAAATCTAATCGAAAATGGTATAAGTCCATATAACATATTAGCTATAACATTTACTAATAAAGCCGCTAAAGAAATGAAAGATAGAGTAGTAAGATTAATAGGCAAAGAAGCCTATAATATTCAAATATCAACATTCCATTCCTTAGGCCTAAAAATACTAAAAGAAAACTATAGCATGTTAGGCTATGAAAAAAACTTTACTATTATAGATAGTGATGATGTCCTAACAATCATAAAGAAAATACTAAAAGATAAAAATATGTCTAAAGATAGATATAACCCAAGAGAAATAAAAAATAAAATAAGTTCTGCTAAAAATGAAATGATGAGTATAGATTCATTTGCTAAAGTAGAGTTTGATCACAAAGTAGTCGAAGTCTATAAAGAATATCAACAAAAACTAAAAAATGGTAATTCCGTAGACTTTGATGACTTACTAATACTACCAATAAAACTATTCAAAAATTACCCTCGTGTATTAGAAGAATATCAAGATAGATATAAATACATCCTAATAGATGAATATCAGGATACCAATGAAGCCCAATATACCTTTAGTAAATTACTATCAGCAAAGTATCGAAATATCTTCGTAGTAGGAGATAATGATCAAGCAATATATGCTTTTAGAGGAGCCAACTACAAGAATATCCTAAACTTCGAAAAAGATTATCCTGAGGCCAAAACAATCCTACTTGAAGAAAACTATCGCTCAACCAAAACCATATTAAATGCCGCTAATAGCGTAATCAAAAATAATCATGAAAGAAAAGATAAAAACCTATGGAGTAATAATGCAACTGGTAATAAAATAAAATATAAAGAAGTAGCAAACGAAAAAGAAGAAGCATCATTTGTAGGAACTGAAATAAAAAGACTATTAAGTGAAGGTATAAACGAAGAAGATATAGCGGTATTATATCGTACTAATGCCCAGTCTCGTGTTATTGAAGAAGAAATGCTAAAGAAAAATATTAAATATAGAGTCGTAGGAAGTTTCTACTTCTATAACCGAAAAGAAATAAAAGACCTATTATGTTACTTAAGACTAATAAATAACCATAAAGATGATGTAAGTTTGCTTAGAGTAATAAATACCCCAAGAAGAGGAATCGGAGATAAAACAATTGAGACTCTAACTGAAGAAGCAACAAATAGAGAATTATCCCTATATGAAACAATAAGTAAAGGAAAAGAACTAGAGTTCAAAAACCTAATCGAAGACCTAACCAAAGCTAGTGAATCATTATCACTAACTGAATTAATAGATGAAATTTTAGAAAAAACCGGTATCAAAAAAGAACTATCGACATCCAAATTACTCGAAGATGAAATAAGACTAGAGAACCTAAATGAGTTCAAAGGTGTAACCAAAAGTTATGAAGAAGAATATGGGACAGCTTCCCTTGAAGACTTCTTAGACGAAATAACATTAGTAAGTGACATGTCCGAACATCAAGATAGTTCAAATAGAGTAAGCCTAATGACTGTCCATTCTGTAAAAGGACTAGAATTTGATTATGTCTTCATTGTCGGCATGGAAGAAGGAATATTCCCTCACTATAATGCTATTAATGATGGAAGTAATTCCGCTATTGAAGAAGAAAGAAGACTATGTTATGTCGCTATAACAAGAGCCAAAAAAGAATTATATATAACATCAGCAGATACCAGAATGTTATTTGGTAATCCAATGAGAAATCAACCTAGTAGATTTATTGATGAAATAGATAAAGAATATATCGATAAAGAAAGACCAAAAAAACTAGAAAAAATAATAACTAAAGTAAAAAAGGCTGTCGACAAAAATGCCACTTATGAAGTAGGAGAACATATCTTACATACCGAGTTTGGTGAAGGAATAGTAATAAGTGTCGATAAATCCATAATAACCGTAGCCTTCCCACATCCATTTGGTATCAGAAAACTAATGAAAGGCCATCCAAACATAACCAAATTATAAAAAAGAAAAGAGGAGTAGTTATGAAAAAAACACTATTAGGTTTTACCATAGTATTACTATTAATGATCATAGAAATACTAATACTAAATAACGATATAGCATCACTAAAAGAAACTAATAAAATAATACAACAAGACCTAAAAGATAAAACTGACCTAAACGCTTTAAAAGAAGAAAAAGAAACTTTAAATACATCAGTATCAAACTTACTTACAGTCTCTACCTTCAGTGATGAAGATATAGAGGAAATAATGACTAGTGAAAAAACAATCTCAAAAGACCTTGAAGAAGATATAACATCACTAGAAAATACCATCGTAGATTTAGAAGATAAACTATCAAGTCTTCAAAAAGAATACTATAAACTAGTCAAAGAGAATACTGAAAAAAATAGTTTCTATATCTCAAATATACCCTTTATCAATCAGTATCCCAACTATCCAACCGGTTGTGAATCAGTAGCCTTAACCATTCTTCTAAATTACTATGGAGTAGCAGTAACTCCTGACGATATCATAAACAAATTACCAAAGGGAAGTGTTCCCGTAACAAAAAATGGCAAACTATATGGAGGCAATCCTGAAGTAGAGTTTATAGGTAATCCCTATAGTTTAAATGCTTACGGAGTATATGAAAAACCAATTGCTAATGTTGCTAGCCAATATAAAAGTGGTATCAAAATAGCAACAGGAACCAGTTTTGAAAAAATACTAGAAGTAGTAAAAACAGGCAAACCAGTTATGGTATGGACCTCCATGTCACTAGCAGTCCCATATATATCACAGTCTTGGATATATGAACCAACAGGAGAAACAATTTACTGGAAGGCCAATGAGCATGCTGTAGTAATAATAGGCTATACCGAAGATAAAGTCATAATATCAGACCCAATAAATGGTAAAGCCAAATACCAATCAAAAATTATCTTCAAAGAAAGATATAACTATTATGGAAAGAAGGCGTTATATTACTAATGAGAAATAAAAAAGTAAACAAAATATTACCATCTATCATCATAATTATAACCCTAATAATATTTAGCCTTCTAGTATATACCCTATATCAAAAAATAAATTTAAGTAACAAAAATAAAGAATTAAATAACTACCTAAAAGAACATCAAGAATTAACTGAAGAGATAGAAAATCTAAAAAATATTAAAGAAAATTATGAACTAATCAAAGAAAATAATCAAAATCTAGAAAAACAAAAACAAGACTTAGAAGATAAAATAACTACTCTAAATACCAAAATAAATAAAGTAAAGAAAGATATAGATAAGTTAAAATAGTATCTATTTCTTTTTTTATAACATATAATACAGTAGGAGGTATCTATGGATTATAGTATTTTAGTAAATAAAGATAATCCCCTGCCAAGAGCATATATACCAAATACATTAGAAAATGCTCATAGTGAATATAAAGAAAACATATTACTAGATAATAAAGCCCTAGAAGCATTTCAAGAACTAAAAAGAGAAGCCTTAAGATATGGATATCATATTGATATAGTAAGTGGCTATCGAGACTATGATTATCAAGAAAAAATATATAATAAATTACTAGAAGAAAAAGGATTTACCTATGCCATAACAAGAATAGCATCTCCTGGTAAGAGTGAACATCAAACAGGATTAGCCTTAGATTTTTGTATATATAAAGATGGAAAATGTTATATAGAACATGATGTTGAAGATAAAATAGAAACTAAATGGATACATCAAAATAGTCATAGATATGGTTTTATCATAAGATATCCCGAAGGAAAAGAAGATATAACCAAATATAGTTATGAACCATGGCATTTAAGATATGTAGGAAATATAGCCAGTAGTATTTATAACAATAACCTAACACTAGAAGAATATAAAGATAAAGAGTCTATTAAATAGATTCTTTTTCAGTATCGTCTCACACTATGTTGTTCGCCGTTTTCTAATGCCTAAGGTCATTAGAAAAAAGTTTTGAGCTTGTCATCTCAAAACTAAAATTATTTCTTCTTAGAATAATCACAGTACATAATAATTAACTTATATATAATAAATATGTTTGATAAAAAATAATATAAACATATTGACATCTTTTGGTAATAGTGATATTATTTAAATATATGAATATATATTCATATATAATAAGGAGGAATAATATGATAGATAATGTAGATATAAATAAAATACAAAAAGAATTACTTGAAGAAGATACAATTATTGATATAGCAGAACTATTCAAAGTATTTGCAGATTCAACAAGAGTAAAAATAATAAATGTCTTATTAGAAAATAAATTATGTGTTAGCGATATAGCAACACTAGTTGGAGGAACACAATCTGCCATTTCACATCAACTAAGAATACTAAAATCAGCAAAATTAGTAAAATATACCAAAATAGGAAAAACAGTCTACTACGAACTAAGTGATGACCATGTGAAAAAACTATTTAATATTGGAAAGGAACATATAAATGAAATATAAATATAATATCAAAAATCTAGACTGTGCTAATTGTGCTAAAACCATTGAAAATAAATTAAATGAAGATAAAAATATCAAAAAAGCCATTGTTAATTTTAATTCATCAACAGTAACTGTGGAGACAGACTTAAAAGATGCTTTTACTTATATAAAAAAAATAGTAAGTGAAATAGAACCAGATGCTATTTTAAGTGAAGATAAAATAAAAGAAAATAAAAATATAGATATCTATAGAATAGTACTAGGAGGATTAATAGGATTACTTGGAATAGTACTAAAATTACCAAGTTATTTAAATACTATCTTAATAGTAGTAGCCTACATAATCCTAATATATAAAACACTATTAACTGCTATTAAACAATTAAGAAAGAAAGTAATAAATGAAAACTTCCTAGTAACAATATCTGCTCTCGGTGCTTTTGCACTAGGAGATTCCCATGAAGGATTAATGGTCCTATTCTTATATGATTTAGGAAAAGTATTAGAAAGCATGGCTGTAAATAAAAGTCGTAACTCAGTAGCCGAACTTATGGATATCAAAGAAGAAACATCAAATCTAAAAGAAAAGAATAAAATAATAGTAGTTCCAACAACCGAAATAAAAGTCGGAAATATAATCGTAGTCAAAGAAGGAGAAAGAGTACCACTAGATGGAACCATAGTAAAAGGCTCTTCCATGTTAGATACAAGTGCTCTAACCGGAGAATCACTTCCAATATCAGTAAAAGTTGGTGATAATATCCTATCAGGAAGTATAAATAAAGGAGGCCTACTAGAAGTAAAAGTAACATCAATCTATAAAGATTCAACAGTAAATAAAATATTAGAATTAGTAGAAACTGCTACCGAAAGAAAAACCAAAACCGAAAAAGTAGTATCCAAATACTCATCTAAATATACATTAGGAGTAATTATAATCGCCATTCTAACAGCGGTCCTATTACCACTATTTACAAATCTAACATATAGTGAAAGTATCTATAAAGGCTTAACAATACTAGTAATATCTTGTCCATGTGCTATAGCCATATCAATACCACTATCATACTTTTCAGGTATTGGAGCATCATCTAGAGAAGGAATACTAGTAAAAGGAAGCAATTACCTAGATAGTATCAAAAATATCAAAGAAATAGCTTTTGATAAAACAGGAACTATCACAACAGGAGAGTTCTATATATCAAAAATAAATATCCATAACAAAGAATATACTGAAGATAAAATAATGGAAATTTTTGCTAAAGGAGAATCACTTTCAAACCATCCTATTGCCAAATCAGTATTAAAAAAATATAATAAAGAAGTATCACATAATGATATCAAAGATTTCAAAGAAGTATCAGGAAAAGGAATAGAATTTACTTATAAAAAAGATAAAGTAAAAATAGGAAACCCTAAATACTGTAGTATCAAAGAAGAAAGTAGTAATATATATCTAACAGTAAATAATAGTCTAGTCGCAGATATCGAAATAAAAGATGAAATAAAAAGTACTGCTAAAGCAACAATAAAAAAATTAAAAGATATGAATATAACAGTTCATATGTTTACTGGAGATACCAAAGAAAAAGCCGAAGAAATATCAAAAGAACTAAATATCGAAGATGTAAATTATGGTATGTTACCAAACGATAAATATAACTATTTAGAAAAAATAATCGAAAACAAAAAAGAAGGAACCATCGTAGCCTTTGTTGGAGATGGTATCAATGATGCCCCAGTTCTAAAACTAGCAGATCTAGGTATTTCAATGGGCTCCCTAGGAACAGACTCTGCTATCGAAGCATCTGACATAGTAATAATGAATGATAATCTAGATAAAATAATAACAGCTATAAATATATCTAAGAAAACAGGAAAGATAATAAATCAAAATCTAATCTTTGCTATAGGTATAAAACTATTAGTACTAATATTAACTCTACTAGGAATATCAACAATGCTAGAAGCTGTCTTTGCTGATGTAGGTGTAACAGTATTATGTATTTTAAATACATTAAGATTATTAAAGAATAATAAATAACTATTTGACAGCAAAAACGAGCAAAACCATATACCATAAGGAATTGCTCGTTTTTTAATTGTTGTGATTTAATTAAAATAACTAGTTGTAATAAATAAAAAAATAATATATAATTATATTGTAAATAGGAGGACATATGAATATAGTAATAGCCATAATTTTTATATCCGTAATAGGAACACTTTTACATTTCATGTATGAATGGTCAGGACATAATAAAGTAGTATCCCTTTTTGCAGCAGTTAACGAAAGTACCTGGGAACATATCAAAATAGCCTTAACACCAACCTTTATATGGACATTATATGATGGAGCAGTATATGGCCTTAATCCCAATTACTTTGAAGCCAAAGCCTTAAGTATATTAGTAATAATAGTACTAATACCATTACTATTTTATGCCTATCAATTAATAACCAAAAAAGCCATATTACCAATAGATATCACAATATTCTATTTAACTATTATTATAAGTAACCTAGTATTTAACTATGTAATAAATATGGAAGCATTACATTTCTTTTATGCATACATATCAGTATTAGTATTATTTATAATATTCGGTTCCTATATGGTATTAACCTTATTACCAATAAAAAGCTTCTTATTCAAAGACCCAATAACCAAAAGATATGGAATAAGAGGACATTCACATCATGAACACAAAGAACATAAAGAAAAATAATCAAAATATGTTTTAATAACATATTTTTTTTGGTATAATAATAATGGAAAGTTAGAAGTGAAAAAATGAGAAATATATATGATTTAACAATAAAAGAATTAGAAGACTATTTCATATCAATAAATGAAAAGAAGTTTAGAGCAGTTCAAGTATATGAAGCTCTATATAAAAGAAGAGTAACATCATTTGATGATATGACCAATATAAGTAAAGAAGTAAGAGAAAAATTAAAACAAGATTTTTCTTTCTATAAAATAAAAATGTTAGTAAAACAGCAAGGCAAGAATGTCAATAAATATCTATTTGAATTAGAAGACGGAAACAAGATAGAATCCGTATTAATGTTTCACGATTACGGAACAAGTATCTGTGTATCATCTCAAGTAGGTTGCAATATGACTTGTGCCTTCTGCGAAAGTGGAAGATTAAAAAAAGTAAGAAATCTATTAGCTTATGAAATAGTACAGCAAATACTCCAAATAGAAGAAGATATAAATAAAAGAATAACTCATGTTGTCGTTATGGGAATAGGAGAGCCATTTGATAACTACGATAATGTTTTAAGATTTGTTAAAATAATAAATTGTGGTAAAGGAATTGATATTGGCTCAAGACATATAACCATATCAACATGTGGAGTAATCCCTGGTATAAAGAAGTTCATGAATGAAGAAGGACAAGTAAACCTAGCCATAAGCTTACATGCCCCTAATAACACCCTTAGAAGTAGAATAATGCCTATCAATAAAGCATATCCTTTAAATGAATTAATGGAAACAATAAAAGAATATATAAATAAGACAAATCGTAGAGTAACCTTTGAATATATAATGCTTGATAATGTAAATGATAGTGAAGAAAATGCTAAAGAATTAGCAGCCTTATTAAAAGGAATAAATTGCTATGTTAACCTAATACCATATAATGAAACAGAAAATATTGAATTTAAACGAACAAAAGAGTGGAAAATTATGAAGTTTTATGATATACTAAAGAAAAATAAGATAAATGTAACAATAAGAAAAGAATTTGGAGGCTCTGTTGATGCTGCATGTGGTCAACTAAGAGCTAATAATTAAGAGGAAGTGAAATAATGCAAACATTTTATATGACAGATGCCGGAAAAGTAAGAACACATAATGAAGATAGTGTAATAATAGTTAGTAATAAAAATAATGAATTCATTCTAGCAGTAGCAGATGGAATGGGTGGACATAAAGCTGGAGAAATAGCTTCAAATATAGCAATAGAACATATTGTTCAAAGTTTCGAAAGTATGGAAACAATAGGAAAAAAAGAAGAAGGAATAGATTGGTTAAGAAAAATAGTAAAAGAAATAAATGAAAAAATATTTGAATATACCTCTATTCATCCAGAAAGTAAAGGAATGGGAACAACCCTAGTAATAGCAGTAAAAACAGATGACTATATCCTTTATGGAAATATAGGAGATTCATCAGGATATGTAGTAAAAAATGAAAAACTACATAAAGTAACTAAAGATCATACTCTAGTAAACCTATTAGTATCAACAGGAGAACTAACTCCTGAACAAGCAAAGTTCCATCCTAGAAAGAACTTGCTTACAAGGGCACTAGGAGCCAATGATCCAATCGAAATAGATATCTTTGATGTTGATAATACCATAAATGGCTTATTCTTATGTAGTGATGGATTAACCAACATGGTAACAGATGAACAAATAGAAAAAGTATTAAATAGTAAGTCATCAATCGAAGAACAAGTAGAAAAATTAATAAAAAAGAGTAATATAAGAGGGGGAACAGATAACATTTCAATAGCATATCTGAAAAAGGAAAGTGGTGATAAGTAATGCTAACTAAAGGTCAAAAAATAAATGATCGTTATGAAATAATAAAAACCATCGGTGAAGGAGGAATGGCAAATGTCTATTTAGCAGAAGATACCATTCTTGAAAGAAAAGTAGCCATAAAAGTTTTAAGAGGAGACCTTTCAAATGATGAAAAGTTTATTCGTCGTTTCAAAAGAGAAGCCCTATCAGTATCAAATCTATCACATCCAAACATTGTTGAAGTATATGACGTTGGAGAAGAAGATGGAAACTATTATATTGTAATGGAATATATTGAAGGAAAAACATTAAAACAATTACTTCAAAAAAGAGGAGCTTTAACCCTAACCGAAGTAATAGACATAATGAGTCAGTTAACAGATGGATTAGCCCATGCTCATGAAGCTTATATAATTCATAGAGATATAAAACCACAAAATATAATGATTGAAGATAATGGTCGTATCAAAATAACTGACTTTGGAATAGCAATGGCTTTAAATTCAACTCAATTAACTCAAACAAACTCAGTAATGGGTTCAGTCCACTATTTACCACCAGAGCAGGCTAATGGCAAAGGCTCAACAGTAAAAAGTGATATATATTCATTAGGAATATTAATGTATGAGTTATTAACAGGATCTGTACCATTCAAAGGAGATACTGCTGTCGAAATAGCATTAAAACATATGAAAGAAAAAATGCCAAGTGTCAGAAAGCAAAACCCAACAATACCACAGTCAGTAGAAAATATAATTTTAAAAGCAACAGCTAAAAATCCTAAAAACAGATATGATTCGGTAAGAGAGATGTATAACGATTTACAAACTGCTTTAGAAAGAGATAATGAAAAAAGATTAGTATATGAGTATCCTGAAAATGACCTAGAAGAGACAAAAGTAATAGCTCCATTACCAAAGGAACCAAAAAAATCAGTTGTAGATAAACCACTTGATAAAGAAGAAGATACAGATAATGATAGTTCCGTACTAAACGAAAAAGATGAAAAAAACAAATTACCAATTATTCTAGCAGGAGTTCTTCTAGTAATATTAATAGCTTTAGCACTGGTATATCTACTAATTAGTAATCATGATGTTAAAGAAGTAAAAGTACCAGATGTAGCAGGTCTTACTCTTGAAGACGCCATAAAAGAAGTAGAAAAACAAGGTTTAAAATATACCACAAAAGATGAAGAAAATGCTGATATTGAAGAAGGAAAGGTAATAAGAACAGAACCAAAAGCCGGTTCAACAAAAACTAAAGGAAGTACTATCACAATAGTAGAATCTTCTGGTAAAGAATACCTATTACTAGAAGACTACACAGGAAAAAATTACTATGAAATAAAAGCAAAATTAGAATTAAAAGGTATTAAAGTAGAAATGAAAACCAAACAAGTAGAAAATACATCAGAATATAAAGATAAAGAAGAACAAATAATAGACCAAGAACCAAAATTCGATAAAGAAAAAGAAACAAAACTATATGCAAAAGATACAGTAACATTGTATATTCCAGAAGTAGATGTTTATCCAGATATGGTAAAAGAAAAATGGACATTATCTAAAGCACAAGATTTTGCCAGTGAAAATAATATAACATTAGATATAACATATAAAGAAACAACAGATGTAGAAGAAAATATAATATTATCACAAAGTAGAGAGCCAGGAGACCCAATTTATGATGGTTACACACTAAAAATTACTGTATCCAAAAAGCCTGAAGATAAGACAGAGCCAACAGACCCATTATTGCCAAGTGATGATAAAAAAGAAAATAAGACAGAATAGGAAAAAATATGGAAGGTATAATAATAAAAAACGAAAGTAATAATTACACAGTAAGAACAAACAAAGGAATAAATATATGTAAACCAAGGGGAAAGTTCAGATTAGATAAAATAACCCCTCTAGTAGGAGACAAAGTAGTAATAGACGATATAAATAATTATTTACTAGAGATAAAACCAAGAAAAAACTCTCTAATCAGACCACAAATAGCAAATGTAGATATAGCCTTAATTGTAACATCAGTAAAAGAGCCAAACTTTGATAGCAATTTATTAGATAAATTATTAACAATAATATCTTATAATAATATAACCCCAATAATATGTTTAACAAAAACAGATTTATTAAATAAAGAAGAAGAAAAAAATATTAAAGAAATATTGGATTACTATCAAAATATTGGTTATACTGTAGTAACAAATAATGATATTAAAGAAATAAAAAGGTTAATAGCAGGTAAAATAGTAGTCTTTGCTGGTCAATCAGGAGCGGGTAAATCATCTCTTCTAAATAAGTTAGATAGAAACCTAAATCTTGAAACAAATGAAATATCTAAAGCCTTAGGTCGTGGAAAACATACTACAAGATGCACAACATTATATGATATAGATTCATCTTTAGTAGCGGACACTCCTGGTTTCTCATCAGTAGACTTTCGTGGAATGACAAAGATTGATATCCGTGATAATATGAAAGATATGTTTGATAACTTACATAATTGTAAGTATAAAGATTGTATGCATATAAAAGAAGATGACTGTGAAGTAAAGAAACTAGTAGAACAAAATAAAATATTATTATCTAGATATAACAATTATAAATCATTTATAGGAGGACAAAAATGAAAATATCAGTATCAATACTAAATGCAAAAGACAAAAAAGAAACAATAAAAATATTAAATAATACTGATATATCATATTTTCATATTGATGTAATGGACGGTAATTTTGTTAAACAAATATCTTTACCAGCAAAAGAAACATTAGAACTATCTAAAGTATCAGAAAAAAAACTAGATATCCACCTAATGCATAGTAGACCTCTATCATATATTGAACAAATAAAAGACTTAAAAAATATTGAATATATAACAATTCATCTAGAAATAGAAGAGAATATTCAAAACACATTAAACAAAATAAAAGAATATGGTTTTAAAAGAGGAATATCTATTAAACCAAATACTGACATAAATAAATTAATACCATATCTAAATGATATCGAATTAATATTAATAATGACTGTCGAACCAGGTTTAGGTGGCCAACCATTCCTAGAAAGCAGTCCAAATAGAATAAAAGAAATAAAGAACTTAATAAAAGATAAAAATATTTTACTAGAAGTAGATGGTGGTATCAATGATAAAACCATAAACTTAGTAAATACTGCTGACATAGCAGTAGTAGGCTCATATATAACAACAAGTGACAATATGATAGAAAAAGTAAAAACATTAGTATAAATATAACTCCTCTCTTTATAATAAATAAAGAAAGGAGCTTTTAATATGAATAATGAAAACAAAACCGAGCCAATTAAAGAAGTACTAGAAGAAGAATACAGATTAGGTAAAGAATACTATAACAAACTATTAAAAGAAATACCAGAAGAGAAAGAAAAGTATGACTAAAAATAGCCATACTTTTTTAATAAATACTAGTAATTCCACTTTTGTTATGATATACTAAAGGTAGGAAGGTGAGTAAAGAGTGAAAGAAGATAAAAAGGAGAAAACGATAATCATAATATTAATAACAATTATAGTTGTTTTATCAGGAGTCATTATATTACTTTTAACAGGAATAATAAAATTAAATAATGAAAATAATAAATTAGACAGTGAAAACAACATAACAGAAAATGATAATGCCAAAGATAATTGGATTAATAAATTATTATCATATAATATATCAGAAATAAAATTACATAGAATGAGAAGTAAAGATTTAGGAGACTCCCAAGATATAAATAAAGAAATATCTCTAACCAAAGAAGAACTTAGACAAATACTAGAAAAAATAAATTCAAATAAATTAATAAAAACATATAGTTTAGGAAGAGGGGGACCACAAAGAGACCAATTAACTGTATCATATCAAGTAAATAATCAAAATTATACTTTTCAAATATATTATAGTTCAATATCTTTAGACTTTGCAAACGAAGAACTAATAGATATCTTTAATAACAATAATTACGAAGAGAAAGGTACAGAATATAAAAATCAAGAAGGCTCTTTCTACTATTACACAGTAGAAGGAAATGTCGAAAAAATATTTGATGAATATTTTAAATAGAATGACTAACATCTAGTCTTCTTTTTATTTATCAACACTAGATGTGGATAAATAAAAAAAATGGATATAAATCCATTTCATTAAGCATCTTTCTTACTGTTCTTTTTCATGGTTCTAGCTTCTCTAACACTAGTCTTAACTTTGTTACCATCTTTATCAACAACAGTAGTAAAATTAACCTTTTGAGTACCCTTAGTTATCTTTAAACAGTTAGGTCTATTATTTACAGATCTAGTTTTTTTAGTTGTTACTTTCTTCATCGTATTCCCTCCTCATCAGTTCGTAATTAACTTTACCATAAAAAAGCCATTTAGTCAATAATTATTTACAATTTTACTATTTCTTGCTATCGTTTTTAATAAATTCTCTTAAAATCTTTGTAATAGCCCTTTTCTCAATCCTAGAAACATAACTCCTAGATATACCCAGGCTTTTAGCAATTTCCTTTTGCGTAATCTCATCATTATTATTAAGACCATATCTTTTAGTTAAAACATCTCTTTCTCTAGGAGTAAGAATATTCATATACTCTTTCAATAATTTAATATTATCATTCTTATATATTTCTTCATTAAAATCAGGATCTTCAGTCTTAAGAACATCAAGAATAGTAACCTCATTACCTTCTTTATCGTAACTAATACCATCATAAATACTAACATTTTTAGAATTCTTCTTATCAGCCCTGAAATGCATAAGAATTTCGTTCTCCGCACACTTAGCGATATAAGTAGTAAGCCTTACGTTCTTATCAGGAGAAAAACTATCAATCCCCTTAATAAGACCCACCGTTCCTATTCCTATAAGGTCATCAACATCATTATAAGTAGATTCAAATTTTTTAACAATATGAGCAACTAACCTAAGATTATGTTCAATAAGTTTACTTCTAGCCTCCTTGTCACCATTAACCATCCTATTAATATACATCTCCTCTTCCTCCTTAGATAAAGGGTCAGGGAAAACATTATTAGAATAAGCACCAGTAAAAAAAGTAAGATTACCAATCAAAATATTAAACAAATTAAATAACATCATTAATCCTCCTAATAAAACTTATGCAAAATAAAAAATAGTAAGATTACAAACTATCTTTCAATAATAAAAAAAATATAGTATAATATGTATAGAGAGGTGAATAATATATGAATTACTTTTATCCAGATGTCTATCAGAAAAGCATTTATACCATAAACTATGACAAACTAAAAGAAAACGGAATAAAATGTCTACTATTTGATTTAGATAACACATGTGTCCCATATGTAGATAAAAAACCAACCAAAAAACTAAAAAATCACTTTGATAAATTAAAAGAAGATGGATTTATAGTAGTAATATTTTCCAATTCACCAAGAGAAAGATTAGAGCCCTTTAAAAAATATCTAAATGTCGATTGTTGCCCATCAGCAAAAAAGCCAAGAAAAGCAAAGTTCCTAAAAATACTAAAAACCTATAAATTAAACTTATCAGAAGTAGCCATAGTAGGAGACCAACTAGTAACAGACATATATGGAGGAAATAGAGTAGGAATAACAACCATATTAGTAAATCCAATGTCAGATATAGACATGCCATTTACCAAAATACATAGATATATAGAAAGAAAAGAAATAAAAAAAATGAATAAGCAAGGAATATTCAAAGTAGGAGATTATTATGATTAAAAAATGCACAGGATGTGGAGTAGAGTTACAAACAGAAAACAAAGAAAAAGAAGGTTTTGTAGAAGACATAAATAACAAATTATGCACTAGATGTTTCAAATTAAAAAATTATGGAGAATACAAAGAAGTTTCTCTAGATAATGAAGACTTCACCAAAATACTAAAAGAGATACCAAAAGACTCATTAGTAGTTTATCTAACATCATTACTAAATATAAACTTAGACTATCTAGAAAATCTAAATAATGTAATACTAGTATTAACAAAAAAAGACCTACTACCAAAATCCGTTCAAGATTATAAATTAATAAACTATATCAAAAACATAACAAATAACTATTTAGATATTGAAATAATAAGCACAATAAAAAATTACAATTTAGACAATCTCCTAAACAAAATAAAAAAATATAATACTACCAAAAAAGAAGTATATTTTGTAGGAATGACAAACTCAGGAAAATCAACACTAATAAACAAAATAATAAAAAACTATACCGACAAAGAAATAGAAGTAACAACAAGCATTTACCCATCAACAACATTAGATAAAGTAGAAATAGAACTAGGAGACATAAAAATAATAGATACACCAGGGTTACTAAATAGAGGAAGTATTCTAAAAAATATCACGCTAAAAGAAATAAAAAAAATAACCCCAAAGAAAGAAATAAAGCCAAGAAGTTATCAGTTAAAAGGAAAAGGATCTCTTTTAATAGAAGACTACATAAGACTAGATTATTATACAGATAACAATATAACCATTTATATAGCAAATAATCTAAACATAACCAAAATGACTCAAAATAATCCTAAACTAAAAGAAAGCAAAAAAATAACATTTAACTTAGAAGAAGGAAGAGACATCGTAGTAGAAGATCTTTGTTTTATCAAGTTCACTAAGAAAGGAAAAGTAGATATATATACAAAGTATGATGTAAATATCTATGAAAGAAAAAATCTAATATAACAAAAGCATTTATATTTTCAGTTAATCACTCTAAGCCTAACATCTTAGAGTGCTATTGCTAGCCTATAAAAATAGTCTATCAATAGTGTATCAACCATACATATCATATATAAGCAAAAATATATACTAATTGAAGAAAATACCAACTTTTAATATAGAAAAATATCCATAAACAAAAAAATAAAAAAACAAGATTTCTATTTACATTTTGCACTTTTTATATTATAATTTATTTATAATAAGGAGGGGCACAATATGAATTATTTTACAAAAGAAGAGTTAGAAGATATAGCAGGAGCATTATTAGAAAATCCTAGTTATGATACATTAAGAGAATTAGATATAAAATATAATGGTGAAGAAGAGGAAGTATTTGAAAACGAAGAAGAACAAAGTGAATTACCAGAAGAAAATAACGAAGTAGATGAAGTAGAAGAGCCAGTAGAACAAGAGACACCTGCACCTACTGTAGAACTACCAAATTATACTATGCCAAATACAATGCCATCGACAACTCCACTAGGAGGACCGATGAATATTCCACCATTTGGATTAGAAAATCAAAATGTAGAGATGCCAGCTCAAAATATAAATCCAGTACCACCAGTTACACCAACAGAGCCACAAGTTCAAGCATCACCAGTGCAAGCACCAGTAGTACCTGAAGCACCAAAAGAAGAGCAAACAGGATTTCCAGAGTTCAAAATACATAGTCCAGAGGCTTTAACAAATCAGTTTACAATGGGACAACCAAACAATAATCAACCTCTAGGAATGCCGACCAATATAAATCCACCATTAAATAACGGATTTGCTCCAAACCCAGCACCAAATAATTTAATGGGTACGACAGACAACTTTAATTTAAATATAAATCAAAGTGAAACAACTAGTGGACCTCAAATGGCTAACCAACCAAATCCATTTGCCAATGGTGGTCCACAAATAATAAATGGAATGTCACCAGTAAATAATCAAGTAAATAATAATGGACAGACATATAATCCAAATATGCAAACAGGCCCATCAATGTTTGGCCAAATAATGCAAGGTAATCAATAAACAGCAACTTTGCTGTTTTTTTCTTCACATATAATAGACAAAATAATACATATATGATAAACTATATGATGTAATTATAAAACGAAAAAAGAGGTGAAAAAAATGGATACAAATAGAGTAAATGTACAAGTACTTGCCTTATTAGGAGATGCAGTATTATCCCTATATATAAGAGAAGAATTATTAAATCAAGGAATAAATAATGCAAACAAATTACAAGAAAAATCAATAAAGTATGTATCTGCTAAAGGAGAAGTAAATATCCTAAATAAATTAATAGAAGATAAAGTTTTAACCGAAGAAGAATTAGATATAGTAAAAAGAGGAAGAAATAACAAAAAAGAAAATCATCCCAAAAACACCGATATAATAACCTATAAATTATCAACAGGCTTTGAAGCCTTACTAGGAGACCTATATCTAAAAGATAAAGAAAGATTAGAAGAAATATTAAAAAAAATAGAGGTGAAATAATGCAAATATATGGAAAAAATGTAGCAAAAGAGAAATTAATGACAGGAGGAAAAATAAAAAAAATATATCTAAACAAAAAGTTTAATGACAAAGAAATACTATCATTAATTGAAAGAAAAAAAATAAACACAATCTATCTAGACCAAAAAGAATTAGATAAAAAATGCAAAGGACTACATCAAGGAATAATATTAGAAGTAGAAGATGTAAAAACATATCCGTTAGAGGACATACAAAAAATAGAAAAAGAATACCCTCTAGTCGTAATATTAGACCATCTAGAAGACCCACATAATTTTGGAGCAATAATAAGGTCATGCGAAGCCTTTGGAGTAGACTCAATCATCATACCAAAAGATAGAGCAGTCCAAATAACAAGCACAGTAGTAAAAACATCAGTAGGAACAATAGATAAAGTAAAGATAGTAGCAGTAACAAATATAAATAATGCCATAAAAACATTAAAAGACTATGGTTATTGGATAGTAGGAACAGATATGGAGGGCACAGAATATACAGATATAGACTACAAGACAAAAATCGCTTTAGTAATAGGAAATGAAGGAAAAGGAATGAGTCATTTAGTAGGAGAAAACTGTGACTACATAGCCAAAATACCAATGAAAGGAACAGTAAATAGTTTAAACGCCTCAGTAGCCTGTGGAATATTTTTATCAGAAATAACAAGGTCAAGAGGATAAGATAATGAATAACGATTACGAATTATTATATCTAGCCCAAGAAGATGAGCGAATAGAAGAAATAATAAGTAGAAAATATAAAAATCTAATAGATAAAAAAGTAAGAAGATATAGTGATAAAAACACAGAAGAAGAATATCGAAATGAAGCACTATTAACATTACATAAAGCAGTACAAAACTATAAAGAAAATGTACCATTCATAATATATTTAAATAAATGTTTAACAAATAGTCTTAGAACAAAAAGCAAAAAAATAAATATCAAGAAAAACATAATCCCGTTAAGTATAGAATATTCAAGAGTATATAACAAATTAGTAAGTAGTGATACCAATCCCGAAATAGTTCTATTAAGAGAATACAACTATCGAACACTAAAAGAAAAAATAATAAAAAAACTAACATGGGAAGAAGAATTAGTCCTAAACTTAACCGAAGAAAATTATACACCAAAAGAAATAGCGCAAATCATAGATAATAATCAAAAAAATGTATATAATATCATTAGAAGAATCAGAAGAAAAGTATCAAATATAGTGTCAAATGAAAGAAAAAAAGCATAAGAATATTTACATTTTTGAGTATCTAATATATACTATATATGAAAAGGAGGCAGAAAATGGATAATAAAGATAAAAATCTAACAGCAGAAGAAAAAATAAAAATAATAAATTTAGTAGCAATATCACAGACAAGAGAAGAACTAACAACATTTATAAATAACTATTTATCAAAAAATCAAGAAGAAAAAGTAGAGCCTCCAGTGGAATCACCTAAACAAGAAAAAATAGAATATGTAGAAGAATTACCTAAACAAAATATTCCGTCAGTAGAGGCCTCAAACATAGAACCAAAAAAAGAAATAATGTCAGAAGAACAAATAGAAGTACCTCCGTTAGAAGAAAATTACAATATTGACCCTACAAAAATAGATATAAGTACAATAAATAGTCCAAATATATATGACCAAAAGTATAGGCACCTAGTAGAGATGGATAGACAAAATCATCCAAGAGAAAACGAAAAAATAAAACTAGAAGTACCAGAAGAGCAAATACCATCAGATACAATAAGAAGTACAAGCCCATCATATGGTTTAAACGAAATAGTACCACCATTAGAAGAACCAGAAAAACCAAAAGTACTAGAAAAAACAATAAATAATCCATGGGCTTCATCAGGAGCAAAAACAGTTTCACCTGGAGAATTAAATCTAGAATAAAAATAAAGTGCTAAAATTAGCATTTTTTTCTTCTTTAATAAGATAAAAAAATATGATATAATATCAAAGAAAAGGAAGCAGTGATAATAATGGATAAAATAATAATAAAAGGAGCAAGAGAAAATAACCTAAAAAACATAAATATAGAAATACCAAAAAACAAATTAGTAGTAATGACAGGAGTATCAGGCTCAGGAAAATCATCACTAGCCTTTGATACCATCTATGCCGAAGGACAAAGAAGATATGTAGAAAGTCTATCCGCTTATGCAAGACAATTCCTAGGCTCATCAGGAAAACCCGATGTAGATGTAATAGAGGGTTTGTCTCCCAGTATATCAATAGACCAAAAAACAACCAATAAAAATCCAAGAAGTACAGTAGGAACAGTAACCGAAATATATGACTATCTAAGACTATTATTTGCTAGAGTTGGTGTACCATATTGCCCAAATCATCATATTCCAATATCTTCTCAGTCAATAGAAGAGATGACAAACAAACTATTAGAACTAGAAGAAAATACCAAAATAATGGTAATGTCTCCAGTAGTAAAAGGAGAAAAAGGAACCCATAAAGAATTATTAGAAAAATTAAGAAAAGAAGGATATATAAGAGTAAAGGTAGATAGTGAAATAAAAGACCTATCCCTAGACCTAGAACTAGAGAAAAATAAAAAACACAACATATCAGTAATAATAGACAGGTTAGTAATCAAGGAAGGAATAAGAAGTAGATTATATTCATCACTAGAGACAGCAAGTAAATTAAGCAAAGGAAAAGTAGTCATAGATGTAGTGGGAGAAAAAGAAATAACAATGAGTGAAGACTATGCTTGCCCATATTGCGACTACTCATTAGAAGAATTAGAGCCAAGAATCTTCTCCTTCAACGCCCCATATGGCTCATGCCCCGATTGTAAAGGATTAGGAGTAAAATACAAAATAGATATCGACTTAGTAATACCCGATAAAACCCTTTCCATAATAGAAGGAGCAATAAAACCAATAAATCTAGACGAAGAATCAAGCATAATGTATACCGAATTAACCACACTAGCGGACCACTACCACATCGATTTAAGTAAGCCCGTAAAAGACCTAACCAAAGAAGAACTAGATATCATACTATATGGGTCAAAAGAAGCCTTAACCTTCAATTACAAATCAAAAAATGGAAATACAAGAAAAACAACAAGTTACTACGAAGGAATAATAACCAATTTAGAAAGAAGATATATAGAAACAAAAAGTACTTGGATAAGAGATTGGATAGAAGGATATATGACTGAATTAGAGTGTCCTACCTGTCATGGCTCAAGATTAAAGCCTTCCGTATTAAATGTCCTAATAAATAATAAAAATATCTATGAAGCAACCTGTATGTCAATTGAAGAACTAAAAGACTTCATAACAAACCTAAAATTAACCAAAGAACAAAAAGAAATATCAGAAATAGTAATAAAAGAAATAGACTCAAGATTAACCTTCCTAAAAAATGTTGGATTATCCTACCTAACATTAGCAAGAGAAGCAGGAACACTATCCGGAGGAGAAAGCCAAAGAATAAGATTAGCAACTCAAATAGGCTCAAGGTTAACAGGAGTACTCTATGTTCTAGATGAACCAAGTATAGGACTTCATCAAAGAGACAACCAAAAACTAATAAACTCCCTATTAGAAATGAGAGACTTAGGAAACTCCCTAATAGTCGTAGAACACGATACAGACACGATGTTAAATGCCGATTATCTAATAGATATAGGTCCAGGAGCAGGAGAACACGGAGGATATGTAGTAGCGGCTGGTACTCCTGAAGAAGTAATGAATAATGAAAATAGTATAACTGGAAGATACCTAAAGGGAACTGAAAGAATTGAAGTACCATCAGTAAGAAGAAAAGGAAATAAAAAATACCTAGAAATAAAAGGAGCCAAAGAAAATAACTTAAAAAATATAAATGTAAAAATACCACTTGGTACAATGACACTAGTAACAGGAGTATCAGGTTCAGGAAAATCAAGTCTAATAAACGAAATCCTATACAAAGCCTTAGCCCAAAATATCTATGGCTCAAAAGTAAAACCAGGAAAACATAAAGAAATAAAAGGACTAGAAAATGTCGATAAAGTAGTACAAATATCTCAAGCACCAATAGGAAGAACACCAAGAAGTAATCCTGCAACCTATACAGGAGTATTTGATGATATAAGAGACATCTTTGCCGAAACCAAAGAAGCCAAAATAAGAGGCTATGATAAAGGAAGATTCAGTTTCAATGTCAAAGGAGGAAGATGTGAAGCCTGCTGGGGTGATGGTGTAAAGAAAATAGAAATGCATTTCCTACCAGATGTATATGTTCCATGTGAAGTATGTAATGGAACAAGATATAATAGTGAAACACTAGAAATAAAGTATAAAGAAAAAAATATTTATGATGTATTAAATATGCGTGTAGAAGAAGCCCTAACATTCTTTGAAAATCATCCAAAAGTACTAAATAAACTAAAAGTATTAAATGAAGTAGGACTAGGCTATGTAAGATTAGGACAGTCTGCCCCAACACTATCAGGAGGAGAGGCTGCTCGTGTTAAATTAGCCAAAGAACTACAAAAGAAGCCAACAGGTAAGACCGTATTCATACTAGATGAACCAACAACAGGACTACACCAAGCCGACATCAAAAAATTACTAGCCATTTTAGAGAGAATTGTCGATAATGGTGATACAGTAATCATAATAGAGCATAATTTAGATGTCATCAAAGTAGCAGATTACATAATAGACTTAGGACCTGAAGGAGGAACTGGTGGTGGAACAGTAATAGCAACAGGAACTCCAGAGGAAATAGTAAAAGTACCAGAATCTTATACTGGACAATATTTAAAAGAAGTACTAAAATAGTTTAGTAATATACTAGACTATTTTTTTGTTCGCCTCACACTTTGTTGTTCGTCGTTATAGAAAGCCTAAGGTCTTTCTATACAACTTTAGAGCCACAAGTCTCTAAAGTATAGATGATATTGAAAAGAAAAAAACAAACCAATAAATTAGAGACCATAAGGCTCTAATTTACCCCAATAGACTTACATAGTAAGGCTAAAGGGGACCAAAGAAAAAGATAGTTCTAATAAACATAGAATTATCTTTTTAATATAACTAATTATGAATATACCAAGTTTGATTAATATCACAAGTCTGGCTAAGAGGCTCAGGATTAGGTTTATCCAAAACAGCAATCGTCGGCATCTTAAAAGCCGTACCAAACATAATACAAGTACCAGGATGTAAAGTCTTAATCTTATTAGTCAAGGTAACATCAGCACTAGAAATAATATCTTTAATAAATTGAAGGTCTCTAGGATGGAACATTTTAAATAGAAGGAAATTACTACACTGAGAAATAGTAGTCTCAGAAAGTTCAGAAGGTCTTTGTGAAACAATACCCAAGAATAAACCATACTTTCTACCTTCCTTAGTAATTCTCTCAAAAATATTATAGCCAAGAATCATAGCATCATCATCATTCTGAACATATCTATGAGCCTCTTCCAAAACAATATGGAAAGGAATAGACCCTCTTTGATTCAAAGTAACTAAATAATCAAATAAAAGTTTAGAGTAAATCTTAACCAAAGTCTTAGCAAATCTATCATCAACATAATTAATATTAAAGTTAACAACTTGGGCTTTTCTACCATTATCAGTAGTAAGAAGATAATTAATATATCCTTCTCTATTAGTATAACCTTTATCATATTCAAAATATTTAGCATAATTACTATTCATTAAACTATTAAATCTAACCTTAAGAACATTAGAAAGTTCATAAGCCGAATCACTATTAAGTGCACCTTCTGAAATAAGAGCAAACTCAAGAGCTACACTAAAATCTTTAAGAGTATACATAAACTCACCATTAGGCATTGAAAGTTCAAAGTTCTCTAAGCATAAACTCTCCAAGTATTCAATAACAACTTCAACATCAGAAAATTCTCCTCCAGCCTCAACAAACAAGCATTGTCTAATAGAACGAGTCCAACCACCCTTAACAAGATTAACATCCAAGTTAAGATTCTTAGTATTAAACTTAGTCAAAATAGAAATAAACTTATTCCTAATCATACTAGGAGTCTTACCAGAAAACAAAACATCCAAAAGACATCTAGCAATAATATCATTCTTCTGATTAATAACTTCATCTTCATCCCTAGAAAAATAACTAACAAGTTTAAGTGCCTTTTCAATAAAAGGAATTTGTTCTTTAGAAGTAACATTCATAAGTAAACATAAATCATCAAGGCCAAGAAGCCAAAAAGGCATTTGTAGTATTTCAAATTCATTACTATTTAAATCAGTAGTATAAACCTTATAATTAATATTCTCATTAACTTCATGTATTCTAGAAAAAGCTCTTTGGTACTCGCCATAAGCATCAAACAAAAAGATATTAGAATAGAAAGGTAAACTCTGACATTGGTAGAAGATACCCTGTAAAATCTTAGCAACTGAATAAGATTTACCACTACCAGTATTACCTAAAATAGCAAAGTGATTAGAAAAGAAATTACCAACATCAAGTTTAATATCATAGTCAGGATAAATAAAAGATTTACCAAGTTTAATATTATTCGCTGCATCGTTATTCAAAATAACATCCAAAATACTATTGTCAATCATACAGCAGATAGCCTTAAAAGAAGGCTTAGAAATATCACCATATAAAAATCTACCATTTCTAATCTCTCCAACTAAAGTTACTTGCATAATACCATTACCAATAGCAATAACCTCACCAATATTAATCATATCAGTATCCTTAAAAATAACATTCTTTCCAATCAAACCATTATAATCATAAATATTAACCTGTAATTGTACAGATATAATATTATCATTAATAGCAATAATTCTCCCCAACATATTCTTTTCACCTATTTCCTATTATAATTTTATCACATAAGTAAAAAAAAGTATATAACAAAATTAAAAAAATCATTAAAATCGAAATATATAGCATAAAAAAAGAAAGATTAACAAATATTTAAGAAGATTATTCACTTGATATAATCTTAAAATAACTTGATAATCAAGAACATATATGATAAAATATAATTCTTAAAAGAGGTGGTAGTAAATGTCTTTTTATAATTTAAATAGTTCAGATATTAGTTTTTTACCAGTAGATAGAGCAAGAGGAATTAGTTATTGGCCTAATTACATAAAGTTTAAAAATAGAATCTTTAAAGAAGATATTACAATTAATGAATATGAAGTAGAAAGTGAAAGAACATCAGACTATTATAGCGTTAAAGTCATAGTAAAAAATAATAAAATAGTAGATGGAAGCTGTAGTTGTTTTAGATATAAGGAAGGCTATAATTGTAAACACATGGCAGCAGTTATCTTTCATGATGGAGATGAAATAATAAAAAAGTCAAAAAGTAGGGAGCAAGTAACAAATAATATATTAAATATGTTTTATGAAGAAACCAAGCCAAACGTAATTAAGAAAGAATTAAAAATATCAATATCCCTAAGTTTTGACAATACCTATTATGGTCCAACAGTCTATCCAAATATCAAAGTAGGAGATACAAGGTTATATAGTTTAAATAGCAAAGCTAGACTATTCTTTGAAGCATATAATGGAGAAATTGAAGAATTAAAATTCGGTAAAGACCTAACATATAATAGAAATGACTACTACTTCTCACCAGAAAACGAAAAAATACTAGACTTTTTAAAAATGGTAAAAGTGACTAATGAAAACAATTATTATTACCGTTCTTCCCCATTTGCATTATATGGTAACAATATAGATAGATTTTTCAAATTACTTGATGGAAGAACATTTAAAGTAAATGATATCTATACATTTGATAGCATCCATAGAGAAAATCCATATATAACGCATCTAAATAAAAAAGACAATAACTATCACTTTACCTTTGAAAAATCAAAAAACCTAATAGAACTAAATGATAAGTTTGCCATTTATGATGGAAAGTTTTATGAGGTTCCTAATAATATATCAAAGCTAAAAAGGACAATGCAAGATGAAGGTCTAGAAGAACTAACATTTAAAGATAATAAATTAGATTTATTTACCAAGGGAATACTAAAAAATGTTAAAGACAATATAGAATTAGATGATTCTGTTAAAGATAAAATAATAATAGTTACTAAACCAGGAGTTAAATTATATTTTGATTTAAATGCAAATAGCATAACCTGTGATGTAAAACTAACTTATCGTGATAAAGAAATAAATTATTTTGATAACACAAAAGAAATAGTAAGAGATACAGAATATGAATCATCAGTATTACAAGACTTATTAAAGCATAATTTTAACACTGAAAACAAACCAATAAGTATTGAAGATATTGACTTAATTGGTGAGTTTCTCGAAGAAGGACTACCAGATTTAGCGGAAAAATATGAAATATTTACTTCACAAAAATTAAAAGAAACGAATATAAAAAAGAATATGAATGTATCTTCAGCATTTAGTATTGGTAAAGATAATATTATGAGTTATAAGTTTGACTTAGATGGCCTAGATAATAATGAAATAATAAATATACTAAACGAATTAAAAAGAAAGAAAAAATATTACAAACTAAAAAGCGGGGACCTAATAAGTCTAGAAGAAAATGATGGCCTAAAAGAACTAAATTCATTAATAGATAGTATGGATTTAAATGAAAAAGACATAAAAAAAGGTCATGGAGTAATACCAAAATATAAAGCAATATATCTAGATAGTTTAAAAAATAACTATCATATAATAAAAACTAATAATTTATTTGATAACTTAATAAAAGACTTTAATTCTTACAAAGATGTAAAATTAAACTTAAGTACTAAAGATAAAAAAATACTAAGAGATTACCAAGTAACTGGAGTAAACTGGTTATACAACATCTATAAATGTGGTTTTGGTGGCATACTTGCAGATGAAATGGGACTAGGAAAAAGTATTCAGTTAATATACTTTATTAAAGAAGTATTAAAAGAAAAACCAGATGCTAAAATCCTAATAATTGCCCCAACTTCTCTAGTATATAACTGGAGTAATGAATTCGATAAGTTTGGTAGTGAATTAAAATATAAAGTATTCGCCGAAAATAAAAATAAAAGACATGAAGAATTATCTAATTTAAATGATATAAATATTTTAATAACAACATATGGACTAATAAGAGAAGATAAAGAATATTATGAAAAAATTAATTTTGAAGTAATTGCCATAGATGAAGCCCAAAATATAAAAAATAATACATCTCAAATGACTCAAATAATAAAATCACTAAAAGGTAATGCTAAATTCGCCTTAACAGGTACACCTCTTGAAAATTCAGTACTAGAATTATGGAGTATTTTTGATTTCATTATGCCAGGCTACTTAGTATCATCATTAACATTCAATAAAAAATATGGTATAAAAAATATTGATGAAGACTCAGTAAAAGTTTTGGATAATTTAAAGAAACAAATAAGGCCATTTATTTTAAGAAGAAAGAAAAAAGATGTAGTAAAAGAACTTCCCGACAAAATAGAAAACAATATTTATATAGAGTTAAATAAAGAACAAAAGAAAATATATTTAGCCGAATTAGAAAAAACAAAGAAAAGAATGGAAGAATTACTTGAAGAAGGCATATTTAATAAATCAAGAATAGAGATATTAAAATTATTAACAAGATTAAGACAAATATGCATAGACCCAAGTATAATATATGAAAATTATCAAGGTGGTGCTTCAAAAATAGAAGAGTTAATTCCTATGATTAAAGATATAATAGCAAATGGTCATAAAATATTATTGTTTTCCACTTATAAAACCGCTATCGACATAGTAAATAGAGAATTAACAAATAATGATATAAGTTGTTATGTAATAGATGGAAGCGTTTCTAGTAAGAAAAGAATAGAATTAGTAGATAAGTTTAATAGTGATAGCACAAATGTTTTCTTAATAACATTAAAAGCAGGAGGTACGGGACTTAATTTAACATCAGCAGATGTCGTAATACATTTAGATTTATGGTGGAATCCTCAAGCAGAAAATCAAGCAACCGATAGAGCACATCGTATAGGACAAAAGAATACTGTTGAAGTAATAAAATTAATATGTAAGGGAACTATTGAAGAGAGAATATTAGAACTACAGAATAAAAAGAAATTTCTAAGTGATAACCTAATTGAAGGCGAAGATGTTGACGAAAATATTATGTCTAAATTAACATCAAAAGATATCAAAAGATTATTATCTATGGATAATAATGAAGAATAATAATTTATATGACTATAGGTAAAATTATCTATAGTTTTTTATATCCACATATATTGTTGATAGACAAAATTACAAAAAATTAATGACAAGAGTAAAAGTAAGTGCTATAATAAACATTAAAACAATTGAAGGGAGCACTTACATGAATAAAAAAGAAGAATACCAAGAAGTATATATAAACCTGGATGATTCAGGCAAATTAACAAAAAAAGAAAAAGTATCAGTATATGCAGGAATAGTCTTTTTATCAAAACAAGAAAAAGATAAGTTTATAACTCAATATCGTAAAATAATAAATGAAATAAAATGTTCTTACTGTGACCAAACAAAAGGAGAATGTACTAAAAAATGTAAAGAAATAAAAAATACAAATATCAAGAAAGGTCATAAAAGAAGGATTATGAACTACATAAGTAAATATTATACTATTGCCCTAGTAATAAATAATACAAAAGTATATGATCATATTATAAGTAATAAAGCCTCAAAAGGAAGATACATAGATTACACAATAAGAAGATTAATTAAAAGTACCATTGAAGAATTAATAAAATATAAAAAAATAGACCCACATAAAAATGTGAGATTAATAATAAATATAGATGAACAATCTACAAAAAGTAATGGTTATTATAATTTAAAAGATGGCCTAACAGAAGAATTATTACATGGAATATCTAACTTCAATTACGATATAACATATAAAAATATATTATATGGAAAATTAGAAATAAGATTAACATACCAAGACTCAGGTAAGAGTTATTTAGTGCAGGCCGCAGATTTAATCGCTGGTACTACTAGAGGAAGAGCATTATCAAATATTAATGCCGACATTGATATTATAGACCATAAACTACTATTTCCATAAAAAGAAAAGAGACTATAAAATAGTCTCTCCCCAACTCAAGCGGTGTACTTAACATACACTTAATTTAATAAAATCGACATTGAGCTATCGACCTGACGAGATTTCTCTCCGGTAATACAATAATACTATAACTATCATAAAAAGTCAAGTATATTGCACTATTATTATACTCAAAATAATAAATAAGATACCAATAATAAACTACTTTAAGTATATATTTCCTGCTTATATATAATAAGTATGGTTGATACTTATTTGGAGACCAACTAGGCTCCAAATAACACTAGCAAGACAAATGGCTTGCAGTGTAAAAACAATTGACAAAAGTAAAAAACTATAATATATTATAAGTGGAGGGATATTTATGTATAAATATGTAGGTAATGTAATCATGTTTACTATAAATATCACACCTTTATCTCATCAAAAATAAAAGTAAAAAAAATGAGATGTGGGTGTGAGTTTTTGTCGTGCCTGCATCTATATATATAAATAGAAGTTATATGGATGCAATATATTCATATAACTTTTTTTGATGGGAGGAATATTATGATAGATATAAATATAAGTAAAGCATGCAAGTCATTTGGTTTTGACTTAGTATTAAATAATATAGATATAACAATACAAAAAGGAGAAAAAGTAGGTTTAATTGGAACAAATGGAAGTGGAAAGAGTACTATACTAAAAATAATCGCAGGCCAAGAAAGTATAGATTCCGGTTCCCTTTCAATAAGAAATAATATAAGTATAGGCTATTTAAGTCAAATACCCGAAGAAAAAGAAATAATAGTAAAAGACTATATAAATAGTGCCTTCAAAGAAATAATAGAACTAAAAGAAAAACTAGAAAGATATGAAGATAAACTCTTAACCGAAGATTATAAAGTAATAACAAAGTATATGAATCTGCAAGAGAAGTTTATCTCCCTAGGAGGATATGAATACGAAACAAAGATTCAAAAAATACTACCAGTATTTAATATAACTGAAGAAATGCTAAATAGAAATTTCAATACCTTATCTGGAGGAGAAAAAACCATCATATCTCTAATAAGATTATTATTACAAGAACCAGATGTCTTATTATTAGATGAACCCACTAACCATTTAGATATAAATAAAATGATTTGGTTAGAAAAAACATTAAAGAACTATAAAGGAACAATAATACTAGTATCCCATGACCGCTATTTCATGGATAATGTCATAAACAAAGTATATTTATTAACTAAAAGAGGAATAGAAGTATATCATGGTAATTATAGTTACTATATTAAAGAAAGTGAAAATAGACTATTACTAGAATTAAAAAACTATAAAGACCAACAAAAACAAATAACCGCTATGGAAAATAGTATCAAAAGATTAAGAGAGTATGGCAGGCTTTGTGGACCAAGTGGTGGAGAAATATTCTTTAGAAGAGCTGCCAATATCGAAAAAAGATTAGAAAAACTAGAAAAGTTAGATAAACCAGAAGAAAAGAAAAAACTAAATATAACTTTTGATACTGCTAGTAGATCCGGCAAAGATGTCTTAACAATAAATAACCTAAATCTATCTTATGGTACTAAAGAAATATTTAATAACCTTAATCTAAGTATCAAATATCAAGATAGACTCTGTCTAGTCGGAGATAATGGTGTCGGTAAATCAACTCTAATCAAAGAAATATTAAAAGGAAATAATAGTATAAAACTAGGAAGTAATATCAAGATAGGTTATATTCCTCAAGAGATAGAGTTTGAAGACATTAATTTATCAGTACTAGAAGAAGCCAGAAAATATTTCATTGGACCAGAACAATATTTAAGAAGTGCTTTATTTAAATATCTCTTTGCAGGAGAAAACATTCATAAAAAGATAAAATACTTATCCGGAGGGGAAAAAGTAAGATTAAAAATATTCTGTCTAATCCAAAATTCATATAACTTCTTAATTCTAGATGAACCAACTAATCACATTGATATTGATACAAGAGAAATGCTTGAAGAGTCACTAAAGGAGTTTACTGGTACTATATTATTTGTATCTCATGATAGATATTTCATAAATAAAATAGCTACTAGTATAATAGAAATAAAAAATAAGAACATAACTAGATATATTGGTAATTATGATGATTATCGTGAGAAAATAAACAAAATATGATATAATTAAATAGGAGGAAATATGAATAACATACCAAAATTAAAATTTAAATATTTAACTCTTGAAGAAACTATTATTAAAGAAATAAAAGAACATGAAGAAGAATTCATAAGCAAATGTAATAATAAATAACTTATCCACATAAACTGTTGACATATAAAAGTGTCAATGGTTTTTTATTTGACATAATTTGCATCTTTCTATATAATATAAGCATCTAGAAAGGAAAAATACCATGGAATTAAACATTGACTACGTATCCGATTTACACTTAACTCACTACATAAGTAAAAATGAAAGCATAACCAAAATAGATAAATTAGTCCAAGATAAAATAAGCATGCAAGTAAAAGGAGATATCCTTGTAGTAGCGGGAGATATAGATGAAGATATAAATAGAGTGAGTGAACTATTATATTCATGTTCAAAATATTATAAAAAAGTAATATTCGTTCTAGGTAATCATGAATACTATATACCAGTAATAAAATATATCTATACTGATCGTATGGCTGAAGAATATAACTATAATAGTATGAATAAAGTATATAGATTAAATGAAATATTTAAAGATAATAAAGATATAATCATACTAGATAAAACAAATAATACTAAAGGACTATATACCTATAATACCTTCTTATTAGCGGGAGATACCCTTTGGTATAAACCAGTAACATTAGTAGATAAACTATATAACTATCCTATGCAGAATGATTCAAGATTTATCTTATCAGAATTATCTAAAAAAGATAAAATATTAAAACTACATAACGATAGCATATCTTGGTATAATAACTTACCAAATAATATAGATTTAATAATAACTCATGTACCACCATTTAGAAATAAAAGCAATAGTAGGGGTAATAACTCTTGTTACTATACAGAAGTAAAAGAATATAAATCACCAGTATGGATATATGGTCATGATCATAAAGAAAAAGATATAATAATAAATAATGCTAGATTTGTATCTAATCCATGGGGTTATGATACTAAAGAATTCAAAGTAAAAACATTAACATTAACTAAATAATAAACTAAGATATCAAGTCTTAGTTTTAATATACCTATATATTATCTTTATTATATTCACTATAAGCCTTACTATGTAAGTCTTATTAGTGTTTAATTAAGCTAAGTAAACTCATCTTAATTAAATGTATCCAAGATACCTATTATATATAAGCAGTAGATATATACTAATACTATTATAGTATAAAGAAGTAATTATATAAATAAGAGTAGAAAAATAATCGTATAGTCATATATAACAAAAAAACTATGATATAATAATTTCAGGTGGTGAGATTATGTGTTTAATATGGAACTTAATAAAAGCATTTGCAGATACTCAAGATGATAATAAAAAAGATAATAATGATTTAGAAGATTGGCAAAAAGAATTAGTAAAAGAAAAGAAGTATGATTCATTTAACTTTGAAGAAGAAGAACTAGAAGATGATGACTATTATTCTGAAGATGATGATGAATAAGAAATTTGTCAAAATATATTGAATAAATAAAAATAATTTGATATACTTAATTTAATTAAAGAAAGACGCTAGTACAGGTCTATTTAATAGATTTTTTGTGCTGCGTCTTTTTATATTAGCTAGAAGTTAGGAGTTGAAGTAGTAGTATGATTGAAAAGATAGTTGAAACAGGCAATAAAGTGGATTTTCATATTCATTCTTTTGCGTCAAAACATAAAGAAAGTGATGATCGTGTAGATTTATCGACAATAGATAACATAAATTTATTAATAGAAAAATTAAATGAAAGAAAAATAAATATGTGCTCTATATCAGATCATGATAACTTTGATTTTGATATATATAAAAGATTAAAGAATGAAGAGAATAAAGGAAGTATTAAAAAGGTTTTTCCTGCAGTTGAATTTTCGGTGGCATATGATAAAAAAGTTTTGCATGTTATTACAATATTTGATGATTCAGATGAAGAAGCAATAAGTAAAATACAAAGTAAAATATTTGATAAAAATAAAGGAAAACCATTGTATGATAATAACAAATTAAATTCATTTTCTGAAAGTAAATATCTTGATATTTTAAAAGAAATTAATTTAAATGTCGTGATGATAGCCCATCAAAAAGCAACCCTATCTAGCAAGGAGCCGAGAAATCATGATGTCATGAGTTTAGGAAAGAAAAAATTTGATGAATTGGTCTTTTTGGATTTTTTTGAGGCCTTTGAATTTAAAAAAAAGATAAACGAAATATTTAATAAAAATTATATTGAAAGAAACAGGGAAAAATATAAAGATATTACATTGAAGTTTATAACAGGTTCTGATTGCCATATTTGGGCCGATTATCCCGAGGAAAACGATGATTTTTCATTTACATATTTAAAATGTTTACCAACCTTTCGTGGTTTAGCCATGGCTATGACAAACACTAAAAGAATAAATTATGTTAATAACTTTTTCCCTGTTACAGATAAATATTTGGATAGTATAGATATAGAAATAAATGGAAATAAACATAATATAAAACTTTCTAAAGGAATCAATGTTATTATAGGTGATAATTCCATAGGAAAGTCGCTATTAATTCACAAGTTAACTGATTATAATTATTTAAATGATAATAAAATAAAAAATAGTTATGAGGAGTATTTGAATGAGAAAAATATAAAAATCAATTCACATATACCAAAATCAAATATTTCTGAATTTAATGGACAAGGCTCTATAAGAAAGATGTTTGAAAATAAAAACTTTAATAGTGATAATTTCTTGAATAGTTTTTTTCCTGTTGCCCCTTCAGTAAATAAATATATTAAAAAATATAAATCTGAAATTGAAAGTTATATTTCAGTTTTAAAAAATAAAGAAGAGAAAACCAGTGCATTCAATAAGATAATAGATTTTAATATATGTATCATTGATTCAAACTCAAAGTCACTAAGCTTTAAAAATATAACTAATACTATTATTAACAATATTAATTTGAAAATAAAAGAAGTAAATAAAATAATTGAAAAACTTGAATCAATCAATTCATTGCTATTGGAAGTAATGAATAATGACTGCTTTGAGAAGGGAGATAAAGAGTATATTAAAAATAGCGTTGACCACTATAAAATTTTAATATCAAAATATAACGATATAAATAAACAAAATTTGCTTGAAATATCTAAAATCAATATAATCAATACTGAGTTCACTAAAAAAGGTAAAGAACTAAAAAGAATAGAAACGGATGAAACAGAAAAAATATCAAATTATGAAAATAATAAGGGGATTTTTTCGGAAAACATTATAAATTATTATATTAAGAGTAGGAAAGAAACTAAATATAAGCCAAATATCAAAGAAGAAAAAATACCAACATCCTTTAATATAGTTGGAAAATACAGATTCGTCGCAAAAACTAAGGTAAAAGAAATATCAAATGATCATTTAATATACTTAATTAAAGAAATATTAGGAAAAAGTATAAAAGATATAAATTCAATTGATCCAAATACAATTCCAGATAAATTTAATAATAGAAGTAAAGAAATTTCTTACGATAACAAGTTATTAAATCTAAAAAATGAATTAGATAATAAAATAAACGATATTTTTTCTGTTGAGAATGCAATAAATGAATGGAACAAAGATAAAGATAAAGATGTAACAAAAGAATTATCATCAGGTTTAAATTCTAGAATCTATTTTGATTTAATATCTAACCAAACTGATGATAAGAGAATATATATAATTGATCAACCTGAAGATGACGTGTCACAACCATCCATAAAGAAAAATATTTTAAATGATTTTAATGATATGAGCAAGAATAGACAAATTATTATGATAACGCATAATCCACAATTTATCGTAAATTTAGATGTTGATAATGTAATATTCTTGGGTAAAGATGAAAAAGATAAAATATATATTCAAAATGGTGCACTTGAATATAAAGATGAAGAATGTAATGTTTTGAAAATTGTTGCCGATAACATAGAAGGTGGAATAGCTTCAATTAATGAAAGGTGGAAAAGATATGACAAAAATATATACGATGTATAATAACAATGACAAATATATTATTAAAAGCGAAAATGTGGAGATATTTGAAATTCCTAAAAGTACGCTAAATGTGGATGGTAAAAAACTATATGAGGCTTTGTTTAAGGAATTTAAAAAAGGTGATATTATTAAAATAAATAAGTCTACCGATTTTGATAGCTCTAATGATAAAATTTCAAAAGCCGTATATGATAGTATAGTTGAAGTCGTTAACAAAATAGTTACTGGAATTAATGAACTATAATAAAATATTCAAAATTTTAATTACAAAGTAATTACTTAATAAAAGAAGCAGATATTAGCATATGTTTATAATTATGACTTTTATATAAAATATTAGATAGGAGCAAAACGTGAAAAAAACTATATTTGATTTAATAACAGCGTCATTTTCTTTATTTGAAAATCCAATTTATAATTATATTGCAATGACAATCATAGGACTCATAGCATTTAAACTTGCATTTGGCATTGTAGGTAAATCAGAATTAAGAGGAGAAGCAGGCTCTATTGCTCACTGGACAATAAGATTTTTAGCATTTGTATTTATATGGCTTGCATGTTCTATATTGATTAAATTAATTACATTTATTATAAATAATTGGCTTATGCTTATAATAAGTTGTTTGCTACTACTTTTGATATATATTTTAAAAATATATTCAAAAAGTAATCCAGCAAGTATACTAAATAAGAAAATATTTTAAGTTTTACAAATAACAAAAAGATATTATAATCAAAAAAAGTATGTTATAATTAAAATGAAATAAAAAGTAGTAAGGAGTGAATGAAATGAAGTGCGTTAAGTGCAAAAAAACTATTGATGATGGTGATATTTTTTGCGGATATTGTGGTATAAACCAAGAAAAATTTAGAAAATACATAAATAAAGTTGAAACTAAAATTCATAAGGATAGAGATAAACAATATGATAACAATGTTAAAAATGCTCAAAACAAATTAAAGAATCTCCAAGATGGAAAGAAAAATGAAATAAATAGAATAGCAAGAAGCAGATGGAAATTAATAGGCGATAACTTTTCTTATAATATGACAGAAGGGAAAATAAATATAAATGGTCAACTATATATTTTTTCTGACATAAAAGGTGCAGAGATTAAAACTAATGATGGATTTAGAACCATTACAAATACTACAGGAACATATAATCAAAAAGCTAGGAAGAATGCTTCACTTGGTGGAGCAGTAGCAGGTGGATTAATTTTAGGACCGGTTGGAGCAGTTGTTGGTGGTTCTACTTTAGGCAAAACCACAACTAAAGGAAAAAATAATCAAGTGACGACTTCAAACGAAATACCAGTATGTCATCATATAGGAATTGACGTTAATATAAAAGGATTTAATACAGAAATTGTATTATTATCAAATACAATAGATCAATCCAGTTCACAATATAGTAATAAAATAAATGATGCTCAGAGAATAGTAGATACATTAAGAACATTATCTACAACTCCAGTGCCACAAAAATGGTTAAAGCCCGAAGAGGAACAGTCTGTATTAGAATATGATCCACAAATAGAAAAAGCTGCTAAAGAACTACAAGAAACAATAGATGATAAACCAAATTATGATATTCCAGAAAGGTATTATCAGTAGGAGGCAAAAATGAAAGAGTGTAGAAAGTGTAAAAACCAATATAAAGATGTTTATTCTTATTGCCCTAAATGTGGAACACCATATGACATCAATATTAAAAGAGCAAAAGTTCCTGATGAAGTGGATGCGGGAACAATGAGTATTGTGAAAAAAATATGGAATATAATTTTATATATATTTGGCGGACTATTAATAGCAGCCTACTTAACTTCAATAACTAAAAATCCAGGAGAAAGTATTTTTGCAATTTTATTTAGTTTAAGTTTGTTTCAAATTTTCTATAAACTTATTGGGGATAAATTTAATACAATAGATGAAAAGTATTTAAAAATTGCTAGAATAGCACTTCCAATAATTATTCTTATTGCATGGATGATATGCTTTCCAACAAAAACTGAAAAAAGTAATGAAAATAATGACTTTAAAAATCAAGGAAACGAAATAATTAAACAAGAAGAAGGTAAAAAAGAAGAAACAAAGGAAACTGATAAAAATCAAAGTGAAGACACTGATACAGTTGTTTCGTATGAGCTAATTTATAAATCATCAGGTGATTATGGAAAATTAGTAGAGTATGAGGGAGAAGAAGAATATTTTTATTATTTCCCTAATGGAACATATGAAGTAGAAGCAACTCGAACAGCAGATGCAATATGCTTTTTATGGTTAGATTATAATAATGGATATGCGGCAAATAACGGAACAGCTTATAACAATAAGCAAAAATTACAATTTAATCAAAATGGAGAAAAACAAACATTAACTATAACAGATGATGTTCATTTATATAACTCTAATAATTGTGATTTTAAATTAATAAAGAAAGATTAAGATAATGTAAACAAAAACATGGTAAAGTATTCAAAGAATTAAAAATAATTAAATAAGGATGCTAGTACAGGTCTATTTAATAGATTTTGTGCTGCATCTTTTTTGTGGTAAGGTGATATTTAATGAAGAAAAAAACAAAATTGATTTTAGTGTGTATTATATTATTAGCACCATTAAAAGTTAGTGCAACAAAGGGATGTTGTTCTCATCATGGTGGTGTTAGCGGTTGTAATAGTTCCGGAAGATTGGTTTGTAATGACGGAACTTTAAGTCCTGGATGTACGTGTACCCCAACGATTACTTATATTTATGGATGCACAGATAAAAATGCAAGTAATTATAATTCTAGTGCCAATAGAGATGATGGAAGTTGTATCTATTATACATATGGATGTACAGATGAAACAGCAAAGAACTATAATTCATCAGCAAATAAAGATGATGGAACCTGTGAATATTATGTACTAGGATGTAAAAATCCATCAGCAGACAACTATGATCCAAAGGCAGAGATTGACGATGGAAGTTGCATAATATCCACTAGTAAAAATATTGAAGATAATGATAGTGAAGATGAAAAGGATAATAATAGTTTAATAAACACAATCTTAGGTATAGGGGTAATATCAGGAGGAGTATACTTATATAAACGAAAACATAAATAAAATTTTAAATATATTAAAAAAATAAAACTTTTTTTAATACAGGGTTAGCTAAAACTAATAAAAATCAG
>ERZ780149.452-NODE-452-length-53699-cov-4.109984_pt1 | contig 53699 bp, 45 predicted proteins | sample MGYA00511367_ERZ780149 | MGnify/ENA primary metagenome ERZ780149 (study PRJEB29588, sample SAMEA2153852) | human gut metagenome | biome: human gut; feature: human-associated habitat; material: faeces | place: Denmark | collected 2008/2010 ... | reverse complement strand
CCACCGGCTAAACATAGATGATGCCCTGCGGGCAACAAGCTTCTCGATGATGCTCGGATATTTGGCAACGGGCTTACCAGGGTGATTCCCCCACATTTGGGCAACAGGCTCTATGGGTGATTCCGAATATTCGGACGTACTTCCATTCGCCCCTACAGCTACGCGTTAATTCCCTGAAATACATTCGATTCCCGTCACGTTTACAGATTATTCACAATAAAATATAACTTAAATGGATATAAAACAAATTGTAAAATTTAATCGGATTTGCAAGCTGCTGACTTGCAGTTGTTTGTTCATGACGCAAATCGCGTAAAAACAAACGAATTTCAGTGACATTTCTTTGATTTTAATAAAAAATATCATATTTTTTGCGATATAATGTAACAATTCAGAAGTCAAGGCGGGTTGATTACAATCGAATTGTAGGGATGCACCGTGGTGCATCCGCCGGATTTTGGGTCAATCAATCGCGTTTTCGGATGCACCGGGGTGCATCCCTACCTTGATAATGAGGGTCTTATATTGACATGCTGAATAATCATAACAAAACGACATAGATATACAATCAATCATTAAAATTTTAAATTATGAGGGTTACTATTCTGTTAATTTCATTTTTGGCGGCATGCGCTTCGGTGTATGCGCAGGAAGCCGATGACAAAAGTTACATCAAAGCTGAATTGACCGCGCCGGGCACACTTGCCGAGGCTCTTGGCGACCGCGCCAACACGATAGACTCGCTTGTGGTGGAAGGACCGATAAACGATGCCGATTTCTATACGATGTGGAGTGCCACCTTCTATGGAAAGCTCTCGGCAATCAACCTTGAAAAAGCCAAGGCTGAAGATAACCGGGTGCCGGCACGTGCCTTCTACCGGAGCGAACAATTTGATCCGGATGATAATATGACATTGTATATGACCAACCTTCGCAATATAATACTGGGTGAAGGGATAGAGGAAATCGGTGAAAGTGCCTTTTCTTATTCGGGTCATCTGCAGGAGATGACACTGCCATCGACATTACGCCGGCTTGGTAGAGCATGCTTCTGTGATTGTCCGAAACTGAGCATCTCCCCGCTTATACTTCCGGAAGGTCTGGAGGAAATTCCCAACCGATGCTTCATGAACTGCAAGTCGCTGTCGGAAGTAGTGCTTCCTTCGACCATAAAAAGCATAAATAATTCAGCCTTCCTTAGCACGGGAGTTACCAAAATCAATTTCCCGGAAGGGCTTGAGATGATTGGCGAAACTGCTTTTTACGGTGCAGACCTTGGCGAAGTGATACTTCCCGAATCTTGTATCAATCTTGAAGGAGATGAACAATTCGCATTTAACCGCAATCTTAAAAAGCTACTCTTGCCCGAGGGACTTACCGCAGTACCTTCCGGCATAGCTTTCGAGTGTGAGAAACTGCTTGAAGTCAACATTCCCTCCAAAGCGGAGACAATAGGCAGCGAAGCATTCTACCGGTGTCCGCTGGGCGCCGCGCTCACTCTGCCGGAAGGATTGACCGCCATCGAGGCAAAGGCGTTTTACGGGTGCTCCGGACTGACGGAGGTCACTTTCCCGTCGACATTGAAGACTCTCGGCGCGGAGAGCTGTGCGGGATGGTCGGGGCTGAAGAAAATGTATTGCCGCGCCGCGATTCCCGCCAAATGCACAATGGATGGCAACACAGGTCCGTTCGGAGATCCTGACACGAGCGTAAACGGAGGCATCCTCCCCAACATCCCGGTATATATCCCCGTCGGTGCCATCGACCGCTACCGTAAAGCCGAGGGATGGAACATATTTTTCAACTACATAGAGTCGGAGGACCTTTCGGCAATCAAGACGGTGACTGATGGCGCAAATGCGACCGTGAGCTGCAACGGCGGCAAGATAATAATCAATGCGAAAGCCGGTGAGGGCTACTCGGTGTACTCGCTCGACGGCAGAGTCATCGCCTCAGGGACTACTGACGACGCGGAGAGCGGCGTAACCGTCAACCCCGGCTGCTATATAGTCACCGTTGCCGGCAATGCAGTCAAGATAAAGATGTAACGTCACTAACTTATGCTTTCCACGGGTGCCCCATCCGGGGCTACCCGCGGATAACTCTATCTTGCCCATTCCGGGCAAAATCTTTAAGTTAGTTACATTGAGCTTCCACTTGCCCCTACGGCTACGCGCCGACGACTGAAAACTGACGACTGAAAACTTTCTGTCATTTTGTGTCCTTGCTTAAACTTCGGGCGAGCTTCCACTTGCCCCTACGGCTACGCGCCGACAACTGAAAACTGAAAACTGACAACTCCCCTGTCTATTCTTCGTCGGGGAATTTGCGATAATATTCCTGGAGGATGTAAAGCACGTTGAAATAGAACCCTTTCGGCTCATCCTTGCCATCCTTGGGCTTTACCGTGATATAGTCGAAATGAGGAGGACGGTCTTCCTGACCTTCCACCACATAGTCCTGGAAGTTAAGGAGATTATACTCATGCTGCGGGTTTATGATGACCCAGGCATTTTCCTGGTCAAGCCCGGTGCCGGTCGACACAATCGCCTCAAGGATATGATTGAGCTTGTATTGCAGTATATTGGCAAGATTGTTTTTCTTCTTCTCGCGGTAGGCGTAGATAAGAAACGACATCTGACGCAGGTCGAAGGGGTCATCCTTCAACGACAGCTCGGCATACTTGATAATCGTGTCACACTCGGCGAGAGTGTGCTTTTCGCGGTAATAGAGATCCTCCATTTTAGAGGAATACTCACTGCGGCGGTAGGGATTATAGTCTTCCTGAAACACGTAGCCGAGATAGAGGTGACGAAACTGGTCGAGCGTCATCGAAGTGTCGTTAGCCTCAAACTGTTTCATCAGTTTGGGATAGTAATATTTTGAAGATGGGTCGTTGACTTCCTTCTTTATCTTCTCCATGTCGGGCTTTTCCGGCTTGAGCTTCTTGTCGCCACGCTTGGCGGCGTCGACCGAAAATGCGGCGCAGGCAAGCAGTGCCGATATGAACAGTAACAATACTCTTTTCATAATGGCTGTAATTTATAGTTGGTCAAGGGCGAAGCCGGGATATTGTTCCATCACCACGAGCAAAAGTGCGATGCCGATAAGCCCGAGAGTGACCACGGCAGGAAGCCCTTTAGCACAAAGATACTGAAAAAATCTTGATGACGGAAACCCGAGCGCCTTTCCTCCGGGCATACGGGTGTAGGCAAATGCGCCCAAAAGCACCCCCGCAGCCGCCCCGGCGACCGCCCACGCAAGCGAAAATCCGGTCATACCGACAAACAGCCCCACAAGACCGCCGACTCCCATATACCCCATGCCGTTGGTAGCGCGGGAGATGCTCGACGGCAACAGGAAATCAATCACCAGCACCACCACAACAATCACTCCCCACGAGGCAAGCAATCCGGCAGAGGGATGGATAAAACCGCTCCACTTAAGCAGCCACAGCCCGGCGTAGGCGAGGACCGCCCCGGGCACATAAGGGCGCAATATCGCAAGAAATGCCGCGACAAGAGCCACTATACCTGATATTAAAAGCAGTGTCGACATAAGTAACTCTTAAAAATCAATTTATATTATAACACGCGGGGCGACGGAAAGTTAGGCTTGAGTCTTGTCAGCCGGCTCATCTTTTTTGAGGTCGGGATAGCTCACACGGGCGTGATACATTGTGCGCAGACGCTCGATAAACGCGTTTTTAATCACATTCACGTCGCGGAACGAGATGGGCGACTCATCGTGCAGCCCGTCGCGTATCTGACCGTCGATTATGCGGTTGACAAGCTCCGTGATAGCGGGCACCGTATGCTCTTTCAATGAGCGCGATGCCGCTTCCACTGCATCAGCCATCATGAGTATGGAGGTCTCCTTAGTCTGCGGGTTAGGTCCGGGATAGGTAAACGGAGCCGGGTCCACATCTTCATCGGGATGAGCGTTGCAATAAGTGTTATAGAAATATTTAGCTCTTCCGGAACCGTGATGCTGGCGTATGAAATCGGTAATCACTGCCGGGAGTTTCATTTTCTCGGCGCGTTTCAGCCCGTCATACACGTGGTTGATGACAATACGCGCACTCTGCACGGGGCTGAGCGCATCGTGGGGATTCACTCCATGCTGATTTTCGGTAAAAAACGCCGGATTGTTGATTTTGCCGATATCGTGGTAAAGCGCGCCTGTACGCACAAGCTGCACATTGGCGCCTATACGGTGGGCGGCATCGGAGGCGAGATTGCTCACCTGCATCGAGTGCTGGAAGGTGCCCGGACATTCCTCCGACAGCTCACGCAACACGGGATTGTTGACATCGCTCAGCTCGACCAAAGTCACCGACGACACGAAGCCGAATATCTTCTCCAGCACAAATACAAGCACGTAGGTAAACGAGATAAGCACGGCATTGATGGCGAAGAAGCCGAACATGCGCGTGCTGAGCTTGTCGGCAGAGCCGCTCTGCATCACCTCGACCGCCACGTATGACACACAGTAGGCAAGAAACACGAATATCGCCGCCCTTACAAGCTGCGACCTGCGGTTAAGCTCCTTGAGCGAAGTGATTGCCACTATGCCCGCCACGAGCTGCACAAATATGAATTCAAGCGGGAAGGTGGCTATGATGGTACATAGCATTATTTCCGTGATATACACAAAATAGGCTGTACGCCCGTCGAAAAACACCACCATGAGTATCGCGACAATCGTGAACGGCACCATGTAAAGCCCTCCCCGGAAAGTCTCCGACATACCGTAGGAGAAGAGCACAAACGCCGTAATCATGGTCATGATGAACACCATCGCACGTGGATTGCGGAATGTGCGCCAGCGGAAATAGTAGAGAAACAGATAAAGCGACGTGAGTATCACTACCACGTAAAGCAACTGCCCCAGTATCGGGTAATAATGACGGTCAACCTGGCTCGGTGAACGCAGACCGGAGATACGGTCGTAGGTACGGAGCAGCGTGTAAAGTTCGGGAGTCACGATATCGCCCTTGTCGATTATGCGCTCACCCTGCTGGATGACCCCTACCGGTGCCATCGCCTTCTGCATCACTTCACCAAGCAGACGCTTGGTGGCAACGGAGTCAAGCACGACATTAGGCACAAGGAACTGCGACATCGCCGTCTGCTCGATTGCAGAGCGGAAAGCGGGTTCGGAGAACATGCTGTCAAGAGTGGCGTAGGCGGCGCGCGCCGATAGAAAATTGTCGGCGGGAAGGGTTATCGCCGTATTGTCGTGGATAAACCTTACATCGCGTAGCTTACCTGTCTTGACATTCTGGTAGGTGTCCTGGTCCACGATACCATTTTCAAGGAGCTTTTTAAGCGCGTTTATGAGCTTGTTGCGCTCGGCGGGAGTGAGATTTATCTCCGGAGTGTGATTGACACGGGTTGCGTAGGCGGCAAGAGTGGTCTTCTCGATATTTATGTCGCGCTGATACACCGGCACAAAAGTCTGCGAAATACTGTCGCGCACCCTTTCCATGCTTATCGAGTCAAGATATATGGGCATGTCGCTCGGCGCCGTCAGCAGGGAATATGCCCAGGGTTTCCCCATTTCATATTGATAGGAATGACTGTCTTTTCTGGGCATCAGCCCTATTATAATCACGACCGCCCCCACAAACAGGAGCACCCGCAACAAGGAATCTTTCGTGAAAATCTTTTTCATATACAATCGCTAATTGACGCGGCTCGCCTTCTGCACACCTTTTATCTGTTTCAGTTTGGAACAGAGATCGGTGACCACTTTGGTATCGTTTACAAGCACCGAGAGGTCACAATGAAACACCTCATTCTGCGCCTCGATGTCGAGTTTGCGTATATTTATGGCGAGATGCATTGATATCATCTGTATAATTTCCTGAAGTATGCCGAAACGGTCGACACCTTCTATCCTTACATTGGCAAGGAATTTCCCGGTATGCGCCGCCCATGTGGTGTTGAGTAGGCGCCTGCCGTAGCTTGCCTTGAGCACCTGGGCGCGCGGACATGTGAGCGAGTGAAGCTCGACCTCTCCATCGTCGTTGACCCAGCCCATCACGTCGTCGCCGGGGAGGGGGCTGCAGCAGTCAGCCATTATGAAATTGGCGCCATTGTCGTCGGAACGCAGCACATAGGTCTCCTTAAAATTGATTTCAGGCTTCTCCTTGACCGGGGTGACCCCGACATTTTTCTTTCCTTTCAGCGGCCGAAGTATCTTGGAGAACAGCGAAGATGACGCGGGGCGCAATGACTTGGCAAGATATGCCGGAATCACTGCCTCGTCGCCGCCAAGGGCGGTAAATAGCTCTTCCTTGTTCTGGAAATGGGTCGCGCCGAGCACCTTTGTCACCACCTCGTTATTTTCCTCTACCCCGTTGTCCTTCAGGAATGTCTCATAAATCTCCCTGCCTTTCTCGATTACCGGCTGCAACTCTTTTCGCAAGGCGGCTCTGAGACGTGTCTTACCTTTTGCCGTGGCAAGAAAATTTATCCACTCCTTTTTTGGGGTCTGCGACTGGGAGGTGAGCACCTCGACCTGATCGCCCGACTGCAGGCGGTGGCTCAACGGCACAAGCTTATGATTCACTTTTCCGGCTATGCAGTGGATGCCTATCTGTGAGTGAAGCCCGAATGCCACGTCAAGCACCGTGGAGTTGTTGGGAAGAGTGAGGAGTTCGCCTTTCGGGGTGAACACCACGATTTCCGATGAAAAGAGGTTGAGTTTGAGAGTATCGAGGAAGTCGATGGCATCAGGCTCCGGATTGTCAAGTATATCCTTGATTGTGGCGAGCCACGCGTTAAGCTCGCTCTCCTCCTCGCCCTCGCCTATCTTATATTTCCAGTGGGCTGCAAAACCGAGTTCGGCAATCTCGTCCATGCGTCGCGAGCGTATCTGCACCTCGATCCAGTTGCCGTCGGGTCCCATCACGGTAAGGTGAAGCGCCTGATATCCATTTGCCTTCGGGACGCTTATCCAGTCGCGCGTACGCTCGGGATGCAGCTTGTAGAGGTCAGTGATAGCTGAATATATCTGCCAGCAAATCGCTTTTTCGCGGCTTATGTCGTCACACTCAAATATGATACGCACGGCATACAGGTCGTACACCTCCTCGAAGGGAATGTGCTTGTTTTCCATCTTGCGCCATATCGAATAGACCGATTTAAGGCGCGCTTTCGCCTCATATTTAAGCCCCATCTCTTTCAGCTTTTCCTTGATGGGGAAAGAGAAATCGTTGTAAACCGAAGCGCGTCGCGACTCAGAAGCACGTATCTGCTCACTGATGCGCTCATAAGCCGCCGGATGCTCATACTTGAAGCTCAAATCCTCCAGTTCGGTCTTTATGGCGAAAAGCCCGAGCCGGTGGGCAAGCGGGGCGTATATATAAAGGGTCTCCCCGGCAATCTTATACTGTTTGTTGGGCGACATGGAGCCGAGTGTGCGCATATTATGAAGGCGGTCAGCCATTTTAAGGAGCACTACCCGTATATCCTCGCTCATGGTAAGCAGCAACTTGCGGAAATTCTCCGCCTGCGCCGATGCCTTGTCACCGAATATACCGCCTGAAATCTTGGTAAGCCCCGCGACAAGCTGTGCTATCTTCTTGCCGAAATGCTGCTCGATATCCTCGACAGTGTACTCGGTATCTTCCACTACATCATGAAGTAGCGCGGCACAGATAGACGTGGACCCGAGCCCCATTTCCTGACTGGCAATCTTCGCCACAGCGATGGGATGGAGTATATATGGCTCCCCGGAGCGTCGCCTGATACCTTTGTGCGCCTCCTTGGCAAACCGGTAGGCACGTTCAATAATCTCCACCTTCTTGCGGTGGTTGCTCGCCAGATAACCGTTAAGCACATCGCGGAACTCATCTTCTACCAGACGGTCTTCCTCTTCAAGCGTGAGTTTATTGCGTTCTTCCATTGATACGTCGGTTAATTTAACTGTTGATTGTAGCATTCAGGCACATTAAAGTCGCCGTACAAGTTACAAACTTAACAAAAAAGATTGAAATGGTCATAACTAAAAGTCGTATATTTGCAGAAAAATAGCTTTGCAATGGGAAAATATGATTTTGACCGCATAATCACGCGCAAGGGTTCAGGCGCGATGAAGGTCGACGGACTTGTTGACATATTTGGGCGTAACGACCTTGAAGGCATGTGGATCGCCGACATGGACTTTGCGGTGGCACCTCCTATCACAAAGGCACTCGCCGAAAGGATGGCTCACCCGATTTACGGCTACAACGTGATTCCCGGCGAATACTGGGACTCAATAATCAGATGGCTCGGACACCGCCACGGCTGGAACGTAGGGCGCGAGGAAATCACATTTATTCCCGGCGTGGTTAAAGGTATCGCTTTTGCCATAAACTATTTTACCCATGAAGGCGACAAGGTGGTGATCCAGCCGCCGGTATATCATCCTTTCAAGATGGTAGTGGAAGGCAATAACCGCGTTGTGGTCAACAATCCGCTCGTGCCGACCAGTGACAGCTACCGCATGGACCTCGAGGGTCTTGAACGCATATTTGCCGAAGAGCATCCCCGCATGATGATACTTTGCAACCCCCACAACCCGGTAGGCATACAGTGGGATGTCGATACATTACGCAAAGTGGCGTCGCTTGCGGCAAAATATGGCGTGATTGTGGTGAGCGACGAGATTCACGGCGACCTGATGCTTGACAGGCGCGCCCATTATCCCTTTGCATCGGTGAGCGAGGAAGCGGCATCGGTGGCGATCACCCTCGGCGCGCCGTCAAAGACATTCAACATCGCCGGGCTGGTAAGCTCATGGTGTGTGATAAAAGATGAGAAACTGCGTAAGGGATTTTTCCAATGGCTTGAGACCAACGAATTTAACGCGCCGACATTCACGGCTATAATCGGCACGATGGCGGCATACGACCATTGCGAGGACTGGCTTGACGAAATGCTTGAATATATAGTCGGCAATATCGACGAGACCGAGAGACTGCTGGAAGAGCTTGCCCCGGAGATAAGGATGGTAAGACCCGAGGCATCATTCCTTGTATGGCTCGACTGCCGCGGTCTGGGGCTTGACCATAGCCATCTCATAGACATGTTTGTCGACAAGGCACATCTCGCGCTCAACGACGGGGCTATGTTCGGAGCCGAAGGAGAGGGATTCATGCGCATGAACGTGGGATGTCCGCGCTCAATGCTCCGACATGCGGTAGAATCGCTTGCCGGCGCCCTGCACCGCGTGGAAGCAGAAGTATAATTAGCCTAATTACCGTTGAAGGCGTGTCAACGCCGATGCAATACAGGGATAGCGCGACAGGAGGTCATCACGCATCGCTGCGGTCGCGCGGTCAAATTCCGTGTCGGCAACCCCGGAGAGACTGCGGTGATTCAGACGCTTTACAAGACGCGCACACTCGGCACCGATACGCGCATCGGCATCGCTGACAAACGACTGCCGGAACAGGTCATAAATATAGTCAACCGCGACATCAGACGGATGTACCATGTCGGTGGCATAGAAGCGGTAATCGCGCAGGTCGTCGAACATAATCTCATAGGAGGGGAAATACAGTGCCGACGGATTTTCAGCCACAAGCCGGTCGACGGCAAGAAGCAGTGTCGACTTGCTCACCTGATTGCCATGAGCGCCATCGGCGAGATGACGGATAGGACTGACCGTAAACATCACCTTCAGGTCGGGATAGCGCGCCGTAATCTCACGCAATATCTTTTTCCAAAGACCTATAATCTGAGTAGTGTTGAGCATCTCACGGTTGAAAAGCGACGCAGGCTGCTTGTGACAGTTCGCCACGACGCGGTTATCCTCTTTCAACCGGAATATCCATGCCGTGCCGAAGGTCACAATCAAGACCGAAGCACGTTGCAACGCGTTGCGCGCCTCTGCTGCGGCATCGTTCATCATGCGCAACACCTCGTCGCGGTCAGTGCCGGAGAAACGCGAGTGATGGGAATAGCTGCGCCATACACCCTCATGCTGAAACAATTCACCGACGGTGAAGTCGCGGTCATAAAGCAGGTCAAACATCGACGAGGCGATACTTGCGGGATTATAGAGTGTACCGCAGGGGTTTACAATGCAATCATACAGCTCGCCCCGGAGCCGGGCGCCGATATTGTCGGTAAAGCATGACCCCATCATTACGACAGGGCGGTCGTGGGACACCAGTCCCCTCATGCCTTCAAGCGGCTTTATTATAGTGCGGAAATCCATCTATTTTCAATACATCTTGTAATCAATCGACAGCACCTGGAACTCTGTTCGGCGGTTAATCTGGTCGGCAATTTCCTGATCAACCTCTTCGGGAAGCGCGAGTATATATTCCTCGGTAAGCACATCGCCCTCCTTGTATTGCGGGAACTCACGCGCAAGTTTCTTGGTGATGACTTTGGGACGCGATTTGCCGTAGCCCTGCGGCTGCAGGCGGTCGGGCTTTATCCCGGCGGCGATAAGATAGTCGATTACCGACTGCGCCCGCCTCTCGGAGAGATTCATGTTGTATTCCTCGGAACCCCAGCGGTCGGTGTGAGAAGCCATCTCTATGGTCACGTTGGGATTATCATGCAGCACCTGCACGATAGAGTCGAGGGCGACACATGACTCCGGGCGCAAGGTCGCCTTGTCGAAGTCATAGAAAATATTATCTACCACATTGGGCTTGGTTATCGACGCGAGAATGAAATCCACGTTATAGTCGGCATCCTCTTCGGCGGTGTCGGAAGTAAATTCCTGGCGCGCGTTAAGGTATCCCTTCGCACCTGCAAGCATCACATAGCGCACACCGCGCTGAAGCGGAAACGAGAATGAACCGTCGACCTTTCCGGTCGCCTTCTGGTTGGAACCGTCGTCACCGATTATACGTATCACGGCATTAGGCACCGGCTCTTCATCACGGTCAAGCACCATACCGCTGATAGTTATCTTCAAGTCGGGCAAGACGAATGAGTAAAGGTGGTCGTAGCCTCGCCCGTCGCCACGGTTGGAACTGAAATATCCGTTTTCCCCTTCCCCGAAAGTGATGCCGAAATCATCGGCAGAAGAATTCACGGGCGAACCCATGTTTTCCACGCTCCAGCCTCCGGAAGGACGTTGAGTAGCCTTGAAGATATCGAGACCGCCGAGCCCGGCATGACCGTTGCTGGCAAAATAGAGCAGACTGTCGGCACGTACATAGGGGAATACCTCGTCGCCGGGAGTGTTTATAAACTCGCCGAGGTTTTCAAGCGAGCCGGTGCGCTCCTTGAGATTAATGCGCCAGATATCTTTACCGCCGAATCCGCCCGGCATGTCGGAGGTAAAATAAAGCCAGTTTCCGTCGGGCGACACGGCAGGATGACCGTAAGCCGAAAGGGTGTCGGCAGTAATCTCGAATTTAACAGGCGCGCTCCACTTGGCATCGCTTCTCTGCGAGGTGAAAATCTCGACAGATGTATTGGAATTCGGCTCGCGTCGTGCACGGGTAAGATACATCGTCTGTCCGTCGGGGGTAAACGACACTATTCCTTCGTCGTACTCGGAATTAAGCTCTCCTTCGACCGCCTCGGGACGCTGCCACTCGCCGCGTTCATTCTTGCGCGCCACCCAGATATCGCTCTTCTTCATGCCGGTAATCTCACTTTTGTGGGAGCCGGTCACCTTCTCGTTGGTGGTGGTGAAGTAAAGCGCATCGGCACTCTTGTCAAGAAACATCGGTGCAAAATCGGCACGGCGGGAATTGAACAACTTGGCATTTTTAACCACATAGCGGGTAGGATTTTTCTTGATGTCGATACCCATACGGCATCCGGCGATACCGGTTTCAGCCATATCGGCATCCTTGGGAGAGGTGGCAATATAATCGTTATACGCGTTAATCGCCGCCTGATATTTTCCTTCAGCCTGAAGTGACTGCGCCATGTATAGCAACGCGGTAGAATCGGGATAGCCGTAACGCACAGCATTCTGATACGCAGCCGATGCACGTGCATTCATATTGAGCTTGCGGTAGCACTCGCCCATCTTGTAGGCAATCACGCCTCGCTGAGGACGCTCCTCCCTTTTGGTCAACTTGTTATATACCTTACGGTAAGTGCGTGAGGCATCGTAATACTCCCCACGCGCCATCTGCTCGTCGGCAACAGACAATTTTGCCGCCCCACACCCCGTGACGACAAGGCATAGCAGCGGCAATATGACGTAGAAAACAGTTTTTAATGATAATGACTTCATACCTAAATAACGCGGCACGAGCCACATTATTTTACTTCGGCATCTTCCTTTTTAGGCAACTTGAAATCTTTCAGGAAAAGCACCCACGCACAAGCAGCGACAACGGCAAGGAACACACATCCTACCAATATCAGCATCTTCGAGGGTTTAGAAGCGCGCAACGGCACTGTAGCGGGCTGCACGACGGTATAGACTGGAGTGGTCTGCTGCACTTTCGCCTTTGCAGCCTGAAGCTGTGTGGCTGTCTGATTGTAGAGACTGTAGGCAAGCGAGACTTCATTTTCAAGGCGAGTACGCTCAGTCTGTCCGGAGCGCAGCACTATTCCCTGGTTACGGTCGATATAGTCGGCAAGCTGTTTCTGCACCTTATAATATTCAGCCTTCGCCTCATCATTGAGTTTCTGGGCGTATGCAAGGTCCTGACGCGCTTTTTCAGTACGATAATTAGTCACATATTCCTGCAAGCGAAGCGCAACCGTATCGGCAAGCATCGCCGACACCATGGGATCCTGCATTGTTGCCGAGAGGGTGATAACTGAAGTCTTGGTGTCGACATCAGCTGCGACACGTGCATTTATCGCCTCGACTATAGCCTGTTCATCTGCTGTCAACTGGAAAGTATTGACACCTTCCCCGGTGCCTTCCTCTTCCTCATTATTTCTAAAAATGGACACGACGGCACCGATTGCCTTGCCGGGGAGCGACATCACGACACCCCACCAGGGTGAAGAAGTGTCTTCTTCAAGAAACTCCCTCACAGTCACCTTCTTGTCATCATCTTTGGAGACAGTGACAGGTACATCAAAAAGACTTACGGCAAACGGCACGGAGCTTACCACATCGGGATATAGCTGGGGATACACGGCATCGGCACCCTGAGTACCACCGAGATTTATACCCGCCATTGCCGCGAGACCCGACATACCGCCGGCTTTCGCGCCATCAGTAGCCTCAGGGGCGAGCTTGATTGTGGTGGTATATTCCTTAGGAATGCTGAATGCTATCACAATTCCAACGACAGCACCCACAACACCCCATTTCAGGATGGTCTTTCTCGCATCCCATATCTTACCGGCGAGCTCGAGGAGATCTATCTCCTGCTCCTCATCCTCTACATTATGTTTTTCTTCCTGCATAGTCATTGGGTTAGTAGGGAGTAGCTTATTTAAACAGGTTGGCAAGTGCGGCAGTCATTGTAGCGACAGAACCGAGTGCGGAAACCGAAGAGAGTATAGCTGTCCAGTTGACACCTTGTCCCTTATGCTTTGACGGCACGACAATCTGACATCCCGGCTCGATAGGAGTATTTCCCTTTGCAAGGGCTACCTCACCATTCATATATATTATGAACGCCTTGCTTTTCTTCGCACGTTCGCCATATCCTCCCGCCTGCTCGACGTAATACTTAATCTTTTTACCGGGCTTGTAGGTCACGGTGTTGGGGAACATCACATCACCGGAAATCCTTACCGTATTGGTGTACTCCGGAATATCGAGCACATCGCCTTCCTTCATCACAAGGTCGGCATCGCTGCCCGGCATCGCAAGAGCCTTGTCAAGCTCGATTGCCACACTGTATGTGGTAGGGAGGTTAAGTTTCGGCATCGATATAGAGTCGCCGTCGGTCTGCATTCCTGTGGCAAGGCGCAATGTCTCGTCACGCAACCTCACTTCTTCGGGCGTCATCTGACGTATCACATGGGCGCCCTTAACATAGGCAGCCGAGGTCAGACCGCCGGCACGGCGGATGATGTCGCTGACACGCTCATTTTTCGTTTCAAGGGTATAGCCTCCGTCAAATGCAACTTCCCCCGTAACATTTATTCGGCGCTGAGTCTGATATCCGGGGCTACGGCGCACCTCGACGATATCATACGGCTCAAGAACAAATCCCGGCTCCCCGTCAATCACCATACCGTCATTGAGCGAGAAGGTGTAAGTTTTTGAAATCTCGTCAGTAGGTATGAGGCTTGTCGGGTCAACGAGACGGCGCGACACATCAACTTTTGCCGTAGAAGCTCCGTTCAAGAGACCGCCCGCCTGAATCACGAGATCCTCGATAGTGGTATTGTCGGCAAACGGATAACTGCCAGGATGAGCCACAAGACCATAGATAGAGAGCTCGCCCCGGTCGGTAAGTTCATGAACGCTCGGCACTACAAGCACGTCGTTACGCTTCAATGTTATGTCGGGACGAGTACCTGAAAGGATTCCGCCAAGGTCGACGGGAATAAGCTCCAAGGACAAATCGGGGCCCTCACGATAAAGAATCACACGTGTAGTATAAGCATCCTCGGTCAATCCTTCAGCTTTCTTAATAAGGTCGCCTACTGTACGGACATCCGTAGCAAGCGCATACATGCCCGGACGGAACACCGATCCTTTCAACTCGACGCGGTTAGCATAGCGGTCAAGTATTGTTCCGACGGTCACGATGTCGCCGTCGAGCAACTTATATGTGTCGAAATCCCCGCTGACGATATTAAACAGTTCATTCTCGCGACCGGACTGACGTGCAAGCCTCACCTGGTCGGTATAAGCGTCACCCGTAAATCCTCCGGCATAGTCAATAAGGTCGCCAAGAGTCTCGCCATTCTTTATCTCGTAATACATCGGGCGCTTTACGTTGCCTGAAATATTCACAAGATTTTCGTAAGGAGGCACAATTATCACATCGCCTTCCTGAAGACGTATATTGCCGGTCTGCTTTCCGTCAAAAAGGAACTCGTAGACATCCACGCCCACAATCTTCCTTCCATTGCGTAGCACCTCGATATTACGCATCGTACCGATATCATTGATACCCCCCGACTTATAGAGTGCATGGAATACAGTCGAGAACGGGGATAGACGGTAAGTACCGGGGACGGCAACCTCACCCATAAGGTCGACCTGAATGGTGCGCACCTGACCCAAGGTAACATTTACCTCCGATTCAGGCTCGGAACCACCGACTCCGGCATACTTGCTTGCAAAACGACCCTTTATATGGTTATTAGCCTCCTGGATGGTCATCCCGTTAAGGTAAATGGGGCCAATCTGCGACACCATTATACTGCCTTCGGGGGTGATTGTCTGGCGGATGTGGTCTTCACTCGCTCCCCATATATCAATGACAATCTCGTCGCCGGGACCAAGACGATAGTTCTGAGGCGTAGCAACATTCTCGTTTGGCTCAAACGACAACGATTGATTACGGAATACGCTGTGACCATACACACGCCTTGCATCAACCTTAGCATCGTTACCTTCTTCCACTTCACGTTGTACATCGTCAAGAGTGCCCGGGGTGATTTCATTGGCGGCAGATCTGCTACGCTCGACACGGGCACCGCCGACGCTCTGAGCCGCCACATTTGTTTCCGTTCCTTGCGACTCCTCATAGCGCGTCTTGAGGCGCTCGACCTGTTCGGGAGTCACACCGCGGGCAATCAGCTCCTTGCCAATCTGCTGCTGAGACTTACCCTGGGCTGTAGCAGTCTTCACATAAGCGACAACCTGGTCGTCGGTCATACGCGCCGAAGCGGTAGCACCCGCCAGCAACATGACAAGAGCAAAAATTGCAGTCCGTAAATTATTTCGCATAATTTTGAATTCTTTTTTATAATATTGCCTGGTGAATAATTTCAATTTTTTGCATCATCCTTCTTTCCGGCAATCTTATTGGAGAGCCATACATTGACTCCCGACCAGAAACCTACAATTATCACGAGAAGGATGTTTACCTCAATATAACGGGAAAGATAGATACTTATTACACTAATCGCAAGAGCAATCAACACAATCGTCACCATACACACACGAGGCTTCAGCCCGAGTGCAAGCAGTTTGTGATGGATATGTGTCTTGTCGGGCAGGAACGGATTGCGGTGTTTACGAATACGATGCAAGAATACCCTCACCACATCAAGACAAGGAATCAACAGAGGTGCAAACGCAAGGATAAACGCATTAGCACCATAGGCGTCGCATCCCATAGAAGACACCTTATACAATTCAAGACTTAAGAAAGACAGAATCAAGCCGATAGTAAGCGAACCGGTGTCGCCCATGAATATCTTTTTACGCTTGTTGACATCGCCAAACACGTTATAATAGAAGAACGGGACAAGCACCCCGAGTGTAGCAAATGAAATCATCGCGAACAGGTACTCACCATACATAAAGAAACCTATGCCATAGATAATAAGCGCGGCGCTTGAAAGACCTGAAGCAAGTCCGTCTATACCGTCGATAAGATTAATCGAGTTAACGATATAAACTATCACTATGATAGTCAACGGGATGCCTATCCACCAAACCAGATTGTCAATAAAAAGCACACCGGAAAGCCCATGCAACCACAATCCGCCCGCAATAAGCAAAACAGCACAGAATATCTGGACGACAAACTTTGCACGATAACGCACACCGACAAGGTCGTCAGCCATGCCGACAAGATAAAGCGTGAAGAGCGCGCAAAAGCCAAAAGTAATCGTCGTGGAGTCGAGAATCAACGATTCTTCCACGCCGGCATAGCCAAGCAAAGAATTGATGCCCAGCAACAGAGCTATAGAAAAACACACCACGGGAGTAAATGCTATGCCTCCGAGACGCGGCACTGCACCCTTGTGTATTTTTCGGGGATCAGGTTCATCAAACAAGTTGCGGCGAAACGCAACCAACAATATCTGCGGAATAAGTATACCTGCAAAAAGTACACAGAGCAGAAAGGCACATAAGGAATTAATCAGCCAATAATCCATATTCTTTATGTTGAATGTGTATGCTATTCACACTTTTAAGAATTGCAAAATTATATATTTTTAATACTATGTGCAAAAATTATCGTCAGAAAATGCAAATTGAAAGCGAATTGCATTAGAAAGCTCCCTCTTATATTGCAGTCCAGGAGCGACAGCAAAGATACAAAAGGAACGGATGAAATGCAAAGTTGCCCGAAGGGATAATCCCCATACGCCAATGTATCCACAAGCTACGTGTTATACCGGATGGAATGCTCTGTCTGCTACGCTCTGGTGCTATGAGGATTGCCCCTCACGGGGCAAAATCTCGTTAACCGCGGGCAGCGCCGGAGGTGCGCCCGTGGACACACAGTCTTCCCTTGATTATCGACCCCGGAGCGGGTCGCATAAAATAACAGGATAATTATCTCGACGCAAGCTTTGTAATTAGATTAATATTAATTACATTTGAATCCAATCAAATTATAATAGTATGAGCAATGTCTGTTCCCTCCATTACATCGTAATGGCAACGCATTCACGAAACAAGTCAATCTCCCCGCAATACAGCGAAGAACTTTACAAATATATCTGTGGCATAGCCAAAAACCAAAAGTGTAAAGTAATACAGATTGGTGGTATTGAAGATCACATTCATATCTTAATTGATGTATATCAAGATGTGGCAATCTCAGTCCTTATGCGCGAGATTAAGCGAGGTTCAAGTATATGGATGAGCCAGAGCCGAAGTAAATTTCCTGCATTCACAAGATGGGGAGAAGGATATTATGCCTTCTCAGTGTCTGCCACCCATAAATCTGCAGTGGCGCAATATATTATGAATCAAACCGAGCATCATCGCGCTATTTCCCCACGGGAGGAACTTATCCGTTTTTTAGATAAAAACGGAATAGAATATAATCCCCGATATATCAATTAAAGTGTCGGTTAGGCGACCCGCTTCGGGGTCGTGTGGGAGTGGTGGTGACCGCGAGTTAACAACATTTTTGCCCCATGAGGGGCAAATGCCTGGAGCGTGGGGCAAAAAAGAGGGTGCATCGTTGATACACCCTCCTGTCTTTTAACGACGATAGCCGAATCAGTTATTTTCGGGACGGAGTTTGCGTACAGTGACTGCGGTCTGCCACATCTCGCTCTCGCGGAGAGCCTTCAGCTCTTCCTCGAGTTTCTCGCGGTAGTCGGGCTTCGAGTTGCTGTCGATTGAAATCTGAGCCTCGTTACCACACTTCACGCTCTCATAAAGACGCTCGACAACAGGCTTGATTGCGTCATGGAACGGACCCATCCAGTCAAGCGCACCACGCTGTGCGGTGGTAGAACAGTTGGCATACATCCAGTCCATACCGTTTTTGGCAAAGAGCGGCATTAGCGATTGTGTGAGCTCCTCAACTGTCTCGTTGAACGCCTCGGAGGGAGTGTGTCCGTTTTCACGAAGCACTTCATACTGCGCGAGTAGCAATCCCTGGATGGCACCCATCAGCGAACCGCGCTCACCGGTAAGGTCGGAGGTAGCCTCACGCTTGAAAGTGGTCTCGAAAAGATAGCCTGAACCGATACCGATACCGAGGGCGATGGTGCGTTCAAGCGCACGGCCTGTATAATCCTGCTCAACAGCGTAAGAAGAGTTCAGACCACGACCTTCAAGGAACATTGTGCGAAGTGATGTACCTGAGCCTTTGGGTGCCACAAGTATCACGTCGACATCCTTCGGGGGCACCACGCCTGTGCGGTCACTCCATGTGATAGCGAAGCCGTGAGAGAAATAGAGAGCCTTTCCGGGAGTAAGATGCTCCTTGATTACAGGCCATACCGACATCACGGCAGCGTCAGAGAGAAGACACATGATGATAGTGCCGCGCTTGCAAGCCTCCTCGATGGAGAAAAGGGTCTCGCCGGGTACCCATCCGTCAGCCACAGCCTTGTCGTAGGTCTTGCCTGCGCGCTGACCAACAATCACGTTGAATCCGTTGTCACGGAGATTCATACTCTGACCGGGGCCCTGGACGCCATAACCAATCACTGCGATAGTCTCGTCTTTGAGCACTTCTCTTGCTTTTTCCAAGGGGAATTCCTCGCGGATGATCACGTTTTCCTCAACTCCGCCAAAATTCATTTTTGCCATAATAGTTTCTTTTATTGGGTTTAGAATATTTATTTCATTTCGTAATGATAATCAACAAACTGTATGCGACCGCGCGAATAACAGCCCTCGTCGCCGCATATCTCGGCAAGATATACGCAGCCATCGGCTACAGGAAGTACCCTCACCAGCGCCTCCTCGCCAAATTTAGCCTCGTGCATGAATGCGATATCGAAGCGTCTCACCACGTGGGAATCGAAGAAATCCATATCCCACTGATTGAGAAGCAGCTCCATGTAACGGAGGGTGTTGACATGGCGGTTGAAATCACAGTCGCAGTAACGGAAGCGGTAAACCGACTCCTGCACCCCGTCGCCTGACACGGCGGTAAGCCGAGGCATCTTTTCAATCGGGCATACGCGGTCGGACACACTGGCACGCAACGGCTCCAGCATGGCGAGGTCAGCACCGCAACGCTCCTTTATGTTTATCGCCATCCAGATGGAGCGGGCATGTCCTATCACCTCTCCACGGGAATCGGTCATCTCGAAATCGCGTTCCGAAAAATGACGGTTAAAGCCCTCTATCCATGTGCGCAGCGTGTAACGCTCGTTGACTTTCGGTGAACGGTACATCTCGATTGACAGGCGGGAGAGCACCCACGCAAGCCCGTCGGCGATAAGACGGTCATACCCCACGCCAAGTTCATTGGCATGAAAGGTGGCGACTTCTATCACACGCGCACCGAAAAGCGTCACCGGCATGATACCCTGCGCGTTACACTCACCTGCAGTGAGGATATACGACTGGCAATATTCGCGCGTTATTCCTGACATTGGCTGCTGCGTGATTTACGAAGTTCCTGTTCTTCCAGATACATGCTCAGAAGCTCACGCGGCGACTTGGTGACCGCCACTCTTCCCGAGCGTACAAACTGGCTGATGTCGTATTTCTCCAGTTCGTTGAAAAGAGCTTCGGTCTCTTCCTGATGACCGGTCTTCTCAAGTATCACATACTCACGCGTAATCTCAAGTATGCGCGCGTTATAACGACGAATAATCTCCTCCACCGCACGGTCATCGAGCAGCGCGGGGGTCGGCACCTTATAAAGCGCTATTTCCTGATATACAATCTCGTCATCGGTATAGAGATATGCCTTTATCACGTCGATACGCTTCTCTATCTGCTTCACCACGCGCTCCATCATCGGACGGTCGCCGTAGCAGGTGATCGTGAATTTCGACACACCCTTTATTGACGAAGGACTCACCGACAGGCTTTCGATATTGAGACACCGGCGGGTGAATATGATTGAAATCTGATTGAGCAGTCCCACCTGGTTTTCGGAAAAGACTGTAAAGGTAAATAACTGATTTTCCATAACTGTCATTGCATCGAAAAAGCAGGGTTAATCAATCGGGTAACATTCAGTCGGCGACAGCATGATATGGTCGACATTAGCTCCTGCCGGAGTCATGGGGAATATCATGTCGGTCTCGTCGATATTTACATTTAGCAGATAAGCTCCGTCATGCTTCACCATGCGCCCGATAGCGGCATCGAGGGTGTCGCGTGTCTCCACATTTTCCGCAGCAATCCCGTAGGCATTGGCTATCATCACGAAATCGGGATTGACAAGCGGAGTCTGGGAGAAACGGTCGTGGAAGAAGAGCGACTGCCACTGCCTGACATTTCCGAGGAAATTATTGTTGAGCAGGATTATCTTTATATCGGTGTGATACTCCAGTATCGTGCCGAGTTCCTGGATGGTCATCTGGAGCCCCCCGTCGCCGGTAAAGAAACATACCGTGCGGTCGGGCGCACCCATCTTTGCCCCGATAGCCGCCGGCAATCCGAATCCCATCGTGCCGAGGCCTCCGGAAGTTACCATCGAACGCGGCCGGCTGAATCGGGAATATCGCGCCGAGAACATCTGGTTCTGACCTACGTCGGTGACCACGATAGCACTGTTGCCTGTAGCTTCCGACACCTTGTTGACCACTTCCCCCATGGTCATTCTGCCCTCTTTAGGGTAAACCTCGCGCATAATCACCTTTTCCCGCTCTACACGCGCCGGCTCGTCAAAGGACGCAAGCCACTCTGCGTGACGGCGCTCTCTGACAAGCGGGAGAAGCGCCTCGAGCGCCTGACGGGCGTCACCGTGGATAGTGGCGTCGGTGGCTATATTCTTGTCAAACTCCGAGGCATCGATGTCAATATGCACTATCCTGGCATTTGGGGCGTAGGTCTTCACATTGCCCGTGATACGGTCGTCAAACCTCATGCCGACAGCCACGAGGAGGTCGGCGCGGTTAGTGTTTATATTGGGACCGATGTTGCCGTGCATACCGAGCATACCTTTGTAAAGTGGATGATCGGAAGGCATCGTCGACAGACCGAGCAGAGTAGCGGCAACCGGAATGTCGGCTTTTTCCGCGAGTGCGGCAAGCTCTTTTTCCGCGCCAGAAATCATGACTCCGTGACCGGAAAGTATCATCGGGCGTTCAGCCGCGTTGATAAGCTCCGCCACTTTCTCCACATCAGCTTTCTTGATTTCCGGATAGGGATTGTAAGAGCGTATAAAATTGCATTTCTCGTAGTCAAACTCCATCATACCGGTCTGCGCGTCTTTGGTGAGGTCAAGCACGACCGGACCCGGGCGACCGTTGGAAGCGATATAGAAAGCCCTCGCGACGGCACGGGGAATATCCTCTGCGCGTCTTATCTGATAGCTCCACTTCGAGAGCGGCTGGGTAATGCCTACGACATCGGTTTCCTGAAACGCGTCAAAGCCGAGGAAAGGTGTTGCCACCTGACCGGTAATCACCACCAGGGGCGTACTGTCCATCAGCGCGTCACCTACTCCGGTGATAATATTTGTAGCCGCAGGGCCGGAAGTCACAATCACGACACCGGGACGCCCTGTTACCCTCGCATAACCTTGCGCGGCATGAGTGGCACCCTGCTCGTGGCGGACCAGTATATGCTTCAACCGGTCCTGATAATCATAAAGCCGGTCATATACCGGAATAATCGAACCGCCCGGATAACCGAATACGAGGTCGACGCCTTCACATATAAGCGAACGTATCAACGCATCGGCACCTGAAATCTTTTCTTTCATCTATATATGTTTTCTTTAGATAGCCTACTTGTCATTTCAACTCTCTCACACCACCTTTGTCAGCCGATGTGACCATCGCGGCATAAGCCTGAAGCGCCTTTGACACTACGCGGTCTCTTCCACGCGGCGTGAACGCCATCTTGCCGTGAGCCATCTCCTCTTCACGTCGCGCCGCAAGCTCGTCGTCGGTCAGCTCCACGTTGATGCTGCGCTCCGGGATATTGATGTCAATGATGTCACCGTCGCGCACAAGCCCGATATTACCGCCTGCCGCCGCCTCAGGAGAGATATGTCCTATCGACAGACCGGAAGTACCGCCTGAGAAACGCCCGTCGGTGATGAGCGCACACTCCTTGCCGAGGTGTTTTGACTTTATGTAGCTTGTGGGGTAAAGCATCTCCTGCATGCCGGGACCACCCTTCGGTCCTTCATGAGTGATAACAACCACGTCGCCGCTTTTAACCTTGTCGCGAAGTATGCCGTCGACCGCCTCCTCCTGGGAGGTGAACACCTTTGCCGGTCCGCGGAAGTGGAAAATACTCTCGTCTACGCCCGCTGTCTTGACAACACATCCGTCAAGGGCAATGTTTCCTTTCAGCACGGCAAGACCGCCATCTTTCACATAAGCATGGTCATAATCGCGGATACATCCCTTTTCACGGTCGGTGTCGAGGAGATCGTAAGCAGCCGACTGGGAGCCGAGCTTCAGATTTCTGCCTCCGCCGGGGGCGCTGTGCCATAATGCCGATGCCTCCTCGCTGAACTTCTTGCCTTCGGGGGCGAAGCTGTCGATAGCCTCGCCGAGAGTCATGCAGTCGACACGCTTTACCGAGGTGTCGACAAGATTCTTGTCGGCAAGCTGCTTCATAATGGAGAGGATACCACCCGCGCGGTTGACATCCTGGATATGGTAATGAGAGTTGGGAGCGACCTTGCAGAGCACCGGTGTGACGCGCGACAGGCGGTCGATGTCAGCCATCGTGAAGTCGGCTTCCGCCTCATTTGCCACGGCGAGAAGGTGAAGCACCGTATTTGTAGAGCCACCCATGGCGATATCGAGCGCCATGGCGTTGAGCATCGCCTGACGGGTAGCGATATTGCGCGGAAGCACACTTTCGTCGTCGTTGTCATAATAGGCAAACGTGTTTTTAACAATCTGTCGTGCCGCTTTGCGGAAAAGCTGCTCGCGGTTGGCGTGAGTGGCGAGGATGGTACCGTTTCCGGGCAGCGCCATTCCTATAGCCTCGTTGAGCGAATTCATCGAATTGGCGGTAAACATGCCCGAACATGAGCCGCAGGTGGGGCACCCTTTCTGTTCAAGAAGTTTCACCGTTGCATCGTCGACAGTATCGTCGGCAGAGTCAATCATTATGTCAATAAGGTCAAGTGGACGGCCGTCAAGGTCACCTGCCTCCATCGGACCACCCGATACAAATATAGTAGGGATGTTGAGACGCATTGCCGCCATCAACATTCCGGGTGTCACCTTGTCGCAGTTGGATATGCACACCATTGCGTCGGCTTTATGGGCATTGACCATGTATTCGACCGAATCGGCGATAAGGTCGCGTGACGGAAGCGAGTAAAGCATCCCGTCGTGTCCCATCGCTATCCCGTCGTCAATGGCGATTGTGTTAAACTCGGCGGCAAAACACCCCAGCTTTTCAATCTCTTCCTTGACAATCTGTCCTATCTCATGAAGATGGGTGTGACCCGGTACAAACTGGGTAAAAGAGTTGACTACCGCAATGACAGGTTTTCCCATCTGCTCATCCTTCATTCCGTTGGCGCGCCAGAGGGCTCTTGCCCCCGCCATGCGTCGACCCTGAGTGCTTGCTGCGCTTCTTAACTTTCTACTCATACGTCTTGTCGTTCTTTAACTGAAATGCCTCCCTTTCGCTTGTTGCGTTGGAGAGGCATCATGTTTCCTTTTGTCAGATATACGTGAAATCACCCCTCCTTATGCTCAAGAATGGAAATGACGACCACAGATAGGCTTGTCAATGAGTTCACGTAACCGATATAGTTCATAATCAAATGCAAGTTTGAACTGCAAATTTATGACACTTTGCAATAAAAAACAAATATTTTCTCAAAAATATATCGGTTTATTCACAGTTATCTCATATTTAGTCCGGTTCAGAGCGCGGCAACGATGGTCGAGGCAATGGCTTCCGGAGTGAGTCCGAGACTGTCAAGGAGCCTGTCGGCATCATACCGGTCGTAGAAGTGCCTTGGCAAGTCCGACGCAAAGCGAGATTGAAGCCGACATGAGCTGAGATAAGTGATAAGTGAGGTACGATAAAGAAAACTCACCTGACACGCTCCCATTCAACCTTAAGTGAACTTGCGAAACTTAAATTAATATTAATGAATAACATCGTATCGGATTTTTGCGTAACTTTGTAGACAATTTGACCAGATTATCAGCATTTTGAGAAAAGGAATACTGAAATTTTTAGCGGTTTTCATTTGTCTTGTGGTGCTTTCAGTGCTGCAAAAGGCATGGTTTATGCTTGTGTATCACAGCATTATCAATGCCGGCTCGTTCACCGATTACCTGCAAGCGATAGTTCACGGGCTCCCAATGGATTGCTCGATAGCGGGTTATCTGACAGTGATTCCGGGATTGTTAATAATCGGAGAGCTGTGGACCGCCCGCAAATGGATATATATCGCCGAAAAGGTTTATTTCGCCATTATCGCATTGTTGCTTGCGGTTATATTCAGCCTTGATCTCGGATTGTATCTTTACTGGGGATTCCGTCTTGACATGACCCCGATATTTTATTTCACATCCTCCCCCCGCGCCGCACTTGCCAGCGTGACATGGAGCGAAGCGGCGGGTGGCGTAATCGGCATACTTTTCGGAGCAGCAGCAGTCTACGCCTGTCTCACATGGATTGCAAGAAAGATTGTCGTAACACCTGTAAAGAAAGTTTCGGCAACAATAGTGATGATTCTGATGACCGGGCTTCTCTTTATCCCCATACGCGGCGGATTCACCGTGTCGGCTATGAACCTGAGCCGCTCCTATTTCAGCCAGAACCAACGGCTTAACCATGCTGCGGTCAATCCGGTGTTCAGCCTTATGTACTCGGCTACCCATCAACATGATTTCGGAGCACAATACCGCTTCATGACAGAAGAAGATGCCGACAAGGCAATCAACGCACTTAACAAGTCGGTCACGGCACCGCCGGCAATATCCCCGACTCGCTCCCACTCCTCAACGAGAGCCGCCCCGACATATATATCGTGATCCTCGAAAGCTTCTCCGCCCATCTTCTCCCCTCGCTCGGCGGCGAACCGATAGCTCTCCGGCTCGACTCCCTCGCCCGCGAGGGACTCAGCTTCACTGACATATATGCCAACAGCTTCCGCACTGACCGCGGCATACCGGCAATCTTAAGTTCATTCCCGGGACAGCCCTCGATGAGCCTGATGAAATATGTCGAAAAGACCGAAAATCTCCCGTCGCTCCCCGGCGAGCTGAAAAAAGCCGGCTATGACCTGACATATTTCTATGGAGGTGACGCCAATTTCACCAATATGCAGGCATATCTGGTCAATGCCGGATTTGAAAATATAATATCTGACAAGGATTTTACGTTAAAACAACGAGCAAGCAAGTGGGGAGCCCACGACAATCTGCTTTTTGACAAGGTGATTGCCGACGTGAAAGCGACACCTGCCGATGCATCGCCACGTTTACGCGTGATACAGACCTCCAGCAGTCACGAGCCATTTGACGTGCCTTATCACTCGCCGCGATTCGCCTCCGAGCCGGAGAAAAACGCGTTTGCGTTCACCGACAGCTGTCTTTTCGCTTTTGTCGACAGCCTGCGTCTGTCACCTCGCTACGACAAGTCGCTCATAGTGATGGTGCCCGACCATCAGGGATGTTTCCCTCCCAGGCTCGAAGATGTGGTAAAGCGCCATCATATCCCGCTCATAATGACCGGAGGGGCGCTCAACCGCAAGGCAATGACCGACAGTACAATCGGCTCACAGATTGACCTCGGGGCGACACTACTTAACGCGATGGGGCTTGACAGCGGCAACCTTGTCTACAGCAAGGACCTTCTTGGCGACGGACCTCATTACGCCGTAATGTCCGACCCGTCGATAATATCGGTGGTCACTCCTTCCGACACCATAGTATATAACTGTGACGCGGAGCAGACGATGACCGCCGGAGGAAGCAACCCCGACTCACTGCTTACAGGAGCCAAGGCATTCCTGCAAAAACTTTACGACCACATTGAAAACCTTTAATACTCACACCTGTAATGATCGAATATCTTAATCAGCTTGACGCATCGGTACTCCTGTTTTTCAACGGGATGCACTCGCCGTTTTTCGATAAATTCATGATGCTTTGTACAGGGAAATTTATATGGATACCCATGTATGCCACCATACTTTTCATCCTGTTCAAGTCGTTCAAGCCGAAACTCGTGCTTGTATATGTAATAGCACTCGGCGTGGCAATAGCCCTTACCGACCAGACCTGTGCGTCAATCATACGCCCTGTCGTGGAACGGCTGCGCCCGTCAAATCCGGGAAATCCGCTATCGGAATACGTACACCTTGTCAACGGATACCGTGGCGGCAGCTACGGCTTCCCGTCATGTCATGCCGCCAACTCATTTGCACTTGCCGTATTCATCGTGTGTCTTGTACGCAGATGGCGACTTGCCATATTTATTGTCGGCTGGGCGGTACTCAACTCATATTCACGCCTTTATCTTGGCGTACATTATCCCGGCGACCTGTTTGTCGGGGCACTTGTAGGCTCGTTTTTCGGCTATATCTGCTATCGCTCCGCGCGGCTGTTTAACACAGACGCCAAAGGTAGCGTGTCTCGCAATTACCGCATACCGCTGTTCAAACTCAACCTGCAGCCGTTTCAGCAGACCATAGGCATAACCGTGGGTGACATAATGATATTCACCGGTACGATGACACTTTTCATAATCATCGCCACCTCATTATTTTGAAGGTTGAGGGTTGAGAGTTTAGGGTTTAGGGTTGAAGGTTTAGGGCTTAACCTCAAGCCTTAAGTCCCTGGGCAAATCATGGCGCAGAGATGTTGCAGCATCACTGTAAGCAGAGTGGTGATAATGGTGTCGGTTTGCATTGCTTCATGGGTTTTATCTGACTTTTTTTATTAATTTTAGCCGTAACGGTAACAACTTAGGGTTATTTTTTTTACTTTTGCACTGAAATATCACAAGAACGAGAACATCATGTCAAAAGTAACCAAAGAGATGGCCCTCGACTATCACCGCGAGGGTAAACCGGGCAAAATAGAAGTTGTGCCCACCGTACCTTATTCTTCCCAACAGGATCTCGCGCTCGCCTATTCACCGGGTGTCGCATATCCTTGCCTTGAAATCGAACAACGCCCCCAGGATGCCTACGAGTACACCAACAAGGGCAATCTTGTAGCCGTAATCAGCAACGGCACCGCCGTGCTCGGTCTTGGCGACATAGGCGCTCTCGCCGGCAAGCCGGTAATGGAGGGTAAAGCGCTCCTCTTTAAGATTTTCGCCGGTCTTGACTGCTTCGACATCGAAGTAAACGAGAAAGACCCCGACAAATTTATCCAGGTGGTAAAAGCCATCTCGCCTACATTCGGCGGTATCAACCTTGAGGACATCAAGGCACCCGAATGTTTCGAGATTGAACGCCGTCTGAAAGAAGAGTGTGACATACCCGTGATGCACGACGACCAGCACGGTACCGCTATCATCTCCGGTGCAGGACTGCTCAACGCGCTTGAAATCCAGGGAAAGAACATCGCTGATGTGCGTCTCGTCGTGAATGGAGCCGGAGCCGCCGCAGTAAGCTGTACAAAACTTTATATTGCTCTTGGTGTACGCCGTGAAAATGTGGTGATGTGTGACTCCAAGGGTGTAATCAACAAAAAGCGCACCAACCTCAACGCCCAGAAACTTGAATTTGCGACCGACCGCGATATCGACACCCTTGCCGAGGCAATGGTCGATGCCGACGTGTTCCTCGGACTCTCGGTCAAGGATGTCGTGACCCCGGAGATGGTTAAATCGATGGCACCGAAGCCCATTGTATTCGCACTTGCCAACCCTGACCCTGAAATCGCATACGATGCCGCCATCCAGTCGCGTCCCGACCTCATCTTCGCAACCGGGCGCTCCGACTATCCCAACCAGATTAACAACGTACTCGGATTCCCGTATATATTCCGCGGCGCACTCGACTCAGGCGCCACTGTAATCAACGAAGAGATGAAACTTGCGGCAGTCAAGGCTATCGCCGAGCTGACCAAGCAGCCCGTACCGTCGGTGGTAAATGCCGCCTACGGCATGTCAAATCTCCATTTCGGCAGAGACTACATACTTCCGAAGCCTCTTGACCCGCGCCTGCTTACAGCAGTAGCACCCGCCGTCGCGCGCGGTGCAATGGAATCGGGCGTGGCAACGCGTCCCATTACCGACTGGGAAGCCTATAACGAGCAGCTTCGCCGCCGTATGGGCTATGACAACCAGCTTATGCGCGGATTCACCGAGACCGCACAGCGCAATCCCAAGCGCGTCGTATTTGCCGAGGCAAACACCGACAATATGCTCCGCGCGGCTGTCGGCGCATATCAGGAGGGCATCTGCATCCCGGTATTGCTCGGCAACGAGGAGATGATCGAAAAACGCGCCGCACGTCTCGGCGTCAACATCGAGGGCATCGAAATCGTGAACCTGCGTCACGACCGCGAGGCTGACCGCCGCTCACGCTATGCCACCAAGCTCACCGAAAAGCACCAGCGCGACGGCATGACCTACCGCCAGGCTCTCGAGTTGATGTTTGACCGCAACTACTTCGGCATGCTGATGGTTGAATGTGGCGATGCCGATGCAATGATTGCCGGCACATATTCAGGCAACCTCACTCCGGCGGAAATAGCCAAGGAAGTAATCGGCATACGCCCCACTTACAACCATTTCGCCACAATGCACATACTGCAGACACAGCGCGGTGTCTACTTCATCGCCGACACCACCATCAACAGTCATCCCGATGAAGACGCCTTGTTTGACATCGCCCGTCTTGCCCGCAACTCTGTGGAATATTTCGCCCATGAACCTGTCATGGCACTCATCTCTTACTCCAACTTCGGTGCCAGCAAGCTCCACGGGTCACGCATCGTACACAACGTGGCGGCACGTATGCAGGAGATGTATCCCGAGCTTCCCGTCGACGGTGAAATGCAGATTGACTTCGCCCTCAACAATAAGGTGCGCGACACCAACTATCCGTTCAACCGCCTGAACGGCAAAGATGTCAATACCCTTATCTTCCCCAACCTCAGCTCGGCAAACACCGCGTGGAAGATGCTCCTTTCGATGGGTGTGGGCGAGGTTATCGGTCCGATCCAGATGGGTCTGAACAAGCCTATCCACTTCATCAGCGTGGATGCCGCGGTGCGCGACATCGTAAACCTCACCACCATTGCCGTCATCGATGCCGCCGTGGTGGAGAAAGTAGGTAACGACCACGACAAATAATACGTAAATTCCGTTTCCTGATACATCGGGGGTATGCACTGCGCATATCCCCGATTTTATTTTTCGACCTTTTTACGTATATTTGCGTTATTACTTGTAAACTAAACTCATCGACCATGCGACTCAACGGAAGACGACAAAGCTCCAATATCGACGACCGCCGCGGACGACGTAGCGGATTTTCCGCCAAGGCGGGAGGTCTTGGCATAGGCGGACTTATCATAGTGGGAATCATCACCTGGCTTATGGGCGGCAATCCGCTCGATGTGCTCAACAGCGGGGTCAGCTCCTCGCTGGGAGGAGCACAGACAACGGAGGAATACACCCCGACAGCCCAGGAAGAGGAACTTGCCACGTTTTCCCGACAGATACTTGCCTCGACCGAAGATGTCTGGACCGAGGAATTCAATAAGATGGGGCTGACCTATGAGCCACCGACACTGGTGCTGTTCAACGATGCGGTACAGAGCGGCTGCGGAAATGCGACCGCTTCCACCGGACCGTTTTACTGCTCAGCCGACGAATGTCTTTACATAGACCTGTCGTTTTTCAGCCAGATGCGCAGCACCCTCGGCTCTGACGGTGACTTTGCCTACGCCTATGTCATAGCCCACGAGGTAGGGCATCATGTGCAGCATCTTCTCGGGACACTTGACAAATCACATTCCAAAATGTCGCGCATGAGCGAGAGTGACGCCAACAAAGAGAGCGTACGCATAGAACTGCAGGCTGATTTTCTTGCCGGAGTGTGGGGACACCACGAAAACCGCATGTTCAACTCACTTGAAGAAGGTGACCTTGAAGAGGCAATCAATACCGCATCGGTGATCGGCGACGATTATCTTCAGAAAAAAGCGCAAGGATATGTTGTGCCCGACGCATTTAACCACGGTCGCTCCGACCAGCGTATGCGGTGGCTCAAGAAAGGGCTTCAGACGGGCGACATCTCTCTCGGCGACACCTTCTCCCTGCCCTACAACTCCTTATAGCGACTTTAAGAACTTTAAGGTCGCTAAAGCCCCTAAAGTACTTAAAATCTGAAAACTGACAACTCCCAACTGACAACTCAAAAACCATGAATCCACTGAATGCAATGATTATCGCGGCATGTATTGCCATGCCTGCAACGGCGGCAGCCGACTCCGACCTCCGCTGGGGCGACCTCGGCGACGGCACATTCGCCAATCCCGTGCTTAACGCCGACTATTCCGACCCCGACGTGATACGTGTCGGCAACAAATATTATATGACATGCTCGGAGTTTCACTACATGGGGATGCTCATTCTTGAATCGGACGACATGGTCAACTGGCACATAATAAGCCGTGTCTACGACAGCATCGACCTGCCCGGCTATTCCGACATGACAAAATATGCGTCAGGCACATGGGCACCGGCGTTGCGCTATCACGACGGCAAATTCTGGATCTTTGTCTGCACTCCCGACGAAGGTCTCTTCATGACTACGGCAAGCAATCCCACCGGACCGTGGGAGCCGCTTCATCTGGTAAAAGGGATTGAAAAGTGGGAAGACCCGTGTCCGTTTTGGGATGATGACGGCACCGCCTACCTCGGACGTAGCCGCCATGGAGCGGGTCCTATCATATTGCATCGCATGAGTCCCGACGGGCGGGAGTTGCTTGACGACGGCGTGGAAGTGTACCGGGGCCCCGTGGCTGAAGGCACCAAGATTTTCAAGCGCGACGGCTATTATTATATGAGTATTCCCGAAGGAGGCGTGAGCAAAGGGTGGCAGACAGTGTTGCGCTCCAAAAACATATATGGGCCCTACGAGTCACGGCGTGTGCTTGAACGCGGCTCGACTGAAATCAACGGGCCTCATCAGGGGGCGCTTGTCGACACCCCCAACGGCGAATGGTGGTTTTACCACTTCCAGTCGGCAGGACCGCGCGGCAGGGTGCTTCACTTGCAGCCGGTAGTGTGGCGCGACGACTTCCCTGAAATCGGCACCGACTACGACGGCAACGGTGTGGGAGAGCCGATGAAAGTGTGTCGCAAACCGTCGACCGGAGTGAGCGGCAAGCCTTACACCCCGCAGTCATCCGACGAGTTTTCAGGTATGCGTCCCGGCATACAGTGGCAGTTTAACCATAATCCCGATTCAGCATATATATCCGTGAGCGACGGTTGGCTAAATATAACGCCGATGAAATCCCCGCGCCTACGCACGGCAAGGAATCAGCTTGTGCAGAAAATTATGGGTTACCGCAGCAGCGCGTCGACAAAGGTTGACTTCTCCCGGTTGCCCGACGGGGGTAGATGTGGGATAGTCTCGATAGGCAAGCGACATATAGGCGCAGGAGTGGAAAATCTTGGCGGGAAGCGGTCGCTTTACATGGAGATTGACAGTATTGTCGAGCGCCATGACCTCCCCGAAAACTGCGACACAGTATATCTGCGTCTCGACATCGACACTGAGGCAAACGTCAACCAATATCATGTAAGCATTGACGGGGAGCATTTTATGCCGCTCGGCTCGCCATTTGAGACCGAGGCCCACGACTGGAAAGGAAACCACATAGGTCTCTACTGCTACACGACCGGCTCCACCAACGGAAAAGCCTCATTTGACTATTTCCATTATACCCACGACGGTCCCGCCTCCCTTCCTCAGTAACACCCTGCAAGCCTGTTGCCCGCAGGACAATCTCCATTCGATCATTAGTATCTCGGTCGGCGTGTGCGGGCTGCCTTCCGGCAGCCCCTACTGCTACGCGCTCCCTGCAATAAAGATGCGTCCCGGCATGTAGCAAATTAAACATGTGATAATCAGAGCGTAGCTGTAGGGGCGAAGGGAAGTTCGCCCGAATACCCGAGCAACACCAAGAAAGCCTGTTGCCCGCAGGGCATCATCTATGTTTAGCCGGTGGTTGAGCGAAGCGATACCACCGGAAAGAGATGCAAAAACAGATGTTTCCGCAGGAATCATCAAAAGTGCTCATGATGATTCCCTATCGGGAAACAACGAGAGGGGAGGCAAGCAGCCCGTGGGTATCACTTCGCTCAACACCACGGCTAAGTTTGGATGATGCCCTGTCGGGCAACGTCCACTCCATAATTAGCATCACGGGCGGCATGGCGCGAGGGTGTTGCAACAGCCGCAGGATAACGGATTGCGCACAATAATACTTTATTATCTTTTTCCTAACAATGGATGACAATTCCTGCATTTATATTTGGTAGTGACAACAATTCATAATATCTTTCCGGTATGAAGTTTTACTCCACCCCTCACCGTCAACCAATTATTATCGGAAACAATGAAAAAAGTCATTTACCTCCTTACAATCATCATTTACTGCGCCACCCTTTCGGCTCAAAACAATGACACTTACCCCGCCGAACTGCTCGAAGGCAAAGATTGGTATATTACTTTTCCTTCAGATGTATATAGCAGCATCAAATGTCAAGGTATAAAATTTGTAAATGGAGAACAAGTTTCATTCATGTATGTAGATAATAAGCGTGAAGAAGTGGCTATCCCATATTACTTATCAGAAACACCCGACACAGAATTCCATTGGGATAAAGTTGGTAAAACTCGTAAAGGCAAATACTTAATCACACTACTCAAGACCGGCATAGTAAGGTGCTCAAGCATAACAGTAGTAACATCTACTTCTCTTGTTGTTAAGACTCTTTGGAACAATAAACAAATCACGTTCTCTTCAAAACGCCAAAACTAAAAATGCGGGCATCTTACTTTTATGTGAAATTTAGATCCGGAGTATTTCCACTAATATTGACGGGGGATTAAACTTTTTAGTAATTTCGTGTCTTATTATGTAGATAAACCCATTTCTAAACTTAATAATGACGGCTATGAATGGTATTTTAAAGAAAATTGCCGTGGCTTTTTTAAGTCTGGCATTAATGACACCGATGGTCGACGCACAAAACCACCGGACATCAGGCAACCGTGGCGGCAATCATCCCACGGCGCAACGTCCTACCAAAAATGGCGGCAGCCGCCCTGCCTCCACACGACCGTCAGCACGACCTGCCTCAGGCAACAACAGCAACCATAATAATAACGGAAATCACGGCAATTATCGTCCGGGAAACAACGGCAACCACAATAACAACCGCCCAAGCAGCAACAACCGACCCGACAACAACCGACCGGGTAACAACGGAAACCACGGTAATAGCCGCCCCGACAACAACCGTCCGGGTAACAACGGCAACCATGGCAACAACCGACCGGGCAATGACTGGAACCACGGGAATAACCGTCCCGGAAATAACGGAAACCACGGTAACAACCGTCCGGGAAACGACTGGCATTTCGGTCGCCCCAACGGTGGCGGTCACGGACACGTAGCACCTCCCCGTCCCGGCGGTCCTCATCGTCCTCCGATGGTTGCTCCTCCGATGCGCCCCCATCGCCCGATAGCTCACGGCTGGACACGCCCGGTACCTCCTCCCGCATGGCGTCCGCGTCCCCACGCACCGGCAATCTCGGCGATTCTCGGCATTACATTCGGCACCGGGTTCAATATCTCGCTTGATTACCTGTATGGCAGAGGCTACATCGTAGACGGCTATGGCGATAACCGCGTGTATCTGCGTGATGTCAACCAGTTTAATTATTACTGGCCCGACGCCACACTCTATTACGGCAACGGCGGACTGATGCGTTCCGAGTTTTTGTACTCGACATCCTATCCCGACATGATGCGCTATACATCGCTCTACAACTCATTGATGAGTACCTACGGAGCACCGGTCAACTATGTAACCAGCGGAGCATCGGTCACAGCGACATGGTTTGCGCCAAACAGCGGCTACGTCACGCTGCAATATTCGCCACAATACTCTATCGGCGGTGCTCTCCGTTACTTCACGACGATCACCTTCGGGCTTTAAACAACATATCGACAGGACACCGGATTGACAAATTGTATACAGGGACAATTATAATCCACTAAGGATTAATCAATTATCATCCGGAGTCCTGTCATTTTTATATTCAATCACATTTCGCTCCATTACATTTTTGCAAAAATATTGTATAAAAATTCATAATTATAGCGCGAATATGATATTTTGTCACTAAATTTGCCGTCTCAAATAAAATTTTCTCAAAGAAAAAGGTATGAGGAGAAGGCAAACGCGCTTATTGGCGATTGTTGAGATACTATCCAACAACCGCATAGGCAGTCAGGACGAATTGTCGCGACTGCTTGCCGCGCGTGGTTTCAAAGTCACACAGGCTACCCTGTCACGCGACCTCAAGGCATTGAAGACCACCAAGGTCGCCGCCGATTGGGGAGGCTACCGCTATATAGTGACTCGCCCCGGCGATGTGCCTGAAGACGAGATTTACGAATCGATACCTTCAACGGCACAATCCGACACCCATCCGGCGGTGCAGTCGCTCGACTTTTCCGGCACTATGCTCGTGATACGCACTCTCGAAGGCTATGCCAGCGGACTCGCCTACGACCTCGACCGCCTCGACACTCCCTATATCCTCGGCACGATAGCCGGAGCCGACACGGTGATAGTGGTGCTTGCCGAAAATGTGTCACACAGCGAGATACTCGCCTATTTCCAGAATTTTTTCCCGCCGAAGGTGATAGCCGCAGCGCTTGATGCCTATTGTCCTCCGGCTAAACCTCAAAAATTATCACTATAACTAACAGAAATGATTGACCCGTCGAAAATTGAAGTGGTTGTTGCTTCGGAAGAGCATGTAGGCTATGTAGAGGAAATCCTCGACACCATCAACCGTGCGGCAAAAGTGCGCGGCACCGGTATCGCCAAGCGTTCTCCCGAATATGTCAAGCAGAAGATGCTTGAACACAAGGCGGTGGTGGCTCTCCACGACGGGGAGTTTGCCGGCTTCAGCTATATCGAATGCTGGAGTAACAAGCAGTTTGTTGCCAACTCCGGACTTATCGTTGCCGACAAATATCGCGGCATAGGACTTGCCAAGCGCATAAAGGAGCGCATTTTCAAGCTGTCGCGCGAGATGTTTCCCGAAGCAAAGATATTCTCCCTCACTACCGGCGCGGCGGTAATGAAGATGAACTACGAACTGGGCTACCGCCCCGTGACTTTTGACCAGCTTACCACCGACGCCGCTTTCTGGCGCGGCTGCGAAAGCTGTGTCAATTTCGACATACTCCAGCGCAACGGCGGTCACAAATGTCTCTGCACGGGACTTCTATACGACCCGGCGGAGGTAAAATTCCATATCAACGAAAAATCATAATTATTTCTCACCTCATAAAATCACCTCGACTATGAAGGAAGACAAGAAAAAAGTAGTGCTCGCATTCAGTGGCGGACTCGACACATCATTTGCAGTAAAATATCTCAGTGAAGATTGCGGTTACGACGTGTACACCGCCATCGCCAACACCGGAGGTTTCTCTCCCGAAGAGCTGAAGGCAATCGAGAAGCGCGCCCTCGACCTCGGGGCAAAAGGACATGCCACGCTTGACATCACTCAGGAATACTACGAAAAGAGCATCAAATACATGATATTCGGCAATGTGCTCCGTAACGGCACATACCCCATCTCGGTAAGCTCGGAGCGCATATTCCAGGCTATCGCCATCATCCAGTATGCCAAGTCGATAGGAGCGAAGTATGTGGCTCACGGAAGCACGAGCGCAGGCAACGACCAGGTGCGTTTCGACCTCACATTCCAGATTCTTGCTCCTGAAATCGAGATTATCACCCCTACCCGCGACATGAACCTCACCCGCGAGTATGAGATAGAGTATCTTAAGAAGCACGGCTATGTCGCCGACTTCAAGAAACTCGAATATTCAATCAACAAAGGTCTCTGGGGCACATCGGTCGGAGGAAAGGAGACACTCCACAGCAACCAGACCCTCCCCGAAGAGGCATATCCCACACAGATGACGGCAACCGCCGACAGTCGCCTCACCATCGACTTCAAGGAGGGTGAAATCGCGGCGGTCAACGGCGAGCCGTTTACCGACAAGGTGAAGGCAATACAGAAAATCGAGGAACTGGTAGCTCCATACGCCGTAGGCAGGGATATGCACGTAGGCGACACCATCATAGGCATAAAGGGACGTGTAGGCTTCGAGGCAGGCGCACCGATGGTGATTCTCGCGGCACACAAGATGCTCGAGAAGCACACCCTCACAAAGTGGCAGCAATACTGGAAAGACCAGCTCGGCACATGGTATGGCATGTTCCTTCACGAGGCGCAGTATCTTGAGCCGGTGATGCGCGACATCGAGCGTTTCCTTGAATCGTCGCAGCGCAACGTGACCGGGCGTGTACTCGTGGACCTGAAGCCTTATCGCTTCGTGACAGTAGGCGTGGAAAGCGACTTCGACCTTATGAAGAGTGCTTTCGGCGAGTATGGCGAGGTAAGCAAGGGCTGGACCGCCGATGACGTGAAAGGCTTCACCAAGATTCTCGGCAACCAGATGAAGATATATTACTCCGTGCAGGAACGTAACGACAAATCACCGGAGGCATGATAAAGACTGGTATAATAGGCGGTGCCGGATACACGGCGGGCGAACTTCTGCGACTGCTCATCAATCATCCCGACGTGGAAATCAAGTGGGTCAACTCGGCAAGCAACGCCGGCAACGCCGTTGCCGATGTCCATCAAGGACTTATCGGCGAGACCGACCTGCGATTCACAAGCGAAACACCGCTTGATGAAATCGACCTGCTGTTTTGCTGCACCCCCCACGGCGACACACGTAAGTTTATGGAGAGCCACGAAATCCCGGAGGATTTGCGTATAGTCGACCTCTCGACCGACTACCGCATAGAGGACGGTACCCACGACTTTGTATATGGTCTTCCGGAACTGAACCGCAAGCGTATCGTACGCGGGGCAAAGCATGTGGCAAATCCCGGATGTTTCGCGACCGCTATCCAGCTCGCACTGCTGCCGCTGGCAAAAAACCTGCTGCTTAACAGTGACATTCATGTCACGGCTATAACCGGTTCGACAGGCGCGGGCGTGAAACCGTCGGCAACAAGCCACTTCTCATGGCGCAACAACAATGTGTCGATTTACAAGCCGTTCACCCATCAGCATCTCGCCGAGATACGCCAGACACTGTCGTCGCTCCAGTCAAGCTTCAACGCCGACATAAACTTCATACCGATGCGCGGCTGTTTCGCGCGCGGCATCATGGCGGTGATCTATCTCGACTGTCCCGTAAGTCTTGAAGAGGTGCGTAAGCTTTACGAGGATTACTATTCCGACCACAACTTCACTTTCGTCACCGACAAGGCTCCCGACCTGAAAGATGTGGTCAACACCAACAAGTGCATAATCCATCTTGACAAAATCGACGGCAAACTGCTAATCACATCGGTCATTGACAATCTGGTCAAGGGCGCATCGGGACAGGCGGTACACAACATGAACCTCCTTTTCGGACTTCATGAACGCGTAGGTCTTCAGCTCAAGCCCTCGGCTTTTTAATCAACCAACACTGACAGGATAATGAAACTATTTGACGTATATCCGCTTTTCGACATAGAGATAGTAGAAGGCAGGGGATGCCATGTCTACGACAACCACGGCACCGAATACCTCGACCTGTATGGAGGTCATGCCGTAATATCGGTGGGACATTGCCATCCCGTAGTGGTCAAGGCTATCAACGAGCAGGCTTCGCGGCTCATGTTTTACTCCAACTCGGTAATCAATCCGCTCCAGCAGCGGTTTGCCGACAAGCTCGGAAAGGTGTCGGGCTACGATGACTACCAGCTGTTTCTCGTCAACTCCGGCGCGGAGGCAAATGAGAATGCGTTGAAACTCGCGTCGTTCCACACCGGCAAGTCACGTGTCATCGCTTTTGGCAAGGCATTCCACGGAAGGACATCGGGCGCAGTCGAGGTAACAGACAATCCTAAAATCGTGTCGCCGTTCAATGACAACGGTCATGTAACCTTCCTTCCGCTAAATGACATCGACGCTCTCATCAAGGAACTTGACAAGGGCGACGTAAGTGCCGTAATCATCGAGGGCATACAGGGTGTCGGGGGCATCCGCATACCCTCCGACGATTTCCTGCGTGTGGCGCGTGAGGAGTGTGACCGTTGCGGCGCGGTGCTTATACTTGACGAGATACAGTCGGGCTACGGAAGGTCGGGACGCTTTTTCGCACACCAGTATTCGGGCATCCGTCCCGATATCATAACCGTCGCAAAGGGTATCGCCAACGGCTTCCCGATGGGCGGTGTGCTGATAAGTCCGGAGTTCATCCCCTCTTACGGACAGCTCGGTACCACTTTCGGCGGCAATCATCTTGCTTGCGCCACAGCAATCGCGGTGCTCGACGTGTTTGAAAACGAAAATCTGGTCGATAATGCCGCAAAGGTAGGCGAATATCTGCTTGACAATCTACGCGGGCTTCCCGGAATAAAAGAGGTGCGCGGCCGCGGACTCATGATCGGCATCGAGATGGAATATCCCGCGAAGGAACTCCGGTCACGCCTCATCAAGGAAGAGAAAGTGTTTACCGGAGCCGCCGGCACCAATATCATACGTCTGCTCCCCCCGCTCTGTCTCACCATGGAGGAAGCTGATGAATTTCTCACCCGCTTCAAGCGACAGCTTGAGGCAGCAAACCCGAAGTCATGAAACTTACCATAATCGGAGGGGGCAACATGGGTGGCGCGATTGCGCGCGGACTCGTGGCAAGCGGCACTTTCGCAGCCGCCGACATCACCCTTGCCGGACCTCATCAGAACGTGCTTGATAAAGTCGCCGCCTCTGCACCGGGCATTGTCACCATGACCGACAACGGCGCGGCGATAAAGGGCGCCGATGTAATCATACTTGCAGTGAAGCCGTGGGTGCTTCCCGGCGTACTGGAAGAAATAGCCCCGCGCATAGCGTTTCGCGAACAGTCTATCGTGTCACTTGCCACAGGCATATCGCTTGCCGACATAGACGGGATGCTTCACCGCTATTCATCGGACCGCACCCTGTTTCGCGCCATGCCCAACACCGCCATGTCGGTAGGATGCAGCATGACATTTCTTTGCCATGACGGGGCATCGCAGCAAAGCGTTGACGATGTTGTGGCGATATTCGACCGTCTTGGCTCCACTGCTGTCATCGAAGAGCGACTCATGGGGGCGGCAACGGCATTGTGTTCATGTGGTATCGCCTATGTGATGCGTTACGTGCGCGCCGCGACTGAAGGTGCAGTCGAACTCGGATTGTACCCTGACAAGGCGCGCGACTATATGCTCGCCACAATGAAAGGAGCGGTCGCGCTCCTGGAAGCGACAGGCAACAATCCCGAAGTGGAGATTGACAAGGTGACCACCCCCGGCGGTATAACCATAAAGGGTCTTAATGCGATGGAAGCTCACGGATTTACCACTTCGGTAATCGAGGGGCTGAAAGCGTCGGCAAAATGAGGGTAATGCATAAAATAATCCGATAAGTAACTCGCGAAAATTAGCTGATATATAATTATGAAGTATTTCCGAGAGATTTTGCGGGTGGAGAGAAGGAGTGTAGCGGGCTACACGACTGATTGACAACCGGGAAATCGCCGGAAAGACGAGTAAGGATATATCAGCCCGTAGGGTTACTGAAATAAAAACATATAAACTAATTTTTAAGAGTTACTTAATGTCAGTAAACAAAGTAATCCTGATAGGCAACGTAGGGCAAGACCCCGAGATACGCTATATCGAGTCGAAACGTCCGGTCGCATCGTTTTCTCTTGCCACGACTGAAAGAGGTGGAGTCAACGCCGAGGGTGTCCAACTGCCCGACCGCACGGAGTGGCACCGGATTATAATGTGGGACCGTGCCGCCGAGACGGCAGAAAAATATATCCGCAAAGGCACAAAGCTTTATATCGAGGGGAGGCTTCGTTACCGCACATGGGAGGACCGCAATACAATCAAGCGCACAGTGACCGAGATTTATGTCGACAATTTCGATATCCTGTCACGCCCCGTGCCGCCGGAGAAGCAGTGACAGCAACGACAAGACCTTAAAACGTAAACACAGGTAAAAAGATTACGCGATGAAATATTTTATATCCGCCGGCGAGCCGTCGGGCGACCTTCACGCCTCCCGGCTTGTAAAAGCATTGAAAGAAGTTGACCCTGACGCAAAATTCGCCTTTCTCGGAGGCGACCTCATGGCGGCGGAAGCCGATGTGCAACCCGTAATCCATTACCGGGACATGGCATTTATGGGATTCAGCGAAGTGCTACGCCATCTGCCCCAGGTGCTTTCCAACCTGAAGCGAGCCAAAGAGGCGATTGCCCTCCAGAAACCCGATGCGCTGATACTTGTCGATTATCCGAGCTTCAATCTCAAGCTTGCCGCATTCGCCCACAGCCTCGGCATAAAAGTGTATTATTACATATCGCCTAAAGTATGGGCGTGGAAGGAGCATCGCGTGAAAGAGATCAAACGCTACATTGACCGGATGTTTTGTATATTTCCGTTTGAAGTGGATTTCTACAAGCGTCGCCACGACTACGATGTAACCTATGTAGGCAATCCCTCAGTGGAAGAGGTCGATGAGAAATTACGACGTTTGCCATCAAGAGAAGATTTTTTGAAGCGTTACAATCTCCCCGACAAACCGATAATAGCCATCGTACCCGGCAGCCGCAAGAGTGAGATTAAAAACAATCTCATGATTATGGAACAGGCAGCGGCACCTCACACCGATTACCAGATTGTTGTCGCCGGCGCTCCCGGCATCGACCTGCAGTATTACGGCTATTACATCACGCCGGGTACTCCTATAATAACCGGTGCCACCTTCGAGCTGATGCACCATGCCAAGGCTGCGCTCGTGACCTCCGGCACCGCCACGCTGGAGTGCGCCCTACTCAATACTCCCCAGGTGGTTTGTTACCGCTCCAACGGCAACAAACTCTCCTATCAGATAATGGAAAAGATATTGAAGGTGCCGTTCGTATCGCTCCCCAATCTTATCGCCAACCGCCGCATTGTGCCTGAAATGCTCATGCACCGCTGTACCCCGGCACTTGTAGGCAAGGAGCTTTCCAATATCCTCCCCGGACGACCCGGCTACGACAACCAGCGTGAAGGCTATCGCCTTATGCGCGAAATCCTCGGCGACTCCGAAGCCGCCACAACCACCGCCTCCGCCATCTACTCCGCCCTCCGCCCCGCCAAAAATTAATCGCGTATTTCAACCCACCCATTATTCAAAACGGCGATAAATTTAGTATATTTGCATTTGAATCCGGGAATGTAATATACAAATTTACACCGTTGTCCTAATTCGCTGATGGGAGAAACAGTTCTTAAAAATGAATCATTTGATAGGAGAAATCCTTTATCAATATATGAATTCAGCCGATTTTTAATTGGCAACTCGCTTCATTCCTTATTTGGCGATACTGCTGTCATGCAAAAACGCAAGGGAAAAGGTGGACTGGGGCAGATGGTCGAAGAACTATTTTTCAAGTATGATGTAAATTCAAATCGGGAAGCTGATTTTCAAGATGCAAACGTCGAGTTGAAATGTACCCCGCTTTTAAAATCAAAAATTGACGGCAGTTTCAGGATAAAGGAACGATTGGTGTGCACAATGATTGACTACTTTGAACTTGTCAATACACGCTTTGAAGATTCTCACTTGATTGCAAAGTGTCGCCTTATGCTGTTACTTTTTTACCTGCACACACCGGACACCAGCATATATGATTTTGAATTCCTTTTCCGGATACTTTGGGAATTACCGGAAAAAGATCTTATATTGATCAAAAAGGATTATGATACGATTGTTGAAAAAGTAAAGAACGGAGAAGCACATCTTCTTTCAGAAGGAGACACACTATACTTGGGAGCTTGCCGGAAAGGGCAGAAAGGAGACTCGCCGCAAACGCAGCCATATTCCGACATAAAAGCCAATAAACGAGCCTTCAGTCTTAAACCCGCATACATGAGGTATATACTGAATCATGTAACCGAGTCGGGAGTAAATCACTATACCAACTACACTGCTCCACAACAGATTGATTATGAGCTTGTCTCCTCATCAGAGTTGAAAACGCAATCTTTTGAAGGCATTATACTTAATCGGTTTAAAAGTTATATCGGATTAGACTATTTACAGATTTGCAATAAACTCGGTGTAACACCGTATCAGTCCAAAAGTAAATATGCTGATGTCGCGGCATTAATAGCTTCTGACGGCAAGAGTAAACGTCTCTCCAATTCTGAAGAATTCATAAAATCGGGCATAATCATGAAGACAATCCGTCTACGCGCGAACGGAATGCCAAAAGAATCCATGTCTTTCAAAAACATCGATTATCAAGAAATATTTGATAACGATGAATGGATTGATTCGGAATTGTATGAATTGTTTACAAATCGTTTCCTTTTCGTAGTTTTCAAGCCCGTAGAAGGCAGCTCATTTACAATTCACAATAATAGCACCGGAAAATATGTGACTGAAAACACTTTTGTTCTTGATAAAGTCTTTTTCTGGACTATGTCACCGGATGAGTTGGAGATAGCTAAAAAATATTGGCATCATATTCGTAAAAATGTCTTGGATAATAATATTCATCTTAAAGCTTTTTGGAATATTGCCGAACACAAATTATTTCACGTCAGACCAAAAGCAACAAACAAAGCTCAAATGACATCAAACCCGCATGGTGGAAATGCGGAAAAATATTGTTATTGGTTTAACGCCGATTTCGTAAAACAGATTATAGACAGAAATTCTTAAAATGTACAATATACCCGACGACACCCACAAATTATGTGAACCGCTCGCAGACTATAGTCGTGCCTGTCAAATCGCCTCACTATTTCCGGATGAATGCATCGAAACAAAACCTGGCGATATTCGTGTGATTGAATTGTTTGCCGGTGTTGGGGGATTTAGGATTGGACTTGAACGTGCGTCATCGAAATTTAAAACCGTGTGGAGTAATCAGTGGGAACCGTCAACAAAACGTCAAGACGCATCAATTATATATTGCCGGCAATTCGGTACTTCAGGGCACTCCAACCAAGATATAAATACAGTTGACGTAAATGATATTCCGGATGCCGACCTGTTGGTAGGGGGATTTCCCTGTCAAGATTATTCAGTCGCAACAACCTTGAAAAATTCTGGTGGAATTGAAGGTAAAAAAGGGGTATTATGGTGGCAGATTCATAGGATTCTTAAGAATCACCACAACCCACCTAAATATCTCATGTTGGAAAATGTCGACAGGTTATTAAGTTCCCCGGCATCACAGAGAGGCCGAGATTTCGCCATCATTCTGGCATCTTTGTCCGATTTAGGATATATAGTCGAATGGCGAGTAATAAACGCCGCCGAATATGGAATGCCCCAGCGCAGACGCCGCACATATATGTTCGCATATAGGAATGACACACCGATAGCCCAAGCTATTAAGAATCCAACTGAATGGCTATATCACAACGGAATCATGGCAAAGGCTTTTAAGATTACGGATTCTACTACAGTACCCCATCTATTTAAGGTTGATGGTGATTTATCGGAAATATCGGTTCTTTTCAACAAAGGGAAATCATTAAGTCCGTTTAAAAATACAGGAATAATAATTAACCGGACTGTATATACTGCCGCAACCACTCCATTGTATAATGGTCCATTCGTTTGCCTCGGCGATATTTTAGTCAAGGAAGAGTCTGTGTCAAAGGAATTCTTCATAAACGACGAGGAATTGGAGCGCTGGAGATATGCAAAAGGTGGTAAATCAGAGAAAAGAATTAACAAGACTACCGGATACGAATATAACTATTCTGAAGGCGCAATGGCTTTTCCTGACAGCGTGGAAAAACCGTCACGGACAATCATCACAGGCGAAGGTGGAGCCGCGCCCTCACGGTTCAAGCATATAGTACAAACACAAAGCGGTCGTTATCGTCGTTTAACCCCAATAGAACTTGAGCGCCTCAACATGTTTCCCGACAACCATACTCTTGGGTCCACGGATGTCAGAAGAGCCTTCCTCATGGGAAATGCCCTTGTAACGGGAATAGTTGAACGAATCGGATTACAACTACTTCAGTATCTTTGAGATTAAAGGTCTTTAATATTTTGTGAGGGTGCGGTGTCGTGAATTTTGTGTAACTTTGCGGTGCAATCGGAAATATCAGTGACTATGGCAAACTATGGCGCAAACCGCAGGGTGGATGACACAATCAATTCATTGAAAGGCAAGAAGCCGGCAAAGGTGCTTTTCGTGTGCCTCGGCAATATATGTCGTTCGCCGGCAGCCGAGGGTGTATTGCGTTCCATCGTAGATGCAAACGGCGACAACGAGTCATGGATAATCGATTCAGCAGGGACATACGGCGGTCATGCAGGCGACCTACCCGACCGGCGTATGCGTGTCCATGCGCAACGTCGCGGATATGACCTCACGCACCGCTCGCGCAAATTCCGGCAGTCGGATTTTGACGACTTTGACCTCATTATCCCGATGGATGCATCCAACGAAAGCGACCTTCATGAACTTGCGCCGACAGTCGAGGCAGAAGCCAAGATTGTGCCGATGATGAAATTTGTCACTCTTGCAACCCGTTACGACTATGTGCCTGACCCCTATTATGAAGGCTCTGAAGGCTTTGAGCTTGTGCTCGACCTGCTTGAAGACGGGTGTGCCAATCTTTATCATACACTTAGCTGCCGCGACTGATGGAAAAGGTAGGCGGTGACTTGTCGGCACTTGCGACGCGCCCCATCGGCCGTCTGCTCTGGGAATACAGTCTTCCGGCGGTAGTCGGAATGGTCGTTATGTCGCTTTACAATGTCATCGACCGCATATTCATAGGCAGGGGTGTCGGGGCGGAGGCCATCGCAGGACTCGCCGTCACATTTCCTGTAATGAATGTAAGTTCAGCCATAGGAGTACTGATAGGAGCCGGTGCCGCCGCACGAGTGTCGATAATGCTCGGACAGCGCAACCATCACGGTGCCGAGCTTGTGCTCGGCAATGCCCTTGTGCTGATAATTCTAAACGCAGCTATTTATCTCACCATATTCACCATATTCATCGACGACATACTGATGGCATTCGGCGCATCGGAAGTCACACTCCCCTACGCCCACGACTTTATGGCATATCTCATTCCGGGCATGTTCGTGATGAATATCATGTACAGCCTCAACAATGTCATGCGCGCCTCGGGCTATCCGCGTCAGGCAATGGTGACAATGTTTATCGGGGCCGGATGTAACCTCATACTCGCCCCCATATTCATTTTCGCGCTCGACCTCGGGATTAAGGGTGCGGCGATAGCCACCGACATATCAATGACTGTGGGTGCGTTTTTCGTGCTGGCACATTTCTGCCGTAAAAGTTCCACCGTGCATTTCACGCGCGGTATATACCGCCTGAAATGGCATATCATCTGGGCGATAATAAGCATAGGCGCCGCCCCAAGCATCGTAAATTTCACCTCATCGGCTATAAATGTTATCATCAACCGGTCGCTCTACAGGTATGGGGGTGACATAGCCGTCGGAGTCGTGGGTATCTTCAATACCTATACATCACTGCTTTGCATGATAGTTGTGGGTATAAGCATGGGCATACAGCCGATACTCGGCTACAATTACGGCGCCGGACACATCTCACGGGTAAAAAAGACCTTCTGGACGGCTGCGGTTGCAGGCACCGTAGTGACATCGCTCGGCGCATTCATGTCGGTATTTTTCCCGGAACTCATCGCAAAGGCGTTCACTGTCGACCGCGAACTGATTGCCGCCACAGGCAACGGACTGCATATCGCCACGCTCGTATTCTGGTTTGTCGGATTCCAGATTATCTCAACTGCTCTGTTCCAGTCCATCGGCATGGCAGGCAAGTCGATTTTCCTGAGCCTCATACGTCAGGTCATCTTTCTCATTCCCCTTCTGATTATGCTTCCGCGCACATTCGGGCTTGAGGGCGTGTGGGCATCATTCCCCACCTCCGACCTTGCCGCTACCGTTGTAACCCTAATCATGGTATTCTACCAGCTGCGTCGATTGAGTCATCCCGGACCCATGACGCATTAGGCGCGCTTTTTATATGTGAAGGCAGCAACGGCACACAATCCTACGGCAAATACACCAAGCATTGTAAACTGGCTCCACAAATCAGCCACGGTAGCCCCTTTCAGATATACGGCGCGCATAATTTCTATAAAGTATCGCGGGGGAATGGCGTAGGTAATGTACTGCGCCCACTCCGGCATTGACCCAATCGGGGTAAACAGTCCGCCCATCAGCTGAAAGATCATGATGAAAGCAAACATCACAAATATACTCTGCAACATGGTTGACGACTGATTTGCCACGGCCACACCGAAGCATGACATGACAAGAGAGAAGAGTATCGTGGCAAGATAAACCTCCCCGACATTACCCATCGGCACAAGACCATAGACCAGCCATCCGACCAGCATACCGACCGTGACCACAAGCAAGCCCACAACCCAGAACGGTATCAACTTCGACAATACGAATGTAAGCTTTCTGACCGGAGTCACGTTCATTGCCTCAATCGTCCCCGACTCCTTCTCGCTTACAAGATTAAGCGTAGGAAGGAAACCGCATATAATAATCAACAGCACCACCATCAAAGCCGGTATCATATAATTGCGGAAATTCAGCGTAGGGTTATACCGGTTGATTACGCTTATGGCTGAGTCCGGCACATCAACACCCTCATCAAGCCGCCATTGCATAATCGTACCGGTGACTGACTGCGTGACATACTGCGCCCCAAGCATACCCTTGGTAGCATTGACTCCATTAGCCTCAACATCAATCAACGGCATTGAAGTGACAAAATCCTTCTCATACCCCTCAGGAATGGTCAGCACCACGTCGGCATCCCCCTTCTCCACCGTCAGCATCGCCTCATCATGGGTGTCACACAACGCCCACAGTTCCAGCGACTCGGAAGCATCCATGTCTGCAATAATTCTTCTCGAGAGGATACTCCGGTCATTATCTACAACAGTAACCTTTACATTTTTCACATCAAGATTGGCGACAAGCGGCAATATCAGCATCACCATGACCGGCATCACCAACACGATTTTCGGAATTATCGGGTTGCGCCTCATCAGCGTCATTTCCTTCCTCAACAGCGCCTTCAATATCCTTATATCCATAATATCTATCCCTTTGCGTTAAACTTCCTGATGGCGACAGCGAGCAGTATCGCGGTCATCGCCGCCAATATGACGATTTCCTTCATCACGTAACTTAAGTCGAGCTGCTGGATCATCAACTTGCGCATTGCCGCCGTGTACCACCGCGCGGGAATGACGCACGACAGCCATTGCAATATCTCCGGCATATTGTCGATAGGGAATATCATGCCGGAAAGCATGATTACGGGAAGCATGAACACCACAGCCGACACAATCAACGCCGTAAGCTGGGTGTTGACAATAGCTGATACCAGGAGTCCTATCGACAGCGACAGTACTATGTAAAGCAGAGAGACAATCACGACATTGACTATGTTTGCCGACACGGGAAGCCCGAGCACCGTGTAGGCGATAGTCATCATTATAAGCAGGATGATGCATGACAGCAGGAAATATGGTACAAGCTTGCCGAATATTATCGTACCGGGCTTTACCGGCGACACAAGCAGGAGGTCCATCGTGCCGTTTTCCTTCTCGCTGACAATCGAGACCGAAGTCATTATAGCGCAAATCAATATGAAAATCATGCCCATGATTCCCGGCACGAAATTATATGCGCTCTTCATCTGCGGATTGTAAAGCGTGTAGGTCAACACCGGATTGGCGGCATCAGCGCCCGTAAGTATTCCGCGTATATATCCCGTGGAAGCCTGCGCCACAGTAGTATTGGAAGCGTCAACCACTATCTGCGCGGTAATCTTACCGTCATTGTCCTTAAAAAACAGGGCGGCATCAGTCTCCCCTCTTTTCAACAACCCGTCGACCTCTCCGGCAGGTACCAGTCCCTTGAACGTGATGTACGGATTAACGCGCAACCGCTCGATAGCTGCCCGCGTCGCATCATTATGGCGGTCAACCGTCACTACCACCCTCACATCGTTGACCTCGGTTGAAATCGCGAATCCGAATAGCAGCAACAACACCATCGGCATCAACAGCGTTATAAGCATCGTGCGCTTGTCGCGGAAAATGTGAAGCGCCTCCTTCTTTATTAATGATTGAAATATGCTCATGATTTCAGTCTCCTCTCTTTGCATCAGCCGCCACAATCCTAAATACCTCATCGATAGTCGATACATTGTATTTCCGCTTAAGAGCAGCAGGCGAGTCAAGCGCGCTTATACGCCCGTCGACCATGATTGATATGCGGTTGCAGTATTCAGCCTCGTCAAGATAATGAGTGGTGACAAATATTGTGACGCCCTCCGAAGAAGCCTTATATATCAGCTCCCAGAATTTACGGCGTGTCACGGGGTCGACGCCGCCTGTCGGCTCGTCAAGAAACACTACCTGTGGCGAGTGGATGGTAGCGGCGGCAAATGCCAGCTTCTGTTTCCATCCCACAGGGATATCCCTGACGAGGGTATTTTCCATCCCGGTCATTTCAAGGTTGTCAAACAGTCGCGACGATCTTTCCCGTATCTCCCTGTCGCCCATACCGTAAATCGCGGAAAACAACCGCAGATTCTCCTTTACCGTGAGGTCTCCGTAAAGTGAAAATTTCTGGCTCATATATCCTATGCGTCGTTTTATCTCTTCCGGCTGCGTCACTATGTCGCAGCCGGCAACTTTCCCGTCACCCGATGTGGGCATACTCAGTCCGCAGAGCATACGCATTGCCGTTGTCTTTCCGGCACCGTTGGCTCCGAGGAAACCGAATATCTCGCCTTTCCTGACATCAAATGATATATGGTCCACGGCTGTGAAGTCGCCAAACATCTTTGTAAGTTCCCTGACCGATATTATAATGTCGTTACTTTCCATCACGAATCTGCTTGATAAATAAATCCTCGATTGTGCCCTTTGTAGGATAGATTTCCACGTCAGACAGTCCGTCACGACGCAATGAGCTAACCGCCTCATCGACTGAAAACCGGTCATCGGTAACCAGATGAAGTGTCGCACCAAACGTATAGCAGTCAATCATGCCCAACATCGCTTTCAACCGCGTAAGCAGCCCGAACATATCGGAGGCAACGGCATTGTAGAGCCTCTCATCGAGATTTTCCACAAGCGCCGTCGGGGTATCTACTGCAAGGATACGACCGTTGTTAATCATCGCTATACGCTCACAGCGTGTAGCCTCATCCATGTAAGAGGTAGCCACAAGGATTGTGATACCGTGCTCGCGCAGAGTCGACAGGATATCCCAGAACTCGCTTCTCGACACGGCATCGACACCGGTCGTCGGCTCGTCAAGAAGTAGTATGTCAGGACGATGAATCAGCGCGCAGCTCAATGCAAGTTTTTGCTTCATGCCTCCCGACAACACCCCCGCAAGACGATTGGGAAAGCGTTCGAGCTGCCGGAATATCGGGGCAATCAGATCGTAGTTATCCTTTATATCAACGCCAAATAGCGACGCGAAAAAATGCAGGTTTTCCGATACGGTCATATCCTGATAAAGGGAAAATTTCTCAGGCATATAACCTATGCGTGTGCGCAACTCCTTGTAATCGGTCACGACATCAAGACCACACATCATAGCCCGTCCCGCATCGGGAGCCGACAGCGTGGCAAGTATGCGGTATAGGGAACTTTTACCCGCGCCGTCAGGACCTATAAGCCCGAACAGCTCTCCTTTCGCCACACTGAAGCTCACCCCGTCAAGTGCCGTGACCGTGTCGTAGCGTTTCGTGATACCGGCAATCTCTATAGCGGGATTCATAGGCGTACCTCACCATATTGTCCGAGTTTGAGCCGACCGTCGTTTTTCACCGCCACTTTCACGGCATACACGAGATTGGCGCGCGAGTCCCTTGTCTGTATCGACTTGGGAGTAAATTCACTCTCCTGTGCAATCCAGGTGATTGTGCCGGGATACTCATACTGCTCGTCGCCCCCGAAATCCGCTATCACAGTCACCTTTTGACCAATCTTGATGTCGGCGAGCTGAGAAGCCGTGAAATAGCAGCGCAGATAGATGTCACTGAGATTTGCAATCTTGCATATAGGGCGCCCGGGGGTGGTAAACTCTCCCGGCTCGGCATATTTTACAAGCACAGTTCCGGTCAGTGGCGCGACAATGGTGCTTTTCGCAATCTGCTCCCCAAGCTGCTCGGTCTGATATTGCAGCGCCACGGTATTGTCCGATATGGAACTGCGGCTATTTTTAAGCGTCGACAACAGTGCGTCGAGTTGTCCTTGCAGCATCTTTAACTGCGCTTGTGCGTCGTCGTACTGCTTCTGCGTCGTAGCGCCATCGGAAAGCAGTCTGCCGAATCGTTCACACTCATGCTTCTGATGGCTTATCTGTGTACGGAGTGCAGCAGCCTGTGCCGCGATGTCAGGTGAACTGTTTTCAACCGACAAGCGCTGGCTGTCAATCTGCTTCTGCTGCAATACGAGCAATGTGGTGTCGATGACAGCAACCGTCTCCCCCAAGCTTATACTGTCACCCTCCTCCACGTTGACTGAAAGGATTTTGCCCGAGGTTTCCGACGACAGTGTCACTGTTGTCGCCTCAAAAATACCTGTGGCATCATATCCGGTGTTTTTATTGCAGCCTGTCACTAATAGTGCGACTGCTACGAGATTCAATATCTTTTTCATCGGTTAAGGATGTATTTTAAATTATATATTTCCTGAACAAGTTGGATTTCATGATACCGCGCCGTAAGAGCCGCCTGATTCTCATCAGTGATTTTTGTCAGCAATGCCGTAGTGTCGATTATACCGTTTTGGAGCTGTGACTCGGCATATTTACGTACATTGGCGCGCAACACCATTATCCGCGAGTCATCTTTCATCACGTCACGGATGCCTTTGATTTTCTCCAGTTGCGAAGCTACCTGCATATCGGAATTAAACAGGAATATCTCTTTCTCCGCCATTATGCCGGCAATATCAAGGCGGTTGCGGCGTGACACATTTCTTTTGGTATAAAACGAGTCTATATTCCATGACACCTTCACTCCCGCCATAATGTTGAATGACAGGTCGCGGTTTATCATGCTCTTGAAATAGTCGAAACCCGGATAACCGTAATATGCCTGCGCAAACAATCCGACTTTGGGCACCAACGCTGTGTCGGCAAGACGGCGTGAAGCATCGGCAGCGACAATCCGCGTATCAAAAAGCCTTATCTCCGGACGGTCGGACTGCAATTCGGAAGGCATCACGGAGTCGGGGCGAATCAGCTCCACTCCTTGCAGACTTTCGCCCATAAACATCCCCAGTACTGTGCGATAGCCGCTCAATGCGCTTTCTGCCTGCGCAATGCCTTGCATCACCGTAAGTTTCTGCGCCTCAATCATGTCCACGTCGCCCTGCATGGCTGTGCCGTTGCGCAGCATCGCCTTCAGTTTTTCAAGAGTGGCGTCGAGAAGCGTCATCGTATTGCGGTTTTGCGCTATCTGCTCTTCGGTCAGAAGTATGGCGAAATACAGATTCTCGACGCGCTGCCTGACGGCATACATTTCCACATCGAGCGCCGACTGCTCCGCAGCCGTTCCCGCGCGCCGCAGTTCGCGCTGTGCATGTGACACGCCGCCATCCCAGATGGTCTGCGACACATCCACTCCCGCCTTGTACCGCAACTTTCCAAGACCTTTCATCGGTTGCCCCATCTGTTGTAGTACGCCTGAAAGCGACTCCGGAAAAGAAGGCACCACATTTTGTGCCGTCACCTGACCATAGACCCCAATTCTCGGCAGCCAGCCTTTGTTAATGTCTGACAGGTCTATGTCGAGTGTGGAGGCAAGCAGGTCATATTTCTTGACCATAGGGTAATTGTCACGCGCTTTTTCCACACATTGCTCTATCGTCAGCCCGGCTGTCGCCATGAGCGGACTGACAATCGACAATATCAATATTATGATTTCCTTTCTCATATTCTCAGAGAGCTAATTTCCGCATTATGGTGTCAAAATTCTCCTTTTTCCGTTGCTCAAGAAATGTCTCCATATCGTCGAGGCAACCGCCTAAAATGACATTAACCAGAGGCGACGCCATGAATGAGAATATATTGAGCGACGCTATATCCAGTATCAGCATCTTTGCGTCAACCCGTCGGCACAGACCCTCGGCAGCGGAGGCGTCGATAAGATTCTGCATCTGATTGATTACCCACGGCGAATATGACTTTATCTTGTCAAGCAACGCGCCCATCCTTTCAGGCGACCCGAACACCTCCCCCACAAGGAAGCGGGGCATGTCGGGATTGGCGGCAAGAAAATCAAGGTGCTGCCCGATGACATTGCGCAACTTATCTTCCAGCGATTTCCCCGACTCCATGACCGTCTTTGACATAATATCCTTCAACAAGGCTATTTTCTCGGTCATTATTCTGTCAAATAGCTTTTCCTTGGTGCGGAAATAGTAATGAAACATCGCGTGGGTCACACCTGCTGCCTCGGCAATCGAGGTGGTGCGCGCCCCGGCATAACCTTTGGTCAGAAATTCCTTCTCGGCAGCCTGGAGAATCCTTGATTCGGTATCGGGTCTATCAACATCTTTTTGCATAACAAATTTATTTATCATAATTAATTAACAATATTGTTAGCGCAAAGATAAACCGTAAAAATCAGATTACCAAAATATTTGTAAAAAATATGCCGTTTGCAAGCCGAACGAGGTTTGCCAGAAGCGCCAGCAAAGATACACAAGGACATAAAGCCAAGAAGTACAGAGGAATCATCAAAATAAGCCTCAAAGCACAACTCTTTGGTTTACACCACAATACAAGACATAAGCCGACATAGGGGCGAGTGGAAGCTCGCCCGCATCCATCATGTATGGAGGGTGTTGCAGAACTGCCAAGATGTAGGGACGTGCCTTTGGCACGTTTACATAACTCTTT
>ERZ780149.444-NODE-444-length-54187-cov-5.702228_pt1 | contig 54187 bp, 23 predicted proteins | sample MGYA00511367_ERZ780149 | MGnify/ENA primary metagenome ERZ780149 (study PRJEB29588, sample SAMEA2153852) | human gut metagenome | biome: human gut; feature: human-associated habitat; material: faeces | place: Denmark | collected 2008/2010 ... | reverse complement strand
CCCCTTGCCACGTAGTCAAAACCTGAGGTTGCAGGCTTCTTTGTCTTAATTGGAATATGCTTTTCGTCACCGCCATGAGCCACCAGAATATTAATCATATCCGGTCTGTCCACAATAACATGGTCATACATTGCGTCCTTAATTTCAGTCTGGTGATAACTTAGTCCATACACACATGTATTAAGCTCAGGAATCTCCACACTTTCAATATTCTTGTCACCTAAGAAAACAACATTCGCACTCCATTTGAAACCGTCATAAAAAGAGCCTTTTTTAATGGCATCATGATTTCCCGCGCACAAAACAACCTTTGTGTCAGGAATAGTCGAAAACAAATAATCAACTTCCTTAAGTTCACGAAGCAACGGCTGTCTGTGAAACATATCCCCTGCAATAATAAGCAAATCTACCGGGTCTATTTTTATTTTTTTAATTAAATTCAATAAATCCGCTGCAACCACAAGGCAAGATAACTCCTGCTTCTTCTGTGTCGAGTCCGACTTCATAACTCTCACTTTTCCCCCCAAGGTCACCAAATGTGAGATTGAGAAGATTTGATATAACCGTTGGTTGAAGCCCAGTGGTGTAAGAATTGAGAAGAACAAACAAAGGTTTTTCTGACAAAACTTTTCGGCACACTGTCAAAAAGTCATAGAGATTGTTTTCAATCTTCCAAGTTTCCCCGTTTGGTCCTCTTCCAAAACTTGGTGGGTCCAAGATGATTGCATCATATTTATTTCCGCGTCTGATTTCGCGTTCAACAAACTTGAAACAGTCATCAACGATGAAGCGACATTTGTCTTGAGGCAGTGATGAAAGTTTGATGTTTTCTTTTGCTCTTTCAACCATTGCCTTGCTTGCGTCAACATGAGTGACGTGAGCACCAGCAGAAACACAAGCAACAGTTGCCCCACCCGTGTAGGCAAAAAGGTTCAGCACCTTGATTTCACGCTTTGACGATTTGATGAGGTCAATGCATTTTGCCCAGTTGACTGCTTGTTCTGGGAAAAGTCCAGTATGTTTGAATCCCATTGGTTTGATTTTGAATTTGAGATTGCGCCAAGAAACAACCCATTCGTCTTTCATTGGACGCAAGTTTTCCCAATATCCGCCACCAGATGAGGAACGAATGTAGTGCGCGCAAAGTTTTGGATATTTTTTGAGACTTGTGCGAGAGGGCCAAATGACTTGAGGGTCTGGACGAAGAAGATAGACATCTTTCCATCTTTCAAGTTTCTCGCCACCACCTGTTGCAAGACATGAGTAGTCTTGCCATTCTTTATTAACTTTCATATCTCCTCTCAAAAATCAATTTTAACAACAAGATTTTCGTCAGCGACAACAAGGTCTTGTTTTATCTTTGGATTTTGGGCATTTTCAAATTTGTTTGCAAGAACTTCTTGCATAATTTTGTTCTTAAACTTTTCAACCACGCGATTTATTAGTTCACTTTTGCTTTCAACAAACAAGGTTATTCTTTGTTCAATTTTGAGATCGTTTTCTTTTCTGACAACTTGCATTGCACGAACCAATTCTCTTTGAACACCTTCAAGCATAAGGTTTTCGTCAATTGTGATATCAAGAACACAAGTGATGCCATTTTCACTCGCAATCACATAATCTTTCTTTGGCTTGCTCGAAAGAATGAATGTGTCTGCTGGAAGTGGCTCAAACCCTTCAACCTGAACATCGTCTCCCGCCTTAAACGCTTTAACAAGGTTGTTTTGTTCGTCTTGTGAAAGCACGCTGAGTGTGTTTTTGAGTTGTTGGACTGCACCTTTGAGTCTTGCACCCGCTGTTTTGAAGTTGACGGTCAAAAACTCGTCATTAAACTTCGTGTTGTCTTCTTCAAATGTGATTTCTTTGATGTTGAGCTCTTCTTTGATGAGATTGTCATATTCTTTTAGAGCACCGACATTTGCATTGTGCATCAAAACATAAAGATGTTTGAGTGGTTGTTTGATTTTGATTTGATTTTCATTTCGAAGGCGTTGTGCAATCGCAATGACATTTCGAATTACGTTTGTGTCAGCAATTAATTTTTGATTATCAAACTTTTGGTTTGGCATTGGGAAGCGTTCAAGAAATATGCTTTCCTTGGCACGACTTTCAAGACTTCTCGTCATATTTTGCCAAATATATTCGCAAAGGAATGGAATGATTGGACTCATGACTTGACAAATGGTTTTTAGGGCAAAATACAAAGTGTAGTAAGCATTGAGTTTGTCTTCTTCGTCATCAGACTTCCAAAATCTTCTTCTGTTGACACGAATATACCAGTTTGAAAGTTCGTCAGAAAGTTCTTCAAAGTCCGCCGTCACTTGATAGAAACGTTGATGTTTGTAGTTTTCATAAGACTCACGAACAAAGTTATTCACTTTCGCAAGAAGCCAGCGGTCAGTGAGGTCAAGTTTTTCCATGTCTGGCGTGAAACCGTCAAGTTGAGGATTATCAAGTGTTGCATATGTGTTGAAGAACACATAGTTATTCCAGAATCCCAAGATTTTTCTTCTGATTTCGTCCGTTGCTTCAAACGAAAAACGAACGTCACTTGTCATGTTGTTTGAAGCAAACATATATCTGACAATATCTGCTCCAATCTTTTCAAATGCTTCGTCAATTGGAATGTTGTTTGGACTGCTCTTTGAGAGTTTGTTTCCGTCACGGTCAAGAAGCATTGCTGTGCAAACAATCTTTTTGTATGGAGCGCGACCAGTGAGAGCAACGCTCATAACGAGAAGAGAATAGAACCAAAGTCTGATTTGCTCTTTTCCTTCAAGCACAACTTCAATTGGGAAATTCTTTTCGAAAAACTCTTTGTCTGAGAAATATTTCTTTGTTGAGAATGGTGTTATTCCTGCATCAAGCCAGCAATCGCCAACTTCTGGAATTCTCTCAACTTTTTCGCCGCAGTTTGGACAAGTGATTTTGATCTTATCAATATATGGTTTGTGAATGTGTGGGAGTGCTTTCACTTCTTCTTCGCTTGAAAGGCTTGCAAGCTCTTCAAGACTCCCAACAACAGTGAGTTTTCCGCAGTGTGGACAATGATAAATTGGAAGTGGCACACCATAATATCTTTTTCTTGAAATTGACCAGTCTCCCATGTTGTTAAGCCAGTCAAGCATACGCTTTTTCATAAATTCAGGTTGAAATTCAACATCATCAATCGCATGAATGAGTGCGGGTCTGATTTCGTCCATTTTGATAACCCAGTTTTTGACAAGACGATATAAAACTGGATTTTTGCAACGCCAGCAATGAGGATAGCGGTGTTTATATTTATGAGTGTAGTAGAGTTTGTTGCGTGCTTTGAGTTCTTCAAACACAAGGTCGGCAACCTCGTTTGCATTCTTGCCAGAAAGAAAACCAAAGCCCTCATAGAAATTTCCCGCCTCATCAATCGGCATGATGTTTTTGAGCCCAATGCTTTGTCCCAAATCAAAGTCTTCCGCCCCACAACCAGGAGCAATATGAACCATGCCTGAGCCTTCAACTGAATCCACTTGATCCCAAGCAACAATTTTATGTTCAAAATTTTGTTCCTTGAACTCTGGGAAGCATGTTTCATAACTCAAACCAACAAGATCGCGACCAGAAACTTCTTCAACGACTTCAATCAAATCACCTTTGAGAACTTTGAGCATGTCGGAGCATACAATCAAATTTCTTGTATCACTTTTCACTTTGCAAATTGAATATTTGAATTCTGGATTAACTGCAACTGCAACATTTGAAGAAAGTGTCCAAGGCGTTGTTGTCCAAACAACAACAGAGTTGTTTGTGCCAAGAACTGGAAGTTTGAAAAATACTGCGGTGTGCTCAATTTCCTTATATGCGTCAGCATCGCCCATTTCGTGTTCAGAAAGAGCTGTTCCGCAACGAATACACCATGGAGTTGGACGATATTTTTCGGTTATCCAACCTTTTTCATGGCAAACTTTGAGGAAATGCCAAATCGCCGTGATGTTCTCGTCAGAATTTGTGTAGTAGGAGTCGTCCCAATCCATCCACTGCCCAAGACGTTTTGATTGCTCTGTGATGATGGAAGAATATTTATCAACAACTTGCAAACATTTTTCAATAAAGTTCTCAACGCCATACTTCTCAATCTCTTTTTTGCTGTTGAGTCCAAGTTCTTTTTCAACCCTGAGTTCAACTGGAAGTCCGTGAGCATCAAAGCCGTTTTGATAGTGCGCACCACAACCATTCATGCCTGCAAATCGAAGCATGACATCTTTGAGCGAGCGATTCCAAGCATGATGCAAGCCCATTATATAGTTTGCCGTGATTGGACCGTCAAGAAAAGCATAATATTTGCCAGTGTTTTGGTTTTCTTGTTTTAGTTTGCCAAATATGTCATTCTCGTTCCAAAACTTCAAAATTTCTTTTTCGTTTTCGACCAAGTTTGGCATGCTGTTTTCTTTTTTCATTTTTCATCACCTCATAAAAAATCGTGGACATGGTGCCCACGAAATTGTAATGTTTCACACTCGCACCACCATGCGCTGGCTCGTGACGGCGGCCTGACCGAAATGGACTACTCTTTTCGCCCATTCAACTCCGAAAGTGATAACTTTGTGCTTCCCTCACAACTTCGCACCAACCAGTTGCTCTCTGAAGAGTTTCACAAAAAGTGTTGTCTTTCATCATCATTTTTAATACTTTTTTATTTTAGTCGCAAAAGCTCTCTTTGTCAACAAAAAAGCACATAACAATTTGTTTTGTGCTTTTGAGTTGAATGCTAATCATCTTCTTTTGGTTTGTCAAAAAATACATACATATTTATGAGTTGTCCGATGCATTGAACAAATTCATAAAACATTACAACGACATCATCGTTTTCTTGCAATTTGAGAACAAGTGCTTTTTGGTAGATTTTGACTCCATAGAGATCCAAGATTTCTGCAATTGAAGACTTTACATCTTCAGATTCAAGTTCATAAAAATCATCCATATAACGCAAAGTTCTTCGTTTGTCAGTCAAAATCCTGTTGCCGTTTTTGTCTTGCATCAAATATATTTCATAGGGTGTTTCATCCGAAAAGAAAAGTTTGGTTTGAATTTGATATTCATTTTCATTTATTCTTTTTGTTGTGATTGAGTTTTTGAGTTGCTCTGAAAGTTCTTTGAGTTCCATTTTTCGCCTCCATATTGTTTTTTTGCGAATTGTTTTGATTTTTTTGCTTCAAATCGTTTTAGCTCTTCATAAATCTCTCCAATGGTCAAGTCGTCTGAAAATGTTTTGTTGAGAGAGATAACATTGAGTTTTTTCATCCATGCACGAACAGCCGTCTCATAATTTGAATATTTTTGTTCTGTTCTGCGGTCATCGTGCCCCACCGAATCTTTTCCTGTGAACAAAACAGCATAACGAATGTCGTATGGATGTGAGTGAGGTTTGTTTTTGCTTGCTTCACGGGAAATGTATTTCATGACAACATTCCCGTCATCATCAAACACTTTTGTGTGCCCTTGCAAACTGAGACTATCATATCGGTTTATGTGAAAATAATCAGCCCCTTGAAGCAACGCAAAAAATCCAATATTGAAGTTTTCTTCTGAATACGCTCCATATGGATATTTGAGATGATTATAAAACTCAAACAGCATTGGTCCCTCGTCAAGAACAGCCATGCAAATATGTTGAGTTTTTTCATGGAGGTGATTTTCCCCTTTAATCAACGAATCAACAGATTTGATTATATATTTTGGTGCGGCAATAAATTTTTCAACAATTTGAGGATCCATTGGTATTGAAAAACGTTGTGGATGTTTTTCATTTTTAATAACTATATCTTCAAGTTTTTGATCTGGGTTAGTTGTGTATTCACTATTGAAATCATATCCCAACTTTTGTCGAACTTTGTAAGCAACTTGTTTTTTAACCTTGTTGAAATGCTCCATTTCAAGCGAAAGTTGTTGGATTTGACGTTCTCGTTTGTTACGCGGCAAAGGCTGGCGTTTGACACCAACGAGATTATCTCGTCTTTGACTATATTTTTTTTGATTTTTATATCTATTATTATTTTTTGCCATAATTAAAATTATAATAACATATCCAAATGAATAAATCAACCCAAAATTCGACAACATTCATTGCACATATGTCCAAATTGTGATATATTAATTATATGAAATTCAGTGAAGAATGGTATGAAGTGCTAAAAGACAAAATCGGAGACGATTTCTTTTTTAACGCACAAAAATTTGTTGATGACGAAAGCAAGAAAGGGCTTGTTTTCCCTCCTCGCGAAGAAGTTTATTCCGCATACAATCTTGTTTCTCCAAAAGATGTAAAAGTTGTGATTTTGGGTCAAGACCCCTATCACGAGATTGGTCAAGCACATGGGCTGTGCTTTTCAGTCAAAAACAACACTCCCCCACCTTCTCTTGTCAACATTTATAAAGAGATTAAGGCAGACATTGGTTTTGTTTCCAGCGAAAATGGAGACCTTACGCAATGGGCAAAGCAAGGTGTCTTTTTGCTAAATGCTGTGCTGACAGTAAAAAATCATCAGGCAAATTCACACAAAGGCAAGATTTGGGAAAAACTAACAAGTGCAACGATCGACTATTTGGGTCATTCCGACGAACCAAAAGTTTTTATGCTTTGGGGAAGAGATGCAAGAGCGATGAAGCCTTATATTGACCAGACAAAGCATTTGGTTTTGGAATGTGCTCACCCAAGTCCACTTTCAGCATATAATGGATTTTTTGGTTGCAAGCACTTTTCGCGAGCAAATGAGTTCTTGAAAAATCATGGAAAAAAGGAGATTATATGGTAAAAAATATGTTATTGGTTGACACCGCAACAACACTAATCATTTGTGGAGTTGTCGCAGCGTTTGTAATAATAATCATGCTTTTGGTTCTAAAACGAAAGAAAAAAGAAGCGTTTGTTGAAAAATCAACAAAAATTAATGGCGAATTCATTCACCTTGAACTCAAACCCAAATATATGGTTAGAAAACAACTCAAATTTTACTACCTTTTGCACAAAATTCTACCAAAAGAATACATTGCTTTCCCAAATGTCGGGGTTGACAATTTGTGCGCGCCACTTGGCAACCGAGTTGAATACAACAAAATTCTTTCAAAATATGTTGATTTTGTCATTTTTGAAGAAGCCACAATGAAACCATTGCTTGTTATTGATGTTTATGATATGTCATATGGCGATGAAGCGATTTCAGAATTTGAGCCAGATGTCATCAAAGCACTTGAAGCAATCAAACTTCCCCTCGTTCAGTTTATGATAAAAGACGAATATAACGAAGCGGACATCAAGAAAAAAATTATGGATGTTCTTGAACCGCAAAAGCCAGAAGACACAAAAGAAAACAAGTGAGCCACCTGCCCACTTGTTTTTTTGCTTTCTAATTTTGATAGTCGCCAAAAATATTACTGAGTTCAATCAAGTCGCCTGTGGCGATGATGTTGATTGGCAATTCTTTTACGCTGCCAGTTTTTGTTATTATGATGATTTGAAGCTTGTGATTTCGATAGAACATTTGCAAAACTTCTTCAACTGTGATTGACGCTTTTGCCACTTCAAAATACGAATATACTGGATGATTTTCTGCCATTATGGCCTCAATTGGAGTTGATTTGATTGCTTGTGTCACATCTTTGTTTGCTTCCAAGAAACCGCCAATCCCCTCAACGATATAGCGGCCAGATGCAACTCCAATGAGTTCATCGTTTTTGTAAATTGGAATGTTTGAATATTTCGTTTTGGTCATAAGACTGATGACATCGGCAATATTTGTTTCGGCGGTTGCACAAACAACCTTTCTTGGCTCAACAACTTCCAAAACTTTTGGAGGAGTCGAAATCAACTTTGCAATGTTTTCAATGTCGAGAACCACATCGCCATGTGGTTCTGCGATAATAAATTCATCATTGCTTTTGTGAATGATGGCGTTTCTCAATCTTCCATAATCAACAAGTTTATCTTCATATTTTCTAACCAGGTAGTTCACCGGCACGCTTCTGCGGACAATATCTGAAAAACTCATACTGCGCTTATAATTATATAAATATCTCAAAGTTTGATCAATTGTGTTGTATGCTTGGATAAATCTCTGTGCGTTTGTCTTTTCCAAATCTGCCTCCAAGAAAGTGGTTTCATATTTTATATTATCAAATTATTTTATTTTTTGATATCAATTCGACCATATTTTTGAAGAAATCTCAAAATTATGTTGAATTTTTTTTTAATGTTCTATATACTATTATTGTCGTGCTAGGTGGGGAGTTAGCGGTGCCCTGAATCTGCAATCCGCTGTAGCAGAGCTGAATGATTGTGTGCGGCGTAGATTTTTGTTTGATGAGTATGGAGTTTTGATGTTGAAATCAAGGTCCCATGCAACGTTTTACCGTGAACCATGTCAGAGCCTGACGGCAGCATCATTAAGCGGACCAAAGCGTGTGCCATGGGGAAACTTTGGTGGAGTCAACACTTCATGCGGCTGAATGGGAGTTTGCGACAAGCCAATATGCACGGCTCGAATATTCCATGGGTTTCCCATGTAAAAAGGCTGTATCTTTGATACGGCCTCTTTTGTTTTTTATGCGAATGTTCCTGCAATCGCACCATCTGAACACGCGGTGACAATTTGTTTGAGCGAACCACTGCGAACATCTCCCACTGCATAAACGCCCGCAATATTTGTCTGCATTCTTTCATCAACTTCAACAAAACCTTTTGAATCGAGGGTTAACCCTTCAAACGCACTCAAATCTGGACTTTTCCCAAGTTCGACAAAAAGTGCGTCAACATCAATTTTTTGTTCATTTTCTTCTTTGAGATTTCTGACAACAACACCTTCAAGTTTGTGTTCGCCAAAAAGATTTGTGATTTTCGAATGCAAAATTTCTTTAATTTTCTCATTTGAAAAAGAAGTTTTTTCTGCCGTTGTCACAAAATATATTTTTGATGCCAAATTGCAAAGATACAAAACATCATTTTTTGCAGTTTCATATGTTCCAACAACCGCAACATTTTTTCCTTCAAAAAATTTTCCGTCACATGTCGCACAATAACTGAGTCCTCTCCCAAGATATTGCTTTTCATTTTGGACATCAAGCGGTTTTGAACGAGCACCAGTAGCAATCACAATGCTTCTTGCAAAATATTCATTTTTGTGTGTGCGGACAATTTTTTCTTGTCCCAAAAGTGCACACGACACAACTTCTTCATTTCTTATTTCAATGCCCAAACTTTCAACTTGTTTGCGCATATTGAGTGCGAGTTCATAACCCGATATATTTTCATATGACGGAAAGTTTGCGATTTTGTCAATCGCATTCATTTGTCCGCCGGCAAACATTTTCTCCAAAATCAAAACGCTTTTTCCAGCGCGTTTGGCATATATGCCAGCACTCATTCCCCCTGCTCCCGCACCAATAACCACAACATCATATTTCATAAATTCCACTATCCTTTTATTCATTATATCCAACATACGTGTTTTTGACAACAAAAAAAGAAAGCAAATAAATGCTTTCTTTCGTTTTGTTATCTCTTTGAGAATTGGCTTGCTTTTCTTGCTTTTTTCAAACCATATTTCTTTCTTTCTTTCATTCTTGGGTCACGAGTGAGCATTCCAGCTGCTTTGAGTTCAGCACGAAGGTTTGGTTCTGCTTCGTTGAGTGCTCTTGCAATGCCGTGGCAAATTGCACCAGCTTGACCACTGAGTCCACCACCATAAACATTAACAAAAATATCGTATTTTTCTCTTGTGTTTGTGAGTGTGAGAGGTTGAAGTGCAACAAGTTTGAGTGTTTCAAGTTTGAAATATTCGTCATATGGAAGTTTGTTAACTGTGATTTGACCTTTTCCGTTTGGAAGCAGTCTAACACGTGCAACAGATTCTTTTCTTCTTCCTGTTCCCAAAAATTGAACTTTTTTTGCTTTTGGAGTTGCCATTAGTTTCTTCCTCCTTTAAGAGTGATTGCGATTGGTTTTTGTGCTTCGTGATTGTGTTCTGGTCCTTTGTAAACTCTGAGTTTTGTGAACATCTTGCGTCCCAAAGAATTTTTTGGAAGCATTCCTTTGACAGCAATTTCGACAGCCTTGTCAGATTTTTCTTCAATCATTTTTTTGTATTGAGTTTCTTTTCTTCCACCAATATATCCTGAATATGTGACGTGTTGTTTTTGGATAAGTTTTTTTCCTGTTAGAACAACTTTGTCAGAATTGATAACGATAACATGGTCACCTGTGTCAACATGAGGTGTATAAGTTGGTTTGTTTTTTCCGCGGAGGATTGCTGCAACTTGACTTGCAAGACGTCCAAGAGGCATTCCTGTTGCGTCAACAACATACCATTTTCTCTCAACATTTTCTGGATTTGCCATAAATGTTTTCATAATTTTTCTCCTTAAAATTTTCTTGAAATAATCGATTTTTGTGAGGGGCTAAGTCACAAAAAAAACGCCCTGTTTCAGACTTTTATATCTTACAACATGGCGCCGAGTATGTCAAGAGATATTACAAAATATTTTTGTTTTTTGCAAAGGATTTCAAAAGTTTTCATTTTAAATTCGTTATTGAATATTTATTTATGTTTTTGCATAATTATTCATATTTAACACTTTTGAGATAAAGCCCTTGCGGTTGGGCTGTTCTTCCTGCATATTTTCGATCTCCGGTTGAAAGTGCTTTTTGAATATTTGTCAAACTCAATCGGTTTTGCCCAATCTCAATAAGAGTTCCAACAATAATTCGCACCATGTTATACAAAAATCCATTGCCACATATTTCAAAGGTAAAATCATTTTGATTTTTTTTGATAACAATCGAAAAAATTGTTCTTGTTGTGTCTTTTATGGAACTTCCCGAAGACATAAATGCAGAAAAATCATGTTCCCCAAAAAGAAGGTTTGCCGCTTCTTGCATTGCTTTTAGATTTGGTTCTGGGAAAATACGCATTTTTCGATATCTATCAAGCGGGCTTTCAAAATGCGAAAAATATGCTTTGTATTGATAGGTTTTTTGTTTGACACTTTTTCTTGCGTGAAAGTCGTTTGGAACAATTTTTGCATAAAGAATTTTCACGTCTTCGGGCAATTTTTCGTTTATGGCATAAGGCAATTTTTCAACTTTGAAGTTGTTTTTTATTGGTGCATCAAAGTGAGCGGTTTGGCCGAGAGCATGAACACCTGCGTCCGTTCTTCCACTGCCATGAATTTCAATTTTTTCACCATAAAAATCTGAGAGTGCACTTTCAAGTGTGCTTTGCACACAACGCTTCCCATTTTGACTTTGCCATCCACAAAAAGAGGTGCCATCATATTCAATTGTAATCAAAATTCTTTGTTTTTCTTGTTCTTTTTTCACATAATAATTATGGTTTATTGCTTTGCTTTTGTCAAAGAAAATGTCACATTGTTTGACTTAAATAAATGATGTTTTTATACTAGAATATATAAAGGAGATATATATGAGAAAAGTCTGTTATGATGCAAACACCGCTGCGGCACATATCGCTTATTCCATGAGCGAAGTTTCGGCAATCTATCCAATCACACCGTCATCTCCAATGGCGGAAAGTTGTGACGAATGGCAAACGCAGGGCAAACGCAACATTTTTGATAAACAATTGAAAATTGTTGAAATGCAATCCGAAGCGGGAGCAGCAGGTGCGGTTCACGGGAGTTTGGTGGCAGGTGCACTTTCAACAACATTTACTGCAAGTCAAGGGCTCCTTCTCATGATTCCAAACATGTATAAAATTGCTGGCGAACTTTTGCCGTCAGTTTTTCATGTGGCAGCACGTGCTTTATCAACGCATGCTCTTTCCATCTTTGGCGACCATTCCGATGTTATGGCAACGCGCCAAACAGGCTTTAACATGATTTGTTCTGCATCTGTTCAAGAGAGCATGGACTTGGCACTCGCAAGTCATCTTGCCGCACTCCACTCCAGCATTCCAGTTGTTCACTTCTTTGACGGATTCCGAACCTCACACGAAATTCAAAAAATTGACGAAATCACACTTGATGAAATAAAAAGCGTTGTGCCTTGGGACAAAATTCAAGAATTCAAATCTCGCGCTCTTGACCCAAATCACCCAAAACAAATGGGAACAGCACAAAACCCCGACATTTATTTCCAAAATCGTGAGGCTTGCAACATTTATTATGAAAAAGCATATGAACATATTTTGCACGCATTTGCTGACGTGGAAAAAATCACGGGACGTCACTACTCCCCTTATGAATTTTATGGCGACAAAGGCGCAGAAAATGTTGTTGTTGTGATGGGAAGTGCGGGCGAAACGCTCAAAGACTATGTTGATTTTGCAAACTCAAAAGGCGAAAAACTTGGTGTTGTTCAAGTTCGAGTGTATCGTCCATTTGTTGCATCTGCTTTTTCAAACAGCATTCCCAACTCAGCAAAAAGAATTTGTGTGTTGGACCGCACAAAAGAAAGCGGAAGCCTCTATGAACCTCTCGCTCTTGATGTAATCTCCGCAATGGATGAACAAAACCGCAACATCAAAGTTGTTGCGGGAAGATATGGAATTGGCGGAAAAGAATTTTGTTATAAACACGCAAAAGCAGTTTTTGACAATTTGTCTTGCGACAAACCAAAAAATCATTTCACAGTCGGGATTAATGACGATGTGACAAATTCATCTCTAACCGTTGACGAAAGTTTTGACATATCTTCAAACTGCTACGAAATGAGATTTTATGGACTGGGTTCAGACGGCACAGTTTCAGCAAACAAAAACAGCATAAAGATTATTGGCGAAAACACAAACAAGTTTGTTCAAGGATACTTTGAATATGACTCAAAAAAATCTGGCAGCGTGACAATCTCTCACCTTCGTGTGAGCGACACACCAATAAGGCAGCCTTTCAACACAACTTCGTGTGATTTTATTGCGTGCCACAACTATTCATTCATCGGAAAGTTTGACATGCTCAAAGGCTTGAAACAAAATGCAACAGTTCTTCTCAATACAGTTCTTGATGAACAAGGCTTATCAGAGAATTTGCCAAGAGATTTTGTTGAAAAATTGAAACAAACTCATTCTCGCCTATTTGTTGTTGATGCAACAAAGATTGCAGACGAGAACAAACTTAGAGGCAAAATCAACATTATTATGCAAACTGCATTTTTCAAAATTTCAAACATTATTCCGTTTGACGAGGCTTGCGAGAAAATAAAAGACGCAACAAGGAAAACCTATGGAAAAAAAGGCGAAGAAGTTGTGAACGCGAACCTCGCCGCTGTCGACCAAACAACTGCTCTTCTCAAAGAAATTAATGTTGAAAACCTCAAAGGAAAAGAAATCGTTGAAAACGCAAATCAAGACAAATATTATAATGATTTCATCAGACCAATCATTCTAAAAAATGGCGATGACATTCCCGTGTCAAAATTTTCGCCAGATGGAAGTGTGCCAACCGACACCTCAAAATTCGAAAAACGCGGTGTTGCAGAAAATGTTCCCTGCTGGATAAAAGAAAACTGCATCCAATGCGGAAGATGTGTGATGAGTTGCCCTCATGCGTGCCTCAATGCAAAAATATTTAATGATGCGGACGCAAACATTGAAAGTGCTCCTGCATTTGGTGTGAAAGATGCAAAATATCGTTTGCAACTCAGCCCTCTTGATTGCACAGGCTGCGGAGTGTGCTCGGCTGTTTGTCCTGCAAAAAACAAAGCACTTGTCATGACCCCAATCAACGAAATTTTGGAAAAAGAAAAGAAAAATCTTGAAATTTTTGAACAAATTCAGCAAATTGACACAATTTTCAATAAATATTCAACAAAAGGGCTTCAATTCCACAAAGGTTATTTTGAGTTCTCTGGTGCATGTGCGGGATGTGGAGAAACACCATATATTCGTCTTGCAACCGCGTTGTTTGGCGACAAAATGGTCATTGCAAATGCAACAGGTTGCTCAAGCATCTATGGCGGAAGCGCTCCAACCTGCCCATTCTCAAAAGACAAAAATGGGAAAGGTCCCGCATGGGCAAGCAGTTTGTTTGAGGACAATGCAGAGTTTGGTCTTGGCATGGCACTCGCCGAAAGTTCGGATAAGTCAATTTGGATTATTGGAGGAGATGGCTGGGCATATGACATTGGTTATGGCGGACTCGACCACGTTCTCAACAGTGGTGTAAATGTCAATATTTTGGTGCTTGACACCGAAGTGTATTCCAATACCGGCGGGCAATCTTCAAAAGCAACTCCTCGTGGTGCAACCGCAAAATTTGCTTCCGCTGGCAAAAAAATGGCAAAAAAGAATCTCGCTCTCATTGCCATGGCAAATGCAAACTGTTATGTCTCACAAGTTTCGCTTGGTGCGGACATGGAACAAACAATCAAGGCTTTCAAAGAAGCGCAAGCTTTTGACGGTCCAAGCATAATAATTGCCTACGCACCCTGCATTTCACATGGAATAAACATGTCAAATTCATCACTCGAAATGAAAAACGCAGTTGCAAGTGGTTATTGGACCACTTTCCGATACAACCCGACATTGCCACAACCACTTGTTATTGACAGTCCACAACCAACACTAGACTTCAAAGATTTCTTGCTTTCACAAAACCGTTTCCGTGCTCTATCAAAAACAAACCCTGACGAGTTTGACAAACTTTTGCAAGAATGTGAAAGCGATGCAAAAATTAGGCGAAAAAATATTGAAAAATTTTTGAAAACTGATGAATAATATTTTTCGACCTACACACAATAACAATGCAAAGAAAATATATTGAATTTTTTCAATCTCAAATTTCTTTGCTAGTGCAAAAAGATGAGGTTTTATTCCTCATCTTTTTTGCCAATATAATGTTATTGAAATATTATTCAAAAAATTTAGTGTTTCAAGCTTTCTTCAACTTTTTTTGTTATATCTTTGACATTAAAGCCATATTTTTCATAAACAACTTTGCCATTGCCACTTTTTCCGTATTTTTTTACACCAATAAACAAATCGTCTGGATTGAGATATTTATACCAAATCTTGTCATCAGAACATTCAATCGCAACACGTAATTTTGCATTTGGTGCAACAACTGATTTTTTGTAGGCGGAAGTTTGTTTTTCAAATTGTTCCAAACAAGGAAAACTTGAAACCGAAACTTTGTATCCCCTGTCATTAAGTTCTTTTTTGACGTCAAGCGCCAAAGAAAGTTCACTGCCACTGGCAAAAAGAGCAACATCGATTTTTGCACCATCACTTTCAAGCAAATATCCGCCTCGCTTTGCAAATGTAAAACTCGTCGAATCAATCTGTGGCAAACTTTGGCGCGAAAGGACAAAACAATTTGGACAGTTCGTGGAATAAGCAAGGTCATAGCAAGCCAAAAGTTCTGTTGTTGTTGCGGGACGATAAACAAAATTATCCAAAACTGCTCGAAGTTGTGCAATTTGTTCAATTGGTTGATGTGTCGGGCCATCTTCGCCAACAAAAAGAGAATCGTGTGTAAAGAAGAAATTAACTGGAAGACGCATCATTGCCGCCATTCGAATTGCCGGCATCATATAATTTGAGAAAGTCAAAAAAGTCGAACAAAATGGCAACAAACTTGAATATAGTGCAATTCCGTTGCAAATTGAGCCCATTGCGTGTTCTCTTACTCCAAAGTGTATATTCCTTCCATCTTCACAAATGTTCGACATTGCTTGATAGTTTTTTAGATAGCATTTGACAGAGCTTCCAAGGTCTGCTGTTCCACCAATCACTCCCAACATTTTGTTTGCAGTTTCATTCAAAATCAAACTGTTTGCGTCGCGTCCAGAAATTTCTGAAATGTCTTTGAAAAGTGATTTCTCCAATTTTGAATAATCCATTTTTCTTGCCAACACAAATTGTTGATACACTTTGAAAAGTTCAGGATAGGTTTTTTCAAACAAGAAAAAGTTTTCTTGCCATCTGTCATATTTTTGAGAGTTTTTGTTGATTTGCTCACGACAAAAAGAATAAACATCTTCTGGAATTTCAAAGTCTTGAACATCAACACCCAAAACTTCTTTTAGTGCATCAAGTTCTTCATGAGTGAGTGCCTTGCCATGAATTGCTTCGGAATCTTCATATTCTGTGCCAAACCCAATATGTGTTTTGCAAATTATGAGTGTTGGTTTGTCTTTGCTTTGTTTTGCTTTCGCAATCGCCGCACTAATCTTTTTGTGATTGTTCCCATCGCGAACAACAATAACATTCCAATTCATTGCCAAAAATTTTTGTTTTGTGTCATCATGTGAAGTCAGCGAGGTCTTTCCGTCAATGGTTATGTCGTTTTGGTCATAAAGAAGAATCAGTTTGTTAAGTCCCAGTGCGCCGGCAAGACTTGCCGCTTCTTGTGCAACACCTTCCATCAAACAACCGTCCCCACAAAGACAATAAGTGTAGTTGTCAAACAGTGACATGTTGATTGTATTAAACTTTTTGCCTTGATAGCGCTGCGCAATCGCAAGCCCAACAGCATTGGCAACACCTTGCCCAAGCGGACCAGTCGACACTTCAACACCGGGTGTCACGAACACTTCGGGATGCCCTGGCGTTTTACTTCCGTATTTTCTGAGGTTCTTGAGGTCAGAAGTTGAAACATCATAACCAAACATATGCAAAATCGAATAATACAATGGTGCAATGTGCCCATTGGACAAAACAAATCTGTCACGATTTTCAAAATTCGGTCTTGTTGGAACGAACATCATATGGTCACGAAAAAGCGTGAACATGATTGGTGCTGCTGAAAGACAACTTCCAGTATGTCCCGAGTTTGCGTTTGTTATTGCTGCTGCAGACAATAAACGCGCTGCATTGATTGATTTTTGATATATATTCATTTTCCCCTCACATATACAAATTTTTTAAATATTCTTTAACCTTTTTTGAATAAGATAAAGCAGAAACTCTGTCACTTTCAACTATGAAATCACACAAACTCTCAAGCGTTTTATTGCGGTCAGCAAAGTCAATGATATCAATTGCCGATGACCAAGTTTCATAATCATTATGCTGCTTGACAATTTTATTAAGTTTTTGTTCTGAAACTTTTAGATAAATTATATGACATGAACTTGAAAAATATTTTTCCGCGTAGTTTGAAAAATAGTTATAATCAAAACAAAAAATTGTGTTTTCAAAGGAAGATATGCGTCTGAGAACTTTGTTTTCTTGGTCTTGATAATAATCCAAGCCACAGACTGTTATCATTTCATCTGCGTTTATAAGTTCATAAGAAACCATTTCAGCCACATTTGCATAATACATATTTAATTCTTTGGAAAGTCTCAAGCAAACGCCGTCATTCAATTCTTTCAAAAAACCAACAATTAATATATTACTTTTCATTTTCACCTTAAGTTAGTGTATCATTAAACATAATTTTTTCCAAACATTTGACGATTTAACACAAAAGGTATTTTTATATTTAATTGACTTAATTTATGATTTTTTTCGTTTTCTTTTGCTTTTTGAAAGTTTTTTTGGTGTAAAAATAATGACAAATGACGCAACAACAATTCCGGGTGCAACATATTCCCACTTGATGTATGTTGTGGTGTAGGTCGAATTGTCAGTTGCGAATGCAATAATTCCATTTGCCGAAATAGAAAGAATTACATTGCCATTTTTATCGGTGCGATAAAGACAATTATCTTTTACACCTGCCGCTTTTAATCTTTCAAGTGTTTCATTTGTCGGGTGCCCATACCTGTTGTCTTTTCCACATGAAATGACTGCATATTCTGGTTTTGCCCTATCGAGAAAAGCTTTGCAAGAACTTGTGCGTGAGCCATGGTGCGCGACTTTGAGAATGTCAACATCAAAATCAATTTCTGGGCATTTCTTCAAAACATCTTTTTCCAAATCTTGTCCAGCATCACCCGTAAACATAACTTTTCTTCCAGCAAAATTCATAATCATGATTGGTGACTGATTGTTTGGATTGGCAGTTGTTATTGCATTATCAAATGGAGAATAAAAATTAATTACAACATCTCCCTCAACAATATTTTTTCCTGCTTCATTTATTTCATAATTTGAATTTGGCTCATCTTTCATTGCATTAATAAAATTCTTAAAAGATTCTGGTTTGGTTTCATCAGCATTTGGGTAAAAGGTGTTGTTGACTTGATATTTGCTATAAACCGCGGCAGCTCCGCCAACATGGTCATCATGTGCGTGAGTAATCAAAACATAATCAAACACCTTTTCGCGACCAACAAAAAATTTATTTTCAAGATAACCCAAAAACTTCTGATTGCTGCCAGAGTCTTTATCGCCAGAATCAATAAGCATTGTTTTGTTGTTTGGAAACTTTATTGCGATTGCATCGGCTTGATCCACGTCAATAAAATGAACAACCAATCCACTTTCGTCAATATTGTTTGTCGCCTGTTCGCCAGCATATTTGAAATTGATAAAATTTTCGATTGGTGTTTTAAACAAAAAGGATAAACCAACAATTAAACATATGGACAAAAAGACAATGACTTTGATTGTCACCATCTTTTTCTTGTTTGTGCTATCTTTTGTTTTATTAACTTTTGACATCAAACCACCAAAACACCTTTGTCATGTCTTTTTTCTTTTATGTTTTTCTTTCCAAAAAGTTCAAGGATTTCGTCCATTTTGTCGATGGTTGCCCGATATCCCTCTTCAATCATTTCTTCATAACCGTCAATTTTTGTAAACTTGTATTTTCCAGTCTTGATTTGAATCATGACATCTGAGTTTTCATAACCTTTTCGCGTGTTATTTTTAAGCAGAATTCCAAGCGAACAAGTCAAAACATCAACAACTTTTGCACTTTTTGCTCCTTGTCCACGAGTTGGATTAACATCAATTCCAACAACATAGTCACAACCAAAGTGTTTTGGAATTGTTGCAGGAATTGTGTTGTGAAGTCCTCCGTCAGCAAGCAACATATCTTTGTATTCAACTGGCCCATAAAAACCTGGCAACGCACAACTTGCTGCAACCGCTTTTGCGATGCTTCCTTTTGAAATTGTCACTTCTTTTGTTGTATAGAGGTCAACTGCACATGAGGCATATGGAATTGGCAAGTCTTCAATGTTTTCATAGGGAATATTATTTTGAACTATTTTTTCCAGAGCATCTGTTTTTGATGGAATAAAAAACACCTTATTGGGCTTGAAATCACTCACTTTGAGAGTTTTCCCGAGTTCATACATTTGTTGGAATCCAAGACCCGCTGCATAGAAAGCTCCAATAAGACTGCCAGCACTTGTTCCGCTGACAAAATCAAATTTTATTCCGTATTCTTCAAACGCTTTGATTGCTCCAAGATGTGCAAAAGCTTTTGTTCCACCGCCTCCAAAAGCAACGCCGATTTTAACAGATTTATTTATTTTTCTTTTTTTGAATGTATTTTGAAATAGTTTTGTAAGTTTCATTACAACTGCTCCTGTTGATTATCATAGCAAAAAAAATAAAAAAATACAAATAAAGCCACCTCGTTTTGGGGTGGCTTTAAATTTAAATGATTAGTTGTTTTCGCTGCCTTCGTTGTTTTCAGGTTTTGCTTCTTCTGTTGTTTCTTCAACAGGGATTTCATTTGTTTCAACTGTTGTTTCAACTGTTTGGAAAGTTTTGAGGAATTCTTCCATGTTTGCAATATCGGATTTGATATTTGTGTTTTCTTGAAGGAGAATGTTGTAGTTCTTTTCAAGAAGAGGAATTCTTTCTTCATTTGATTTGATAACTTCTTCACAGTGTTGAACTGAAAGTCTGAGTCCGTCAAGAAGATCAAGTTCTTCAGCAAGTTTTTGTGCTTTTTCTTGGTCGATATCAACAACGTTGTTAACTCCATAAAGAACAACTTTTTGTTTTGCAACGATTGCTTCTTTACGTCTGAGTTTTCTCTTGTCGTTATCAAGTGTTTTCATGATTTTCTTGAGTGGCAAATATTCTTTCTTTGCTTGTTTGAATTCTTTCTCATTTGCTTTGAGACGAGCTTTGAGTTCATCAAGTTTTGCAAGACATTCTTCTTCTGTCATGTTGTTGACAACAGTTTTAACTTCAACTTCAGCAGGTTTTGCAGCTTTTGCTTCTTCAAGTTCTGCTTTAAGTTTTTCGATTTCAGCCATGAGAGCAAGTGTTGCTTCATCTGGTTGAGTTTCTTCTTCAACTGGTTCTTCTTCAACCTCTTCAACTTCTTCAGTTTTTGGCTCTTCTGCTGGGGCTTCTTCAACAGTCTCAGTTTCTTCTGTATTTTCTTCAACTGGAGTTTCTTCTTCGTCAAAGTTAAAGTTTGCCAAATCTTCATCATCGTCATCTTCAACAAAGATGCTATCGAGATCAAATTCTTCTTCAGGATTTTTCTCTTCTTCTGCTGGGGCTTCTTCAACATGTTGAGCTTCTTGACGAGCAAGTGCTTGAGCAAGTTGCTCTTGTTTGAATCTCTCTTCTTCAGCTTTGAGTTCTGCCATTGCATCATCTCTTGAGAATGCTTCTGCTCCTTCAAGCATTTGTTGCTCTTTCAAAGCTTCTGCATCATCGAAATTATTGAGATTGTCAAAATCGTTGAGAGTGATTTTGTCTTCTTCTTCGACGTCATTCACTGCAACTGGTTCTTCAGTTTTTGCTGGAAGAACAATGGGTTCAGCCGCTTTTTCAGGCTCTGCCTCTTTAACAACAGGTTTGTCATCTTCTTGTTGTTGTTTTTTTCTTCTTTTGAAGATGCTTCCATAACTTGGATCAAGGACTGAAAGAAGAAGGTCGCCCAAGAAGAACACCAAAAATCCTCCGGTCAAAATGATTCCAATCAAAGCAAGAACATCTAATAATGATTCAACTAAATTCATTTTTATCTCCTATTTGTAAGTTTGAATATATAATATCACAATAATTTTCAACAATCAACCCCTAATTTTTAAATTTTTGAGGATTTTTTTAATAAAAATTTTGTAAATCATTATATTTTACGCAAAATTGAGCAAATTTTCACTATAATAATGAAAATTCTACTAAATTATGTCGACTTTCATGAATGTCTTTTTTCCCTTTTGCAAAACCAATGAGTCGTTGTCAAAATCTGACAAATTTACAACCTTTGTCAAGTCTGAAATCTTTTCACGATTAAGGCTAACACCACCTTGAGTCATAAGTCTTCTTGCTTCTGATTTTGATGCAACAAGTCCCGCTTCAAACAATAAATCAATGAGAAGCATGCCATTTTCAAACTGACTTTTGTTGAGACGTGTTGTTGGCATGTTTTCGGAAACTCCACCATTTGCAAAAACTTCAAGGCTTGCTGCCTGAACTTTGTCGGCCTCTTCTTTGCCGTGAACAAGTTTTGTCACTTCATATGCCATGATTTTCTTTGCTTCAATAATATTTTCTTTGCAAATTTTTTTGATGTAATCCATATCAAAATCACTGAAAAATGCAAGCAATCTTTCAACGTCTTCGTCATATGAATTCATGAACATTTGATAAAAATCATAAACTGTGGTCTTTTCTCTTGAAATCCAGAGCGTTCCACTTGCGGTTTTGCCCATTTTTTCACCGTCTGCTTTGACGAGAAGCGGACAAGTAAGCGCTTCGATTGGGTCTTTTTCAACACCTGCTGCAAAGTTAAGTTTTCGATAGAGGTCTGCACCTGCAACCATATTTGCCCATTGGTCACTTCCTCCAATCTCAAGTGTGCAACCATATTTTTCATTCAAGAAAACAAAGTCATATGCCTGCATGAGCATGTATCCAAGTTCCAAGAAAGTAAGTCCGCCATTTTCGAGTCTTTTATTATATATTTGAGTTGCAAGCATTTTGTTAACATTAAAATGAACACCAATTCTTCTCATAAAATCAATGTATGATTCATCTTTAAACCAATCATTGTTATCCAAAATGATTGCAGGATTCTCTCCATCTGTCTTAACAAATTTTTTAACAAGATTTTTAACCTCTTCTTTGTTATGGACAACTTGCTCGTCTGTAAGCATTTTTCTCATGTCACTTTTGCCAGTTGGATCACCAATAAGCGCTGTCGCACCTCCAACCAAAATTATCGCATGATGGCCTAGTTGTTGAAGACGCCTAACCATTGTAAGCGCAAAAAAATGTCCAATATGCAAACTATCTGCAGTTGGATCAATTCCAAGATAAAATGTGATTTTTTCTCCATTCAACATACTTTTGATTTTTTCAAGGTCTGTTGCTTGATAAATGTATCCACGCTCCGCAATTTTTTCAAAATCACCCATATCCTTTTCTCCTTTTTTAGTATGCTTTTTGTATAACACATAGCCTCTCCATTGTCAAACAAAAGAGCCAAAAGATAAAAAAATCCGCGATAAGTCTGCGGATTTATGGCATGAGATTGAGTTCATTAAAAAACAACTGTTTGAATTCATTTTTGTCAATATGAGTTGCAACTTCCATGTTGTGTGGCAATTCGTCTGAAAAATCCAAAACGCCAACTTCGCTTGACACCATTTTGAGTTTGACGTTCATTTCTTTGAACTCCATGAGTTCTGGGTTTGAAATGCAAACAACACAGCACGAATCATGCATGGCTGCTCCCACTTTAACATGGCGGTCGTGATAGGAACGGAATATCACTTCAAACATTTCGCCAGTTTTGTTCAAAAGTCGCATTGTCTCAATTTCTTGTGGCGTGAGATATGCAATATGACCAAGGTCTGATGGGCAAATTCTGATTTTCACTCCGCTTTCCAACACAATTTCCGCCGCTTCTGGGTCTTGCGAAACATTAAAACTTGGATATGGGTTATTTTTGTCATCATCCAAAAGTCCTCCACTGATTGCAATGAGTTCAATTTTTGATTTGACTTCTGGATACTTCGTGAGAAGAGATGCAACATTTGTGAGCGGTCCCAAACAAATGATTGTGATTTTTTCATTGCTCGACAAAAGGGCTTCTCTCATTTCTGTCATAGCATCAACCAAACTTGTGTTGATGGCAAGTGGAGCAAACTTGTATTCCCCCAATCCCGTTCTTCCATGGTATGACATATTTTCTTCTCTATCGCGAATAAGCGGTTTCCTCGCCCCTTCCGCCACCAATATTTCAGATTTATTAATCGCTTGCAAAATATTTAGTGTGTTGACCGCAACACGCCCCACAGAACAATTTCCTGCCACGCACGAAATCAATCGCACATCAAGTCGAGGATTATATGTTGCAAGTGCAATCGCAACAGCATCATCAATGCCCGTATCAACATCAAGAATCACTGGAATTTTTTTCATTTGCCTGCCCTTTTCAAAAAAGATTGTTTATTATAACACAAAAACAAACCTCTCGCAAATTTTTGCGAGAATTAATCACATAACAATCCAAAATGACTTATTATTATCGTTTTATACTTTAATTTTAATAGTTATATCTTATTAATTTAAATTTATATTAACAAGATATCTCGCCAAGGGTCGACACTTTGGAATCGACTGCTCGATATGACATTGAGAGAACGATTGACTCGTAATCATATTATTAGACCATTCAAAAAAGAACAACAAAAAAACACTCCGAAGAGTGCTTTTTGTTGTTGTTAAATGATTTCACTTGATGTTTGAGGCTTTGTTTCAACTGGATAAACTGAACGATACTCTTTGATTCCTGTTCCTGCTGGAATAAGTTTTCCAATAATAACATTTTCTTTGAGTCCGAGAAGTTTGTCTGTCTTGCCTTTGATTGATGCATCTGTGAGAACTTTTGAAGTTTCTTGGAAGGATGCAGCTGAAAGGAATGAATCGGTTGAAAGAGCAGCTTTTGTGATTCCCATGAGAATTCTCTTTGCTGTTGCTGGAATTCCACCTTCCATAAGTGCTTTTTCGTTTTCTTCTTCATAACGAGCGATGTCAACAATTTCACCAGGAAGCATTGTTGTTGTTCCTGCGTTTTCAATCTTGAGATTTCTAAGCATTTTTCTGATGATAACTTCAATGTGTTTGTCGTTGATTTGAACGTCTTGTCCACGATAAACAGAGATAACTTCAGAAAGAAGATAATCTTGAAGACCTTTGACACCTTTGATACGAAGGAGATCTGAAGGGTTAATTGAACCGTCTGTAAGTCTTGTTCCAGGTTCAACTGTGTCGCCTGATTTAACTTTGAGGAAAGCAGGTTTTTTGATTTCGTATTCTTGATCGCCATCATTTGAAACAACGGTGATAATATAACGTTTTGCTTCTTCTTTGATTGAAACTTTTCCAGCAACTTCAGAAAGGATTGCTTCTCCCTTTGGACGTCTTGCTTCAAAAATTTCCTCAACTCTAGGAAGACCTTTTGTGATATCGGCAGCAACCGCAACACCACCGGTGTGGAAAGTTCTCATGGTGAGCTGTGTTCCTGGTTCACCGATTGATTGAGCAGCGATGATACCAACTGCTTCACCAATATTGACTACGTCTTTGCCCGACATGTTTCTTCCATAGCATTTTGCACAAACGCCATGACGTGAACGACATGTGAGAAGACTCCTGATTTGAACTTTTTCAATTCCAGCATCAACAATGGCTTGTGCTTGTTCTTTTGAAATCATTGTGTTTCCAGGAACGATAACTTCTTTTGTTTTTGGATTGATGACATCTTCAACTGCGAATCTGCCAACAATTCTTTCAATCATTGGTTCGATTACGTTTCCGTCTTCTTTGATGTCTGAAACCCAAACACCTTTAACTTTTTCGCCAGCATTTGCGAAACAGTCATCTTCGTTTATAACTACATCGTGAGAAATATCAACAAGACGACGAGTAAGATAACCAGAGTCAGCAGTTTTAAGAGCGGTGTCGGCAAGAGATTTACGTCCACCACGAGATGAAATGAAGTATTCGATTGGAGTGAGTCCTTGACGAACTGAACTCTTGACAGGAATATCAACTTTTTGTCCAGACGCGTTGGAAATAATACCTCTCATTCCGGCAATACCGTTGATTTGAACCATGTTACCACGAGCACCAGAAACGCACATCATTTTGAGTGGATTGTAATCGCTGAGATTTGCAACAACTGCTTCTTGAACACGTTGAGATGTTTCATTCCAAATTGCAATGTTTGCATCGAGTTTTTCATCAGGTGTGATGAGTCCTCTGTTCATAAGTTTTTCGTTTTGAAGAACTTTTGCTTCAGCCTCTGCCATGATTGCTTCTTTCTCTTTTGGTTGTTGCATATCATAAGCATTGATTGTGAGACATCCAAGAGTTGAATATTTATAACCAATTGCTTTGATGCGGTCAACCATGTCAGCAGTTTCTGTTGTTCCAAGAACATAGAACGCTTTTTCAACAATGTTTGAAAGGTCTTTTTTCTTGACTTCTTTGTTGATTTCAAGCTGGCAAATGTTTTCCGGCTTTGTTCTGTCAACAAATCCAAGATTTTGTGGAATTGCCTCGTTGAAAATGAGACGGCCAACTGTTGTTTTGATTCTGTCAGAATATTTTTTGCCATCAACAACTTTTGTGATACGAACATAAATTTCTGCTTGAACATCAATAATTTTGTCAAGATATGCGATTCTTGCTTCTTCTGGGCTTGCAAAAATCATGCCCTCACCTTTAACGCCTGGTCTGGATTGAGTGATGTAGTAACAACCAAAAACAATATCAAGACCTGGGTTAACAATTGGTTTTCCGTCAGAAAGTTTGAGAATGTTGTTTGATGCGAGCATAAGGTTTCTTGCCTCTGTTCTTGCATCGATTGAAAGTGGGACGTGAACCGGCATTTGGTCACCGTCGAAGTCAGCGTTGAATCCAACGCAAACTGATGGATGAAGTTTGATTGCTCTTCCTTCAACCAAAACAGGTTCAAATGCTTGGATTGAAAGTCTGTGAAGTGATGGAGCACGGTTAAGAAGAACTGGGTGATCCTTGATAACTTCAGCGAGAATATCCCAAACAATTGGTTTTTCTCTTTCAATCATACGTTTTGCACTCTTGATGTTATGTGATTGGTTGAGTTCAACCAAACGTTTGATAATAAAAGGTTTGAAAAGTTCCAATGCCATTTCTTTTGGAAGTCCGCATTGGCACATTTTGAGTTCTGGTCCAACAACAATAACTGAACGGCCTGAATAGTCAACACGTTTTCCGAGCAAGTTTTGACGGAAACGCCCTTGCTTTCCAACAAGCATTGCAGTGAGAGATTTGAGATCTCTTTGTTTTGCGCCTTGAACTGCTTTGCCACGTTTGCCGTTATCAATCAAAGCGTCAACCGCTTCTTGAAGCATACGTTTTTCGTTTCTGACAATAACATCAGGAGCGCCGAGTTCAATAAGTTTTTTCAAACGATTATTTCTGTTAATAACTCTTCTATACAAATCGTTGAGGTCTGTTGTTGCATATCTTCCGCCATCAAGTGGAACCATTGGACGAAGTTCTGGTGGAAGAACTGGAATGACGTCAAGAACCATCCACTCTGGTTTGTTTCCGCTCTTGAGGAAAGCTTCAACAACTTCAAGTTTTTTGATTGCTTTGAGTCTTTTTTGTCCTTTTGCAGTTTTGAGTGTTTCTTTGAGTTCAACACTTTCTTTTTCAAGGTCAACTTCTGAAAGAAGTCTTTTGATTGCTTCTGCTCCCATTCCCGCAACAAAAGCTTTTGGACCAAGTGTGTCCATTGCTTCACGATACTCTTTGTCTGTGATGATTTGTTTGTAAGCAAATCCAGACTCTTTTGGATCAAGAACAATGTAATTTACATAGTAAACAACTTGCTCCAAAGCACGTGGAGTGAGATCAAGCAAAGTTCCAATTCTTGTTGGAACACTTCTGAAGAACCAAATATGTGTGACAGGAGCGGCAAGTTCAATGTGTCCCATTCTTTCACGTCTAACTTTTGCGCGAGTGACTTCAACACCACATTTGTCGCAGATGATGCCTTTGTATCTGATTCTCTTATATTTTCCGCAATGGCATTCCCAGTCTTTTCTTGGTCCAAAAATCTTCTCACAGAACAAGCCGTCTTTTTCCGGCTTTTGTGTTCTGTAGTTGATTGTTTCGGGTTTTGTGACTTCACCATAAGACCATTCTCTTATTTTTTCTGGTGAAGCAATGCCAATTTTTATCGAATCGAAATTATTTAATTCAAACATTTTTTTCTCCTAAAACTAAACTTGTGACTATTCGTCAATATCTTCAAAATCATCAAACAATGCGTTTGCATCAAATGTTGTGTTTGCAGTTTCTTCTTCAATTTCTTGAGCGATTTCAGATTTTTCATCATCAATGTTGATGTCTTTGAGTTCTTCTTCAACATCTTTTGTATGAAGAGGAAGGTCATTGTCATCAATTGAAAGTTCACTGATTGAAACTTCTTGTTTGTTTTCTGTAAGAATCTTAACATCAAGTGCCAAGCTTTGAAGTTCTTTGATGAGGACTTTGAACGATTCTGGGATTCCAGGTTCAGCGATTGGTTGTCCTTTGACGATTGCCTCATATGTCTTTATTCTTCCAACAACGTCGTCAGACTTGACTGTAAGAATTTCTTGAAGAACATTCGCAGCACCATATGCTTCAAGTGCCCAAACTTCCATTTCACCAAATCTTTGTCCACCGAACATTGCTTTTCCTCCGAGAGGTTGTTGTGTGACAAGAGAGTAAGGTCCAATTGAACGAGCGTGCATTTTTGAGTCAACCATGTGGTTGAGTTTGAGCATATATTTATAACCAACAGTTGCTGGGTGATCAAAAGGTTCACCCGTTCTTCCGTCGTAAAGTTGAATTTTTCCATCTTCTGGGAAATTGTTTTCTTTGAGGAGTTTTTGAATATCTTCGGCTGTTGCACCATCAAATGGAGGGGTCGCAACTTTCCAACCAAGGCTTCCAGCAACAAGTCCCAGGTGGACTTCAAGAACCTGTCCAACGTTCATACGTGATGGGATACCAAGAGGGTTAAGAACGATGTCAAGTGGTTGACCGTTTGGAAGGTATGGCATGTCTGCTTCTGGGAGAACAATTGAAACAACACCTTTGTTTCCGTAACGTCCAGCCATTTTATCACCAACAGAAAGTTTTCTGCGTTGTGCAACATAAACTTTAACCATTTGAAGAACGCCAGGTTCAAGTTCGTCTTTGTTTTTCTTTGAGAACACTTGAACGTCAACAACAACACCGCCACGTCCGTGTTGAACACGAAGAGATGTGTCTCTGACTTCACGTGCTTTTTCACCGAAGATTGCTCTCAGGAGTCTTTCTTCTGGTGTGAGTTCAGTTTCACCTTTTGGTGTGACTTTTCCAACAAGGATATCGCCTGGACGAACTTCTGCACCAACTCTAACAATTCCGTTTTCGTCAAGGTTTTTGAGTGCTTCTTCGCCAAGGTTTGGAATATCTCTTGTGATTTCTTCGTCACCAAGTTTTGTTGTTCTGCACTTCATTTCCTCAACTTTGAGGCAGATTGAAGTGTAAACGTCTTCTTTAACAATACGCTCTGAAATGATAATCGCGTCTTCGTAGTTATAACCTTCCCAGTTCATATATCCAATGAGAACGTTCTTTCCAAGAGCAAGTTCGCCGTGGTCTGTGCAATATCCGTCAGCAAGGAGGTCTCCTGCTTTGACTTTTTCACCATGTTTTACGGCTGGTTTTTGATTTACGCAAGTTTCGTCGTTTGTTTTTGCAAATTTAATAAGGTTGTAAACATCTTCGCCTGTTGCGGTTTTAACTCTGATTTCTCTTCCGCTAACAAACGAAACAACACCATCATTTTTTGCAAGCACAACTGCACCGCAATCGTGAGCAATTTTTGCTTCCATTCCAGTTCCAACAATTGGAGCTTCTGGACGAAGAACAGGAACTGCTTGACGTTGCATGTTTGCGCCCATCAATGCACGAGGGGTGTCGTTGTTGTTAAGGAAAGGAATGAGTGAAGTTGCAGCAGAAATAAATTGTTTTGGAGAAACGTCCATCAAATCAACTTTTGTTGATGGAACTTCAACAATCGAGTTTTTATAACGGCAAAGAACTCTGGCATTAACAAATCTCTTGTCTTCGGTGAGTGGTTCAACTGCTTGAGCGATGTAGCAACTGTCTTCTGCGTCTGCCATGCAGTAAACACATTCGTCAGTGACAACGCCACGCTCTTTGTCAACTTTTCTATATGGTGTTTCAAGGAATCCATATTCGTTGATTTTTGCATACGATGTGAGTGTGCTGATAAGACCAATGCTTTGTCCTTCTGGTGATTCAATCGCACAAATTCTTCCGTAGTGTGTGTAGTTGATATCACGAACTTCCATTGGAGCTCTTTCTTTCTTGACACCGCCAGGACCAACGGCCGAGATTCTTCTCTTTTGTGTGAGACCTGAAAGAGGGTTGACTTGGTCCATAAGTTGTGAGAGTTGGCTTGATGCGATGAAATCTCTCATTGCCTTGTTGACTGGACGAGGGTTGACGATTTGACTTGGAGTGATGTCAGAAAGTTCTTTTCCTTGAAGTGTTTCTCTCATTGTTGCAGAAAGTTTAAGCATTCCACTTCTGAATGCGCCACCAAGAAGTTCGCCAACTGATGCAATTCTTCTGTTTGAAAGATGGTCAATGTTGTCAGTTTGTCCAAATCCAGCAAGAAGGTCGAGATAATAACTTATCATTGCCAAGATGTCGTCCATTGTAAGGGTTGTGACAACAAGATTTTTGACGTTTTCTTTGATTGCTTGAATTCTCTTTTCTTTTGTTTTGTTTTGTTTGAGAATTTGCATGAGAGTTGGATAGTAAACAAGTTCGTTTATTCCAAGTTCTTTTTCGTCGCAAGGGAAAACTGCACTGAGTTTGACTTGATTGTTTCCACGAACGAGGTGTTTTTTGCCATTGATGTTCAAAACCACTTCGTTGATGCCAAGGTCTTGGATATGTTCAGCAACTTCTGTTGAAATAACCTCACCCGCTTTAACCAAAACTTCGTCTTCGTGAACAATGTTTTCAAATGCAACTTGTCCAGCAATTCTGTTTGCGATTGAAAGTTTTTTGTTGAATTTATAACGACCGACACGAGCAAGATTATAGTATTGGTCAGAGAAGAACAACAAGTTGATGTAGTTTCTTGTTGCGTCAGCTGAAGGAACTTCGCTTGGACGCATCTTCTTTGAAAGTTCAATGAGTGCTTCTTCTTGAGTGTTTTGAGGCTCTTTGTCCAAAACATTTTTGATGTATTCGTTGTCGCCAAACATATGGAGGATTTCATCAGCGGTGAATCCAAAGCATTTGAGGAACAAACCAAGAGTGATTTTGCTTTCGCGATTAACAATCACTTTGATGATTTCATTGGCACCTTGTTCAAGTTCGAGCCATGAGCCACGAGTTGGAATCATTTGGCTGTGAAGTGTTGAAAGGTCATCTTTGTCCATTGATAAATAAACGCTTGGAGAACGGACGATTTGGCTAACAACAACTCTTTCGATTCCGTTGAACACAAAAGATCCCTCTTCTGTCATGAGAGGAATATCACCGAGGTATACTTCTTGGTCAATTGATTCGCCAGTGTCTTCAACAACAAATCTTGCTTTCACTTTGAGAGGAATGATGTATGATGCACCACGTCTCTTGCATTCAAATTTGTCATACTTTGGCTTTGTTTCGAGATTTGGATCAAAAAGATAGAGTTTTGCCTTTCCAGAGTAATCTGAAATTGGAGAAATCTCTTTCAAAACTTCGCTGATACCCTCTTCCAAAAACTCTTTGTAGGCTACTTTTTGAATGTCGAGAAGATTTGGTATATCAACAATGTCGTCCAACTTTTGGAAAGTGAAACGCTCATTCTTACCATACATTTTCTTTCTCATGTTTGGCATTTTATCTTGCATAATATTGCACTCCTTATAAGTCATAATTTATCGCGTGCGCGGAAAAAGAAAACAAAAAACACAAGCAGACAAAACCCTGCTTGTTTTGTTTTTTAAATTTTTTTTAATTTGAAAATATGCATACTTTCCACACTACGACTAATAATACATGAATATTAACACAATTTCAAGTGTTTAGTCAATACATTTATTGACAAATTTTACAAAAATTTACTTAAAAACTTAAAATTTTTTCGACAAAAAAACACAGCCTTGGCTTGGCTGTGCTTTAACAATTTAATTTATTCGAGAAAATCTATGATTATTTTATCCTTCATATCATCCTTGATTTTATTCAATGACACATCATTGATGTTGTCAGTTTCTTCGTCGCTGTTGATCCAAATACGAGAGAACAAAACTGCATTTGTGCATATGTTTCCAGCAAATGTAACTTTTGTTGTTGTCTTTTTGCCAACAATGACCCCAACAGAGTTTACTTCAAAGCCATAAGCGATGATTGTTGTTTCATATTCTTTTGCGTTTGTGCCAACAATAATTTTGCCTACGATACAATCTGTAATTTTGATGTTCCCAATTCCATTTTGTATAACGCCAACCACACCACCAACATTGGTGCTTCCACGAAGATTTGAAACAATATGATAATTTGATATTGTTCCCGATCTCATAATTCCAGCGACACCACCAACAAACCTTATGTCAATATTATCAATGTCAACTGAAATTTCTGATTTTTCGTCACTTGATATGGAATAAATCACGTCGCCATTATTAATTCCAACAAGTCCACCAACAGCCACTGGAGCAACCGAACCATTTTTGAAGTAATTTGTTGCGTTGCCCAACACTTCTGAATGGTTTATTGTCCCGTTGTTCATTCCAACAAGTCCACCCGCGACAAAGGATGAGCGAATATAGTTTTTGTCTGCAACATTTGTTGTCGACTTTTCAATTCGTGCGCCCATTCCCAAATATCCAACGAGTCCACCGGCAATTTGTCCCATGACAACACTGGCCCTTGATTCACAAAATGCCATTGTTCCGCCTTGCATATACCCAACAACACCGCCAGCAAGTGCTGCAAGATTGATATTCACAACAGTTTGCGTTGGGATATAAATGCCCGTTGAATTCTTTTTGGTTTCATCACTCGTTTGACTGAGTGATGTTGCATTAATATTGAGTTCAGAATTGCAATTGATCATCTGACTATTAAACACCTGCGAATTCATCATCAAGCCAGCAATTCCGCCAACAAAATTCTGTCCTTTGATCATGATTACATTTGTCACATTTGATGTTTCAACCGAAACATTATAAACTCCCGAACCCAATATGGTTCCAGCCAATGCTCCTGCTTTTGAGACATTAGGCAAATTGATTTGAGATGGAATTAATATAAGGTTTTTAACAACACCCGCATTTATGTTTGTCCCAATGCTTGCAAACCATCCTGCACTATCAACTTTTTCTTCACTGTTGATGTTTAATCCTGTGACTTTTAGCCCATTCCCATCGAGTTCACCGCAAAATTTAACTTTGTGAAGCCCGCTGAGTTTAACTCCGGTTTCATCGTTCGAGTAGTTGATATCTGCCACAATTCTGATATAAGACGAACAAGTCAAATCAGTTTGAGTTGTCTGTAATATTTTTTGCTCAAGTTCAGATGCACTACTAATTATAAACGGATTATTCATTGAACCATCTGGCATATCAAGATATTTATAAATCACACCACCTGTCACTTCATCAACAATTTTTGTGTAAAACACTTTTGTTGTCGTGATAATGTTGTTTGCAGAAATTAGACTTGGATATTTCAATTCATCTCTGCTGTTCGAAATCAAAGTCCAAACACCTTTTTCGGGTGCGAGTTCAGACGAAAGTCCAAATGTGACAAAGTTTTCACGTTTTGAAAAGTCTTCCATTTGTTCTAGTTCAACAATTCCATCAACTTTTTGAGATGACTGCCAATTATTAATTTCCTTGCAATAATAACAAGATTTGAATGTTCCCGCAGTTGTGTCAACAAGACCCGCAGGATCAAATGCGACAAAGGCAAAGTTGTTGCTCATATTTTTTTGAAGCAAAGAAAGCGAAAATGAATTCAATATTATTCCATTTTGTTGGTTTTCATAAACAAATCCAGACGCAACAGATCCAGAGCGAATGTGAATGTTTGCATATGAGTCTTGAACTTCACCTGCATTGGCAAACACAAATGCAGCAATTTTTGCATTGGCTCTGATCGAAACAGAAGTGTCACAATATATTGCATTTTGCCCATATGCTCCACCTTCAATATAGCACCCAAATATTCTTGCACCATTCTTATTTTCGCATACAATGCCCGCCGTCATTGCATCTGTTATTGTTGAATTGTTAATAATTGTTGAATTCTTGACAAATGATGATGAGATCACATTTGCATTTGTCGTTGCGATTCCAGCAACATTTCCATATGCTGAGAAAATTGAGATTTCAACACGCGAGTTCGTGATATATCCGTTGTTTTCAGCAACAATTCCGCCAATTTGTTTTGAACTCGTGTTTGCCGCTGATTCATTAACAACAATTCTCGCACTATTTCCTTCAACAAAGCAATTTGTGATAATTCCATTATTAATTGCTGCAATAAAGCCAAAGTTAAGTTCATCTGAAATTATTGTTGTTTCAAAATTGTTGACATATATGTGAACGTTTTGAATTATTGCATCTTCTTTAACTTCTTCAAACAATCCAAAGTTAACACTTGACTTTTCATGATTTTTGAAACGAGTCATTGTGATTTTTTTGTTGTTCCCGTCAAACCCAGCAATCGCAGTGACTATCGGTGAAAATGTCTCTGGAAGTGTAATATCTTCTGTCAATATATAGTAATTGCCTTCCGTCATATTGAGAAGTTCTTGATATGTTGAAATTGGAATCATTGATGAAGATGTGCTGATGTTTTCAACATTCATTTTCATTGTTGCACGATATGTCACACCATCAATTGTGCATTCGAATTTGAAAGTCGTTTTTGAATTTTCTGCAGACATTTCTTGTTTTGGATAAACGATGTTGTCTTCGACAAAATTAAACTCTTCACTTTCTGTTCCTTTTTCAGGAGTAAATTTGCCTTCTTTATTTAATTTTTCTTCGAATGCTTTCAAATTATAAACAATTTGTGAGTCAGATAAGTCATATTCGCAGTTGACGCCATTTATTAGTTCAACTCCGAGTTTCTTTGAAACTCCAACATATCCCGTGACGATGTCATATTCTGAACTCAGACTGCTTTCGTTTGCACCTTCGAAATCAATCTTTTCATAAACCACATAATCTTGGACTGTGATGGCAATTTCCTGAATAGTGGTTCTGACTGTCATTCCGTCGACTTCTTTTTCTCCGTAAACTTTTAGAATAATCCTATCTGTTCCTGCAATTTTGTTTGCATGTATGTTGTATGTAAAATCATTTGTTTTTGAAATCGAAACAACACCATTTCTTGAAGGTTCAACTCGGATTTGATCTTGAGTGAATCCAACAGATGTAATATTGAGTTTGTAATCAAGACCTTTTGCAAGCTTAACCTCAACTCCACTTTGCCTATTCTCAATTTGTCCAACAACTTTTTCCGTATGTTTTGTTGTGAGAACAAATTCTTTTTTATATCCATCACTTGCTCCAACAACAAGCTTAAGCGGTTGGTTGTCGGACACTTGTGTTTCAACAATAGTTTTGACAAACAAGGTTGATAACACCCCATTATTGGTAAACAATTTTGTTGGAATTTTAATTCCACCAGCATAGAGCGTTGCACCAGGAATTTTAAAATAATTTGAGTTTACAAAATCAAACTGAACAAATATTGGATTTGTTTCTGCATTTTGAATTGTAATATATTCAAGATCTGCTTGACGAGGAATGATATCCAAAACCAAAACGCCAGGCTTTCCAGGAGTTATGAGCAAACTAGTGCTTGCTCGATTTATATCATTCGGATTCGAATCAAAATATCTTGTTGCTATAACTTCAACATTTTGAGGCAAAACTTTTATTTGAGCCTCTTTTTGGAACGTGTTGTTTTTGTCTGAAAAAACAAGTTTTAGTGTTCCGGTATAGTATTTATCAACAAGTTCGAGCACAAATTCTTTTGATGTCAAATCCTTTTTATAAATTTTTTCTTTTGTTCCTGATGAAACAAGTTTCCCATTGATATAAGCATCTCGATTAACAGAAACAGAAAGTTCTTCATTATCTTCAAGCGTGCTTGAAAAATCAAATCCGATTTTAAGTTGATCATTTGCACACATTTCCAAGTTGGAAGAAGAAAGATAAAAATTTGTTATTCCAGCCAAAACGCGTGCCGTGACGCCAAGAGAAGTAAATGTATCAGATGTAAATTTTCTTCCACCGATATAAATTGAATACGCACCGCCAAAATTAATTTGTTCAACAAAATTTGTGATTTCATCATTTTTAATTTTGTTCAAATATTCTGAACTGAGCCCAATTGTAAATAAATTTTCGTAATTATTCAAAACAAAATTGTTGTTGTTTGACAAAATATTATAATTCCCGCCAACGGCAAGCTGGACGCCGTCAACCGCCATACTCAAGTTGTTTTTATCAAAAGATGTCACTTGATCCGCTCTTGCCAAAATCGTTGAGCCTTCAAGAACTGGGTAGTTAGACTCATTTGAGGTTTGTGAAAAACCAATTTTTTCATTTGCACCAACCACCCACACATAAACAATTGATTTGAGGTTTGGATTAAATCTTGAAGTGATAGCAATTTCACAAAGCCCTCGTGAAACAACTTTTATTCCATCGCCTTCAATTTTAATTATTGAACTGTCACTGCTTGAAATTTCTGCACCTGCATCTCCAAGTCCATGTGAAATTATTTTGCCAAGTTCAAGCTTGTTGAGATAGTCCAAAATGCTTTGTTCGTCTTTCTTTTGCGCTTCATAATAATCAAGATAAACAACTTTATAATCTGAAAATGATTCGTCATCAGTTTTCATTTCATTTTTAACAATTTCAAGTTCAACAGTGGTTGGAACTGGTGGCATAACAGAAACGACATCAGAATAGATTGTGTCATCAATTCCACCAAGAGAAAGTTTTGAGGCTTTTATATTTGAATTGCAAATCGCGATTGTTGCACCAGTGAGGTTGCCAACAAAAGCACCTGCTTTTGAAATCACAGAATCGGAATCCATGCAAACCAAAATGTCTGTGCCTGTGCGGAAAGATGCAACATAACACTCTGTGATATTCCCAGCATATGCAGTGCCAACAAATCCTCCAACATATCCTGTCGCATATGCAATATATCTTTCGTTTTCAAGATAAGATGCTTGTTCATAGATTTCAACACCGCTTGACGTGATTGTGCCGCCCGTCATATCGCCAACAAATCCACCAACTCCCTGCGTTCCGCGAACAAAAGTGTTTGAAAAACTGCGAGCCGAATTTTCTGTGTTATCTTCAAGACCAATTCTTCCATTGTTGTGCCCAACATAACCCCCGACACTTTTCTCTCCAACAATTTTTCCGCATGATGCAAGTGAAAGACAACTCCCTTCGTTAATTCCCACAATTGCACCAGTCGCCGAAGTTTTTTCCGTTCTCATTTTGACATTTGCAGTGTATCCATTAAATCCATATAGTGAAACTCCGTGAATTTGACGAAGTATTATTCCTGAAAGAGCATTCTTGCCAACAACCCCACCAACAACAACATCAAACTCATTTGTTCCTTCAACAAAGAATTCTGCCAAATGTCGCATGAGAGAGAAATTTGATTTGTCAATCTCAATAATGTTTGTGATTTTTGAGTTGTTTGTTCCAACGAGTCCACCCACACATGAAGCTGCTGGCATTCGAATTTCACTTTTCCCAAGTTCGACAGAGCAATTCTCGATTGTTCCATTGTTAATTCCTGCCAAAAGACCAACATTTTGTGCTTCGCCGGCATAATTAATTGCTCCGGCAAATCCAACATTTTTCACAAATGCTTCTGGTGCAAGCTTTGCAAACAATCCCGCATTACCTTCAGTGTCGCCCACAATATTGATTCCAATAATCTTTGCGCCTGTTGTTCCAATAATTCCACCAGTGAGTTCGCCGAGTGGAGAAATTGGTTTTCCTTTCAGGTCAATAACTCCAACAATCTTGTAGTATTTTGCAAGTGCTTCTGCTGAATTTAATGCAAGAAGTTCTTCGGCAGAGCTAATTGGATATGGGCTGTCTTTTGTTCCGATTGCAACAGAAACTTTGATATCCCGATAGGTATCCGCGTTGATGTTGTCGCGTTTGAAACTATCCTGTGCCGAAACTCTCAATGTTCCGCCAAGCCCGTCTGTTGTCGCACGATTGACATCAAGTTGAACAAGACCTGTTTGTGTGACAGAAATAACGCCAATTGACTCTTCATTCTTTGGAATGAAACTATAAACCAAAGTTCTGTTGTTTGCAGTAATTTTTTCAGCATGAGCAATAATTTGAAAAGTTGGATGTCCTGCCGACAAAATAATTTCATTTGAAGCAACATTGTCAATAACAATATTTCGAACAAGTTCATATTTCTCAACGTTAACTTCAATTGTCACAACATATTCACGAGTGAAGTCAACAAGTTTTGCGGTAATTGTGGAAGACCGGATTGATGTTCCACTTTCAACCTTGCCGATTATTTCTCCAGTTTTGACATTAAATGAAATCAAGTCGTTTTCCAAAATTTCTCCACCGGCCTCTTCTCCATCCAAATAATAAACAATTTTTTTGTTTGTTGCATCATTTGGATATATATAGGACTGAATTTTCTTTGTTGCCTCACTGAGTTTATAAAAACCAACTGAATTGATGTCAGCAACTGTCACAGTTGTATCTGAAAAATAAAAGCTATTGACTGCAACATAAACTTCAACTTCAAAAGAGAATGTTTGACTTCTAATTTCTTTTTGACCATCAACAAACTTCACATATGAAACTTCAACTTCAACGCGAGCCTTCCCTTCATTTCTTCCAACAAGAGAATTGCCAACAATTTCAACAATATTTTCTTTTTCGCCAGAAATTTTTGTGATTGTGTAATTATATTCAATATTTGATGCATTTTGAGGATAATATGAAAAATTTAGTGGAACTGCTTTTTCATATGCGCGCGACTTTTGGATAACAAGTTGTTGAAGTGGTATGGCGCGGCTGACAACAACTGGCTGTTTTCTTCCAACAAACTCGCTTTCTGTTGAGTTTGGAGCATCAAGAATAAGCGAATTTTCGTTCATTTCGCAAATCACTTCAACTTCAACAGTCTTTGTCACACCGTTTCCAAGAGTCATAACAATTTTTGTTTTTCCAGAACTGAGTGCTTTGATTTTTATTATGTTTGAATTTTCTTCTTTTTGCAATGCAATGATTGTGCTTTTTGCCTCAACCCAAACATCTCCCGAATATGCTCCGCTTGGCAAAACGTCAAACTCATAGTTAAATATTTCATCGCTTGCACTTCCATCATCTGCGAGCTTCAAAACAATCGAGTCCGCCCCAGCAATTTCTTTTGCCCCTTCGTGAACAACAACAGGAACAATGGCCACAATGTCATCGCTAACTCCTTGCATGCCTTCAACAAGGAATCTGATTTCAGTATTCCCGACGACATTTGTGACACCTTGCACATATAAGGTTGTCCCGCTTTGAATTCGTTCTCCTGAACTTATTATATTTTTAGTATTATTATATATAGTAATATAATTATTATCATATAAAATAGTGCCCGCACGTTGTGAGGTTTGGACATTGTTTGGAAGCACTGAAAAATTCAAAGTTGTTCCTTTTGAATTTGTTGAATTATAGTTGAACACGCGAAGTGTTGAATAGTCCTCTGTTTCAAGGCCAATTGCAATCTTTTTCGCAACAACAACAGTTGAAATATCAACTGAATATGTTTCATAATAATCAAACTCTTCGCCAATGCCAAATTTGAACACATATTCACCTGTTGTGTCACCAGCAATGCCTGAAATCTCAAAAGTGAAAGTGTGAACGCCACCCGCATGAGCATGGTTCGTCATGCGAATGTTATAGTCATCACCCAAATGATATCCATTCAAGCATGTAATTTCTTTTTCAGCACTTTTCACAACAATGTCAACTCTTGAAGTGTTTTTTGTTGCTGAATTTGTCGCCAAAACAACATTATTCCCTTCAACTCCATCTACTTTTGAAGCAATTTCAGAAATTGGGTCAACAAGTCGGAGTGTAAATTGTGTGTGAATGTTTTCGTTTGCTGAATTTATTGCAAAAACTTCAACGCTTTGTCTTTCATCTTGCAAAGGTGCTTCAAAACCATCGGATATCTCTCCACCAACCATAAAATAAACATTTCTTTGTGTTGTGGAAATTGGATAAAAATTAATCAGTTTTTCTGCATCAAAAACAACTTTTCCTGCACCTTTAACAACATATGGCTTTGTGTCTGACTTTGCAGTCATTGAAACAACCCTTTGTTCGACTTCAATTGGAATTTCAAGACTTGCGCCACCGTCATAAAGAGTTGCACGCAAAATTGATTTTCCGCTCCGAACTGCACGCACAACACAACTTGCTTTGCTGCTTGTGGATTTTGTCGAAACACTTTCAACTTTTGCACATTCCCCGATAATCTCAAAGCCAACAATGCCGGAAATTCCATCATCTTTCCCGACAACATCAACCTCAATCTCCGCCGTCTCTTCATTTTCGTCCCCAAGCACCAAATTTATGCTCTTGGTGTCGCTTTCAAGACTCAAATTTTGCCGTGACTTCCCACACGCGGAGAATATCCCCGCGCATGAGACCAACGCCATCAACAAAATTAAAACCGACCAAATCTTCTTTTTCATGTTTTCTCCGTTATTTCTAAATATTTAAGACATCACATGCTAATATTTGAGACATCACACACAAGCCAATGTATTGGCACACCAATTGAATGTGGATAATCATTTTCATACACAACATAGTATTGATCCCCCACTTTGTGAATCGGACCATTTATAGTGCCATTATCATACACACGATTTTCCTGGTTTTTATCTTCTTTTGCTTCGATATATTGGAAAAGGTGATAATTTCCATTCCAATTGCTCTTGTCTATAATATATTCATCTGCAAGTCCTCCAGGCAATTTTTCAGAAATACCCTTGATAAATACATCATTATTTGTTCCGTTTTTATCATTTTGATCGTCGACATAATAATTATATTTTGAAATCTGAACATTGCCATTTTTATCTGTATAAACTGGACTATATATTTGACGACTACAGTCTGCTATATCTTTTTTCAACTCAAACATAACCCTGTGAGCATTTTTACCTGTTTTCCCCTGTGTATTACTTTTATACCCTTTTCCATTTATCATATATCGTGGAGCAATAATTATATAATCATTTACATTGTCAATATTATTATTAAATTTAGTTATTGTCGATATAAAAGATTGAATTTTCACAGTATCATATTTTGCATCTTTTGTAGGTTCGCCATTTCCGATTAATTTTTGAGCATATGCCAAATATTCTTTAGCCTTGCTTAAATCTGTGAATCCCAACCATTGCGAACTTTGTCGTTGATAGTCTATATCTCTCATTTTTGCGTCAACTTTCGTCTTGGTCATCTTGCCATCCGGATAAGTTACTTTTACATCACGCCAAAGATTGACTTTGTCTTGAATGCTTTTGTTGTTGCAAAACAAATTGTATGACGATATCGTCGATCCAAAAATATCAATATCGGAATATTCTAGATCATCGCAAAGAGAATATCCCACAAGTCCTCCAGCATATGATTTATGTTGAGCACGGGAATTTATGGAGGCATTAGTAATTGCTATATTGGTGATTGAACTTTTTTCTTCATCATATCCAACAAGTCCTCCAGCATATGATTTATGTTCATCCCATGGGATTTCTATAGTTTGACCAAATATTTTTTCTTGAATTATAGTGTAAGCATTTGAAATGGTTGTTATATCAATCTTTGAATTATCTAATTTGACATTTGAAATCTTCGCTTTTTCAACCCATCCAAACATTCCGCCATAAACCACCAAATTATCCGGCTTATTTTTATCATCATTTGATGTTGGTCTATATTCCTTTGAAGCCTCTACTGCTGCGTTTCCCAAATAGTTTGTGTAACTCATATTGGATATCGTTTTGTTTCCACCGTCAAATGATCCCTTGAAGACATCGGACTCATATCCAATCAACTTCCAATTTGCAGCAACAAATTTTGTTGGTTTTGTTTCACTATCAAGAGAATTCTTGCTGAGATCAATGTTGTTGACAATCTTGAACGCTTTGTTAAATCCAAATGTCGCAACATTCATCAAATGTCTTGAATTTGCAATGAAATATTGATTCGCTGTTGTTCCGTCGCCAGTGTTGATTGTGAGATGAGAGAGATTTGCAAATGGATCACTTGAAAGTGTTTTATATCCATAGTTCCAAAGCGTCTTCTCATTCCTTGTCAATCCTTTTGCAGTCCAATAACCGTCAATCTTGGAAGAACTTTCAATGTTGCATGAAAGTGTGTTTCCAACATTTTTTTCATCAACCAAAATCTCTGTCGCAATTGGGTCATATTCGTTATTTTCAAATTTCACACCTTGAGTTGTTCCAAACACATGTTTGTTTTCAGCATTCGCATTTGCCTCATTGAGAGAAATGGTGTAGCAATTTGTGATTGCACCAGTTGAAGTGTTTGAACCAAATGAATAAGCGTCTTTTGCTTCACCTTGGACAGCTCCAGTTGAATGACAATAGTCAATAATTCCGTTGTTTGCATAAACAAAGCTTGCAATTCCTGCATTCGCATTGTTTCCATAGACTTGACCATTAAAAGAAGAGTAGACAACTAATCCATTGTTTGTTGCAACAAATCCTGCAGTGTCGCCTGTTCCATTTGGAACATTATAGTTGGCAAGCACAACAATGCCACAAATGTAACCATCATTTGTTGTCACAAAACCAGACTGCGAAACATAGCCGCTATTATCTGCCGAGATGTTTGAATTTGTTGACAATGCCCCTTTGAAATCACCTTTTTTGTTGTTTTGAACAAGATAAAACGAATCGCCATCTTTGACATAGATATTATTCTCGATTTTTACACTTCTCATAGTCACGATTTTAACAAGTTTTTTATTTTGTTCAGTGCATAAATAAGTGTCGCCAGCAATTGTGATTTTTTCGCCTACTTTTAGTTCACCGCCCTCATTAAGTTTTGAGATTAGATATTCTTTTTGTTCAATTGTCACGTAATATTGTGTGTATGATTTATCATTTTTGATCTCAAATTGTCCATTTGGTGTATACGTTTCATTAATGTCATCACTTGAAAACTCAAATGATTCCTCACCGATTGTCACAAAATACTTATCATCTCCATTCTCATCTTCTTTGATTGTCACTGGATAGGTTGTTCCATCAGCTTTTTCCAAAGTTAATTTCTCGGTTTCAATTTCGTTCCCATTTTCATCTTTGACTTTAACAACTTCATAAACACATTCAAACACTGTTTCACCAATTGTTATCGTTGATTTCACATCTCTGACGTTGATAATATTTGTTTTGCCCTCATCAAAAACAAACTGATTACTTGTTGAATCCGTTGCGGAAATCTCATCTATTGTGAAAACCTCTCCGTCGGAATAATTGTTTATATATTCATCAAGCCTAATTTCTTTCTTTTCACTGCCAGCCCCAAACTCAAAATAATGATATGGAACTATTTCGCTCTCGATTGAGATTGAGTCACCCTCATAAATATCTGTTGACCCAAAAGAATATTCGTTTTCTCCATTGATTAGTTTTGTTCCATCATATGTATATGTGGTTCCGCCAATTGTCACCGTTCTTGAAACATCATAGTTCGTTGATTTAAACTCACCAATTGTGAGACCAGAAAGAATTGTCCTGTTTCCGATTCTGTCAATGTGCGTGTTTCTTATTGAAATTGTATTTCCATTTCCAATGAGAACAAAGTCTTCATTTGTTGAGAAAGAGATTGTTGGCACTGAAGTCGCAGCACCTTCGTAAATGATTGAATAATATTCCCCTGCATTGATTGTTGCCGATTGTGAAGTTGATGAGATTGTTTTTGGATTGAGAATTGAGCCTTCCACCCCCTGTTTATTTATCTTAACCTCATTCTTATCATTTCCATTTAATAATGTTTCAAAAGTGTTGCGGTTTGTTGCGAAATTCGTATCGCTTTCAACGGCAAGAGAAAGTTGATATGTGTAAGCATTGCCACTACCGCCAATTATGCTGGAATTACGGTTTCCCACAACAGCGTTGACCTTGTGAGCATTTTTGCTGGTTGCATGACGACGAATTTCAAGACTTGTGAGAGTTTTGTTGTTTTTGATTGCATTGCTATTTTGGTCTTTAGCAATCGCTTCACCAGCAATTCCGCCAGCACTGATTGAGGTTGGATTGATGTCTGACGCAATAAAGAAACGTCCATAAGAAACATTGTCTTTAATTGAGATCTTTGCACCTTCTGTTGATTTTGAACCAACTTCCCCGATGATTCCCCCAAAAGTGATGTTTGAATTTGTTGTTGAATCTTTGATTTCAACATCTGTTCCAGACCAGCATTCTGAAATTGTTGCACTTTCTGCCTTTCCAACAAGACCGCCCGCTGTGACATCTCCGGCACAAGTGATTGTCATCACTTTGTTTTTGATTTTGCCTTGAGTGTTGACTTGAACATTTGAAATTGAAACCATATTACCGGTTTGTCCAACAAGTCCGATATTACCGGTTTGTCCAACAAGTCCGATATTACCGGTTTGTCCAACAAGTCCGCCAGCATAAACAGATGGACCTGAAATCTCAATATCATTAGTTTGGAATCTAACTGGAGTTTGGTTCACAGCAGAAATTGTTGTGCCGTTCTTGGTGTATCCAACAATTCCGCCAACACGAATGGTTTTTGTGCCGGTTGCTTTGATTTTTCCATAATTTTCTTCAGTTGGATTGCTTGATGTGAGAATAACATCATCTCTAATTGTCATGTTGAGAGTGCCCGCTGTTCCAACAACGCCACCAACATTTGTTGCATTATTTGCTGCATTATTTGCAGTGATTTGCATTTTTGATATTGATGCAACAATGTTCATTGCCCCAGAACAATTTCCGACGAGTCCACCAACATTTGTTGCATTAACATCAATGACAATTTCGCTAAACATGGCTGTCAAATTATCAACAACAAGCCCGTCAGCAAGACCAACAATTCCTCCGACATTTGTGTTTTTTCTGGTGTTGTCAAGAGGCTGTTTTGAAATTGAAGATTTGATAACTGAACAATTTCTGAATATTGTGGAACCAAATGACGACTTTGCAACTTGTCCAACAATCAGCCCAATATTCTCTTCTTCGCCTGGATTTATGATAATTCGTTCAATCGTGATTTCTTCAAAAGATGATTTTCCCTCTGAAAGTCCAACAAGTCCACCCGCATTTCCTCCTGTTGAGTTGCCAAAGCTTGCAGAGATTGCTGTTGTTCCGTTGCCTGCTCCAGACACCTTTATGTTGCTGAAAGTGCAATCTCTTGCAGCACCAACAAGGGAACCGTAGTTTCCTGTTGGGAGAGTTGATGTCGCTGTCCTTGGGTCTTCAATGTTAAAACCTGAGAATGTTGCTCCAACCGCTTGATAGAACAACTCTTGCATTCCAACAAGTGTTGGGGTTTCGTCTGCAAATGTTGGGTTCATTGAAGCAGGGATTCCAAGAAGTTTTCCTGTGAAAACAATTCCACCTTCACGAATTTGTTTCACAGCACGAACAACTGCATCATCGCTCATATCAACTCGACCATCAATATAGAAAGTCTTGTTTGAATTTTTGAGTATTTTTCTGATGTCGTTTGCTGTTTCAATTTTATCAATAATGTAATATTGTTCTTCAAGTCCAAATGTGAGATGTGGAAGAACTTCATCAACATTTCTTGACCAGAAAGCATTTTTGAAGTGCGAATCCTCGATTTCAAACACCTCATTGACGTGACGAGCATTTGTGCGTGCTGGGAACAATCCTTTTAGATTTGTTCTCAATGTTGTGATGGTTTTGCTTGAAGATATATTCGCACCTTTCATTTCAAGCGGTTTGTCATCACCATAAACAGCATTAAGCGTGTAAACATTGCTCATTGCTGGAACGTATGTGCAAGCCCCAGCAAATGGTTCAAATGTAACAAATTTCTCTTTTGCATTTTCTGCTGTTGTGTAGTTTTTGTTGAGATAGTTCACGCCAACAACGCTGTCAAGCTCTCCCGATGAGAGAACGGCACCAAAGAGTCCTCCAACCAAAATATTATTTTCATTTGATTTCGACTGAACATTTGAGAAAGTATAAACTCTGCTTATCTCATATTTTTGGTTTTTAACGATTCCAACAATGCCCCCGAGATTATATGCAGCATCTGAAATGACATCAAGTTTTGTATAACTGTCTTCAAGATAACCACCATTCATAACTCCAACAATTCCGCCGATGGTTTGACCAACATTTGTTGAAACGAACATATTTTCATATGTTTTTCTTTCATTTGACTTGTTTTCGTAATAATTATTTACATTTTCTTCAATTTCTCTTTGAAGATTGTTTGCTGACGATGTGTAGTTTTGAACATCGTTGTGCTCAATTCGAATATGTGAAAGTTTTCCATAACTAAAACCAATCGCTCCACCAGCAACGCCATAGTTGTGAGCGTTGATATTTTGCCCGTCCGCAATTGAAAGCCATGCGTCATGAATATATGTTGTTTTTCCAACATATCCAACCAGTCCGCCAGCAATCTTTGCGCTGACTGTAAATTTCCCACTTGCTTTAATTTTCTGGACTTGTGCATTAACGATTGTCGACAAGTTTACATTTGATGCATTGTTTATATCTTTTGCATAAATTGCCCCAGCAACGCTGCCTGCAATTGAAACTGTTGAATTAAGTCCAACACCCTCTGTTGGAAGAGTTGGAATTGGTGATTGGACAAAATATGTTTTTTCATCGGCAGTGCCTTCGTTGACTGTATTTTGATTTACTTTGCTTGTTTCTTTGTTATCAATATAGGTGGCGTGCGCTGAAATGTTTGAAGATATGCTGTTGAGTTCACTTGTGCCAGCAACCGCTCCGACAACACCGCCGACAATGTTGCGCCCTTGAATGAGTGCAATTTGCTGACTTTGTGCAATTTCAGCAGAAACATTAATTATTTTTGAATTTTCAACATATCCTGCAAGTGCCCCAACACAATTTACGCTTGAAGCAGATATCTCTTTTACGGTTAGGTTAAGGTTCTTCACAACCGCACCATTTTTGATTGATGAAAACAATCCGAAGTATATTTGATCAGTATCCGTGATTGAAAAATCAAGATTTGAAATCGTCATTGAGTTTCCTTCAAGAATGCCATATCCAATGACCGCACCAAATTCATCTATTTTGCGCATAAAAGTGTATTCAGTTGACAAAAGTGTTGTCGTATCACTTCCGCCAAGTGACAAATCTGATAGGTCAATGTCGTTGATTATTCTGTAATTTCCAAATGCCTGTTTTGTCGAAGCGTCAAAATTTGCCTTGATTGAATCTTCTTTGCTTAATCCAAACACATCATTAAATTCTTGTGCAGAACGAATTAACACTGGGTTGTTTATTGAACCATATTCATAACCTGCAACATACGCGATGTTATAGTTGTTTTCATCTGCGCTTATCAAATATCTTTTTGACAAAGCAATGTCGTTTGCAGAAACAAGTTCAGGTCCGCGCGATGTCATTGACCACATTCCATCTCGTGCGCCAAGTGTTGTAAATGAATATCCATAGTAGTGATCTTCAAGTTTCACCTCACTTGCATTCAACAACTCCGCCCCATCTGCAATGCTTTGCAATTTGCCAAGTTTTGAATAGTAATACGAATAGATGATGGTTCCCAAGTTGTTTGATTGATTTTCCGCATCAACCCCACAGAATTGTTCTTGACTTGTGTCGTCTTCAACAATTTTTGACAATGAAACGCTTGAAACAATTTGAGCACCAATTTCATTTCTATACACAAAACCAGCACTTCTCACACCTTTTCTATTCTCAAGTGGAGTTTCTTTATATAGTTTTATATTACTATAGCAGTCTGATATATAAGAGAAATTGTCATATACAAAGCCCGCAACTTCAAATGAAGATTCAATTCCTTGACCTTCGACATAGACTTCGTTGCTATTTGTCCCCTCAACTCCACGAACATAACTTCCTGTTATTTTTGCACCAGTTTGATTGTTGAGAACAAATCCGGCGGTTCGATTGTTTGTTTCAAAATTTGAATTATTTACAATTGTTATATTTTTTGCATAAGAAGCGGAAATAATTCCCGTGTTGTTAAGAACAAATCCAGCAATTTGATCTTGCCCGACAAGAGCAAAGATTTTGAGTGGCTTTTCTTGTCTTTTTGCATCTTTGTCAATGATTGTGACACTTGTGTCGCCAACCCTTGAATTTGTGATTGAACCAGAGTTGTTGAGAACAAATCCAGCCATTTGGATTTCTGTTGCATCAGCAACTGAGCTTGAAATTTGAATTCCACCCGTGGTTGCAGTTGACACATTTTTCATTGACAAAACGTGAGTGTTTGTGACAATACCCTGATTATTTATTGCAAGTCCTGCAACACTAATGCTTGAATATTGAGAAGAATTTGCATTGATTTCACCAATTTGATAATCAACAATAAGATTTTTTATTGTTGTTGTCTCGTTGATTGTATTAAACAATGCGACTTCCAAAGTTTGGTCTGTGCCAAGACTAAGCGATTTTATTGTGATTTTGTGATTGTTTCCGTCAAGACTTCTGATTTTGGTTGTGTCTGAATAAGGAGTGTGTTCTCCGATTTCAATATCGCTTGTGAGAATGTAATCTTGTGCATCACTTTGCTCAAAGATTGCATTAAAATCTTCAAGACTTCCAATTGGCATTGGCTTATCTTCGTTTGAATAATTCGTAACAACAACATCAAACTCGTATTCAATTGAATAAATTTCTTTGCTGTCGTTTGTGAATGCTGAAACTTCAAATTTCATTTTTTGAGTCCCAGTTTTGAGTCCCGTAACAACGGTTCGCAAATATTCATCACCGTTAAATATATCTTCAAACTTGAGATATTCATTGTTTTGATAAATATTTGCATATCCATCCTTGCTTGTTGAAGCACTGTGAGAATCGCCAAGTGAGTCGACAAACATAAACGATTTCATATATGAGTAAGTTTCGCTTGCAATGTTGGTGAAATATTGACCTTTTTTGAAAGCCTCAATCGTTGATTTCAATTCATCAACTGCTTGTTTATCTTCGTCATCATGTGTGAATGTTTGAGGTTCTGTTATGTCATAAGAAAAATCAAATATGGTTTTTACGCTAACTTTTGAACTATATTTATTTGTTCCATTCGTGAGAACAACCTTGTTTACAACAAAATCAAGAACGCGAACAACAAGCGTTGTTGTCTTTTTCTCGCGAACACCATTAACTTCACGTGATACAACAACCTCAATTCGGACAATATCTTGATTTTTGTTTGAAAATTTTGATCCAACAAAAATTGGGCAGGTGTATGTATATTGATTTTGCGAGCCAAGGTTTGTTGAGTTGATCAATGTTTTTTGACCAACATATGCTCTTTCATAAATGTTTGCTGAATCCACGCCGTCTTTTGCGTAGATTTCAACATCACCCTCACCGACAACAGTGATTGTCATATCTTTTGTTGTTCCGCGACCCATAACGATGTAATCTTTTTGACCATCAACCTCAACGCGAGCGGTTGGAATAAATTTTGCAGCAAGGAAAATGTGTTGCTCAATTGGGTGTTGGTCTTGTTTTGACCTGTAAGCACGAACAACAAGCTCAAATGTAAGTTCTTCTGGGATATCTGAAGCAACTTGAGTTTTTATATAAACTGTTCCGTTGTTAATCATTGTATAGCCAACAATTATTCCATTTTCAGTTCTTGAGTAATCAACATTTTGTTGAACCATAACAAATTGATTTAAGTCGTTGCCATATCTTGAATAAAGTTGAAGTTTGACTTTGTAATCTTGATTTGGGATTGATTCAATTTCAACATGAGAAATTTCGCTATAAGTTGGGAATAAGTTGACTTCTAACAATCCAACCTGTCCTGGAGCCAACGAATTTGAAGGCGAAGGATTTGATTGAAGGACCTCGAACGATTTTTCTCCTTCTTTTTCAACTGAAGAAGTTGCATAATAGTGCGAATAGTCAATTCTTTGAAGTGATTGAGGAAGAAGTTTGATGGCGACATCAACTGGCGCAATGCCAAATGTTGTAAATTCCTCTTCATTTGCATATATGCGGATATAATAATTTCCACCAATTTGAGTCGTTCTCTCTCTGAGTTGAATTGAAAGTCTTATATCAAATGTTCTAAAAATTGTTTCTTCGCTGTTTTGTTCTTCATCATTAATCTTTGGATTGATCAATGAATAATCAATGTTAAAAGAGTCGGTATAATTCACACCAGCTTCATTATATATCTCATAACTTATTGATTTCCCACCAAATTCGCCAAACAGAATTTTGTTGGAAATATCAGTGACAAGTGAAACATTGAGTTCAATTGTGTCAATTGGTTCCATTTCAAAACTATTTTGAGAAACCGACAAACTTTCAGCACCATTATAAACAACAACCTTGAATGTTCTTGTAAAGAAGTTTGGAAGTGTTGATTTTATTTCTTCAAACTCCCCATACAAAGCAATATCTGCAAAAGTCAATGAGCAAACAAATTCGTCAATTGTTTGTTTGCTGTCGAACATCAAAAGATAAAGTCCCAAAGGTTTTGAATCAATCTCATTAGCATAATTAATTTTTATATCATGTGTTTTAAATTCAATATCTCTGTCGACAAGCACTACTGATGAAGATACTTTTGAATAAAGTGCTTGAGTATATGTTCGTTTAAGATAAATCACAGAACCATCAGACAAGGTGCCGCTTGGATCAAGGCTTGAAGAAGATGCATAGATGTTAAAATCTCTGATCGGATAACTTGTATAAATGTCAAGCGTGAACGAAAGTTCAGGATTGAGTTTGGAAGTTATTGTGAGCGTCTGTTTTCCAAGTCCCAAAATATTGATATTTAGTCCACTCATTGAAACTGCCGTTCCATCTGTGAGTGAATATTTGAACATGTCTGGAGACGAACTTGCGTTATATGGCAAAATCTCAAAAGATAATAAATCATATATTGAGATGCTGTTATACTGATCTAATTTTGCCTTTTCAGCAGTCGTCAAAGGTGAAACTTTGGATTCATAACGATAGAGCAAAACTTGTGTATCATTAAGTTTGAGGTATGAATTTATATTTTGCGGATCTTTAACTGAAATTATCATGCTTTCAGGTTTAACTTCGGCGGAAATTTCTCTCAAAAATGGATTTTGAGAATCAAGATAAATTTTCCATATCGTAATTTTTTCATATGTGCAAGAAATATCCCAATCAGTTTTTAACCAATCAGAAACAGTTTTTTCTGTTGCATTTGTTCCTGAATAGCAACTTGTCGCAGCGTTGAGTCTTTCATCATCAAGAACAGAGAAACATTTTGCAATTGCGCCATAATTATACTTTGCAAATGTTGTGTTAGAATAACAGTTTTCAATTTTCGCTTTTGCATTGTTCACAAAAACAAATCCCGTTACTGAATCAACATTGAGAAGAGCTGAAAATGATTTTGTAATTTCGCCTGAATTTGTATGAACCAATCCCCCTGAATATGAAAAATCTGAATCGGCGAATGCGGCGTCGGCTTTGTAGGAATGAATATATGAACGCAGGATTCTCCCATTTTCCAAATTTTCAACACAAAGACCAGCAAGTTTTGCTTGCGGATCAAAAGTCGAGGCAAGTTTTATTGAACTTGCGTCAAGAAGAAGCGTTGAGCAAACTTCAAGAAGTCCGCTGTTTGAAATAACAATTCCAGCTGCTTGATTTGACGCAGTGATTGAACCCATGAAAGAACAATTGTAAATTTCACCATTGTTTGAAAGTGCAATACCTCCGAATTTTTCGCCTTCAAACACAACTTCACTCGTTGTGTTGAAAATTCTTCCAGCATTAACGCCAACAAGACCAAGAGAACCAGTCCAATTGCCGGTTGCAACAACATTATTGATGTAACCTGCATTTTTGCCAACCAAGACGCCATTCTCTCCAAATAAATTTATATCGCCATCGATTTGCAAATCTTCAATACGTCCAGTTTTTGCAAGCGTTTGAATGAATGTTCTGTCAAATCCGCTCAAAACAACTCTGCTCTCTGAATCATATCCATAGAGTCCACCAGAAAAGTTTTCAAAACTAATTCCGCTCACATCAAGATTTTTTTGAATTTTATAGTGCTTTTTTGTGTCAATTTTCTGCAATTCTTCTTTTGAATTAATGCTGATTGCGGTTTCTTTGCTTGTTCCGTTTGCAATAAGAGTTGGAATAAGAATAATATTTTTACCCTCAACGCCAACTGGTTGATATTCTCCAGTTGACGAATTCTCTTGAAAACAATCTTCTGCTGCAATTCTAACATATCCACTAAGACCAATGCCCGCAGGAATAGTCATAATGCCATCATTTGAAATTTTTATGTCACCAACAATATTTCCAGATTGATCAACAAAATCATATCTGAGTTTTGTGTTATAAGCGTCATTTGGGAATGCAACCGCATTGATGTTAAATGTTTTTGTTGTCTCGTCAACATTCTCAATATAAATGCTGTCGCCAATTCCAACAACACTAATATCGCTAACCATTTTCGCATCAAGAATTGTGATTGAAAGAGTTTGTGTGTAGGTTCTGTTGAGTTCTTTTATGGTCGCAACAATTGAAATTGTTCCAGCGTAGCGTTTGATTGCTGAAACCGTCAAATTTTCTTCGTCAAAAACAAAATATTCGCCGCTGTTGTCATAATCCCACACAATGCTATTTGCATATGTTGCATCATTTGGATAAACCGAAAGCTGAATTTTTGTCATTGTCTGATGTTTGTTGAAAACACCAACACTTTTCAAAGAATAAAGAGTTGCATAATTAGAAGACATAACAATTGTGCGAATTGGTTTGTAGGCTTGAACAACAAAATATTTGTAAATTGGTTCAAGTTCAGCCGATTGATTGTTTTCTATCCCAATTGGAATATATTTTGCGCGAATAACCGTATATCCTTGTTTTAGTGCAACAATTTTTTTGTATCCCAAAAGTTGAGAATAATCCAACACTCCAACAGATGTTGAAGCAACCAAGTTTGGATAGTCATAACTTGAGAGAGCATATTCTGGCATTGAGTCAACTTCAAAATATGAATATTCAACACGATAACTTGAATTGTTTGGCAAAATGTTTTCCTCAAGCGGGATCGCCCCTCCAAGAGAAACGGCAACATATCTTAGTTCTCCGCCAATTATTTGTCTGTCGCCAACAACAGAATTTTCATTTGGACTTGGCACAGACAAAACAACACTTTCAAGTGCGTTGACAACCTTCAAATTTTTCGTGATTTCAATTCCGTTTTCGGAATAAACTTTTATTCTGTAATTGCCAACATTTTTCGCACTAACAACAAATCTCAATGTCAAGCCTTCTGCTGTTTGAGATTTGACTGCAATTGTTGAAAAGGCAAGACCCGAAACTTCTTCGACGTGGATTTTTGTGATGTCAATGTTTGCCGGAGCAACTTCCAACAAAATTTCAGCAGAATTTTGAGCAGAGTTTAGTTGAAGATTGATTTGTTCATCATTTTCAAAATTCATTTCTGTAATTCCAGAAAGAACATTAAATCTCAAAATTTTTGAAATTGGTGCATTTGTTTGAGGATTGACAAACTTTGTTTGCAGCAGAACTTCAAACGAGCCCGTCCTCACGTCGCTTTTTGCCCTTGCATAAACAATTTCTCCAGCATTAATTGTGTCGCCCTCAAAAAACTCTTCGCCATTATTTCTGAAAAATTGAAGATAGTCAAAAACATTTTCGAAGTTGTCTTTGTTGAGAAGCACCATTTTTGAGTTCTCTGAAGAAACAGAAGTTGGCAGAACGCCAAATTGAAGCTTCTGCCCTTTTTTTGCTATTGAATAAAAGTTATAGAGTGTGAACTCAGTCAAATCTGCTTGGTCGTTAACCAAAATCGTTTTTGGAGCAAGTTCATATGCAACCGTAATTTCAGAAAGTTGTTTTTTGAGTTCGAACCCAACATAGCTCGCAACAAAATTCAAACTTGTTGTCGTCCCTGATGAAACGGTGTCTGCAAATCTAACTGAAAATACGAAATCCGTATATTCAACTTGTCCGTTCGTTTTGTATGTTTTTGATGAGGAAATTTTTTTGACTGCAAGCCTTGAATTGCTCTCAAAATCCACATCAACTTCTCTTGAAGAATAAACCCTGACAACAACTTCTTTTTCGCTTTCAGAAAGCAAATTTGAAATTATGTTCAGTTCTTCAAGTTTGTTATATGTGAGCATTGATTCATTTTTTTCAAAAATCAAAACATCTCCATCGTCAAACCTTGATTGAGTCTCTTGTGTTTCTTTGTCGATTTCGACAAGTTCATCAAGAACTTCAAGCTTGATTTCTTTTGGAGCGATATCCGAATTTGATGCAGACTGAACATTCAAAACAATTTCGTCTTGAATTGAATCCGTTGCAACTTTCAAAATATTGTTTTCAATCTCAAGTCCAGAGATGTCTTGGTTCGTGCCAAACGACACAACAAAGTCGGTTTGTGTGGTGTTGGTTGGTTCAAGATTGAGATTTTTCTCAACATCAATTTTCCACTCACCTCCACGAATGACCCAAAAATCGCCAGACTTAACGGTGAAGTTTTTTATTGGTTGAATGATGTTGACAACAAAAGTTTTTGTCACACCGCCTTCGAGGGTTCGTGCTTCGATGTTGACTTTGCCAGGAGCGAGAGCTTTGAGAGTTATGTAATTAATTCCATTTTTGTATTCTTGGGAGATTTTTACAAGTTTGTCATTGTCTGGAGAAAAATTAAGTCTGCCACCATTTTCATCGCTGCTTCCACTGACACGAGCTTCAATCGTGATTGAGTCATCAGAACTTTCGCCAAGCACGATTTCATAGCTTGACTCCATCTCAATCGACAAGTTGTCATATTTACTTTTGCAGCCAACCAAACAGAGTGGAATTGCCGCAACCAATATCAACGCAAATAGCGCAAAAAACTTTTTCATATTTCTCCCCTAGAAAGTTTTGATCTATATATGAAGAATTTTATAATTTTTAATCTTTTGTTGTCAAATTATTTACATTATTATTTGCATTAATATTTAATTTAATTATATATAATTACGCA
>ERZ780149.438-NODE-438-length-54708-cov-5.659854_pt1 | contig 54708 bp, 47 predicted proteins | sample MGYA00511367_ERZ780149 | MGnify/ENA primary metagenome ERZ780149 (study PRJEB29588, sample SAMEA2153852) | human gut metagenome | biome: human gut; feature: human-associated habitat; material: faeces | place: Denmark | collected 2008/2010 ... | reverse complement strand
TTTTTACGAACGGTGCGCTGAAAATCGACTATGCGGCAGGCTGCGCATATCTTGATGGTGCAGAACTGCACCTGACACCCATTGAATACAAGCTGCTGTGCCTGCTCTCAAAAAATGTGGGCAAGGTTCTGACGCATACCTACATCACGCAGCAGATCTGGGGCAGCAGTTGGGAGAACGATATTGCTTCTCTGCGGGTATTTATGGCGACTCTGCGCAAAAAGCTGGAAAATGGGAAAGGCGGGCAGCAATACATACAAACGCACATCGGAATCGGCTATCGGATGCTCCGCGTCGAGTGAGCAATTCCCGAACTCAAAACTCAGGAATGAATGGTGTAGATTTCTCGATTTGGCACCACCTTTCATTTGCATGTTGTGGCCATACCATTCTGCCGCAAATGAGCTGACCATCGTTGTAATAGCGAGGACTTGAAAGTCTTCGCCCGGCCCTTTGTCGTACTATAAAAGGTTTTGAAAAGTGATACAATGTAGGTGCAAAAAGCAGTGCGGAGGAACAGCAATGTCTGCGAACGGTAAAGGCGCGTACAACAGACCTTGCAGCGGATTTATGCACCGGGAAGGTAAACCGGAATGCTTCTTCTATCTTGACCGCAGAACCGTAGACAGCAAACATGACATCAGCACCGATATATTCGCAACACCGGGAAACACAAACGATGTGAAGCCCTATCTCGGAAGACTGAGGGTATAGATTGACAAAGCCGAAGCGGGTGATGTGATTTCGGTTGAGCTTGAAATTGAAAAGGGAAGGGTCGATATTGTCATCGGAGCGGAGGGCGATGAACCGATTTATTTCGGCAATGATGTGGATTCGGGGAAGTTTGAACTTCCGGTTTCGGCCGCAGGACAATACAAAGTGACGGTCGAAGCGCGCGGCGCGGCGGGGGAAATTGCCGTGCAAAGGCTGCCGAATGCGGCAGAAGAATAACCTCCGGGATCCTCAGGGCTGTTGTTCACCGAGAAGCACTCCCAGCCGCTCGAATTCGTTGTTCTCAACATTGTAAACGCGGAGACGGCAATAAGATGTTTTGTGTGTATGCTTTCTGTTGTCCCACGGAATACCGTTCACGATGTGGTAAACAACGCTTATTACGCCGTTATGGGTCACAACGAGAATGTTTCCGTTGTGATTACGGTTTTTTTCGACAAAATCTTCGAACCATGCTTTGATCCTGTCAAAAAAAGCATGGGGACTTTCACCGTCGGGGTAAGGCTCGTCGAAACCGAGGGTGCTGAAAAAAACGCCCGGATATTCGCGCAGTGCGTCGGTGTTCAGCATTCCGCTGAGTTTGCCGTTGTTGATTTCGCGCAGGCGCGGTTCGGGGTGCACGGGCAGCCCGAGTGCATCCCCTGCAATGCCGGCGGTCTGCATGGTGCGCGGAAGATCGCTGGCGATTATTTCGGTAATGCCGCAGGATTTTAGCTTTTCGGCCATTTTTTGTGCCTGCAATACTCCGGAGGGCAAAAGCTCAAGATCGCTCCACCCGCCGCGATAGCGTTCATCGTCCTTTCCGTGCCTTGCGAAAATAATTCTCATAAATTTCTCCGTGTTTTCAGCTTATTTCGGGGAGTTTGCTTACACGATTTCCCAAACGAATGCAACGGTATCGCGAACTTTGATGTCTTCGGGCTCGATGCAGTCCGGGACTGCTGCCGACCGCTTGAGAGAAGCGCGCTCAATTGCATAACCGGTGGGGGATATTAAATCGATTTCACTCCAATCGTAGTTGACGGTGAGCAGCCTGCCCAATTCAACACCGGAGGCACGGCAGAGGATCTGCGCCTTTTCGCGTGCGTTTTCTGCGGCGGCCTCAAGCAGAGCGCTTTTTACGGCAGAGCCATCGCGCACGGTGAAGCGAATCGAAAGCTCGGGTTCGGCCTTGCTTTCGGCAATTGCATTCAATGTTCTTTCAAGCATATCCCTGTCAAAATCGAACGACAGGCGAGTGTTGTACGAACATTTGTATCCGACAAAAACACGTTGATAAGTTCCCTTGGAATTGCGAACGCTGTCATACTCGGATGAAACACCAAAGTTTATGGTTTTGAGCGCATCTTTTGAATGCCCCGCCGAAACTGCGGCATTGCAAACGGCTTCGACCGCTGATGAAGCATCGGCCAGAGCTTCGGAATAGTTTTTGCTTTGACCCCTGATATCCATTTCGATAACGATGAAATCGGGTTTTGCGGAGATATTGCCGACTCCGCGGACGGTAATGGTTCTTTCCATAAACTTTCCTTTTCCGTGACTGAAAATATCACAACAAACCATAAACTGAATTTACGACCCGAGCAGCCGTATTAAAGCTGCGGCACATATAAAAGCTTTCAAGCAGCACACCGCACCGCACAACGGCACTGCATCGGACGGATTCGTTCTGCTGAAAACCTTGCAACAGGCTTAAAAACAGCGTTTGTTTTATCGGTGTTCCATAGTTTACCACGAATGCGCAGATTTTTCAACGTGTTTTCATAGAATTGTCGAAATTTTGTGCGCCTAAGTGTTTGACAACCGATTTTTGCGGATTTATAATCCGAATGCTTCGCGGACAGCGAAAGCACTTCGAGCAAACCTGAACCGAAGAGCTTTCGGGTTTTACATGCCTGCGGATGCAGTTTTTGCAAAATCCGGCATATGGGGAAAAAAACAGAAATGGAAGAAAAGACATCCTTTCAAAATAAAGCTCAAAACAAAGCACACCGCATTTGTGAGCATACGGTGCAGAACCGGCAAATTCAAAATAATTCCGTAAAAAACACAAAATAAATTTTCTCTTGCTTCGGAACCGACGTGACATGCGAAAAAACGCGACACATATATTATTTTTTGCAGGAAAAACATATTGCCAACCGATTGGAACGGCGGTATAATAAGGGCGGCAGGGGAGTCGGGTCTGTGGTTGAAAGTCGATGCCAGTCGCAGGCGAAACGATCCACATAAGCGGGGCAAAGTTCCCGTGAGCATGGTGCGGCTTAGATGTAAGTCCTGTCGTGCGGCATTCCGAATCGAATGCGGTGCGAGAGTGGCAGTAGTGGGCGGCGTAAAGCTCAGTAGCGAACCCACCGACAGGCGAGTGTGGGGGCAAAAACCAGGTCAGCCGACTCCATGTGCCAAAATACAAAAAGGGGTATTATACCAAATGTTTGAAGACAAAGTACTGGTTTGCAAGGATTGCGGCCAAGAATTCACTTTCACCGCAGGTGAACAGGAATTCTATGCAGAAAAGGGTTTTGACAACGCACCCGCTCGCTGCAAAGCGTGCAGAAGGAACCGCAAGCCCGCAGCCCGCGGCGAGTCCGGCCGCGTAATGTACGACGCAATCTGCGCAGAATGCGGCAGACCCACCAAAGTTCCGTTCGAACCCAAGACCGACAAGCCCATCTATTGCAGCGACTGCTTCGCAAGGCGCAGGGGCTGAGGACAGCCGAAAAGCATCAACCTTTTTGAAAAGGGTGTTTGCAGGCTGCCGTTTCTCTGTTAATTAGTCCGATTCCGCCTGCTTTTCATGCAAATGGCGGCAGAACTTCATTATTAATAGATTTCTGAACAACATGGCCGACGGATTGCGTCGCAGGAAAAGCTCCTGCGGCGCAGTTTTTTTGCCGAAAAGGGGTGTTGAAGCCTCTTTAAACAGGGCAGACCCGGGAAACCCCGCCTTATTACAACTCCGGGCTTGACTTTTTCTTCGGAGGGAGTATAATCACAGATAAAAGATGAATTATTGTTTCATTTCGATTTAGAAAGGGAAATCTCTCCCGATGTGTTGCCGAATTGGCTTTTGGCAGCCGTTTTTTTACGCTCGGGAAGAGATTGCAGCCATGTGTTGCAGCCATGTGTTGCAGCCATGTGTTGCAGCCATATGATTGAAGTGAAACGGTTGCAGGAGGAACAGGAAATTGATATTCGGGAAACACATCAATCGCTACTACATTAAAAATGCACCCGTGCTGATTTTGGGCGTACTTGCACTTATCCTGGTTGATTACTTCCAGCTCAGGATACCGGAGCTTTATCGTATGCTTATTAACGGCATGAACGGCGAGCTCATACTTGTGAACGGGGAATATGTGCCGTTTAACCTTGATTTTCTTCTGGATAATATTTGTCTTCCGATAATCACTATCATTGTTGTAATGGTCATCGGCAGATTCCTTTGGCGTGTCTGCTTCTACGGCTCGGCGATCCGCGTCGAAACGGATCTTCGCAACAAAATGTTCAATCACTGCAAGGATCTTTCTCAGCAGTATTATCAGGTGAACAAAGTCGGCAATCTCATGAGCCTTTTCACCAACGATCTTGACACGATTCAGGAATGTTTCGGCGACGGTATCCTGATGTTCCTTGATGCTGCATTCCTCGGCATTCTTGCACTCGTTAAAATGTGGCGCATGGACAAGCTTTTGACGGGACTTTCAATGATTCCCATGGTTCTGCTGCTTATAATCGGCACGATCGTCGGAAGAGCCATGATGCGCAAATGGGAGATCCGCCAGCAGGCCTTTTCGGATCTGTCGGATTTTGCACAGGAGAGTTTTTCGGGCTTTGCCGTTATAAAGGCATTTGTAAAGGAGCTTAAGGAGCTTGCCGCGTTCCGCAAACTGAATGTGTTAAACGAGAATGTCAACGTTGATTATACGAAAATTTCCGTAACGCTGAACATTCTTATCTCACTGCTTGTGGAATCCGTTATCTGCGTTATCTTGGGCTACGGCGGATACCTTGTTTACCAAAAGAAATTCGATGCCGGACAGCTTGTGGAATACATCGGATATTTCAGCTCCATAGTCTGGCCGATCATGGCGGTTTCGATGCTTATCGAAAAAACTTCGCGCGGCAAAGCCTCTCTCAACCGTGTAAGAGAGCTGCTCGATGCCGAAATAAACGTTAGTGATGCTCCGGGCGCGGTTGATATCGGTTCGGTGAAGGGCAAAATTGAAATGCGGAACCTGAATTTTCGCTATCCGGACGGTGAATTCGATGTGCTTCGGAATGTTTCGTTCACGATCGAACCCGGCGAAAACGTCGGCATAGTGGGAAAGACCGGTGCGGGAAAGACAACGCTGGTTGACCTTATCCTGCGCATATACAACGTTCCGGACGGAACGCTCTTTGTTGACGGACACGATGTAAACAGCGTTACGCTGCATTCCCTTCGCGAAAACTGTTCGTATGTTCCGCAGGATAATTTCCTTTTCTCGGACACGATCGCAAACAATATCGCCTTTGCATTCGATGAAACGGACAAAGCCGCCGTTAAACGGGCGGCGGAGCTTGCGGATGTTGACGATAACATTGTTGAGTTTAAAGACGGATACGACACCGTCCTCGGCGAACGCGGCGTGACTGTATCGGGCGGGCAGAAACAGCGAATTTCCATTGCACGCGCACTGCTTAAGAATGCACCGATACTGATTCTTGACGATTCCGTGTCCGCTGTTGATACGAGCACCGAGCAGGTGATACTTAAAAACCTGCGTGAAACACGTGCGGGGAAAACGACAATACTTATTGCACACCGAATCTCAACGATTCAGGATATGGACAAGATTATCTTTATGGATGACGGGCGCATTGTCGCTGTCGGAAAGCACGATGAGCTGCTCGAACGCTGTGAAGAATACCGCAAAACCGTTGAGCTGCAAAAGCTTGAGGATGAGTTCGGAGGTAAGTGATTATGCATGAATACTATCCCCTGCTGCTTGCGGGCGGCATTATCGGACTGATTTCGGTTGTTCTTATAATTGCATATGCAACCGTAAAAGATAAAAAACAAACCATGGGGTTTGAACGTCATATGAATGACGGAGAGATTACCCGCCGCCTTATGGCATACGCAAAACCCTATGCGCTGAGATTTGTTTTCGTGGGCATCGTTATGCTGTTCACGATTGCATTCGACATTGTATCTCCGCTCATCATCGGCGGCATTGAGGATATGATCGTTACCGATTTCAAGCTGAACAAACTGTTCATAATGGTCGGAATGTATGCAGGAATACTGATTGTTTCCATGGTCGGCGCATATGTTCAGGCTATTGTGCTGCAAAAGACAGGTCAGCGAATCATCTCCCATCTGCGCGAGGATCTTTTTACCCATATCGAGAGCCTTTCGCATGAACAGATGAACGAGATTCCCATCGGAAAGCTTGTGACCCGCATCACAAACGACACGAACGCAATTTCACTGATGTTCACAACGTTGCTTGTGAATCTTGTGAAGAACTTTTTCGTGCTGACGGGCGTCCTTGTTGCAATGTTTTTCCTGAACTATGAATTGACACTGATGGTGCTGTGCATTGCGCCGTTCATAGTGCTTTTCACCGTTATCTTCCGCAAGTTCTCGCGCAGAGCATACCGAAAGATTAAAGACAGAACGACTGATATAAACACCTATCTTTCCGAAAATCTTTCCGGCATCAAAATCACTCAGATTTTCAACCGCGAGGAGGCGAAGGAACGTGAGTTCGACAAAAAGAGCAACCTTCTGGGCAGGGCGAAACAGGAGCAGATACTTGTGTTCGGCATATTCAGACCCCTTGTCTATATGCTTTACATAACAACCGTGATGTGCCTTTTCTACCTTGGCGGCAAGGGCTATCTGGACGGAACGACATTCCTCGGGCAGACGCTGACGGCAAGCACGATCGTTTCGTTCTACATGTACATTGCCACTTTCTTCAACCCCATTCAGAACCTTGCGGAGCAGTTCAACTGGCTTCAATCCGCATTTGCTTCCGCCGAAAAGGTGTTCACGATTATGGACATTAAACCGAAGCTTACGGATGCACCGGATGCGATTGAGCTTGACGAGGTTCGCGGCGAGATTGAATTCCGCGACGTTTGGTTCAGTTATGTACCCGGCGAATGGGTACTCAAGGGCGTTTCGTTCAAAGTCAATCCCAAGGACACGGTTGCGTTCGTCGGTTCGACCGGCTCGGGCAAAACAACGATTCTTTCGCTTATCTGCCGCAACTACGAGTTCCAGAAGGGCGAAATCCTGATTGACGGAATCGATATCCGAAAGATAAAGGCTGCATCGCTGCGCCGGCATTTCGGACAGATGCTTCAGGACGTTTTCCTTTTCTCGGGCACGATACGCAGCAATATTCTGCTGCGCGAAGAGGGAATTTCCGACGCGGAGGTCATGGAGGCCTGCCGTTACGTAAACGCGGATCACTTTATCAACAAGCTTGAACGCGGGCTGGATGAACCCGTGCGCGAACGCGGCAACAATTTCTCCGCCGGTCAGCGGCAGCTGCTCTCTTTCGCAAGGACGATAATCCACAAGCCCGCCGTCATGATCCTTGACGAGGCGACCGCGAACATTGACACCGAAACCGAACAGCTGATTCAGAATTCGCTTGAAAAAATGATGAATATCGGCACGATGCTTATCGTTGCGCACCGCCTTTCAACGATTCAGCATGCGGATAATATCATTGTTCTTTCAAACGGCAAAATTGTTGAACAGGGCAATCATCATGAGCTGCTTCTGAAACACGGCAGGTATTATCAGCTCTATACCCTGCAATATCATCGCGAACAGATGAAAAGTGCGCGCACGTGAGATGAACCCTGAAGCGCAGAAAGCAAAAATCAAACGGTGAAACCGTTGCTGCAATTCAAAACCCGGGCATAAGCGAGAATGCCCGGGTTTTTGCATATAAACATTGTGCTTCCGAAACTTCGGTGCGGGAAATAAATCCGAACATGAATCGATAACACTGCTCAGGCAGTCCTTTCAAAAAGGTACACTTTCACGGAAAAGCTTTAGTTCCCGGGCATTTTTCCGGAAACGATCCGAACAGCTTCAAAACCCATGTTTTCATACAAAAATTTTGCGGGTTCATTGCCGACCAATGCCTCAATGCTGTGAATGCCGGGAAATTTCTTGAGAGCGTATTCTGCAAGCTGCCTGTGCCGCATACTGCTCGGCGGAAGCGGCAGTCAATGCCGGTGCGGCGCAAATGAAAATCTTAAAACACTGCTAATCTATGTCATGTTTTTGCGAAAGTCGGCTATGGATATTCTAAATATCTGTTGCAAAGGCACGGAGGATATGATACAATAAAAATATACAGGAAACGGACTTTTTCGCATACGGCGGAGAAAAAACGAAAGTGAAGCGCATCGCCGCAATTCAACGCGAAAAGCATTCGGCTGTTTTATTCGGAGGGAACACATGGCAATTCGTTTGTTCGGAAAACACAGAAACAAAACCGAAAAGAAAGCAGAAATGAAATATAATGAAGGCATGACTTTTATCGCCAACGGGTATTGGGATGAAGCGTTTGCGCCGATTTGCGAAGCTGCCAAGCTCGGGCACCGCGGAGCGACCGGGCAGCTTGCAATGATGTATTTTTTTGGTAAAGGCTGTGAATGTAATAAAAACGAAGGAATGCGCCTTTTGAAACTTTCGGCAGAAATGGGAAACCCGTATTCCTGCTATGCTTTTGCGACGTTGTTTGATAACGGGGCTGCGGGCATAACGGCGGAGGAAGCGGAGGCGATGTGCCGCATTGCCGCCGAAGCAGGCGTGGAAGAAGCGGAGGAAAGGCTGAAGCGCGGGTTCGGAAACCAAAGACGGATTGAAAAGGATTAAACGATGGTTTTTCAGCCCCGAGTTTTGCGGCCTGCTGTGCAAAACCATCCGAAAACGCGGGAGAAGCAGGAAAGAAATATAAACAGGAAATATAAATATGAAATTCAGGATAATTGAGGAAGCGTGGGGGGTCAACCGAAAAACGGGGGAACGGAAAGTCCGCAGAACGGCGGAGCGGATCTTTACCCCGGAGGCGGGGCAGATAATCGAATTTCCGCTCGGCAGGCGGAGGTTCGGCATTGTTTCGGCCGATGAGGAGCGCGTTGTGCTTCGGGTGCAATGTGAAAATTCGGCCGATGAAAAAGAGTTTATTATTGAATGCGGTGCCGGCGGATTCTACAACCCGCGTTCATGTGACGGAGGTTATCGGTATCTGTTCGAGTTCGACACGAATGAACCGCACGGCAAACCGTCCGCGGGGCGACGCAGGGGAAAGGAAAGCAGGTATTCAATTGCAATCAAGGTCGAAAAGGCTGCGGGGGAGCATGATTACACGCAAAGCAAGTTCTTCGGCTCGCCGACAGTGCCGAACGAATGGGTCGAAAGATTCTATGACGACATAATTTTCCTTGCGCAGATAAGGCTTTCCGATATTGCCGAATATGACCCGGACAACATACTTCCGCACAGCGGCTATCTGTATTTCTTCCTTGATGCGGAGATGTATCCGTCAGATCAGCTCTATGTTTGGGTCGAATATTATGACGGAGAGCCGGATACGATTATTGATGATTTTAACGAGCTTTCACCGCTTCCGTGCGGACTTAACGAGGATTGGCTGATTTCGTTCGGTGCTGCTCCGCCCGATGCGGACGGGACAAAACTTCTGGGGCTGCCGTCCGGTGCGGCGGGAGAGGATGCAAGCTTTCCGAAGCTCCTGCTGCAATACGACCCGCTTGATTTTGAAGGAGTTCCCTACCTCGAGAACGTTGACGGGTATGCATATGTGCTGTTCGGCAGGGATGAAAAGGATTTTGACGGAGCTGTCTATAAGGTTGACAGAACATAACCGACCGAACAAAAATGCCGAAACGGCGGGAACTTCGATAAGAAAAAATACGTAAAGTTATAAAAAACTGCTGCTAAGGAGAGGGCGGATAAATGGCATACAGTGAAAAATCCGCGGCGCGTTTGGCTGCGCTGCACGGAGAAATTGAAGCGCGGAAGGAACATGAATTCGCTGCGCCGACATACAGGGATGCGGCGGCACTTGCCGAAATAAGGCAGACGGTGTTTAATCAGCTTGAATCGGAGCATGAACACGACAGGGACACTGTCGAGGACAGCATCGCGGTGCTGCGTTATCTTGCCGAGAGCTATGAAAACATGGGACGGACTGCTTGTGCGCTGCCTCTGCGGAAAAAGGTGCTTGAGCTTGATGCCGAACTTGCGGCACGGTTCAAAAATAGGGAAGGAATCGAATCGGATTATTATTGCGCATTAAAGGCGCGCAATCGCTACGGAAGGGACGAATGCGCCGACCTGCGGGAACTTGCGGCGGGGCTTCTGCCTTTGGATAAACAAATTCAAATCGAAAAAAACGTTTTTGAAAACTATCCGATGCTTGTGCGCGACAGAGTTGAGCTTTCGGAAGAGTATCTTGCGGTTATCGATGAGGTTGAGCGGCTGCTCGAGGAAGAATGCGGAGAAAATGCGCATCCGCTTGAAACAGCGCAGGCAAAAGCGAGGCTTTTGAGCGAACGCGGAATTCTTTGGCGGTCCGAAATGCAGTTGAATCCGGGAGTTCTGTTCGATTGAAAAGCAGAGAACCGATCCGGAAATGAACAAATGCCGAAAAGTCGGCAAAAACAAAACGAAAGCAGAAACCATAAAACAACAGAGCAAAGGGGTGCTGCCGTGAACATAAGCTATAACAAACTTTGGAAACTGCTTGTGGATAAAAAAATGAGCAAGGCGGATCTGCGTCGGGCAACGAAGCTTGCGCCGAACACAATGACAAACCTCCGTCGGGATAAATATGTTTCGCTGGAGGTGCTTGTTCGCATATGCGAAGTGCTCGATTGCGATATCGGCGATATTGTCGGCGTTTGCAGGGATGATGCAGCGGGGAATTTGCAGAAAAATCCGACAGAATAAATGAAACCGAATGAACCGGGTTCGGCTTCCGAAAAAAAATAAATGTCGCCGTCGGAGCGACCTGCACGGACACGGGATATGGCATAATATGCTTGTCAGAGGACGGCAGGGAAAAGATTTGAAAGAAAGGAAGCTTTCGCGGCACGCGAAAACCATGGTCCCGAAAATGAAAACGAATCCGAAGGGCAAAGGCTTTATGAAAAAGGGCTTGAACTTATCAAAAATCTCAATTGGAGCGCGGCAAGGCCGCAAAAACGGCGTTTTTGAATATACTGCGCCGGACGGAACGAAGGCGAAACGCTGCTATCGGGACGACAAGGAATCGAGCTTTTCATAAAAGTGAAAAGAAACGGGGAAAGAGAATTGAAACGCGGGCTTAATATTAATGCTGAAGAGAGGAGTTATCTTATAACTGCTGTCGTTGTTGCCTGTGCAATAGCGGCGCGGGTAATCTCAAAGGCGGGTATTGCTGCGGATACAATGGGCTTGATACGCTCCGTGCTTTATATCGGGCTTTATTTTGTTTGGGGAATTTCAATCAAAAAGCGTGTGATGCAGGCACAGGTTCAACGGTACCTGACGGCTATTGTCGGAATGATGATATTTTGGTTCATTGTGCGCACAATGAAATATTTTTTTGTCGCGGACATTGATGCAAAGAGACATCTGTGGTATCTTTACTATTTTCCGATGCTGTTCATTCCGCTCCTGTCCTTCTTTGTAGCATTATCGCTCGGAAAAACAGAGAAGTACAGGCTTCCCCGAAGGGCATTGCTGCTCTGCATTCCCACGGTGTGCCTGCTGCTGTTTGTGCTCACAAACGATTTTCACGAGTGGATCTTTCGCTTTCCCGAAGGGCAGCCGCGTTCGGATGCAAACGGAGTGTATTCGATCGGGTTTCTGTTTGTTGCCGGCTGGGAAATTATCTTCGCGGTTGCGGCACTGGTGCTGCTGCTTGCAAAAAGCAGGTTTTCGTCGAAAAGAAAATACCTGCCTGCAATAATACTGGCATGTTCGGTTGTGTATGCGGCAGTGTATGCAAACGGTACACGCTGGATGCAGGTCGTCGGAGGCGATCTGACGGCGGTACAATGCCTTTTTGTGGCGACATTGCTTGAAACATGTATCGCCTGCGGGTTGATCCCGACAAATACAGGTTACGGTGCGCTGTTTTCGGCAGCGACCATGCGTGTTCAGATTGCGGATGAAAAATACAATGTTTGCTATGCTTCCGCAAATGCGCCCGAGCTGCCTGCCGAACTGATGCGGCTTGCAGAGGTGGGCGATGTTGACACCGGAGACGGCTTTTTGCTGCGGAGCAGCAGGATTCCGGGCGGACATGTGCTCTGGATGGAAGATATATCAGCGATTAACGAATTGCTGGAGGAGCTTGAGTCGAACCGTGCCGAGATTGCGGAGAGTAACAATCTTGAACGTGAAAATTATAACACAAAATTAAGAATCAATGCACTGCGCGAAAAAAACAGACTGTACGACCTGCTTCAGGAACAAACGGCGCGCGGCATAGATTTGCTGGATGATATTTTCGGGCAATACGAAGATTCCGCGGAACCGAAGGAACGGCGTAAGCTGCTTGCAAAGGCAGCGGTCGTCGGTGCATATATAAAAAGACGCGGCAACCTGATGTTCATCAGAGAGAAAAGCAACGTGACCGATACTGCCGAACTCGGGCTTTGCCTTAACGAATCGTTTGCGAATATTGAACTTTTCGGTGCGGAATGCGCACTGTCCGTACCCGTGCGTGTGCGGATACGAACGGAAGACGCAATTAGCACCTATGATTTTTTTGAAGAAATAATCGAAGCTGCAATGGATGACCTGCGTTCGGTTTGGCTGAAAGCACACATTGTTGAAGAGAGGGTAGTATTCTGCATCGAGGTTGAAACCTCTGCCGACCTGAGCGGGAATACCAAAGTTTACAGCGGTGGAAAAACGGAAGAAGACGTTTGGCGGTTCACATTTGCAGTGGGAAAGGAGGGAGCAAAAGAATGAAGATCTTCTGTTCGATTTCGACAGCCGGGCGTTCGCTGCTGCCTGCCGCATTGTTCAGAGCGGTGCTTATTTCACTTGCTGCCGCCGTTCTCGTCTTTCAAATGCGAAGGAAAAAATGGCTGCAAGCGTTGAACACGACCGCCTTTTTGCTTCTGTTTGTGTTGCTGAACGTGGTTTTTTCGAAAATCGACAGGCAGGGTGATACGCATGGTTCGATTGATTTGCTGACAGGATTGCTGTGGATAATCATTTGCACCGCTGCGGTTACGGGAATGCTTGAGATACTGCTGCTCCGCAAACAAACGGGAAAAACTATCGGAAGGAATTCCGTGAAGCAGGCGATAGATTCGCTGCCGTCCGCAATTTGCTGGTTTACGGAGGAAGGCACGGTAAAGCTTTGCAATCTGCAAATGTACAGGCTTTTTCGCATGCTTGCGGGCAGAGATCTTCAGATGTATGCGGAGATTTGCACAGCTTTGAAGGACTGCCCGGAAGGGAATACGAACAGCAGACAAATCGGGGTGATACGCCTTTCCGGGGAAAGACAGACTTATCTGTTTCCCGACGGGAGTGTGTGGAAGTATTCACGAAAGGAAATTGCCGCAAGCGACGGAAGACGCTATATTGAGGCAATGTTTTCAAACGTTACGGGTTTGTATGAGAAGAATCTTGAGCTTCGGCGGCAAACGGAGCAGTTGAAGCTTATTTCGCGCGAATTGAAAAAACTTTCGGAGCATGTGCTTGAATTGACAAGGGAGAGCGAGATACTTGCGGCAAAAACCCGCCTGCACGACAGAATAGGCGCGGGCTTGATTGCGATCCGGCAGACTCTTTTGGGAACGCAGACAGCGGAGGAGGGCGCAAAAGCACTGCAAGCGTTCCGCAATGCCGTGCGCATGATAAAATCCGATAATGAATCCGTTTCCGAAAAAGGAGAACTCGCGGAGCTCATGCAGGATGCAGAGGCGATAGGCATGCGCATTGAGCTTTTCGGTGAACTGCCGGAAGATACGGATTTGCGGAAAGTTTTCCTTATTGCAATACGTGAATGCCTCACAAACGGTGTTCGCCATGCGGATGCAACGCTTATACATGCGGAAATTGTGCGAAAGAACAAAAGTGTATTGTTATATATAACGAACAACGGAAAGCCCCCGGAAGGCGTTGTTGTGCCGAAAGGCGGGCTGTTGAACCTTTTGCGTTATGTTGCGGATTGCGGAGGAAAAATGAAAATCGAATCGCTGCCGCAGTATGTGCTGTCGATTGAACTGCCGTCGAAAAACGGTGAAATTGAGAAGGAATGACAGAAAAAAGATAAAAACGGTGAAAACAGGGGCTCGAAAAATGAAAAAAATACTGATAGTCGAGGATCAAAGAATGCCGCGGGAGAATATGGAGCGCATGATCGCGGAAAGCGGACGATATGAATCTGCGGGCAGCATCAGCGACGCCGGACTTGCGCTTGCGCGCTGCTGCCGCATTCCTGTTGACTTGATATTGATGGATGTCTGCACGGCGGGCAATCGGGACGGCATAGAGGCAGCGGCAGAGATTAAAGCAAAGTTTCCGAATATCAAAATCATTATTGTAACATCAATGGCCGAAGTCGGATTTTTGGACAGGGCAAAAGCGGCAGGTGCGGACAGTTTCTGGTACAAGGATATAAGTCGTGAAAAGCTCATTGATATTATTGACAGAACCATGGCAGGGGAGAAGATTTTTCCGGATGCAACGCCGACGGTTCGGCTTGGCCTTGCGGACAGCACGGAACTGACCGCGCGCGAAATAAATGTGCTTAGGCTTGTGTGCGACGGGCTTGAATACGGGGAGGTTGCGGAGCAGCTGAATATTTCGGAACGCACGGTCAAATACCATGTTTCCAACATCTTATCAAAAACGGGTTATGCGAACAAAACCCGCCTTGCAATTGCCGTTACGAACAAAAAATTTATCATCCCGAGGATTCCGGAGGATTCGAGCGACTTGCAATAAACAATCGGAACAACCGAAAAAACATCGAGAGGCTGCATTTCCGCGAATGCGGCTTTTTTGTCGGTCGGGAATGCCGAAAAGCTGCGTATACGGTGAATTCGATAGTATTCCGTATGTTTTTGCAAATTGCACTTTCGGACAGTGCGAAGCGGCGGCAAATAATGTATAATCACACCAACCCACGGAGTGGGTTTGCGGCGGGACTAAGCCGAACGGCGGGCAATATGCGGCGGACGGCAGCGAAAACATTATCAGATGCGAGGACAAAACTCGGGCGAAAATCGAAAGAAAAACGGAGGCGAGCGAATGCGGCGAATAGTTGTTGATATGCAGAATGCATTATTTACGGATGCAATTGCAGCGGCATTGCGGAATTTTGACTCCGATTTCGAGGTTTTTGAAAGCGAGCTGCCGCAAAAAACGGCCGAGTTGTGCGGAGATGTGCGTGCGGACGTGCTGATTGCAGAGGTCACAAGCTGTACGCCGTGGACGTTTGAGGACCGCATGAAAACCCGAAGCGAGCTGAAAAAAATCTGCCGAAGGTGCAAAATTGTGCTCACCGTGGACGAAAACAACGAAAAGAACGCTGCGGACAGGGTGCGCCGTGCAAAAAAAGACGGACTGATTGACGGGTTCCTTTACGGTTCGGTTTCATCCGCATATCTTGCAGCTTTTATTGATACGCTGTAAAGCCGTGCACAGAAATTGGAAACAGAGTATGCGGCGGCCGCACGGGACAGGAAATCAGCCGAAAAAAATGTTATAATAAAATGCGATTGCGCGTTTAAATGCCCGAAACAGTTTTATAAGGCAAACTGAAGGGCAAAACCGGAGTGCCGGATTTGAAACAAAAAATGCGCAGCCGAAAAGTATAAATGATTTGACGAACGATCGAAAGGAGCAAGAACCATGGGACTTATTAAGGCAGGAATCGGAGCGTTGGGAGGAACTCTGGCAGACCAGTGGAAAGAGTTTTTCTATTGTGATGCGCTTCCCAATGATGTCCTTATGAGAAGGGGACAGAAACAGATAACCGGACGCTCTTCCAACACAAAAGGCAACGACAACATCATTTCAAACGGATCGGGCATTGCCGTTGCCGACGGACAGTGCATGATAATCGTTGACCAAGGCAAAATCGTGGAGGTTTGCGCCGAACCGGGCGAATACACCTTCGATACATCCTCCGAACCCAGTATATTCAGCGGAAAATTCGGAGAAAGCCTGAAGGAAAGCTTCAGAACACTTTGGAAACGCTTTACCTACGGCGGCGATACGGGAAAGGATCAGAGAGTCTATTACTTCAACACCAAGGAGATCCTGAACAACAAATTCGGAACTGCCAACCCCATCATGTTTGAGGTTGTGAATAAGCGGATCGGCATGAGCAGAACGGTTCAGGTTCGCTGCAACGGTGTTTATACCTATGTTATTTCCGATCCGTTGGTCTTCTACTCAAGGCTTTGCGGCAACGTTGCAACGGAGTTCACGCGCGATGAGATAGACGCTCAGCTCAAGGTCGAATTTGTCGATGCGCTTCAGCCCGCGCTCGGTGCGCTTGCCGAACAGGAGCTGCGCCCGGCACAGATTCCCGCAAAGGCAAACGAGCTTAAGGCGGCAATGAACGACGCATTGAAACAGGAATGGATCGAGAACCGCGGCATTTCCGTTGCGAAAATCGCGCTCAATCCCATCACGCTGACCGATGCGGACATGAAGAAGATCAACGAAATCGAGGACGCGGTGAACATCGGCTCCAACCCCTTTGCAATGGCGGGAAGGATGACGAACGCAACCGCCGATGCAATGCAGACCGCCGCGGGCAACTCTGCCGGCGCAATGACGGGCTTCATGGGCATGGGCATGGTCGGCATGGGCGGCCAAGGCGGTTTCGGTGCGGCACAGAACCTTTACAACATGGGACAGCAGCAGATGCAGCAGCCTCAGCAGATGCAGCAGCCCGCACAGAACGGTTGGAAATGCAGCTGCGGTGCAACGGCAACGGGCAAATTCTGCCCCGAATGCGGCGCAAAGAAACCCGAACCTTCACAGGACGGCTGGACCTGCACCTGCGGAAAGGTCAACAAAGGTAAATTCTGTTCAAACTGCGGTGCAAAAAAGCCTGAGAGCGCACCTCTGTACCGCTGCGACAAATGCGGCTGGGAACCCGCAGACCCTGCGCACCCGCCGAAATTCTGCCCCGAATGCGGAGACGTGTTCGACGATAAAGACGTTAAGTAAAACAAAAAACTCCTTACACTGAACTTTCGGTGCGGCGGCGGAGAATGCGGATAACATTCTTTGCTGCCGGCCGTGAAATGCGACCGCATGACGAACCGAAAGCAAATGTTTCGGCGATTTGAAAAGCTTTCCGAATTCGGAAAGCTCGCATCGTTTTAATAATAAGGAACTGATTTAACGGAAAAATTTTTTCCACAACGGTTTTGCAGGGAGAGATTTATGCAGAATTTACAGGAATATAAATGCCCGTGCTGCGGAGGCGCGATCGCCTTCGACAGCACTGCGCAAAAACTGAAATGCCCGTATTGCGATACGGAATTTGAAATTGAAACATTAAAAGGCTATGAAGAGGAGCTGGAAGGCGACTCGGCCGACAACATGGAATGGCAGACCGATGCGGGAAGTGAATGGCAGCAGGGCGAGGCGGACGGCCTTTGCAATTACAGCTGCACTTCCTGCGGCGGCGAAATAGTTGCGGATGAGACAACTGCGGCAACAAAATGCCCGTTCTGCGATAATCCGGTCATTATGAAGGGCAGACTTTCCGGAATGCTCAAACCGGATTATGTGATTCCGTTCAAGCTGGACAAAAAGGCGGCAAAGGCAGCTTATATGCGGCATATTGAAGGCAAACGCCTTTTGCCGAAGCTGTTCCGCGATCAGAATCGCATCGATGAAATAAAGGGAATTTATGTCCCCTTCTGGCTGTTCGATGCGGAAGCGGATGCAAACGTGCGCTATCACGCAGAGATTGTTCATCCGTCGTACGAGGACAGCGAGAACAGATATACCCCAACGAGTCACTACATGGTTCAGCGCGGCGGCAGCATCGGGTTCGAGAATGTTCCGGTTGACGGTTCCGAAAAAATGGCGGATGACCTTATGGAGTCCATCGAGCCTTTCGATTTTTCGGAAGCGGTGGATTTTCAAACGGCATACCTTGCTGGTTATCTGGCGGATAAATACGATGTTGATGCGGATCACAGCATCGACCGTGCAAACGAGCGAGTCAAACGTTCCGTTGAGGAGGCTTTTGCGTCAACCGTTGAAGGCTACACAACGAAGCGGACGGAAGCAAGCAGCATTCAGCTGCATAACGGCAAGGCAAAATACGCGCTTTATCCAGTTTGGCTTTTGAACACAACGTGGAACGGACAAAGATACACCTTTGCGATGAACGGGCAGACGGGCAAATTCGTCGGCGATCTGCCGGTGGATAAATCCGCCGCAGCGAAGTGGACGCTCGGATTGACCGTCGGCTGCGGAGCCGTTATTTACGGCATATGCTGGCTGCTGCGGCTTCTCAGAATCCTGTAAGGAGGAACGCAAAAATGAAAAAGAACACTCTTTCCCCCAAAAGCATCATTGCGATTCTTATTGCCGCAATTATCGCCCTGACGGCATTTGTGCCCGTGAGCGCGTACGGCGGCAGAGTATATGTTGCGGATGAGACGGATTCAATACCCGCGAAAGATCTTGCGAAGCTCAACGAATATGCGGAACATGCATCGGAAACCTGCGGAACGGATATTTTGTTCCTGCTGGCGGAGGATGAAGCAGCGGCGGGCGACAGCATTGTTGATTACATGGCAAACTATCCCAATATGGGAAACGGTGAGAACAGAATCTTTTTTGCGATCGGTCCGGATTCGTCGTGGCACATACTGTGCGGCGGCAATATGCAGAACATGCTGACGAAAGAACAGGAAGATGCGCTGCGCGATGCATATAACGGGCCCGAAACCTATTTTGGCGGCATCAAGGCATATATCGACCTTGCCGAAAGCTATGTTTTTGAAATTTATCCCAACGATACTCCCGTTGATGAGGGGCTTGAGGGGCTCGAAAGGCTTCCGGAAGAGATAAGATCAATGGATGAGTTCACATGCGTTCTGGACGGTGCCGGTATGATCGAACCGGAACAGCGTGCCGAACTTATGAAAAAACTGGGTGAGCTCAGCAGCAAGTACGGAATGGACTATGTTGTCTGCACGGTGAAAAGCCTTAACGGCTCAACTGCGGAGGCTTGTGCGGATGACATTTTCGACTACTGCGGATTCGGTCGCGGCGAGGATCGAAGCGGCGTGCTGCTGCTTATCAGCACGGGCGACAGGAAGTGGCATATTTCAACAAGGGGATACGGAATCACCGTGTTTACCGATGCGGGAATCCAATACATCGGTGAGGAGCTCAAAGAGAAGATGAAATCGGCAGATTACGCAGGCACATTTTTCGGGTTTGCGGATCTCTGCGACAGGTTCACCGATCAGGCAAAAAAAGACAGACCGTACGATACTTCCAACCTTCCGATAAAACCCCTTTCGTTCAAATATATCCCTATTTCACTCGGCATAGGTCTTGTTATCGCACTTATTGCCGTCAGTGTTATGAAATCGAAACTTAAGACCGTTCGATACAAGGCGGAGGCAAACAGCTATGTTCGCCCGGGCAGCATGAATATCACGGTAAGCCGCGATTTGTTCCTTTACCGCACGGTTGCAGTTTCTCCAAAGCCGAAAAACAACAGCGATTCGGACGGCGGAAGCAGCACGCACACATCCTCCTCGGGTTCCACCCACGGCGGGGGCGGCGGAAGCTTTTAAATAAAACGCACGCAGATTGTTAAGTTTAAACTGATTCAACAGTTCCGACCTCCATAAGCATTTCGGCGCATCCCTGCTTCAGCCCGGTTAACCGGCGCGGCAGGTGGATCGGACAGGGATGCGGCGAGATGCGGCGGCACTGCATGAGAAAAAGAAATTCTATTGAAAGGAAACAGATAAAAATGAGTATTTTTGACAGACTTAAAAACGTAGCGGAAAAGACGGCGAAGGATGCGGCGCGTTCCGTAGGCAATACAATCGGAACGAAGAGGGAAACATTCACTTTCTCCGCTCTTCCCGAAAGCCTTGCCGAAATGCAGGCTCTGCCCGAGGCAAAGCTGGACACGCCGTTCGCAACGGCTGCCCTGACAGTGCTTGCGCTCTGTGCATATGCAGCGGACAGGTCCACAGGCACGGAAATGCTGAATTGGCTGCGCGGCCCGCGCCCGCTCAACGGTCAGGATATTTCTTTTCTTAACGAAAGGTTCCGCGACGGAAAGACTTATCTCCCGTTCACCTATTTTGCAGGCTCAACTCCGGACAACAACTACACTCCGGCACAACCTTACAAAGTCACAATCGAAAGCAATCATGTTTCGGCTGAGGAACAGGGGTATATGAAACTGTTCATTCCCTGCGGCGGTGCCGATTCACCCCGACCCATTAAACTGCGCCAGAGGGGCAGCGACGGCAAATGGTTCCTTTGGGAACAATATCTGCTTACAGGCGTAAGGACTCCGAAGGAAGCCGATCCGTGGGCATAAAACCCGAAAAATGCTGTTTTTCGATCCGGCAAGGTATTCTTATTCGAAAAGGAGAATAAAATGGACATTATCGGCAAATGGAAGGTTAAACAACTCAATATTCCGACACTTGACGGCGTTATTCAGTGCACCCCGGACAATATGCCCGAAGGAGAAATATTTGAAGAGTTTGCGCCGATGGCGAATGCGATCTTCGAGTTCACTCCGGAAGGAAGTCTGGATATGCTCTTAAGCTTTTCGGCGGAAGAACTTGAAGACGCAGCAAAGCACGGCGAAAGGGTTCGCGACGGATACTTTGTTGCGGAATCCAAACCGTGGAAGGAAGTCGATGGGAAATTCTACTATCTTGAGGATATTGAGGGCGAAATAATGGGCAGCGAGATCGACCCCTATTTTGAAATCAAGGTTCAGCCCGACGGCAGCCTGTTGTACTGCATGGATATGCTGCTTCTTGAAAGGGTGTAATCATTTAAAGTTTTTTCAGCATTGCCGAGGTACGGCGCATTACGACTTTTCGGCAGGCGCAAACACCGGTTTTTGCCCGAAAGGGACAAATTCATAAATCAAAGAAGAAAGAGAGAACGGGAATGAAAAGAAGCGGAAGAATCCCTGCACCGGATCAGGCCCTTGCTGCACCGGCTCCTTTGCGGTTCGCGGCACATTGAAGGACGTTCCTGCCGGTAAACGGAAGGACGATCTCGGTGCCGACATCAAAGTGACATGAGAGTTTGACGGCAAGGGCAAATGGAAAATGCAGAATGAGCCTGCGGCTCAGAACGGTGAGCAGTCGTTGACAATATTCGGCAACGATCATGCCCGAACTGCGGGACGAACCCAATGTGTACACGTTCTCCGCTGACGGCAGCAAGCTCACAGCGTATGATATTTTTCCGTCGGATCTCGGCGGACGGTAAGTAAAAACAGTAAATAAAGAATATTTCGGAGGAAGAAAAATGAAAGGTCAAAAGTTTTTAAAGGTTACTGGCATTCTTATGATAATCGGAGCGGCGCTTTCGATTCTTTTCGGGGTTATCATCGGCGGCGTCGGCGCACTGATTGCAAAATTCGCCGGTGCTTCAACACTTGGTTTTGCATTCTATCTGGGTCTTGCAACTGCGCTTGTCGGCGGCATCATTCAGCTTATTGCAGGCATCAACGGTGTTAAGCATTGCAACAAGCCCGAAAATGCAAAGAAATGCATCACATGGGGTATCATTGTTATCGCTCTTGCCGTTATCAGCAACGTGCTTGAAGTGATTGGCGGCGGCAAATTTAACGTGCTGAGCTTTGTGATCGGGCTGATCGTTCCCGTACTGTACATTTACGGTGCATTCCTTAACCACAAAGAAAACGCTCGGTAAATTTGCAGAATGAGTTCGCCGCAGAAACGGATGCGGCACAGCATTACGATAATATCAAAATAACGGCATAATTACGAACACGGGGGCACCGAACGGTGTGCCCGTGTTTTTTTCGCGGAAGTAATATGCATAATCTGCATAAGCGAATTGAATCGTTATGCTTATGCCCGAAAGAGTTATTTGCACAATTCCCCAAAAAGCGAAATCATTTTTTTGCAAAACTATTTTGATGAAATTGAGATATTTTCCCGCACCGGCATCCATTGAACGCCTGTCACCGACAGCATACTCGTTATCCTGTGCAAGCCAGTCCGCCCAAACTTCTTCGTTGCTCTGCATTTGTTCAACGGTCAGCACTTTTGCGCCGCGGCATTTTGAAATCATATCCGTCCAATACGATACATCGTGCATATAGTCAAGCTGTTCCGGTGTCCACGAGAGAAGCAGCTCGGAAGGAAGGCTGTCGCGGCAATCCCGAACCATGCCGGGAATTGCAATGTAAACATATCCGCCGCACTTGACAAACGGAAGAAGCTTTTCGTCAAGATAAGTCTCGTCGCGGCCGAAATAATTGTAGGAGTCCGTGCTCACAACGGCATCGAAAAATTCATTTCACGGCGGAAAGAGTGTGCGCATAGTATGACAGCAAACGAACATACGGGGGTATTGGGTCCGATGCATGGAAAGGGATGGAAGAAAGGCGGAGGTAAAGAGTATAACGGAGACAATGAGCCGACTGCTGAGTTTGTAATGACATTGGATAAACTTGAACCGGGGCAGGCGGGGGTCATCCTTGAACTGAACACAAGCGGCGGCATGCGCAGGAGGCTGATGGATCTGGGCTTTTCGGCGGGGGAGCATGTTGAATGCGTGCTTAAAAGCCCTCCCGGAGATCCGCGCGCATACCTTGTGCGCGGAACCGTGACGGCTTTGCGGGGAAAGGATGCGGCTGAAATTAAGGTTCGTGCGGAGGGCGGAGCCTGCAATATGCGTTCCGCTGCCCGCCGCAACAGAGGCGCGGAAAATGAAGAGGGGTGATGAAATGGGACTTACGAATTCATCTGTCGGGCGCAGTGCGTCGCAAGGCGGGTTTGAAGCAACGAATCTTCCCGTCATTGCGCTTGCGGGCAATCCGAACGTCGGCAAAAGCACCGTGTTCAATGCGCTTACGGGATTGAAACAGCACACGGGGAATTGGGCGGGCAAAACAATAGAACTTTGCAGCGGCAAATGCAAAAAGGAGCCGTGGCAGCTTGTGGATCTTCCCGGCTGCTACTCGCTGAGCCCGCGTTCGCGGGAGGAAGCGGTTGCACGGGATTTTCTTAAAGAGCGGAAACCGAATGCGGCGGCGGTTGTACTTGACGCAACCTGCCTTGAGCGGAGCCTTGCGCTTGCGCTTCAGATTATCGAAATCACGGAGAAGGTCGTCATATGCATAAACCTTATTGATGAAGCACGAAAATGCGGAATACATATTGATGCGGAGCGGCTTGAAATGCGGCTTGGCGTCCCGGTCGTGCTCTGCTCGGCGCGGAGCGGAGAGGGGCTTTGCGAATTGCTTGAGGCCGTGAAACGCGTGATGGCAAACCCGCCCGAAAATGTTTACCGCATTCAATACCCGAAAAGCGTAACGGATTATCTGCAAAACAGCGGGAGAATGCCATTCGGCTGTTCGAATAAATCCGATAAAAACGAAGACGGTGAACAGGAAAACCCGCCGCCGGAGGCTGAGGTATCGCTTGAGGATGCGGTTTCAAAGAGCATTCTTGATGCCTGTCGTGAACTTTGCTGCGGAGTTGTGACGGCTGTGCCGCCGGAAAGCTGCGGGAGAGAGTGCCTGGGTCGAAAAAAAAGCGCGGGCTGCATGAAATGCGGCTGCAAAGCCTGCAAACACTGCGGCGAATGCGGCGAGGTCGGCGATGTACGGCGGATGACACGGCGCATAGATAAAATACTGACGGGAAAATTTACCGCATTGCCGTTGATGCTGCTGATGCTTTTCGGCGTGTTTTATCTCACGATACGCGGGGCAAACTACCCTTCCGAACTGTTGTCGCGCGGGCTGTTTGCGCTTGAAGCTCTGCTGCGGAAGCTGTTCGACGCAATTCGAATGCCGAATATGATAACCGACGCGCTGCTTTCGGGCATGTATCGCACAACGGCATGGGTCGTGGCGGTCATGCTGCCGCCGATGGCGATTTTTTTCCCGCTTTTCACGCTGTTGGAGGACCTCGGAGTGCTTCCGCGGATTGCGTTTAACCTTGATAAGGGGTTTGCGCGCTGCAATGCCTGCGGCAAACAGGCTTTGACAATGTGCATGGGCTTCGGCTGCAATGCGGCGGGTGTTGTCGGGTGCAGAATCATTTCGGGGAAAAGGGAAAGGTTGATTGCGATCCTGACGAATTCGTTTGTGCCCTGCAACGGACGGTTTCCGATGCTTATCGCGTTGATTTCGCTTTTTCTTGCAGGCAACAGCGGCGGATCCGCAGCAGGTTCGCTCACGGCGGCGGGTGTGCTTGCGCTTGTTGTTGTTTTTTCGGCTGCGGCAACGCTTGCGGTGTCGTTCATCCTTTCAAAAACCCTGCTTCGCGGCGAAAGCTCCGCATTTACGCTTGAACTGCCGCCTTACCGCGTGCCGCGAATAGGGCAGGTCATTGTGCGGAGCGTGCTGGACAGAACACTGCATGTTCTCGGGCGCGCGGCAGCCGTTGCGGCTCCGTGGGGACTTGCGGTGTATGCGCTTGCAAATATCAGCGCGGGCGGGGAAACGCTGCTTTCGTGGTTTTGCTCATGGCTTGATCCTGCGGCAAGGCTTATCGGGCTGGACGGGGTGATACTTGCGGCATTCATTTTGGGGCTGCCCGCAAATGAGCTTGTGATTCCGATAATGCTGATGGCATACACCTCAGGGAGCTGCCTTACGGAAATAAGCTCATATGCCGCCCTTTCGGAAGTGCTTTCGGGCAACGGGTGGACGGCGATGACGGCTGTTTCCGCCGTGCTGTTCACTTTGATGCACTCGCCGTGCAGCACAACACTGCTGACGATAAAGAAGGAAACGGGGAGTATCGGCTGGACTGCGGCGGCGGCGGTCATACCGACGGCAGCGGGAATCGGGCTGCTTGCGGTGCTGAACTGCATTTTCGGATGAGGATGCCCGCACGATTCGAAATGCTCCGAATGATAATTTTGTAAAAAAAGCCGAAAAACTGTTATTCCCGGAAAACTGTCTTTAAACTGTGCTTTCCGGGAAAACATTTTTAAGTGCGAACCGCCGAGGGGAGAATGTGTATTATATTCGGTATTTGAATTCTGCTGCGGAATAAGGTATAATGAATTCAAGAAGACTCCGATTGAAGGCTGTTTCGACGAAAAAACACCGTAAATTCAACTTTTTTACCGAAAGCGAATTGCCCGGAGCGTTCCCGAATTCAGTTGTAAAATATCGACGGTGCTTCGGAAGCTGTCTCTGCAAAAAACCGAAAGGAGCGCGCAAATGAAATGGGATAAAATCGCCGGTGTGCGGCGGGAATTGAAGAAGATGGCCAGGGAAGCGATGGGAAGGGAGTATATTTTCAGCGTGACTTTTGCCTGCATGATGAACCTGATCCCGTGGATGGTTCACAAATTTCTGGGCAGCCATTGGGCGGTCGGCATCATTTCTTCAACGATACGCCGCTGCGGGTTTGCGGGGCTGTCGATTCCTCTGCTGTGCTTTTCGCTGCGGATAATTCTTCGAAACATGCTCATAGTGCTGCCGATAAGCATATTTGTTCAACAGAATATGAGAGTGGGTGCACAGGACAGTCTGTATCAGATTTTTTGGGCCGAAGAGATAAGACCGCTCGATTTTATCAGGTTCGGATTTCGGAGATATTGGCATAACTTCAGCGGAATGATGATGGTGAATATTCGCGTTTTTCTCTGGTCGCTGCTTTTCATCGTTCCCGGAATCATAAAGCATTACGAATATTGGCTCACGCCGTACCTGCTGGTGGAAAATCCCGAGCTTACGCCGAAGGACGCAATGGAGTTTTCCGCCCGTTTGACCAAAGGCTATAAATGGGATCTGTTTTTGTTCGATTTAAGCTTCTGGTACTGGCATCTTTTGGGGCTGTTGACTTTCGGCATTGCGCGGGTGCTGTTCGTGCAGCCGTATTATTACCTTGCAAAATCCGGTTGGCATATTTATCTTTTCAGAATGGCGGACGAGCTTTCGGATGCCGATATCAACGCATACAGGGCGCAAAATGCCGAACGGAACGGCAAACGGTAAACAACTCCGAATTTCGAATGCGGAATAAAGCATGAGAATGCGGACGGTGATAATGCCACCCGATTGTCCCGAGAATATCAGAAGACGGCCGGACTGTATATTTCATGTATGCGGCTTGACTGCAATGCATTGACATGATAAAATATTTAATCAGAACCGAATACTGCAATCAGCGAATGAGGGAGTAGTTTCACGGGACGCAGGTTCCGCGGCACGCATCAACAACACTGACGCAGCGCACAGAAGTGCAGCCGCGTTTGGTGCGGGCGTTACCCCGATGACGGGAATTTCAAAGGCTTCGGCTGACATGAATATTTCGTTTAGCGTCACATAACAAGCAAGACTCATGCAGCACCGAAAGACCACAGGTTTGTTTTCGTGTGCGGCAGGGAGTCTGTTTTTTATGGATTTGCGTAAACTTAAATGTTTTTCGCTTTGCGGACGGTTGAACGCCGTATAAAAAAGGCAGAATAACAGAACAGGCGAACGGTGTGGAAAGGGAATTGACACAAAAAATGAGGTACTACTACGAAGACAAAGAGCACGTTTTGCAGTCACTCGACTCGTGCGGGCAGGGGCTTTCCGATGCGGAAGCGGCAGCAAGGCTTGAACGGAACGGCAGAAACAAGCTGAAAGAAGCAAAGAAGGAATCCCTGCTTTCGCGTTTTTTCAATCAGCTCAAGGACCCGATGATAATAATTCTTATCGCGGCGGCAATTGTTTCCGGCGTTGTTTCGGTTGTTGAAAAGGAAAGTTTTTCGGACACGATAATAATTATTGCGGTCGTTTTGCTGAACGCTGTCCTCGGTGTTTATCAGGAGAGCAAAGCGGAAAAAGCGATCGAGGCATTGCAGGCAATGTCCTCGGCAACAAGCAGGGTTCTGCGCGGGGGCATGGTTCGCCTTGTCAAGAGCGAAGAACTTGTTGTCGGAGATGTTGTGCTGCTTGAAGCGGGCGACGCGGTGCCGGCGGATGCGAGAGTTATCGAATGCGCAAGCCTGCAGGCGGAGGAAGCCGCATTGACGGGCGAAAGCGTTCCCGTCAGCAAACAGGTTGAAACCATTGAGGATCTGACCGGCAAAGAATGCCCGCTCGGAGATCGCGTGAACATGGTCTATATGGGCTCAACCATCGTGTACGGCAGGGGCTATGCCGTTATCACCGCAACGGGCATGGATACCGAAATGGGCAAGATCGCCGATGCACTCACAAAAGCGGAGAGCGGACAAACGCCTCTGCAGATTAAACTCGGCCAGCTCAGCCGAATTTTGACGTATATTGTCATCGGCATATGCATCTTTATGTTCGGCTTCAGCCTTTTGACGGCAAAAAGCGGCATCACGCCCGAACTTGTTCTGAACACATTCATGGTTGCGGTCAGCCTTGCGGTTGCCGCAATTCCGGAAGGGCTTGCAACCGTTGTTACAATTTCGCTTTCGATCGGCGTTACGAAAATGAGCAGGCGCAATGCCGTCATAAGAAAGCTTACAGCCGTTGAAACTCTCGGCTGTGCGCAGGTTATCTGCTCCGACAAAACAGGCACGCTGACCCAGAACCGAATGACGGTTGTGCGCACCGCGGGCCGTGACGAAAAGCTGCTTGCAACGGCGATGTCGCTCTGTTCCGATGCGGAACCCGACGAAACGGAGAAAGCGGTCGGCGAACCGACGGAATGTGCGCTTGTGAATTTTGCAACCGCACTCGGGTTGAAAAAACCTGCTTTGAAGGCGGAATATCCCCGCATTGCGGAAGCTCCGTTCGACAGCATGAGAAAGCTTATGACCACCGTTCACAACCATAACGGGGAAATAATCCAATTCACAAAGGGTGCGCCGGATGAATTGCTCAAACGCTGCACGGGTTATTTCGACGGCAGCAAAGTCGTGCCGATGACGGATGCGCTGCGCCGCGAAATACTTGCGGAGAACAAATCCATGGCGGATGATGCACTGCGTGCACTTGCTGCGGCAATGCGGACATGGGACGAAAAGCCCGCGATCACAACGCCGGAGTATCTCGAACAAAATCTTACATACATCGGAATTACCGGCATGATAGACCCGGTTCGCCCGGAAGCGATAGCGGCCGTCAAAGAATGCCGCGAGGCGGGGATCCGTCCCATCATGATAACCGGTGACCACCGTGATACGGCGGTTGCAATTGCAAAACAGCTCGGAATCATTTCCGATGCCTCCGAATCGCTGACGGGCGCGGAGCTGAACGAAATGTCCGATGATGAGCTTTACAATAATATTGACAAGTATTCGGTGTATGCCCGCGTGCAGCCCGAACACAAGGTGCGCATTGTCAAGGCATGGCAGCGCAGAGGCAAAGTTACCGCAATGACCGGCGACGGCGTGAACGATGCAGCTTCCATCAAAACAGCCGATATCGGCGTGGGCATGGGCATCACGGGCACGGATGTTACAAAAAATGTTGCCGATATGGTGCTTGCGGACGATAATTTTGCAACCATCGTTTCCGCCGTTGAAGAGGGCAGGCGCATTTACGACAACATCCGCAAGGCGATTCAGTTCCTGCTTGCTTCCAATGCGAGTGAGGTGCTGAGCATCTTTACGGCAACGCTCTTGGGCTTCACGATACTTGAACCCGTGCATCTGCTTTGGATAAACCTTATCACGGACTGCTTCCCTGCGCTTTCGCTTGCAATGGAACGTGAGGATGATGACATTATGCGGCGTCCTCCCCGCAATCCGAAAGAGGGCATATTCGCAAACGGCATGGGGTTTGAAGTTGCCTATCAGGGCGTTATGCTGGCTGCAATAACCGTTGCGGCATACTGCATCGGGCATTTCCGCGACCTCGGCACATGGAACGTTATCGGCAGCGCGGCAAGTCCGCACGGCATGACCATGGCGTTTTTAACGATGAATCTTGCGGAGATTTTCCACAGCTTCAACATGCGTACCCAACACGGCAGCATATTTGCCAAAAAGGGACAGAACATGTGGCTTTGGGGCTCGTTTGCGCTTGCGCTGCTGCTCACGAGTGCGGTTGTTTTCATCGATCCGATAGCGGAAGTGTTCAGCCTTGCAACGGACTTCGGCTTTGATGAATTCGTTATCGCGTTCGCACTTGCATTGTCAACAATCGTAATTGTTGAGATCGTAAAGTGCTTCCAGCGCATGTATTATAAAAACAAAAGATAAACATAAATACAGAGCGCACTCCGCATGACGGAGGTGCGCAGAACGAAGAGCCCGATCCGCACGGATGGGGCTCTTTCTAATTGACGGCATGAGCGGCACGGTACCTCCGCTTTAGCATACACCGCCGTTCGGTGCAATACCGTATTAATGACACAAAATTACAGTATTGACGAAAACCGGGCGGGAATCGCTCCGCCGCGAAACCGTTCGGAGGTGCAGCAAACGAACTTTTTTGAAAAAAGACGAAAAAATGTTGTGCATATAATATCAAAAAAGAAAGATATATTCCTGAAAAATTAAGCCGATAAAGGTTTTTTTGAAAAAAGCAGGAATAAAAAAAGTTTTAGAAAAACACTTGCGATAAGGCGGTTAAGATGATATAATAAATGCGTCAGACTAAAGTGCACGGGCATATACTACCCCGAATCACGGGGTTCTTAATTGCGGCGCACGTATCTGCATCATTTAATTCGGTTTTTGCGCCTTGTGCGTGAAAATAAAAAAATTTAGGAAGGACGACATCCGATGAAAAACCTAAAAAGAGTACTGTGTGCTCTTCTCGCACTCGTCATGGTTCTCGGCTTTGTAGGCTGCAAGAACAACGGCGATGACAAGACCACACCCGCACCCAACAACACCAACAAGCCGGCAGAGTCCGAGGTTCCCGCAACCGCGGTTCCCAACACTCCGCTCCCCACCGGCGACTACAATGCAATGTCTGCTGCTATCTATGATGCACAGCTCGGCGCATTCAACACCCTTTACCAGGCTGCAAAAGAAGAGCAAAACGTTTCCAAGCGTTATGCTCTTATGGCACAGGCTGAGGCAAAGCTTCTTGAAGCTGCTGTTCTCATCCCCGGCACCACCAACGGCGGCAACTACGGTCTGAGCCGTGTTGCAAAGCGTTCCGCTTCCACCGTTCTCTGGGGCAATGACTCCGACCGTTTCCACAATGTTCTCATAACCACCGAGCTCATCTCCGCAGAGGATCAGACTCACCTCAAGGCAATGTGGAATGAGGTTCGCGGAACCGGCACCTACTCCCAGAAGGCAACCGATTACCTGAAGGAAAAGGGCTACACCCTTAAGGACACCTACAACATGGGTTACGCCAGCGACCCCAAGACCTGGGACGCTCTCGCAACCTCCCGTTCCGCAGACTCCGAAGCTATCGTTAACACCTACGACGGTCTCGTAGAATACGATAACGAGAACGAAATCAAGCCCGCTCTCGCAGAGTCCTGGGAAGTTTCCGAAGACGGCAAAACCTACACCTTCCACATCCGTCAGGGTGCAAAGTGGGTTGACGCACAGGGCCGTGAAGTTGCAGACGTTAAGGCAGACGACTTTGTTGCAGGTATGCAGCATATGCTCGATGCAGGCGGCGGTCTCGAATACCTCGTTGAAAACATCATCGTTAACGCTCTCGAATACAACAAAGGCGACGTTACCGATTTTGCAGAAGTAGGCGTTAAAGCAACCGACGACAACACCGTTGTTTACACCCTCTGCCAGCCCACCAGCTACTTCATCACCATGCTTGGCTACAACGTATTCGCTCCCATGAGCCGTACCTACTTTGAGTCCAAGGGCGGCGTATTCGGCAAGGACGACTACAAGACCGCTGTTGACGCAGGCACCATGAAGTACGGTCAGACTGTTAACGACATCGCTTACTGCGGTCCTTACACCGTAACCAACTACACCGCAGAAAACACCATCGTTTTCGAGGCGAACCCCACCTACTGGAACAAGGACAACATCACCATCAAGACCCTCACCTGGAAGTTCAACGACGGTAAGGATCCCACCAAGGCATACGAAGACACTAAAGCAGGCACTCTTGACGGCTGCGGTCTCTCTTCCGCTTCCCTCGAAGCCTGCAAGGCAGACGGCAACTTCGAAAAGTACTGCACCGTTTCCGATACCGATGCTACTTCCTTCGTTCTGTTCCTCAACCTTAACCGTAATGCGTATGCAAACGTCAACGATGCAACCAAGGCTGTTTCCACTATGACCGACGATCAGAAGAAGAGGACCGACGCTGCAATGCTCAACGTTCACTTCCGCCGCGCAATCGGCATGGGTCTTGACATCGCTACCTACAACGGACAGGTTGTCGGCGAAGAGCTCAAGCTCAACTCCGTACGTAACTCCTACACCCCCGGTAACTTCGTCGCTCTTGAAGAAGATGTAACCATCGAAATCAACGGCGAATCCAAGACCTTTGCAAAGGGCACCTACTACGGTGAGATCATGCAGGCTCAGATCGACGCTGACGGCGTTAAGATCAAGGTATGGGATGCAGAAAACCAGACCAGCGACGGTTTCGCAGGTTGGCACAATCCTGCTAACGCTTACGAAGAGCTTCAGCAGGCAATCACCGAGCTCAAAGAATTCGGCGTTGAGATCTCCAAGGATAACCCCATCGTTATTGACCTGCCCTATTGTTCCGGCATCGACATCTACACCAACCGCGCTCAGACCCTCAAGCAGTCTGTTGAAGAAGCTCTCCAGGGCTGCGTTGTTGTCAACCTCGTTCCCTGTGCAGATGCTCAGGAGTGGTACTATGCAGGTTACTACACCGAATCCGGCAAGGATGCTAACTACACCCTGTACGACGTATCCGGTTGGGGTCCTGACTACGGTGATCCCGCAACCTACCTCGACACCATGCTCGGTGACGGCGCAGGTTACATGGCTAAGTGCCTCGGTCTCTTCTAATACCGCATTCGCACAATAACTTAGCTTTATAGAACACTAACGGACAATGGGGGAAGACCTCGTATCTTCCCCCGTTGTAATCTTTATAAGGAGTAGGGGCTGAATATGACGAAATATCTATTAAAGCGATTGCTGACCGGTGTGCTTTCGGCATGTGCTGCAACGATAATCGTTATGATCATGATTTTCTCTTTGCTTGATCGTAACCTTATTTTTGCAAAGGACTCCGTGTACAGTCATCAGACGAATAATGCTCGAGAAGCCTATAAGTACCGCAAATGGAGAGAATACGGCTATCTTGATTATGTTACCTATGCTGACTATGTAAACAGCTTGGTAAGAAACGGCGAGGTCGATGAAGAAACCGCAAAGACCGCCGTTAAACTCGGCAGGACTGCCGAAAAAGATTCTGAAGAAACTCAAGCTTACATCAAAAAATTCACCGAATACTATGAGGGCAAAGGCTATAAAGTCGTGCGACTTGATGCCGTTCTTAAACCCAGCGGACGCGGCCTTGCCGAGGGCGGTTCACCTCAGCTTTTTGCGCATCGTGACATCCCCCTCATTTCTCGTGTGCTTAAATACTTCGGGAGCATTTTCACAGTTGATAATATCCACAAGGCAAGCGGCGTTGCCGATGCCGATCGCGGATTGACATTCACTTTCTATGATCCCGTCTATAACCCCGTCGGTTCCGAAAAGAAAGTTTTCTCCCCGGCTATCATGGGCAACGGTACAACCCACAAGTACCTGCTCTATTTCAACAACAAATTCCCTTATGTTCATCAGAACCTTCTGACCATTTCCCTCGGTACTTCCTTTGCTGTTAACCAGGGCGTCGACGTGTTCACAACGATGACCAAATCCCAGGGTTCATTCGTTAAGAGACCGATGACTTTCCCCACCGGTTTCGTTGAGGAAAGTGCGGACGATCTTCACACAGCGACTTATGTTGCAGGTTCGAAGGATTCTTCCCCTGTTACCGCAGCGCGTTTCACCGATGACTACACAAGCGTTCAGACTGTCAACAAGACTTATTCCAAGGTTGGCTTCTCGTTCATCCTCGGTATTCTGTCCAGTCTTCTTGCATACCTCATCGGTATTCCCGCAGGCATCTCCATGGCACGCAAAAAAGACAAGCTGGGCGACAAGATCGGCACGATTTATATCGTTTTCAGTCTCGCCGTTCCCTCCCTTGCGTACATCTTCATGGTTAAGGCTCTCGGCCGACTCATCGGTATGCCCACAACCTTCGACCTTGATAAAGGTACATGGCTGATGTATGTTTTGCCCATTATCTCCCTCGCACTTCCCTCCATCGGTAACCTGATGAAGTGGCTGCGCCGCTACATGATCGACCAGATGAACTCCGACTACGTCAAGTTCGCTCGTTCAGGCGGTCTTTCCGAGAGTGAGATTTTCAGCAAGCATATCTTCAAGAATGCTGCAATCCCCATCATTCACGGTATCCCGGGCACGGTTCTGTTCGCACTTGTCGGCGCGATCATCACCGAACGCGTTTACGTTGTTCCCGGTGCAGGTAACCTGCTCACCACGGCTATCAACATGTACGATAACAATGTTATTGTCGGTTTGACTCTGTTCTACGCGCTGCTGTCGGTTGTTGCCATCATTCTGGGCGACCTCCTCATGACGCTCGTTGACCCGAGAATCTCCTTCGTACAGAAAGCGAGGTAATAGAAATGGCTTCTGAATTGGTAAATGTCAGCGATCTCGGTATGAAAGAGGAAGAGTTGTTTTCCCGTTGCGACAGCAACATCGACTCCGAAAAGATTACCGCGCCGCGTTACTCCTATTGGCATTCGGTTTTCCGTGTGTTCTTCAAGAAAAAGATAAACATCGTTGTTCTTGCCATTCTGGCGTTCATCATTATCTTTTCCTACATTTATCCGATTTTCTCCGGATATGATGCATACGCAAACCTGCTCGACTCAACCGCAAAGCATTTGAGTCCCGCAAAGGCGATTGACAAATGGGGCTTCAGCCTGCATACCATTCTCGGTACCGGCGGTGCCGGCCAGTCCACTTTCGATGCGATTTGGCACGGTGCGGAGATTTCCCTCTCCCTTGCATTTGTCTGCGCACTTATCAACATGACTGTCGGCGTCACCGTCGGCGCACTTTGGGGCTTCTCCAAAAAAGTCGATGCCGTCATGATGGTTATCTACAACATTGTCGGCAATGTTCCGTACATTTTGCTGATTTCCGTTCTTGTTATGTTGTTCACCGCGAGCTTCTGGTCCATGGTTTTCGCAATGACGATCACCGGTTGGATAGGTATCGCGTACTTCATCAGAACGCAGGTTGTCATCATCCGCGACCGCGAATATAACCTTGCATCGAAGTGCCTCGGTACTTCCACCGTTCGCATTGCAATGAAAAACATCCTCCCGTTCATGACCTCCGTTATCGTTACCGTTGCGGCAACCGAGATTCCTTCTTACATCTCTTATGAAGTCTTCCTGTCCTACCTCGGCATGGGTCTTTCCGAGATGTCCCTTGGTAAGCTGATCGAAGCTGCACAGAGCGCAATGGTTACCCCCGGTTGGGAAATCGAATTCTGGAGCCCCGTTCTGTTGGCATCCATTATCACGATTATCCTGTATGTTGTCGGTCAGAACCTGGGCGATGCATCCGACCCGAGAACGCACAGATAAGAGGACACCGCTATGGAAGAAAAGAAAGTATTGTTATCCGTTAAGGATCTTGAAGTCGAATTCCGCGTTCGCGGCAGAATTCTGACAGCTATCCGCGGCATCTCTCTGGATATTTACGAAAACGAATCGATCGCAATCGTCGGCGAATCCGCTGCGGGTAAATCCGTATTCACGAAAACCTTCGCAGGTATGCTCGATGATAACGGCTATGTCAGCAACGGTTCCATCGTTTTCAATGATCCCGAACTTGCCGAAACAACAGTTCCCAACACCCCCGAGGTTAAGGCGCGCATTAAGTCCATTCATGCAAAGCTGAATGCAGCATCCCGCTATGAAAACGGTGCCGCAATCTACCGCCGCATCAATGAGCTTAAGCAGGACAGGATCCGCAGGTCCAGCCTCAGCGAGGCAGAGGCTGAACAGCTCGATACCCGCATTGAGGATCTGAGATTCCGCAGAGCCGAGACTTATAACCTCAAGCTCACAATTGACCCGTCCAAGGAGAAAGATCGCCTTAAGGAGCTTTCTCACAGCATCAAAAAAATGGACGAGGAACTGAAGCAGCTTGAAGATGAGCGCAAAAAGACCATTGCCGCACATAAGCAGGCAATGAACAACGACATTGCGTACAACACCAAGTTCAAGACCGAAATGGCTCAGCTTACCGCTCAGTACAGAGAGGCATGTGCTCAGCCCGTTTCAGCAGACAAAATTGCGCGCAACGAGATTATCGCAAAAGAAATTTATCTGTCCGTCGGCAGATACAATGTTGCAAAACGCATCAAGGCGATTAACGACCTTGTAAAGGTTGTTCGCAGCGCAATGAAAAACGGTCTCGACCTTAACGATGACGCAACAAGAACCGATGTATTCGATGATGTCGCTTTCCGCGTCAGGTTCCTTGACGAGAACGAAGAACGCATCCACGGTACCTGCGTTATCAACCTTGCAAAGCTTAAATATGCAAAGGACTGGACCCGTATCCGCGGCAGAAGAATCGCAACCGTTTTCCAGGATCCTATGACATCGCTCAACCCGATCATCACCATCGGCAAGCAGATTTCCTCCATCATTATGAAGCATCAGGACTGCTCCGAGGTTGAAGCACGTGCGCGTGCAATCGAGATGATGCGTAAGGTCGGCATCCCCAATGCTGAAAACCGTTACGACGATTATCCCTTCCAGTACTCCGGCGGTATGCGTCAGCGTATTGTTATCGCAATTGCGCTTTCCTGCCAGCCGAAGATCCTCATCTGCGACGAGCCCACCACTGCGCTTGACGTTACCATTCAGGCACAGATTCTCAAGCTCATCAAAGATTTGCAGAAAGAATTCAATTACACGATCGTTTTCATCACGCATGACCTCGGTGTTGTTGCAAATGTTGCCGACCGCGTTGCAGTTCTTTATGCAGGACAGATTGTTGAAGTCGGCACGACCGAAGAGGTCTTCTATGACCCGCGTCATCCGTACACATGGGCACTGCTCTCCTCATTGCCGCAGCTTGCACAGCGCGACACCGAGCTGTTCTCAATCACCGGTACGCCGCCTTCTCTCTACAATAAGATTGCGGGCGATCCCTTCGCACCGAGAAATCCTTATTGTTTGAAAATCGATGTCGTCAAAGCTCCGCCGATGTTCAAGATCACGGAAACTCACTATGCAAAGACTTGGCTGCTTGATCCCAGAGCGCCCAAGATCGACAAGCCTGCCGCGATCGACAACATCCACGACAAGATGATTAAAGCGTTCAATATTTAATGGGAGGGTAGAACTGTGGAATATAAAGAAAAAATTACCGCAAAAGAGGGTAGGGTTTCCCATCTGCCCGAAAAAGCTCCTGTTGATGCAAGCGGCAAGGAAGTTCTCCTTTCGTTGAAAAATGTTGACATCACCTTCGGCAAAGGCGACAATGCCGTGCGTGCAGTCAAAAACGCTTCTTTCGACATTTACAAGGGTGAAACGTTCTCTCTCGTCGGCGAGTCCGGTTCCGGTAAAACCACGATCGGCCGTGCCGTAATTCGTGTCAACCCCTGCGCTGCCGGTGAAATTTATTACAAGGGCGTTCGCATCTCCGGCAAGATTCCCCATTCACTGGACCGCGAAGTTATTCGCAACATCCAGATGGTTTTCCAGGATCCCGCCGCATCTCAGAACGAGCGCGCAACCGTTGACTACATTATCTCCGAAGGCCTCTATAACTTCCACCTCTTTGAAAATGAGGCGGATCGCGTGAGGAAAGTCGAGAATATCATTCAGGAAGTCGGTCTGCTCCCCGAGCATTTGACCCGCTATCCGCATGAGTTCTCCGGCGGACAGCGTCAGAGAATCGGTCTTGCAAGGGCAATGGTCATGGATCCCGAGCTTGTTGTTGCAGACGAACCTATCTCCGCACTGGACGTTTCCATCCGTGCACAGGTTCTGAACCTGCTCAAAAAGTTCCAGCGTGAGCGCGGAACGACCTATCTGTTCATCGCTCATGACCTTTCGATCGTTCGCTTTATCTCCGATCGTATCGGCGTTATCTACAAGGGCGACATCGTTGAAGTTGCAACCGCAGAAGAACTGTTTGACTTCCCGATGCATCCCTACACCCGCTCTCTGATTTCCGCGATCCCGATTCCGGATCCGAATCTTGAGAAGCACAAAGTGCTGTTCAGCTATGATCCTTCACAGCATGATTACAGCGAGGATAAGCCCGAGCTTACCGATATCGGCCATGGCCACTTCGTTTTCGGCAACAAGAAAGAAATCGAAGAGTATAAGCGTCTCCGTGAGGAGGGAATTCCCCTCAAGAGCGTTACCATTGCCGGCGTTAATGCTCCTGCGGATGCAAAAACTGCCGAAAAGCAGCTTGAAGAGAAAAAAATCGAGGGTTCAATCCTTGATACACCGCTGCACGATACCGGCAGCTTCTGGCTTGCGTTCCTTTCCTTCTTCCTTGCCATCCCCGGCTTGATTGCGGGTGCGATTTTCAAAAAGCACAACTATATCCGCAATTACAAGAAGTGCAAGAAGGGCGCGATTGCCGGCCTTATCACAACGGCAGCAATTATTGTCCTGTTCGGACTTATGCTGATAATTTCTATCCTGTAATCGGACTTTAAAAAAGGACGGCGGACTGAATTCAGTATGAGGCGAACAGCAAAAGAAAAAAGTCTTCCGAGGCCAAAGCCGGTACAACGCATTGAAGTGTCGGACAAACATACCGCGTTGCGAATTGTGTGTTTCGTGATTTGCATCCTGTTTGCGGTTGTTGCGATGTCATATGCGGTGTACCGGCTTGTTACAAGGCCGAGCGGATGGACAACGATCAAAGCGGCTGTTACCGGTGAGGATAACTGCACCGATGAACTGCTGCTTCAGTATGATATAGGCCTGCGCGACGATATTTCCACAACGACTGAATATAAACAATTGGCGGAAATGTATTCAAATTTGTGCAGCGAGGCCTACCGCATATTTCAATCAGACGAGGAATATTTCGGCGCGGATGATGCACCGGCAGCAAACCTCGCTTATTTGAATAAACACCCGAACGAGGTTGTGACGGTTGATTCCGCGTTGTATTCGGCATTTGAGCTGATTCGAGATAACGGCAGCAGATATCCGTATCTTGCGCCCGTTTATACGGAATACAAAGGGCTCTTCTCCTGCGAAAACGACAGTGAGGCCGAAGAATTTGACCCGATGCTTAATTCGGAAGTACGCGGGTTTGTTGATGAAACGCTGACGTATGTAAATAATCCCGATGCAATCGACATTGAGCTCCTGGGTGAGAATAAACTTCGACTCAATGTTTCGGACGAATACGCCGACTTTGCATCTAAAAACGATATCGCAGAATATCTGGATTTCTTCTGGCTGAAAAATGCATTTATCGTTGATTACATTGCAGCGCATTTGGCCGAAAACAGCTATATTCACGGAACAATAACGACGTATGACGGTTATACGCGGCATCTCGGCGGAGCGGGCATGGCCCTGTCAATGAATTTTTACGACGAGACCGACGGACGCGGAATCCCTGCGGCGCAGATGGATTTTAAGACGGCGCGCAATGCTGTTTATTTCAGGAATTATGAAAATTCCGATATGGACACGATGCATTTTTACACCTATTCGAACGGTGAAGTCCGCAATCCGTTTGTTGATCCTAAGGACGGACTTTGTAAGGCGTCAAAAAGTGATCTGCTGATGTATTCGGACGAACTCGGTTGTGCGGAAATTGCGCTTGCGGCCTACGGATTGTATTCGTCGGATTCTTTTGACACCGAAGCGGTGCTTTCGACTGCAAAGCGCGGGGTGAATGCCCTTTACTGCGAGGGAACCGAGGTTTGCTTTACGGAGGCTGAGGCAACTCTTTCGCATTTGTACCAAAATGACGGACTCAGCTATTCAGCGAAACATGTTTCCTGACGGAATTCTAATCGGATTTCAACTGCAATACGAAATATACGGATTATCAAGGCTTGCCGCAAGGCAGGCCTTTTGATTATTGCCTGAAAGGAAACGGAGGAGATGAACGGGAAATGAAAAATGAAAAAAGCGCAGCGAACTGAATTCACTGCGCTGGTGACCGGTAGGGGAGTCGAACCCCTGCTGCCGCCGTGAGAGGGCGGTGTCCTAGGCCACTAGACGAACCGGCCAAACTTGATTGCGTTGCTTATTATACCAAAACAATCAAGAAAATGCAACCCCGAAGAAGCTTGAAATGAAGATATATTTAACGAACCAAATCAAACACGGATTGAAAATTTCAGGCATGAAGCAGCCGTCGGAAAGTATTTCGCGGGAAATAATGTCCGAATCAGCGTTAGGAATATTTCCCGGGAAATCAGTCGCAGCGGGAGAAAGCGGACTTTTATCTGTCGCGCTCAAGATAAATTTGCAAGTTCCGACTTAAAGCTCAATATGCTTTTTCACTGTTCAAATGCGGCAATTTATGGTATAATCAAGTCAAATACCGGTAAAACCTGCTGCTGAGATAAAAATAGGCGGATCCGGCCGCCGCTCACTGCTGCAGTTTTTGTCCGGCACGTTTCCGAAAGCGTAAGAATTTGATTCGGCTGCGCTTTAACTGCGGGAAATTCCCGCAGACGGAAAAATCATTATACAAAGGAAGGTATGTTAATGGGAAACATCATTTCCGTGCTGTACATCCTTGCGTTTGCAGGCTGCGGCATACTCACTGCACGTCCGATTTTTGCATCGGATCGCCCGCTGAAGAGGATTCTGTTCGGATTAACTTTCGGACTTGTAATGCTTCTTTGGCTTCCGGTGTTGTTTGCGTTTATTCTCGATTTCACACTTGCTGCGCAGATTCTTGCGCTTGCCGCAGCGGTGTTCATTGCGGGCGTATCAACATTCTTTGCCGTTAAAAAGCAAAAAAACGGCAAAATCAAGTATAAAGCCGCTTCAAAGCGCGACCTTGTTCCGCTGCTGGTCACGATAGTGCCGTTGGTTGCAGTCGGCTGGATACTTCATGCGAATCACACGATAACAAATGCATCGGACGGTTCGCTGCACGTCGGACAATGCACTTTCGGCGATTTGTGTATGCATTTAAGCTTTATCACAAGCATCAGTGTGCAAAAAACGTTCCCGCCGAATTATTCGCTTCTGCCGGGAACCCCATTGGGCTACCCTTTCCTGTGCGACAGCGTCAGTTCGACTTTTTATACACTCGGAGCGTCGCTTCGAATTGCGGCAATGCTTCCCGCACTGTACGCTTTTCTTGTTGTTGTGCTGGGTGTGTATTGTTTCTTTGATGAATGGTTCAAAAACACACGCGTCTCCGTGCTTGCGACATATCTTTTCTTTATCGGCGGAGGCTTAGGGTTCGCTTACCTTTTCAACAACAAACAGCTGCTTGCGGGCGAGGGCATAAACCGTTGGCAGGAAATGCTTGAAGGTTTTTACAAAACACCCACCAATCTGCCTGCCGAGGGACTTCGCTGGGTCAATTCAATTGCTGACATGCTTATTCCGCAGCGTGCAACTTTGTTTGGCTGGGCGCTGCTTTTCCCCGCACTTCAGCTTTTGCACAGGGCGGTCATGCAGCGCGAATACAAATGCATAGTTCCGCTCGGTATCATTGCGGGATGCATGCCGCTTGTTCATACGCACAGTTTTCTTGCGATCGGAATTATTTCCGCGTTCCTTTTCGTTGCCGCTCTCGGAAAAATGCTGATGAGCGGTGTTTCCGAAAAACACGAGAAGCTTGCTGTCCGCAATCTCGGACTGTTCGTTTGCTCGGCAATTGTCGGTGCATTGCGAATGTTGAATATTCGTGTTGTTACCGAAGGGTTGAATGACAGGTTCACGATCATTGCGGGCGCGCTGACTGTTGTTGTTTCCGTTGTTATGCTGGCTCTTGCTCTGCCCAAAAAGAACGCCAAAGGTGAACGGAAGGGAGCCGATGACGGCCTTGAAACCGAGCTTGCGACGGAGCTTATGCCAATGTCCAAAGTCACCGAACGCAAATACATTTCAGCAGTCGGAATTGCATCGGCGGTTGGTCTTGCGATTTCATCAATGCTGCAGGAAAAAGCATCCGCGCTCGGCTTCGTGCTGCCTGTGTTTATGATTGCAGCAACGATTCTGTTCATTGTTTATAACGGCAAAAAGGCCGGAAGGAAGCCCGCTTCCGATGAGGTGAAGCATGTGCGTTGGTTTGCTCTGTTCGGCGTGATTGCGGTCGTGCTTGCCGCACCGCAGCTTTTCGGATTCACGTTTAAACAGTCCGTGAACAACGACTCGTTCCTGCGTTGGGGATTTAATTGGTGCAATGTCAGTGACAGCTGGCTTTGGTTCTATATCAAGAATCTCGGACTCATTTTCATCCTGATGCCTGTTGCGCTGCTTTCCGAAAAAAAGCAGAACAGACTGTTCTACTACGGAACACTCGTTATATGGCTGCTGTGCGAAGTGCTGATTTTCCAGCCCAACCCGTACGACAACAACAAGCTGCTTTTCGTTTGGTTCGCATTTACCTGCGGCATAGTTGCGAATTATCTCATAACAACATTTGCACGGCCCGTTACAAGACTGGAGCGCGGGAAACGCCGCGTGCTGCGCGGCAAGACCGCCGGTCGCTATCTGCTGCTTGCAATGATGCTTATTGCAATGCTGCTTTCCGGCAGCCTGACGCTGGTGCGCGAATACATCTCGGGCGATCACATTGCATTCGCTGCGGATGCGGACGGGAAGAGGAGCCTGCAATACATTGAAAGCGGCTACGAGGTTGTGCCGGCGGCGCAGGTTGAGCTTGCGGAATGGATAAACACAAATACCGACGAACCCATTGCGGCGGATGCAACCTTCCTGACCGAAAGCAACCATAATAATGCTGTTGCAATGCTCACGGGACGCAACATTTTCTGCGGCTCGGGCTCGTTCCTTGAATACCACGGCGTTAACTATCGCCCGCGCAAAGAGCTTATAAAGCCCATGTATGAACAGCCCGAAACTTGCCTGCTTCGGTATGCGGCGGAATACGATATTGACTATGTGCTTGTGGGAACACGGGAGCGCGGAAGCTATGCGGTTGATACGGAATGGTTCGATGCAAATCTTCGGGTCGTGTACCGCAATGCACAGCTGACGGTCTACAAGATTGCGAAATAACAAGGAAAAGGTACCGTGTTGAACTTTTTCGATGCGGGATGAAAGGAAAACAATAAAAAGAAAACCGTGCGGCAGTGAAATGATTCAAGCCGCACGGTTTTTAAGTTCGGATTCTTTTAAATTCAGATTATTATACCCATGCTGCTCCGTTTCGGCATTGATGACGCGAGCAAAAAAGTGCCGAAGGGGCAAAATGGCAAAAGGGTTTTAAATCAATGCCCGTCAACCATCCTCAGGAAAAAGTAGATGCGTCCGCCGAGGTTGGATTCCCAATGCTGATCGGCGCAGGTGAGAACGGTCAGAAAACGGTCGTTCGGAGTGACATGAACCGAATAATCAAGCTCGGTCCGCGCCTGCTGATAGGTTATCCATTCGGAAATCTGTTCGGATGTCATGCTCTCCATGGTTTGCGGATAATTGCAGTTATAGTACTGGGAAGATTGCTCGGCAGAAGCGGGCTTTTCTTCGTACATTGCAAAAACTTCCCAAGTATGCGTTTCGCCGAAAAGGTTGAGCGTCCATAATCTGTTTTTGAATTCACCGTAAGTCGGTGCGTACTCATCCTGAATCTTGTGCAATTGATGCAGCATGATGCCCGCGCGGCGCAGATTATGGCCGGAAATCACCATGTTTTGCGAGGGATAGCCGTAATAAAGATAAATTGATCCGCGCGAGGATGAGTTGCCGCGTGCATCATGATAATGATAATAAAAATTCGGACCGAACATCAAGGGTGCGTCAATATTCGTGCCTTCAAGTTTTATGTAGCCGACGGTATCGGCATTTGTTCGCTCCGCATTTGCGGTCTGTTCGGAATAGCGGAAACTTTTTGCATATTGATCGATTACGGTGTAATTCGAAAGATGACAGCGAAGCTGTTCGACATCTGCCGCATCAACGGAATTCGGCTTTGCGGCATCGCGCAGTATATTTGCCGCCTGAAGCTGAACGGAACCGAGCTGAACATTGCCGCTGAGGTAAGCGGAGAGAAGATCTGCATCGGCGGCGGTTATGCTCCCGTCCATGTTTATATCGCCGAGGATGACCGCTGTGCCGCGGTTTCCGTTTTCAAGCGTATATTCATCACCCGTACGAATTAACGGATCTGCATCCGGTGCAAGCCCGAGTACAAAACCGCCGTCCGCAAGATAAGGGCGCAGCCGCCATGAAGCGGTTTCACCTTCGCAAAAGTCGTTGCTTCCGAATGCGTGTACCGTGCCGTCATCCGACAGCACAAGTGCGTGCCCGAAAGCACAGGAAAAATCCACAACGTTTGCATCATCTTCCGTGAAGGCCTCGGATATGCGCCTTCCGTCCGTGTCGGCAAGTTCACAATCCGTATGCAGTCGCCCCGCATAGTCAACGTAGGCAAAACAATTATTGCCCGCAAAGGCATATTTGCAGTCTGCCGCACCAAAAAGCACCGAAGTCGAGGCATCTGCCGCATTGCTTGCGCAAAGATACAGTCCGCCCTCCGTCCGCGCGGCAAGATTGCTGCCGCATGCGGCAATTGATGTCAGGCTGTGCCCCGAAAAGACAGAAAGCTCGGGCGTATTGCCGCGGGAATGAATCTTTCCGCTTGCTTCAACCGCAATGAAAAAATCGCTGCCCGCTGCGATAAGGCGGATATTATTCAAATCACCGGTGTTGAGCATTTCGCTGTAGAGCCGAGTTTCGGCATCGGATGCCGCTGCGGATTCGGTTCGCGCACCGATGGCAATGACTCTTCCGTCACCGGAAAGTGCATACACAATTTCGCTGCTGCAGCAAACGGCGGTTATGTCGTTAAGCTTTGCCGATTCCTGCCGAAGCGCATCGCTTCCGGAACAGAGCAATCGGCCTTCTTTTGTCAGTCCGACGGTAAAGGCAGGCGCGGCGGCAATTGCCTTGACATCGCGCCAATCATAGCAATAAGCCTGTCCGTTATTGTAACCGATATATGACATGAGCCCGACGGAGGACAGCCCGAACGAAAGGCCGTCTCCTGCCGCGACTGCACCGCACGGTACGGACGGAAGCTCGCTCGGCACGGGAAGAGGTGCGGGTGTTTCGGGCGTCGCCGAAGGTGTTTCGGAGACGAGCACAGCAGGGGGCTCGGGCGGGACGGGGTTCGACTCTTTTTTTAAAGACAGGCAGACGATAAGCCCGGCGGCAAGAAGAATTGCGCCTGCCGCAATCAATATGCCGCGTCGTCCGATTTTTTTCACAAACCCACCTGCGGGGACAATGTTTCGGTGATTCGTATCTTTTTTTATTTTTTTCATGTAAGTTCCTCAGTTTTTATTGGATTGTACCCAAACTCAAATTGTTCAAAACCAATCCCAAATCGTGCAGGACGGCATCAGAAGCGTGAACCGCGCTTTTTTTCGACTGCTGCGGCATAACGCACGGCATCGCGCACGGCATCGAAAGGCGAGTCGGCTGCCGCAAATATCTCATTGCGTAAAGATAAAAAGAGTTCAGAATCATTTGCGGCAAAGGCAATTGCTTCTGCGGTCAGTTTTCCGTTGCCGGTAAAATTTCGCCCGACAAGGCTTCGTGCCTGCGCAGCGTCGCCGATGATGAGTCGTTTGAGATTAAAAACATCGTTCAAATTGATTTCGTCACCGTTTGCCGCACGAAAACTCTCCGTATCGGCGGGCGGAATTTTCGCGTTGCGCGGGCAGGCATATTGGCAAATTTCACATCCGATAAAAGTTTTCTGCATGGCGCGAATGCAGTCCGGATGCTGCGCGGTTTCCATTTGCAGCCGCATACAGCGTTCGGTCGTCAATCCGTTTTCGGATATTGCACCGGTGGGGCACGCTTTCATGCAGAGGGAGCAATTGCCGCATTCGCTTTGCCGAGTGTTCAACGAGGGAAGGACGGTCAGCAATTCGGAAAGTGTTTCGGGCGGAATTTCCCGAACCGCAAACGTAAGAAGAACGATCCGTGTTCCGAATTCGGGCAGTGCAATCAATGAGTTGCGGCATTTAATGCCGATGCCTTCCGCTTCAAGCTGCATTTTGACGGGAATATCGGTTTTTTCGACGTGAATTCCCGCAGCGGTCAGGGCTTCCGCCAGTTTTTTTGCACTGTGATAAGCGCGGTTGGATGCAATGTAGTATGCAGGTATACGTTCGTCAGCCGTAAACGGCGCATAGGGGTACACAAGCACCGCAATGCTGTTTGCCCATGGATATGCTGTCGGAGCATCGGCGGTAAGATTGAACCGATTGCGGCCGAGGTCAAATTTGCGCGGCGTTGTAAAAAACACCTGTAAGAATCCGTAATCGGCGGCTGTCGTTCGGGAAACAGTCCGCAAATCGCAGGGGGAAACAGCGTGGGGAGTGGGTGCTGACTGCATACGGTGCGCTCCTTTCTGTTCGATTTAATCCGTTTTGCGGTCGGTTCAATATGCGGACGGATTCCTCTTTCGCCCGTAAATTGCAGCAGCCAAACGCGCAGACGGGCGAATGAAGAATATATGTCAATTGTACCATACGATACCAATATCGGCAAGAGGGAACGGAAAACGAAGAATGAAACAGAAAGCGAAACCTGTTCAAATTGAACATAATAATATATTTAACGGAAAACGGCAAAAGCGCGGGATAATCGGGTCATTTCACGATAACACAAGTGAAAGAAAAAATAAGGAGATACGACCATGGACACGAAAGAAATCAATGCAGCCGTTAAATGCGCAGTGGAAACAACGCAGCAGCCGCCCTCTTTTTTCATTCACGGTTCATCCGTGTTTGCACTGGAAACCGAGGCAGTTAAAACCGCAGAGACGCTGAAAAGCTGCGAAAACATGTATTTTCGCGGAATCGTTAAGTATTTTTCAATCAAAATGCCCTATTTTTCGGATATGGCAGGTTCGGAAAAATTCCTTGCACGGCTTGACGAGAGCATGAACACAGCGGCGGACTTTTACAGCGAGTTCAAAGGTGTTGTGATAATTGAACTTTCGGAGGAATGGGCAAAGAAAGGCATCAACGATGCATTCTCATGCCTGCCGGGCTATATCGGAATGCATAAATGCATTTCGTACATTGTCATTATTGAAGCGGAAAAAGAGTCGGCATCGATTGACGATATGAGGAGAGCTTTGAACGGAAGCACGATTTGGATCGATATACGCATGAAAACGGCGGAAATAGGGCAGTGCATAAATCTTTTCTTCAAAACGGCGAAGGAAGTCGGAATGACCGTTTCGGATGCCGCTTCAAAAGAGCTTAAAAAAACACTTGAAAATGCCGATGTTTCCGTTTTGCCGCTTGATCAGGTTGTTCTTCGAACGGTGCAGCAAATAAAGCTGAACAAACAAGTCAAGAACGCCAACCCTGTTATTGAAGCGGGCGATTTGGATATAATGCCTCAAAAAAGGACGTGTGAAAGGCGAGGCCGCATCGGATTTTCTGCAAAGGAATAAGGAGGAACACAATATGCTGAGTGATGGATTGAAGTATCAGGATTCAAGGATGGCGACTTGCGAAGAGATGAAGCAGGATCTTGCGCCGTTCGCATTGCATGATGCGGCTGCAAAGTCCAAGGGCGGGCCGGTGCTGCTGCGCGACGGCGACACGGTTTATACGGATCCGAGTGATTCGCATTCGCTGATAGTCGGGGATACGGGTTCAATGAAGACGCTGCGATTCGTGCTTCCTCTCATTTATTCCTGTGCGGCGGCGGATGAATCAATGGTTATTGTTGACCCGAAGGGCGAGCTTGCGCGGAAATCCGAAAGTTTTCTTTCCGCGAAGGGCTATAAAACAGTTATCATCAACATGAGGGATCCGCAGCGTTCGCCCGACACATGGAACCCGATGGGGGTTATAGAGAGGGCGTACAAAAGCGGGGAAGAGGGGCAGCAAAAGGCCGTTTTGCAGCTTAATGATATGCTGAACGACATTTTCTTTCGAAGAGTCGATACAAAGGATCCCTATTGGAACGAGTCCGCAGGGCAGCTTGCTCTGGGCATATGCCTGCTGCTTCTTGCATTGGGCGAAAAGCTGAACATGAAGAATCTGCTGAAATGGCGATATGAAAAGCTTGCCGACGGAACGCTTGATAAATGCTTCCGAAATCTGCCGACGGACGGCGAGATCTACCAAAACCTTGCGGGTTATTTGGGTATGACGGCCGAGAGCACAAAGTCCTGCATAAGGTCAACCTTTGATCAGCTTGTGCGCGTGTTCAAGTCCGCACCTGCACTGACTGAGATGCTGAATGATACGTCATTTGATATTGAACGGATCGGGGAGGCAAAAGCGGCGGTTTTTGTCGTCATCCCGGATGAAAAAACAACCTTTCATTTTCTGGCGACGCTCTTTATCAGCCAGTGTTACACAACCTTGCTTGAAACAGCGGAAAGGCACGGCGGGTCGCTGCCGCGAAGGACGAATATCATACTTGAGGAGTTTTGCAACCTGCCCGCGCTCGGCGATATCGTTCCGATGATCACGGCGGCAAGGAGCCGCAATATTCGGCTGCACATGGTCATTCAGTCGTACGGACAGCTTGTTGAAAAGTACGGCGAAAATGTAAGCCGCGCCATTCTCGACAACTGCGGAAACATGATCTATCTTCACACGCGGGAAATGGATTTTTTGACGTATATAAGCAGACTTGCGGGGAACAACGAGTACGGAAGACCGCTGATTTCAACATCACGTCTGCAAAGGCTGCAAAAAAACGAAACCATTATCTTCCACGGCAGATGCTGCCCGTATCTTGCGGAAGATGTTCCGCTGATTTTTGATTATCCGATAAAATTGGGGACGGAGCTGCGCTCTGCGCCGCAAAAACCGAAGAAAGAAAAAAAGCGCAGGCGAATCGGGGATGTATTGAAGCCGCCCGAACTGAGCGGAGACACCGATGTATGGGACTGATCGAAAAAGCGGTGCAGCGGATATTGAAAATATATTAGCCGTTGCTGCCGGGAAAAAGTAATTTTTCCCGATAAATAAAGTGTAAGGGAAAAACGAATGCACATGCGTTTGATGCGCGGCGGCTGACGCCAAAGCGTACAGCGCATGAGCGTTTGAAACACTCCCGAACGGATAAGCAGGTTTTCTTCCCGCGGGCGATGAAAATATATCATTGAAAACCGTGGGGAAAAAACAAAAAAGCCCGATAAAGTAAATGAAGAGTGAGCAGAACTGAAAACTCACTGAAAACACAGAAACCGAAAGGAGAAAACTAAAATGGCAAGAAAAGGACAAACTTATTCAACAGCAATTGCGGACAGCATCAACGCCTTCCTTAAGGAGGACGAATGGCGTTTCGACTTTGACAGCGAATGCGGCAGGTTCATTTTCAACCTCGGCCTGAGCTGCAAGCTCAAATCGGTTCGGTACATTGTTGATGTGCGCGAGAAAGACTATCTTATCTACGTTTTTTCACCTCTGGGCCCGGATAAAGGCGATGCCGCAACGATGAAGCGCACGGCGGAGTTCCTGACACGAGCGAACTACGGACTTGTTTTCGGCAACTTCGAAATGGACATGCACGACGGCGAAATTCGCTACAAAACCTTCGTTCCGTGCGGCGGAGAAGCCCCTTGCGCCGATGTTATTCGCCGCAGCATATATGTGCCGGCAATGATGCTTGACAGGTACGGCGACGGCTTGCTGAAGGTGCTGTATTCGGACATTGACCCCGAAAAAGCTTGTAGCATGTGTGAAAATGACCTGAGAGACGGCGCGGACGACGACACCGAAGAATCGGACAGCACGAACGACAGTACGGCAGACATCCTGTCAAGGCTTTCGGCACATTTTTCAAGCGATACAAGCGATACAGAGGATGAATAATCCGTTTCGAACAGAACCTTTATCAGCGTCGCCTTAAAATGATGCCTGCAATGATACCGAGCAGCGCAATGCCGGCGCAGATAAGCACAAGCGTCCCGAAACTTGTCGTTTTGGCGGAGCTTGCTCCTTCCGCAAATGCCGCTGCACAGCACAGCGCGGAAATGACGGCCGCAAAGCAGCCGATGAATGAAAAGAAATTGCGTTTACTCATGTTTGTTTCTCTCCTTGTACTCCCAACCCGCATGTTCAACTTCATTCATCGTCTGCGAGCGGCAATTAACAGATTCAGCTTTGCTGAAAGCAGAACCCGAGCTAAACAGCTTCATATGCATTATAACACTTAACCGACACATAATCCACAGCAAGTTTAATAAACACTTCAAACAGCATACCGATTCCAAGTTCATATCAGCCGATGCCCCCTTGCCGAATGCGCAGGGGGTATTTTTATGTAATCGTCCGGCAGGAAAGAGCTGTTGACAGGAAATGCGTCCGCGTATTATATATTTATTTGATTTGTTGAACAGCGGTTGACTTTTTAATAAAATTTTTATATTATTGACCTGCACATGCAGCGCGCGGGTTCGATACGCGCTGATGAATGTGTGGGGGAATTTCATAAAACAGACTGCATCTTTTTGCGGTCGGTATGTGCCGACTGCAAATCAGGTGTTTTTTGTGTATCGAATTATGAAATATGAAAGGGACTTGCGGGACTCCGTAAGTCAACGGTTCTTAATGTCATGAACGAATTTGTCCTCACTTGCTGTTCAACTGCAGACCTTCCCAAGGAACGATTCGAACAGCTCAAAGTTTCCTATGTTTGCTTCAACTACACGATTGACGGAGTTACGTATCCGGATGATCTCGGGCAGAGCATCCCGTTCGATGAGTTCTACCGCCGCATGGCGGAAGGCGCAATGACGTCCACTTCGCAGGTGAACATGGATCAGTATTTGCAATTTTTTGAACCCTTCCTTGCAGAAGGAAAGGATGTTTTGCATGTTACTCTGTCCTCCGGAATTTCGGGTTCGTTTAATTCCGCATGCGCGGCAGCACAGGTTTTGCGCGAAAAATATCCCGAAAGAAAGCTTTATATCGTCGATTCTCTCGGTGCATCATCGGGGTACGGACTTATAATCGATAAGATGGCGGAGCTTCGCGATTCCGGCATGAATATAGACGCGCTTCATGACTGGGTGGAGGAACACAAGCTTAACATGCATCATTGGTTCTTCTCAACCGACTTGACATATTATGTGCGCGGGGGAAGAATTTCGAAATCTGCCGGGTTCATCGGCTCGATTCTGCATATTTGCCCGCTGCTGAACTGCGATGATTTGGGCAGGCTTACTCCGCGCGCCAAGATACGCACGAAAAAGCGCGCAATTAACGAAATCGTTCAAAAAATGGTCGAGAATGCGGAGAACGGACTTGATTATTCCGAAAAGTGCTTCATTTGCAATTCAGCTTGCTATGACGATGCACGTGCGGTTGCGGATCTTGTTGAAGCGACTTTCCCGAAGCTTAACGGCAAGGTGCTGATAACTTCGATCGGAACAACCATCGGAAGCCACACGGGTCCCGGAACCGTTGCGCTGTTTTTCTGGGGAAAGAAGCGCGTTGACTGAATTTGATAACGGCTTTAAAAACAAAACGCATTGCCGCAAACAGGGGCAATGCGTTTTATCTTTTTCGTCAATAATTTTATGCAGCAAAAAAATGCGTTATGCACAAGGGCTTCGACTTTTATGACAGGAGCAGCTCCTTCACGCGAACTGCGGCTGCCACGTTGAATTCACATCTTGTATCCACCTGGTAATCAACGCATGCGCTTCGGATTATTTCGGGCGCTGCGTCAACGTTTTCGGCAGCAAGCAAAGCCGTTACAATGCGAACGAATTCGTTAAGCTGCAAAACGGGCAGATCAACGACTACTTCAAAAAGACTCGGGAGCACGGGTGATTTTGAACAGGCCGCAAGCAAAACATTCATCGGCAGCAAAGGTTCTGTCACCGTTTCGCATGTATCCTCCCGCAGCTCATCGCAGAGGAGCATGAATTTGAGCGGCTGACAACGCAATTTTGCAAGCAAATCAATGCAATTCAGGTTGCCGTTGAGTGTGTAAACAAGGCGGAGCTGGGGCAATTCGTCCGTCAGCTCAAGCATCATGGTCGTTTTGCCCATTCCCTGCTGCCCGCAAAGAAGCATCGGATGTGCGCTTTCGTCCCGCATAAATGCAATCGCATTGTTCAACAGTATACGGTATTCCGCGTCCATCAGCGGAACAAAATCACCCGCCCGCAGCTCGTGAAGCGGTTTCAGCGCACCGTCAAAGATGAAGTTTCGGTATTTGAGGAAGATTCCGCTTCCGTACGAAGAGTGAAAATTCCAAAGGTCATTCACAAGCTCGGACCAATCATCAGACTCGAGAAAACGCCGATACATGCCTTCAAGAGCAACGTCCGCATAATAACTGTCGCGAATGCCGAACTCACCGTATTGCCACACGGGCGGCGGGAATTCGGTTTTTGCAGGCGGCTGTTTGGGTTTGAATTCACGGGGCATGGGTGCAACGGGGGCGCCGCCCCACGCAGCGGAGGCAATCACGGAGGCGGCATCCTTTGAATTCTTTTTTTGCTTTTGCTCCGTGCAATTGCAGATTATGGAATGCAAAACGTTTTCATCTGCCTCCGAAAGAGTTTTCAGCGCGGAAAGCTCAAGCTGCATTGCGTGAATGACGGCATCGTCCGCCTTTCCGGAAGCAGCGGCACATGAAAACACGTTGTCGGTCAGCAACACCGTATCAAGAATGTAATCGTGCCAGATATTGCCGCTTACTCTGCGTGCGCCGCAGCAAACAAGCTCCGAAGTCAAAGCGGAAAGTGCGTCCGCAGCGTTTTGCACGTTGCCGATATCGGCAAAGCGAAGAAGCTCGGAAAGTTTTCCGAGGGGACGAGTGAGCAGTTCGTTTCGGAAAATTGCAAGCCGGGCAATTGCAGCGGACAGCGTGCGAATGTTTTCCTCAGTTTGTGTGCAATCCATTTTTTGCTGCCTTTCTGTAAAAAATGAAGCGTTTGCGCCGCAGACTTACCAAGCGATAAGGTGCAGAATATTTTGATCAAGCACGATGAAAGCTCCGAGAATCGCCGTGTAAACTGCAAAACCCCAGAGTGAATGCTTTGTGATGAGTTTTATCATGAAACGCACCGCAAAATAGCCCGAAACGGCGGCAGCGGCAACGCCGAGCACGACCGAAAGCCAGTTTATGTTTGCTGCGCCTGCGCTGACCGCACCGGGAATTTCAAGCACCGCACCGCCGAGAATTGCCGGAATTGAAAGCAGAAAACTGAATTCCGCAGCGTCTTCTTTTTTCATGCTGCAAAGCGTTGCGCCCGTGATGGTTGAACCCGATCTTGAAATGCCGGGCAGGATGGCAACGCCTTGAACAAAACCGATAAACACCGCATGATACCACTTCATTGAAGGAACGGTAAGTTTGCATTCGACTTTCTGACGTATAAAATCGCAGAGCACAAGCAGCGCCGCCGTGAAAAGGAAACAGAAGCCGAGCAGACTGCCTTCGTTCGCCGCATCGATGACATCTTTGAATACGAGTGCCATAACCGCAGTTACGAGTGTCGCAACGATCATCCAGATCCAATACTTTGCCTGCTTTACCGGGTGGAGCAGCATTTCAATGATGCGTTTGCGGTAAACAACAAGCACCGCTGCCAAAGTGCCGAGATGCAGCATGACGGTGAAGAAAAGTCCGCCGTCCGATATGCCGAAGATTTTTTGAAGCAGCAGGAGATGACCGCTGCTTGAAATCGGAAGAAATTCGCAAAGTCCCTGAACAAGGCCCAGGATAATTGCAATAAAAGCGTTCATTTTTTGTTCGCCCCCGAACAGCGGAGGCTCTCCCTTCGATTTTGTTTGCAGACCCACAAAACCTGTCGAATTGCCGAATCGGAAAAAACGGCTTGATCAACACAGGCTGCATTGAAATTATATTTGTTTTTTTTCGAAACGATTCGATTTACTGCGAAAAAAGGTTGAATCTTCATCCTTTTTCGCGAAAATAAGCTTAAACCGGCGTTTTCATCGGAAGACTGCCAATCTGACAGGAACTCCCGATTTTTATGTTTGACGGTTGAAAACCGTGAAATCAATAATAGCGGGGTCCGGAATTCCATCCGTTGTCAAACGCAAGAATAAGACCGGCGTACACGAAAATCATAAGAAGGGTCAGAACTGCACCGATTGCAATTCCCGCAATTGCAAGGCCGCGTCCTTTTTCCGAACGTTTATTGCATTGACAAAGTCCGACAATGGACAGAATAAGCCCCACGATGCCGGGCAGGCCGAAAAGAAGGATGTTAGAGATAATTGCAGCGCAGGAAAGCGAGAAGCCTGCAATGCTGAGTCCGTTATAATTTGCGGAAGGCGCGCACGGCGTGCAGTCCTGCTGCGGCGGGGTGTAGTTGAATTGATTATACCACGACTGCTGCGAGTCCTGCTGCGAATTCTGCTGCGAGTCCTGCTGTGAATTCTGCTGCGAATTCTGCTGTGAATCCTGCTGAAAATCCTGCTGCGAATCCTGCTGTGAATCCTGCTGAAAATCCTGCTGAGCAGAACTTTGATCATTGCCTTGGGTGAAGCTGTTCAACTGAGCACCGCAGTTGGGGCAGAACGATGCGTTTGCATCAAGGATGTGGTTTCCGCAATTTGGGCAAAACATTTTTTGTTCCTCCGTGTTTGAATTGAATTCGAGTCACATGCAATGTGATTTAAATTCAATAATATTATACAGCACACACAGGGGATTTTCAAGGGGGCGGGGCATTTGTGCAAATGAAAGGGGCTTTTAAACGAACCCCGTTTCGACGCAGCCTCTTGACAACCGTATATTACGGATTTAGAATATCCCCGCGGGGTAACCGCAGTTTCCGAAATCGCAATTTTTCGGACAAAAGGAACATCGGCTTCCGCTTTTGCTGACAAAATTTTTGGGAGGATTTTGCGGCATCGCGGCGGCATTGCTGCTGACGGGAAAAGCAGAGCGGCGGAGAAAAGGTCAACGTTCCCGAATCGGCAATTGATCTGTTGTCGAAGGCAAAACACACATTAAGTAACGTTTGAATTTTTAGCTTGAAGAATGGCTTTTGCTTTTTCATACTTTTTGCGCCGTGCGGCAAGCTGCTCCGCATCGATTTCGGAACAGCCCGCATAACGTGTTTCGTCCGAATTATGCGCAATGTCCGCAAGTTTGACGCGGACTGCTGTCGGATTGCTGCGGATTGCCCGGATGTAATCGAAATAGTCAATGCCGTCTTTATGCGTCAGCAGTTTTAACACATCGATAACAGCCGACGGAAATTCGGATTCAAGTTCAGAGAGTGTTATGTCCGTGTCCTCTGCAACGTCGTGAAGAAGTGCTGCGCAGACCGAAATTTCATCGGGCATTTGTTCCGCAAGATGAATGGGGTGAAAAATATAAGGCACGCCGCATTTGTCAACCTGCCCGGCATGGGCAGCGTATGCAGTACGCATTGCCTTATTGGTGAGGAGGGTGTAAATCACGGTTCAAACGATCCTTTCGGATTTCAGTGTAACTCAGCATATTCAAGCTGAACATGAGTGCAAAAACACAAAAAACTCTCGAAACCTTCGAGAGTTTGGAGCGGGAAACGGGGCTCGAACCCGCCACCTCCGCCTTGGCAAGGCGGCGCTC
>ERZ780149.436-NODE-436-length-54853-cov-8.374922_pt1 | contig 54853 bp, 39 predicted proteins | sample MGYA00511367_ERZ780149 | MGnify/ENA primary metagenome ERZ780149 (study PRJEB29588, sample SAMEA2153852) | human gut metagenome | biome: human gut; feature: human-associated habitat; material: faeces | place: Denmark | collected 2008/2010 ... | reverse complement strand
CAGCCCGCCTGCGAGGCGAGGTAGGCCAGCGGGATCGACAGGATCATCACCCGCAGCAGCCAGCGTTTGCCTGCGAGCCGGTCGCGGCGGTTGAGCCACCACACGACGGCACAGAGCAGGATGAAGAAACAGCCTGCACCGACCATGACGCGGAACGAATAGAAGACCAGCGGCACGTTGGGCACCGTCTCCTGGGGCGAGCGGAGATAACCGTAGCCGAAGTAGGCGTAGTAGTCGCGCAGGAAGGCCGCCCCTTCGGGCGTCGAGGCGTCGAAAAGCCGTTCGACCTCGTGCATCGCGGCTTCGTCGCCCTTTTCGCGCGCTTCGTGATAGCGGCCCAGCTGGTCGATCGCATGGCGTCCGCGCGACATTTTCTCGGCCGTGGAGAGGATGCCCCGCTCCTCGTTGCCGTAAACCAGATCGTTGATCCCCGGCACGAAGGCGTCGGCCGAGCGGAAACTCATCAGCGAGAGGAGCTTGGGGATGCCGATCTTGAAGTAGAAGGCGTCGTCGTCGCAGGTGCGCTGCCCTTCGGGGCGCAGCAGGCCCACCACCGTCAGCGGCGCCCCCTCCTCGCCGTCGTAGAGCGCCTCCATGGCCGCCAGCTTCATCGGCTGCACGCGCGCCACGATCGCACCCGAGCGGTCGCCCGAAAAGGCCGCCACGAGGGCGAAGACCAGCCCGAAGACCGACGCCAGCGCGATGCTGCTGCGCGCCATGCGGCGGTGGCGTCCGCGCAGCAGGTACCACGCGCTCACGCCCATGACGAAGATCGCCGCCAGGAGGAACGACGAGGTGACCGTATGCGAGAACTTGTTGATCGCCACGGGCGAGAAGAGTACGTCCCAGAACGAATCCATCTCGTTGCGCACCGTGGCGATGTTGAACGAACATCCGACGGGATACTGCATCCAGCTGTTGGCCACCAGAATCCACAGCGCCGAAAGGTTGGCGCCGATGGCCGTGAGCCACGTGGCCGAGAGGTGGAAGCCGCGGCTCACCTTGTCCCAGCCGAAGAACATCACCGCCACGAAGGTCGATTCGAGGAAGAAAGCCATGATCCCCTCGATGGCCAGCGGCGCACCGAAGATGTCGCCCACGAAGTTGGAGTAGTTCGACCAGTTGGTGCCGAACTCGAATTCGAGAATCAGTCCCGTGGCTACGCCGATGGCGAAGTTGATGCCGAACAGCCGCATCCAGAACTTCGTCGTGCTGCGCCAGAAGGGGTCGCCCGTGCGGTAGTAGCGGGTCTCCATCAGCGCGCACAGGACGCTCAGACCGAGCGTCAGCGGGACGAAGAGCCAATGGTAAATGGCCGTCAGGGCGAACTGCGCCCGCGACCACTCCACGCTTTGTAGCATTTCCGAAACCATACGCTTTTCAGTTTTGCGTTTCCAATCCGTGCTTTATCAGTTCGTTGCGCACGATTTCGCCGCGCTCTTCGGCGCTCTTGCCGCCCAGGACGTCGGGGAAAAAGAGCAGCCGCAGGACGACGAACAGGATGAAGAGTTTGATGAGGATAATCGCCCACAGCGTCCGTCCGAGCGTCATCTCCCGGAATCCGTCGTAGTAGAAACGGAAGATGCGGACGGGCAGCGGTCGGCGGTCGGCGTTTTTCATCGGGCGCAACATACTGAGTCTTACGAAACGAAAGATACTGATTATTTTCGAACCGTCAAAAAATTTGCCGAAAAAGAGCGGTGCGGCCGTCTTCGGCGGGAAAACCGAAGGAGCGGTCGGATGCGGCGCAGCAGGGCGGCTTCCGCGTTATTCCAGCTGCCGGTAATAGTACAGTTCGTCCGTTTCGGAGAGTTCGGGGTGGAAGATGTGCACCAGATCCGCCAGCACGCGGTCGGGACGCAGTACGCCCGATTCCCAGAAATCGCTGCCGCCCGCCGCGTTGCGGCGGCGGTTGTTGTCGTAGACGCGCCCCTCGCGCACGGGAGGCGTGTCGGCCAGCCGGGGATTCTGCCGGCGCACTTCGTCGAGCGTGTTGCAGCCGCTCACGTTGAGCCAGAAATCGGACTTGCTCGTGAGGTAGTAGGCCTGCTCGATGTCGATCGGCAGCGTCTGCGTGGCCGTGTTCTCCTCGAAGATGTACCGTGCGCCGGCATCTTCGAGGAGCCGCACCATGTAGCTGTTGCGCGCCGGCATGAACCAGGTGTCGCGGTAGGGGGTGTTGAGCATCACGCGCGGCCGTGCGGCGGTCTGCTGGGCGAGGGCACGCAGCCGTTCGTAGCGTTCGGGAATGGCAGCGAAGAGGCGGGAACCCTCCGTGCGGAGTCCTGCGATCTCGGCGGCGACGACCACCCATTCGCTCTTGCCCAGCGGCGACTCCTCGCAGTGCTCGCCCATGTAGAGGTAGGGGATGCCCAGCTCGCGCAGTTTTCCCGTGAGCGCCGTGTCGGCTCCGCCGATGCCGAAGAGCATCACCAGGTCGGGGCGCAGCGCCATGAGCCGTTCGAAATCGACGTTGCTGTCGAATCCCACGTCGGCGGCCTCCCCGCGGGCGATGCGGCGGCGGAGCGTTTCGTTGATCAGGTATTGCGCTCCGGAGACGCCCACCACGCGGTCGGCCGCTCCGAGGGCGTCGAGCATGGCGATGTAGGATCCCGACATGCAGACCACGCGCTGCGCCTCGTCGCGCAGCACCTGCCCCTCGAAACCTGCGGGGGCCGGTTCGCCGTCGCGGGCGATGAAGAGGTATTGGTCGGTAACCTCGTCGCCGTACCACGGGTTGTGGACGGTGACGAGCGTGCTGCGGCTTCCGGCAGCGCCCGTGATCTCGAATCCAGAGGCGTAGCGGGGCGTGTAGACCGGCAGCGTGAAGTCGCCGATCGGGCGGGCGGCGCGCTGACCGCAGGCGGCCAGCAGCAGGCCGCAGAGCAGGGGGAGGAGGTGTCTCATCGTTTGCGGGTGTGGAATTTGGGTCGGATGTCCAGAAAGATTTCGTAGTTGAGGCGGGGCATGGGGCGCGAGAGCACGGTGACGTACTCGACGTTGAAGAGGTTGCGCACCACCCCTTTGAGCGACAAGTCGGCCCATCGCAGCGCGAAGGAGCGTTCGAGCGAGAGGTCGCTCATGTAGTAGGGTTCGAGCCGGCCGGTGCGGAGCGACGTGTCGTTGCTCGTGGTGGTATAGCGTTCGCTGTAATAGTTCCATTTGTAGACGAGCGTCCAGCGGCGCCAGCCCAGCGTCGCCGTGGCGGCCGCGGCGTATTCGGGGACGTAGACCAGCTGTTTGCCGTAGGAGGCGTCGGCGTCGTTGACCGGTTCGCCGTAGTTGATCGAGGGGGTCCATGCGAAGTGGGCGTCGAGGCCGAGCCGCCAGTCGGGCGAGAGGCGCACCGAGGCGTCGACCTTCGTCTCGGCGCCGTAGTTGTGGACTTTGCGGACGTTGCGGGGCGTCCAGTAGCCGCGCCGTGCCTGCACCCAGAGAATCCAGTCGTCGATGTGCGAGTCGAAGAGCGTCGCCTCGCCCCGCAGCGTGTAGCCCTCCGCTTCGCCGCCCAGTGCGAACGATATGCCGCCGTCGTAGGTGAAGCCGTGTTCGGGGCGCAGGTCGGGGTTGCCGCCCGGCTGGTAGTAGCGGTCGTTGAGCGTCGGGTAGCGGTAGTTGCGCGCCACGGAGGCTTTGAGTACCACGTTGCCGCGTTCGGAGACGACCCAGTCGAAGAAAAAGGCGGGGATCAGCGGTACGGCATGGCGGTCGTAGAGTTCGCCGCGCAGGTTGACCGCCAGCCCGATGCGTTCGGTCGGCCGCCATTTGGCCGAGAGGTGTCCCGACAGCTCCACGCGGTAACGGTCGTAGACGTCGCCCTCGTGGTAGGGGCTCTTGTCGCTGCAATCGACCATCGGAACGTGTAGCGCGACGTTGCCCGTGAAGAGCCAGCGCCGGCCGACGTAGTATTCGGCTTCGAACTGTCCGTAGGGAGTATGCAGATAGCTGCGGCTCAGCGTCAGGTCGCTCTGCGCCCCCTGTGCGTTGCGTTGCCGGAAGTCGTAGGCCGAGGCGGTGTAGGCGTAGCCGAGTTTCGCTCCCAGTTTGAGCCGCTCGCGCAGCCGTTCCCACGAAGCCACGGCGCGCAGCGTCTGTTCGCGTTGTTCGTTGAGGATCGTCACGTCGTCGCGGTAGTCGGTCGAGAGGAAGGGCAGCCCGCGTTTCGAGCGGAGGTACCACGCCGAAAGGCCGTAGCGCGTGCCGTCGCCGCGATTGTAGTAGAGTTCCTGCAACAGGTGCAGGTCGCGGAAGTAGCCGCTGCGGTTGCGCTCGACGGGGTGGTAGGTGTCGACCACCGCGCCGTCGGGGCCGTAGACGAGCTCCATCTTGTCGTAGTTGGTGTAGCGGAAGTCGTTGTCCGAGGTGGAGTAGACCGCGCGCGTCGAGGCGCTCCACCGCTGGCCGCCGTAGCTTACGCGCAGGTATTGGTCGAAGGTCGAGAACGACCCGACGCCCTGCACGTATTGCGTTTGCCAGCCCCGCTGCGCGGACGGGCGGGTGCCGAGCACGACGGCGCCGCCCAGTGCGCCGCCCGTGACGCCGATCGACGAGGCGCCGTGCAGCAGCGTCGCGGCGTCGATGAAGAACGCGGGGATCATCGAGAAGTCGACCGTGCCGAGCATCGGCGAGTTGATCCGCATCCCGTTCCACGTCACCTGCGTGTGCGAGGGCGACGTGCCGCGGAATTCGGCCGTCGCGAGCGTGGCACGGCCGTAGCTCTTGATGAAGAGGTTGGCGTTCTGCGTCAGCACGTCGGCCATCGAGAGCGAGATGTTATCGTGCAGCACGGTCGAATCCAGCTGCGTGCGCTGCACGCCGATCTCCTTCATCGTGCGGCGGGTCACCACCGGCACCTCCTCGATCGGGAGCGACCACGCGGGGCGCTCCTCCTGCGCGGCGGCGAGCAGCGGGAGAATGAGCAGCGGAAGGAGCGTGAGGCGGCGCATGGGTTATTCGGTTTCTCGGTCGATAAGGTGGTAGTCGACGATGTGGTGCACCTCGGTGGAGGTTTCGCCCAGCAGCGCGGTCTTGCCCATCTGGCCGGTCTGTATCTTCACGAAGTCGATGTATTTCAGGTCGGCGGGCCGGCCGTCGAAGGTGCGGGCGTTGCTCAGGCGGAAAAGGCAGAACTGCCCGTCGTAGTCGCTTTTGCCCGCGTTGTCGGCATAACCCCAGTCGTAGGGAGGAACGACGGTCTGCCCCGAAGCGTCGACGTACGAGCGGTCCAGCAGGCGCGTGCCGTAGAAGGTGCACTCTCCTTCGGGCAGCCACGGCTGATAGTAGCTGTCCGAAGGGTTCCAATAGGCGTTGTGGTCGATCGTGCCCCCGCCGCCGCGGTTGTCGCGCCAGACAACGGCGGCCTGCGCGCGCGTAGGCTGATAGTAGGTGACCGAATAGTCGTAGATCGTTTCAGCGCTGTCGTACTCCGAACCGGCCAGTTCGTACCACGTGTCGTTGGGTTCCCCGTCGCCGTTCTCGTCCTGTGCGACCCAGACGACGCCCGGCTCCGACTGGTAGGAGTAGGGATTGCCGCGGATGGCCAGGTCGACTCCGCCGCCGCTGTTGTCGACGCTGTGGTCGAAGCCTGCGACGACGTAGCCGCCCCACGCTCCCAGAGAGATCATGTAGTTGATGTCGAAGCGCGATTGCACGTGGGCGCACGCTTCGGCCATCGTCGTGGCGGTGAAGAGCGGGCCGTACATGTAGCCGCTCACCCACAGTCCGGGCGCGGGCAGGTACTCGAAGACGCGGACGGTCGACGCCCGGCTCGCGGCGTCGGCGGGCCGGTAATAGGTGCCTTCGGCAGCACAGACGTTGACCGACAGTGTTTGCGAGCGGGTCGCATAGCTGTTGCGCATGGTGACCGTCACTTCGTGCGGTCCTTCTTCGAGGGCTTCGAAGCGGTATTCGAGCTGCGCTCCGCGTTGTCGCTCCGTGCCGTCGACCTCCCAGATGTATTCGGCGTCGAAGGCGTTGACGGGGTTCCACCCTTTCAGGCGGATCGTGCGTCCCCGCGCGACGTTATAGGTCGTCTGGGGAAATTCCCACGAGAAGGGCATCTGCTCCGGAGACAATACTTTTACAGTGAACGAGACCGAGTCCTCGCCGTCGTCGTTCGCGGCGCTGAACGTCACTTCGTAGTCGCCGCATTCGTGCCGCCGGAAAAGGTACTCCGCCGCTTCGCCGACCGTTTCTCCGTCGACCGTCCATCGGAAGCGCGCCGTCTGGCCGTTCTCGACGGTGGGAGCGATCGTCAGTTCGGCGTCGGCCGCGACGGTGAACCCTCCGACGGGTTCGATGAGCGTGATGCAGGGCGCTTCGAGCGCATCGACCCGCACGCGCAGTTCGTCCTCGGCGGCGCCGTAGTCATTTTCGACGCGCAGCGAGAGGTAGTAGATGCCGGCCTTGTCGCGCCGGAAGACGTAGGAGGCTTCGCGGCAGACCACCTCGTCGTCGCACGTCCAGGTGAAGCGCGCCCCTTCGGCGTTGGTATAGCTCGGGGCGATGAGCAGTTCGCTCCCCGCCTTCACGCGGTAGCGGGCGTTGGCCTCCTGCTGCGTAATGGTGGGTTGCAGTGCCGAGGTGTCGGTTTGTTCGTCCCCGCCGCAGGCGACGGCGAGCAATGCGGCGAGCAGGGAGAGCGTCTTTCTCATGGCGGTTTCCTATTTGAATGCGAAGGCACTGGGTAGCATTCCCACGCCGAACGAGTCGACCAGTTCGGCGCTCTGACCGGTGTCGCGGTAGCGGTAGACCACGCCCGGCTGTTCGAAATCGATCGCGTCGCCCACGTAGATCTCCCCGCTTGTGGGATCGACCGCCAGACCGTAGATCTGGTGCCGCCGCTCGTTGGGGATCAACGGCCTGACGGGAGCGTGCGCGGCCGTGACCGACATCTTGCAGATGCCGTCGTTGATGAAGTAGAGCACGTCGCCCGCACCGTTGATGCAGAGCTCCGAGGGGTACTCCTCCTTTTCGAAGACGAACTCCTGTTCGACGCGCCAGGTCGCAGCGTCGATGCGGTAGAGACAGGGTTCGGTCTGCCCGTATTCGCTGCCGGCGTAGCCGCCGTCGGTCAGCGCCCACAGTTTGCCGTTGCGGTCGACGACCAGCGAATTGGGCTGGATGCTCCGCAGTTCGATTTCGTGCACCACCTTGTCCTGTTCGGAGTCGATGACCAGGATCTTGTTGCTGTACGACCAGCAGTTGACGAAGACCCACTTGTCGTACTGCGCCATCTGTTCCGTGGAGTTGTAGCTGCCCGTCGACGGTGCCTGACCGGTGTGGATGGCGCCCGTTATCTTGCAGGTGCGGGGGTCGAAGACGGTGATGTAGGGGCTGAACAAGTCGGTCACGTAGGCCTTCGTGTCGCTCAGGAAGTGGATGTAGCGCGGCGCGACGATGTGGTTGTTCTCGTCGGGGTGCTGGCTGCTCGCCGCTTCGAGCTTCCCCTCGACGCGGAAGGTGTCGGCGTCGATGGCCCAGATTACGCCCGAATTGTCCATCGGGATGAAGACGCGCCCTTCGCGCAGGAAGATCGATTGCGCCACGTCGCCCAGTTTGGCGCCGTTGGCACGGTAGAAGACTTCGTTCTGCACCGTGCGTGCGGCGGGGTCGTAGTAGGAGAGCGAGGCGTTGCCGGCGTTCATGTTGCCTTCGCAGAGGCAGAAGACCCCCGCGCTGCCGCCCGTGTCGAAATCCTCTTTTTCAGCCGGCCCCGAACTTTCGCAGGCTGCCAGCAGCAATACGGCGCACCATGCGGCCGCTATCGTTCCGAATCGTATCATAGTCGTCGAACTTTGTCGTATCGGACGGGATCGCGGCGGCGGGAGAGAGGGGAGGGATCGGTCTGGCAGCAGGTCGCGCAAGCAGTGTGCGCATTCGGCTTCCGGCCCGTACCCCGCAGGCGTGAATCCGTCTTTTCGGGCCGAAAGCAGGTCTTCTGACTTTTCCTTCTGCGACGCCTTCCCGATCGAAATCAGTGGCCTGAACGTGTCGCGGAGTACATCCGTCGCTCGGGACGGATGCCGGAATTTACAGCAGCGGGAACTGTTCGGGAGTTACACCCGATTCCCTTTTCATCCGGGCGCAGCGAGGCTTCGCCGCGCCGTTGGAACTCTCGGCGAGGCAAAAATACGAAGAATTTTCCAGAAAGCGGCTTTTTACGGAAAAATAGCGGCGACCTCTCGAAAAGATCGCCGCAGAAGGGTTGCGGATCGTGCCGTCGGCACCGGTTTCCGTCATTCGGCGAGGTGCCAGCCTGTCGTCCCGTGGTGTTCGGGGCAGCCGCCTTCGTGATGGTGTGCGCAGGCGTCGCCCGAATCGGCGATCCGGCCGGCCAGATAGGCCGCGACGACCTCCTCGACAGGCCCGTGGCAGCCGCGGATGACGGCGATACCGTTGTGTTGGAGTACGTTTTTCGCCCCGTCGCCCATGTTGCCGGCGAGCATCACGTCGACGCCCATGGCGTGCAGGCGAGGGGCGATGTCGGATTTACAGCCGCAGCCTTCGGCGGCGGGTAGCGTCTGGCGGCCGGCGATGCGGCGGTCGGCGTCGAGCGTGAAGATCGTGTAGCATTCGCAGTGGCCGAAGTGGTCGTCGACCGCGCCGTTGCGGGTCGGAAGTGCGATTTTTTCCATGATGACAGTATTAACAGGATTATATGTTGTATTCGGTTGTCCGAGTATCTCGGAGTCTTCGTTGCGGCGGCAGGCCGGACAGCGGGGTGTTCCGGTGTGGATGCGCCGGCAGTGCGGGCAGCGGTACCAGCGTTCGGAGTGGCAGACCTTTCCGCCTTCGATGCGCAGCGGCCGCCCTTCGACGAGCGCGGCGGCGAGCGTGCGGCGGGCACGGTCGTAGAGACGCGTGCAGGTGGGGCGGGAGATGCCCATGCGCTCGGCCGCCGCGGCCTGTGTCAATCCCTGGTGGTCGATCAGGCGGATCGCTTCGTATTCGTCGTACCGAAGCGTGACGGCTTCGGGAGCGACGCTATCTCCGCCGACGGGACGCATTCCCGCGACGGCGGGCGGTTGGGCGATGTAACAGCATTTGCGGGGACGCGGCATGACAAAAAAACTCGTTTCCGCAAAGTTATTAATTATGAACATAAGTTCAAAATAAATGATGGAAAATATGCTATGTTACCATTTGTCCGAAGGTGCAGGGGAGCTTCGATCGTGCGAAAATCCGGTTCGCTGCGGGGCGTTTCTTCGGGCGAAGGTTTGGATATTTCGTAAAAAAGGCCTATTTTTATCTCCTAATCCGTGAAGACTTTTATGCCGATCAAGTTCTTGTACAGCCTGTTTTGTCTCCTGACCGGAGTGCTTTCGGCGATGTCGTCGCGTGCCGCCGGTCCCGGTGTCATCAACCTGCTGCCGTCCGATTATCGGGCGGCCAACAAGAACTGGGCGGTGGCCGAAGACGATGCGGGAACGCTCTATGCCGGCAACGACAAGGGGCTGCTCGAATTCGACGGCCTGCAATGGCGGTTGTACGAACTGCCCCGCGCCTCGATCGTGCGTTCGGTGGCCCCGCTGTCGCACGACGTGATCTTCACGGGCGGGTTCGAGGAGTTCGGGCGCTGGGATCGCGACGCTTCGGGTGCGCTGCGCTATACGTCGCTCGTTCCGGCTCAGCGCAATCCCCGCTTTTCGGACAGTGATTTCTGGAAAATCTACATCACGCCGCAGGGGGTGTTGTTTCAATCGTTCCACGGCATCTACCTTTATGATTACGAGCGTGTCCGCCGCCTGACGGGCGAGATGAACATGCTCTTTCTGCTGCGTGCGGGCGACGAGTTCTGGGTGCAGGAGATGGGCGGTCCGCTCTATCGGATGCGGCAAGAGTCCTTCGAGCGACTGCCCGACAGCGAACGCTTCTCGACGACGACCGTGCGGGTGCTGCTGCCCGGGCCGCACGAGGGCGAATGGATCGTGGGGACAGGTACTGACGGATTGTGGCGCTACGACGGCGAACGGTTCACGCCGTGGAGTCCGGCGCTGTCGGAGCGGTTGCGGCGCGACGAACTCAACTGCGGCATCCGAACCTCGCGCGGCACCTATCTCTTCGGGACGCTTTTCGGAGGATTGTACGAGGCCGGTGCCGACGGACGGCTGCTCGCGGTTCTTTCGACCGAAAACCGGCTGCTCAACAACAGTGTGATGGCGCTCGCGGAGGATGCGCAACAAAATGTCTGGGCGGCGCTCGACCGGGGACTTTCGTTGCTGCTGTTCTGCGAAGGGGTGGATTACCATACCTACAACAAGTGGGCGGCCGGTTCGCTCTACGACGCCTGCCGCTGGCAGGGGAAGTTGCTGCTGGCTACCAACCAGGGGGTCTTCGCCGTCGACGAGAGCCGTCTGGCGACGGGCGTCGATCCCTCCGATTTCCGCCCCGTGGCCGGCCTGAGCGGTCAGGCGTGGTCGTTCGACCTGCTCGACGGGCGGCTCTACGTGAGCCACAACACGGGCGTCACCGAACTCCGTCCCGATTTTTCGCTGGTACGCCGTTCCGACATGGGCGGTTACGGGTTGCGGCGGGTGAAACTGGGCGAAAAGAGCCGCACCTACTACGCCACCTATTACAAGTTGCGGCTGCTCGACGACGACGGTACGATGCACGAGGTCGACGGACTGGACGAATCGGTCTACCGCATCGAGGCGGATTATATGCGCAACCTCTGGCTCGAACATCCGTCGAAAGGGGTCTACCGCTGCCGCATGAGCGACGACGGCCGGCGCATCGAGGAGCGGACGCTCTACGGAGGCGGTGCGGGCGACGGACTGCCCTACAAACTCCATTTGCTGCGCGTGGGCGGCCGCGTGGCGCTCATGGGCGACGACAGGTTTTTCCGTTACAACGAATATACGGACTGCATCGAGGCGGATACGGTGCTCGATGCGGCGTTCCGCACGGTGGAGGACATCCGCCGCGTGATTCCCTATGCCGACGAACGGTTCTGGGTCATTACCGGCAGCGGCGTCTGGAAATTGCGTTACGACGGCCGGCGCAGTGCCGAATTGACGCCGTGCGCCGGCATTCCGGTCGACAACATGATCTACGGGTACGAACAGGTGGCGCGGCTCGACGATTCGACCTGTCTTTTCTGCGGGGACAACGGCTTCGAACTCGTCTCATCGCAGGCCGTCGAAATCCCCCCCCTCCGATTCCTCCGCTACTCGAATCGCTGCGTGCGTCGGGGCGCCGGGGCGATGAGGCGTGGTACGATCTCTCGGCTGCGGTCGAGATTCCTCACCAGCGCAACTCGGTGACTTTCCGTTACGCTCCGCGTCGGGGCGCGGTTCCCGGCCTGCGTTTCCGCCACCGCCTGACGGGCATGGAGAGCGCATGGTCGGAGTCCGACCGGACGGGAACGGCCGATTACGCCCGTTTGCCGCAGGGGTGCTACACCTTCGAGGTCGCCGTGGGCGACGTGTTCGGCCGCTGGTCGGAACCCGCCCGTTTCCCGTTCGTCGTTCTCACGCCCTGGTACGCTACCGGCTGGGCCTATGCGGGCTACGTGCTGCTGCTGGCCTTCACTTTCTATTGTCTGTGGCTGTTGGTGATGCGTTTCTATCGCCGGCGTTACCTGCGGCGTCTGCGCTTGCAGGAGATCGTCGCGTTGCGGCGCGCCAACCGGGAGCTGACCCGGCAGATCGAGACGCGCGACGCCGAGATCGTGGCGCAGAGTTCGACGCTCATCGGGCGCAACGAGATCATCCTGCGCCTGCGCGACATGGTCAACGAGTTCCAGCAGAAGCAGGGCAGCCGCACGACGGCGCCCCTGTGGCAGAAAGTCAACGCCTATGTAAGCAGCAAACTCGATACGGAGAGCGACTGGACGCTGTTCCTGATCAAGTTCGAGCAGAAGCACTCTTCCTATTTCCGCATCATGAAGGAACGCTTCCCCGACCTGACGACCAGCGATCTGCGTCTGAGCGCCTGCCTGAAAATGAATCTTTGTACCAAGGAGATCGCCTCGCTGATGAGTCTGTCGGTGCGGGCGGTCGAGAACGGCCGTTACCGGCTGCGAAAGAAACTCGGATTGACTTCGGCCCAGAATTTGAACGAATTCCTCTTGCATATCGATTCGCAGGAGTCGGGGCCGGAGGATGATGAGAAGTAGAATTTCGATTTTTAATCGGTTGATTTCAAATTATTTCATTGTTCTTTGAGAGGTAATTGAGAGGCAGTGGAAGAGTCTTTTTCGAGGGTGGAGTAGTCGGAGTGTAGCCGCTTTTCCCCGCGATTTTTCCGAACCTTTTAATTTTGTTTTCGTAAAAACTTTTCCGGGCGACGCTTCGGCGGATTCCGTTCCGCATTTCCCTGCCGAGGCGCGGAGCCCACAGTAGAAACATAAACCTAAAATTGCAATGAAAAAGAATCGACCAGAGAGTTGCGGCGTCGGCCGCCTCTTGTTCAAGGCGTTTGTATCGGTCGTTCTGCTGCTCGCGGCCTCCGTATCGGGCGCCTTCGCGCAGAGTACGATCGATGTAACGGGAAAAGTCATCGATGCGGACGGGCAGCCTGTCGTAGGCGCCAGCGTCGTGGTCGCGGGGACGTACACGGGTACGACCACGGGCGCGGACGGCGGTTTCGCACTGAAAGCCCGCGAGGGGCAGGAGTTGGAGGTTTCGTTCATCGGTATGTCCACGCAGCGCGTGCCCGTATCGGCCGTGCCGGTTACGGTGACGCTCGAAAGCGAGTCGACGATGATCGAGCAGGCCGTGGTGATCGGTTACGGTACGGCCAAGAAACGCGATCTGACGGGTTCGATCGTCAACGTCGACGCCGCGACGATCGCCAACCGTCCGGCGTCGAACCCGCTGGCCTCGTTGCAGGGCCGCGTGGCCGGTGTGCAGATCACCAATTCGGGTCGGGCCGGACAGGATCCCGAAATCCGTATCCGCGGTACGAACTCGATCAACGGCTTCGCACCGCTCTATGTGGTGGACGGAATGTTCACCGACAACATCAACTACCTCAATGCGAATGATATCGAATCGTTCGAGATTCTGAAAGACCCCTCGTCGCTGGCTATCTTCGGCGTGCGCGGCGCCAACGGCGTCATCATCGTCACGACCAAACGCGCCAAGATGGGGCAGACGGTGGTGAACGTCAACCAGTCGGTGGGCGTGAAGCACGTGGGGCACCGCATGTCGCTGACCAACGGGCCGCAGTTCAAGGAGCTCTACAACGAGCAGCTTTCGAACATGGGCGGCGATCCGTTCGACTATACCTATTATCAGGCCAATACCGACTGGCAGGACGCCATCTTCCAGAATGCCATGATCAGCCAGACGACGGCCAGCATCATGGGCGCCAACGAAAAGAGCAACTTCTATCTGGGCGTGGGCTACACCTACGAGCAGGGCAGCATCGTGGGTGAGGAGATGCAGAAGGTGACCGTCAATTTCAGCGACGAGTACAAGATGAAGGACTGGCTCAAATTCGGCGTGCAGATGAACGGCGCCTACATGTTACCGGCCGATGCGAAGAACGTGACCGGCGCCATCCATGCGGCTCCGATCTCGCCGATCTACGACGATGCGACGGGCGGCTACTACAAACTGCCTTCGTTCCAGAGTTCGCAGATCTCCAACCCGATGATCGACATCGAGGAGTTCGCCGCCCACAACAAGGCGCAGAACTACCGCTTCGCGGGCAATGTCTACGGCGAGATCAATTTCCTGCCCGAACTGAAATTCCGCGCCGCCTTCTCGATCGACTACCTGTCGAACAATTCGCGGCTCTTCACGCCTGTGAAATACGAATACGATCCCGATCTGGGGACGATCAACGCCCGCAGCGACCGCGAGTCGCTGTCGCAGACGAAGTCCAACACGCTCAATGCGCAGCAGGACTACATCCTCACCTATGCGAAGACCTTCGCCGACAAGCACGACCTGACGCTGATGGCCGGTCTGACGACCAACTTCACCAACTACGAGGAGCTCACCGGCGGCCGCAGCCAGAACGTCGCTTCGGCCGACCTGCCGATTCCGAACGATCCCGACAAGTGGTGGATCTCGTCGATCGGCGACACGGCGTCGGCGACCAACGGCGGCTCGCAGTACCGCAAGTTCACGATGTCGTACCTGTTCCGTGCGCTCTACAACTACAACCGCCGCTACCTGGTCAACTTCTCGTTCCGCCGCGACGGTGCGTCGGTGTTCAAGTACACGGGCAACACGTGGGACAACTTCTACTCGGTCGGTGCCGGATGGATCATGTCCGAAGAGAATTTCATGCGCAACCAGCATGTGATCGACTACTTGAAGATCAAGGGGTCGTACGGCGTGTTGGGTAACCAGAACGTCGGTACCGAGGGCGGCAATTATCCCGCGTTCCCGACGCTCAACTCCTCGAACGCCATCTTCGGCGACAACATTATCTCCTCCTATGCGCAGGCCTATCTGGCGACGAATCTGCGCTGGGAGAAGACCAAGGCGTGGGAAGTGGGCTTCGAGATGCAGATGTTCAACCAGCGCCTGCACATCGAGCCGACCTATTACAGCAAGAAGACCGAAGACCTGATCTGCTACCTCGAATCGTTCATGGGCGCGCAGGACGGTCTGATCAATTCGGGTTCGATCCGCAACCGCGGCTTCGAGCTGTCGGGATCGTGGAGCGACACGATCGGCGACGATTTCCGCTATACCGTTTCGGGTAACCTGACCACGATCGACAACGAGGTGCTCACGTTGGGCAAGACCTACTATCAGGGCGACAAGAGCGTGGCCGTATCGGAACCGGGCAAGCCCATCGGTTATTTCTACGGCTACGAGGTCGAGGGCATCTACCAGAACAAGGCCGACATCGCCTCGTCGCCGGAAAACACGCTGGCGGCCGTGGCTCCGGGCGACCTGAAATTCCGCGATGTCACGGGCGACGGCAAGATCACCGAAGCCGACCGTACGATGATCGGCAATCCTACGCCCGATTTCACCTACGGTTACTCGGTCAACCTGCAATACAAGAATTTCGATCTGGGTATCGACTTCCAGGGTGTCTACGGAAACGAGATCTTCAATACGAGCTTCCTGTCGGCATATGCACAGTATAATTATCATACCAAGCGTCTGGGACGTTGGAACGGCGAGGGCACGTCGAACTGGGAGCCGATTCTCGATTCGTCGCGCGCCACGCAGATGATGAATTCGAGCTACTTCATCGAGGACGGCAGTTACCTGCGTCTGAAAAACATCCAGCTGGGTTACAGTTTCGGCGACCGGATCCTCAAGAAGATCCGTCTCAAAGCGCTGCGCGTGTTCATGAACATCGACAACCTGGCCACCTGGTCGCACAACACCGGCTATACGCCCGAGATCGGCGGTACGGCCCTTGCGTTCGGCATCGACACGGGCGACACCTACCCCATGCCGACGACCATTACTTTCGGTGTAAACGTGTCTTTCTAAAACAGCATAACCAATGAAAACGATCATAAGAAATCTGAAACTCTGGATCATCGCCGTCGCGGCGGTCGCATCGGCCGCGTGCAGCGACCTGCTCGACCAACGCCCGCAGGGCCAGTGGACTATCGACGACATCGAAGGCGGCGCCTACTTTTCGCAGGTAATGGCGCTCTACACCAAGGCGCGCCACTACAATATCACGTCGGGTATTCCCGCCTTCGCGGTGCATTACTACCGTTCGGAGGATTCGCGTAAGGGATCGACCACGACCGACGGTGCGGAACATGTGCCGATGTACGAGAATTTCCAGTATTCGGCGGCCAATTCGCTGTTGAATCCTTATTGGACGCAGAACTACGAGATCATCAATGCGGCCAATACCGTGCTCGACCAGATGCAGAAGGCGCAGGAGGCCGGTGAACAGCTCGATGAGGCGGAACTGCAATGCGGCATGGAAGCTCGCTTCTTCCGCGGCTGGTGTTATTTCAATCTGGTGCGTGCCTTCGGCGAGGTGCCGCTCGTCGACTTCGCCATCACCAATTCCGACGAGGCCAATATCCCCAAATCGTCGGTGGACAAGATCTACGAGTTGATCGACGCCGATCTGACGGCGGCCGAAGGGCTGCCCCGCCGCTGGGAGTCGAAATATATCGGGCGGGTCACTTACGGCGCCGCACGTGCGTTGCATGCCAAGACTTACGGCCAGCGCGGTCTGTGGTCGCAGATGTATCAGGCTGCCAAGAATGTGATCGATACCAGGGTCTACAATCTCGACACGCCGTTCGACGAGATTTTCCGCGAAGAGGGCGAAAACTCTTCGGAATCGGTTTGGGAGTTGCAGTGCACGGCCACCGTCGCGCAGCCCGCGACCAACGATCTGGGCAGCCAGTTCTGCCAGGTGCAGGGCTGCCGCGGTTCGGGTACGAGCAATCTGGGCTGGGGCTGGCATATGGCCGACCAGTCGATCGTCGACGTGTTCGAAGAGGGCGATCCGCGCCGCGACGAGACGCTGCTCTACTTCTCGACCCCTTCGAAGCCGTGGCCTGCGATCGCTCCGGAGGCCGGCAACGCCCCCTTCAATGAAAAACTCGTATCGCAGGACGGTCTGGACGGCGACTACTACAACAAGAAAGCCTATTGCAGTCCCAAACTGCGCGAATATTACGGCAGCAACGACGGATTCTGGTACAATATTCGTATGATCCGTTACTCGGACGTGGTGCTGATGGCTGCCGAAGCGGCCTGCGAGATGGGCGGCGAGGCGATGATCGAGGAGGCGCTGGATTATCTGGAACAGGTGCGCGCCCGTGCCCGCGGCACCAATACGAACGTGCTGCCCAAGGTGACGACGACCAACCAGTTGGAGTTGTGCAAGGCGATCCACCATGAACGCCACGTGGAGCTGGCGCTCGAATTCGACCGCTTCTACGATCTGGTGCGCTGGCAGGAGTTCAGTATCGCCGGTGCGGAGGACGGTGCTTCGGCCGTGCTCGGCAACAAGGGCTACACCGCCAAGAACAAATACCTGCCGCTGCCTCAGGAGCAGGTCGACGCCTCGAACGGCGTGCTGGTACAGAATCCCGATTATGCTAATTAAAACAAGTCAGATACCATGAAATTCCTCAGATATTTTCCGTTGATTTTGACGACCGCGGCGCTTTTGTCCCTCGGATCGTGCAAACAGGATTTGGGTCAGGATCCTCCCTTCGACTATCCGGATGAGGGCTCGTCGGGCGTACAGCTTCCCGATCCGCTCTACCATTTGGCCTGCGACGACGATCTGTTCCTCGACGGAACGCTCGCGGGCGAGATGAAGACCTTCACCGGCGAGTCGCCGATGTTCGTCGACGGCAAGTCGGGCAAAGCCTACCAGAACGTCGACGGCCAGGCGCTCATCCTGACGCCCGACGCCGCTTCGACGACAGCGCTCAAATCGTTGGGCAGCTACTCGATTTTCATGTGGATCAAGTTCGACGGTACGAACAAGAATGCAGCGGGTCTCTTCTCCATCGGCAACAAGACGATCGAGGTGGCCGACGTCGCCTTCTTCCTCAACAACGGCAACACGACCACTCCGTCGGAGTTCTTCTTCAAGGGATTCATGCAGGCGACCGGTGCGAGCGGCAAGCCCGATGCGTGGTTCGATGCCGGCGACGACGCCAAGATACAGAATATGGCCGGCGTCTGGGCGCATGTCGGCGTGACCTACGACGCAGGGACCTCGATCATCACGCTCTACCACAACGGCGGGGCGGTCTGCGACCGCGTGTTGAAGGACGGAGCCTTCGGTCCGATGACGTTCGACGAGGTGAGCGGCATCTGCCTCGGCGCCTTCCCGTCGCAGGTCGGCCTGGGTTCGGGTGCCGGCTGGACGGCCGAGGCTTCCTTCTATACGGGAGCCATGGACGAGATCTATCTCTACGATCAGGTGTTGACGCCGGCGCAGGTGACGGCTCTGTACGAACAGGCGAAATAGCAGGGCTCGATTTCTGCATTGATCGGAAGAGGGGACCGAAATCAGGCCCCCTCTTCTAAAAAAACGACGATATATGAAAGGTTTTCCGTTTTTCAAGCCTCTCCTGCCTGCACTGGTTTTGCTGGGTGTCGGCTGCGGCGGCGATTCGACCGACGACCGCACGCCCGCGGGCGATCAGCTGGCGTTGAGCTCGGTTACGATCGGCGGGCAGAGCGGCCTGTCGGATTTCGACGACGTGTCGCCCGACGCCGAGATCGTGCTCGACTTCACGGCGGCGCTCGACGCGGCGACCGTCGAGGCCAATATCTATCTGCTCGACGCCGGAGGCGCGAAGGTGGACGCCAGCGACGTTTACGACGGCGCGAAGCGCGTCACGCTCAAACCCTCCGCCGGGTTGAACGCGTATGCTTCCTACCGGTTGATCGTCGACAGCGGCCTGAAATCGGCTGCCGGGGAGGCGATCCTGACCGGCAAGGTGATCCGGATCCGGACGGGGCTGGACACGAGCGACAAATTCCCGCAGATTTCCGACGAGGAGCTGCTCACCAAGGTGCAGCAGCAGACCTTCCGCTATTTCTGGGAGGGTGCCGAATCGACGAGCGGCATGGCGCGCGAGCGCACCTCGTCGGGCGCGACGGTCACTACCGGCGGGACGGGCTTCGGCGTGATGGCCATGACGGTGGCCGCCGAGCGCGGTTTCGTGACCCGCAGCGAGGCGTGCCAGCGGGTGCAGCGGATCGTGACCTTCCTTGCGGAGCGGGCGACCTCCTATCACGGCGCCTTCTCGCACTGGATCGACGGCCAGACGGGGCAGACGCTTCCCTTCTCGGCCGATGACAACGGCGCCGATCTGGTGGAGACCGGGCTGTTGTTCCAGGGGTTGCTGACGGCGCGTGCCTACTTCGACGGCGCCGATGCGGCAGAGAGCAAGCTGCGCGCCGACATCACCGCCTTGTGGGAGGCCGTCGAGTGGGATTTCTTCACCAAGGAGGGGACGGAGAAGGTGCTCTACTGGCATTGGAGTCCCGACAAGGGCTGGGCGATGAACATGCCGATACAGGGGTGGAACGAGGCGTTGATCGTCTACGTGCTGGCCGCCTCGTCGCCGACGCATCCCATCGGCCGCGAGGTGTATGCCGAAGGCTGGGCGCGCGGCGGCGCGATGCGCAACGGCAAGTCGTTCTACGATACCGTGCTGCCGCTGGGCGAGGATTACGGCGGCCCCCTTTTCTGGGCCCACTATTCCTTCCTGGGGCTGAATCCCCGAGGACTCTCCGATGCCTACGCCGACTATTGGGAGCAGGTGTGCAACCATACCCGGATCAACTACGCGTATTGCGTAGACAACCCCAAGGGGTATGCCGGTTACGGTGCCGACTGCTGGGGACTGACGGCCAGCGATATTCCCGACGGCTACACCGCCTCGTCGCCGACGAACGACCGGGGAGTCATCGCCCCCACGGCAGCCTTGTCGTCGATGCCCTACACGCCCGACGAGTCGATGGCCGCACTGCGCTTCTTCTACTATAAACTGGGCGACAAGTTGTGGAGCGACTACGGGTTTATCGACGCCTTCGATCTCACGTCCGGCTGGTTCGACCGGGGAATGCACATTGCCATCGATCAGGGCCCGATCGTGGTGATGATCGAAAACTACCGCACGGGATTGCCGTGGAACCTGTTCATGTCCGATAAGGATGTGCAGAGGGGACTCGCCGAACTCGGATTTACGGTCGAGGCGGGCAGTTGACGCGTGCCGCCGCAAGTGATCCGCGACCGTGAAACTCCGTTTTTCGGGAAGCGAAATATTATACCATAAAAAACAGAGATTACGATATGAAAAAAACACTCATTACCCTGCTGGGCATCGTGCTCTGCGGCGCGGCCGTCGCCGTCGAGAAGCCTGCGGGCGCTACGATGGAGCAGTATGTCGACGCGCTGATGCGCCGCATGACCCTCGAAGAGAAGATCGGCCAGCTCAACCTGCCCAGTGCGGGCGACATCACCACCGGTCAGGCCAAGAGCAGCGACATCGCCGAGAAGATCCGCCGCGGCGAGGTGGGCGGTCTGTTCAATATCAAGGGGGTGGAGAAGATCCGCGACGTGCAGCGTATCGCCGTCGAGGAGAGCCGTCTGGGTATTCCGCTGATCTTCGGCATGGATGTGATCCACGGTTATGAGACGACCTTTCCTATTCCGCTCGGCCTGACGGCCACGTGGGACATGGAGGCCGTCGAGCGTGCGGCCCGTATTTCGGCCGTCGAGGCGAGTGCCGCCGGTATCTGCTGGACCTTCTCCCCGATGGTCGACATTGCGCGCGATCCCCGCTGGGGACGTGCGTCGGAGGGCATCGGCGAAGATCCCTTCCTCGGCAGCGCTGTGGCGCGGTCGTTCGTCTACGGCTATCAGGGGCGTGATCCGATGCATTTTGCCACCGACGAGATCATGGGATGCGTGAAGCACTATGCTCTCTACGGTGCTGCCGAAGCGGGACGCGACTACAATACGACCGATATGAGCCGCCAGCGCATGTACAACGAATATTTCCCGCCCTACAAGGCGGCCGTCGAGGCAGGCGTGGGCAGTGTCATGGCGTCGTTCAATGAGGTCGACGGGATTCCCGCCACGGCCAACCGCTGGCTGATGACCACCGTGCTGCGCGAGCAGTGGGGCTTCGAGGGCTTCGTCGTCACGGACTACACGGGCATCTACGAGATGATCGCGCACGGTCTGGGCGATCTGAAAGAGGTGTCGGCGCGCGCCGTCGAGGCGGGTGTCGACATGGACATGGTGAGCGAGGGTTACCTGGGAACCTTGCAGCAGTCGCTCGAAGAGGGGCGTATCCCGCTGTCCGACATCGACCGCGCGTGCCGCCTGGTGCTCGAAGCGAAATTCAAGTTGGGACTTTTCGACGATCCCTACCGTTACTGCGATCCGCAGCGCGCCGCCACGCAGATCTATACGCCCGCACACCGCGCCGAGGCGCGCCGTATCGCGGGCGAGAGCTTCGTGTTGCTGAAAAACGAAGGCGACGTGCTGCCGCTCCGGCGCGAGGGAACGATCGCCGTGGTCGGCCCGCTGGCCGCTTCGCGCGCGAACATGCCCGGCACGTGGAGCGTCGCTACCGATCTGACGAAGCCGCTGACGCTCGTCGAAGGGTTGCAGCAGGTGGCCGGCGAAGGGGTGAAGATCCTCTATGCCAAGGGCAGCAACGTGATCCGCGACGAGGAGCAGGAGCGCTATGCCACGATGTTCGGGCGCGATATTCCGCGCGACGGCCGCACCGACAAGCAGTTGCTCGACGAGGCGCTCGCCGCGGCGGCCGAGGCCGATGTGGTGGTCGCCGCGCTGGGCGAGGCTTCGGAGATGAGCGGCGAGAGCAGCAGCCGGTCGCAGATCGGCATTCCCGACGTGCAGCAGGAGTTGTTGAAGGCGCTCGTGGCGACGGGCAAACCCGTCGTGCTGGTACTCTTCACGGGGCGCCCGCTGACGCTCGAATGGGAGGCCGAGCACGTGCCTGCGATGCTCAATGTATGGTTCGGCGGCACGCAGGCGGCCGAGGCGATCGGCGACGTACTCTTCGGCGACGTCAACCCGTCGGGCAAACTTCCCGCGACCTTCCCGCGCAGCGTGGGGCAGATACCGCTCTTCTACAACCATAAGAATACGGGACGTCCGCTGCTGGGCGACAAGTTCGAGAAGTTCCGCAGCAACTATCTCGACGTGCCCAACACGCCGCTCTATCCCTTCGGCTACGGTCTGTCGTATACGACCTTCGACTACGGCGACGTGCGCCTTTCGGCGTCGGAGATGACCGCCGACGGGTCGATCGAGGCCACCGTGCGCCTGACGAACAGCGGCCGGCGCGACGGCGTGGAGGTCGTGCAGCTCTACATCCGCGACAGGGTGGGTTCGTCGACCCGTCCCGTGCAGGAGCTCAAAGGCTTCCAGCGCGTGGCGCTCAAAGCGGGCGAGAGCCGCGACGTAAGTTTTACTATCGACGTCTCGCTGCTCAAATATTACGATTTCGACCTGCGGTACGTGGCAGAGCCGGGCGAGTTCGACGTGATGATCGGCGGCGCGAGCGACGCGGTGAAGCAGGCAAGTTTCACCCTGAAATAACCTTCGCGGCATGAAGACGATCAAACGGATTACGGCGGCCATGGCGGCGCTCGCTCTGGCGGGCGTCGTCGCGGGCTGCGCGCAGCGTCCCGCAGCGACGCTTTCGGACGAGGCGTTGCTGGACAGCGTCGAGCGGCGTACGTTCGATTATTTCTGGTCGGGCGCCGAGCCCAACAGCGGCCTTGCGTGCGAACGGATCAACATGGACGGCATCTATCCCGAAAACGACGAGACGGTCGTGACGACGGGCGGCAGCGGCTTCGGTATTCTGGCGCTTATCGCCGGTATGGAGCGCGGCTACGTCACCCGTGAACAGGGGATCGAACGCTTCGAACGCATCGTCTCGTTCCTCGAACGTGCCGACCGCTTCCACGGCGCCTGGCCTCATTGGATCGAGGGCCGGACGGGCCGCGTGAAACCCTTCGGCAAGAAGGACAACGGAGGCGATCTGGTGGAGACGGCCTTTCTGGTGCAGGGGCTGCTGGCCGCGCATCAGTATTTCGCGCAGGGCAACGAGCGCGAGCAGGCGCTCGCACAGCGTATCGATACGTTGTGGCGCGGCGTCGAGTGGTCGTGGTATCGCAACGGGCAGAACGTCCTCTACTGGCATTGGAGTCCCGAATACGGGTGGGAGATGAATTTCGCCGTACACGGGTTCAACGAGTGTCTGGTGATGTATATTCTGGCGGCCGCTTCGCCGACCTATCCGATCGACCGCGAGGTCTATACCGAGGGGTGGGCCGAGAACGGGGCGATCGTCGACGAGCACGAGGTCGAGGGTTACCGCCTCCGCCTGCGGTATCAGGGCGTCGAGGCCGGTCCGCTCTTCTGGGCGCACTACTCCTTCCTCGGGCTGGATCCGCGCGGGCTGAGAGACGACTACTGCGAGGACTATTTCGGCGAGATGCGCAACTATTCGCTCATCAACCGTGCCTACTGCATCCGCAATCCCCGGCACTACAAGGGTTACGGCAAGGATTGCTGGGGGCTGACGGCCAGTTATTCGACGGCGGGGTATGCGGCGCACGCTCCCGTCGAGCGCGAGGATCGCGGCGTGATCGCCCCCACAGCGGCGCTTTCGTCGATCGTCTATACGCCCGAGGAGTCGATGGATGTGATGCGTTACCTCTACGGGCCGCTTCACGAGAAAGTATGGGGGCCTTACGGCTTCTACGATGCGTTCAGCCAGACCGACGACTGGTATCCGCAGAAGTATCTGGCCATCGATCAGGGGCCGATCGCGGTGATGATCGAGAACCACCGTTCGGAGTTGTTGTGGCGGCTCTTCATGAGCCACCCCGACGTACAGAACGGTTTGCGGAAGCTGGGCTTCGAGTCGCCCGTGCTGCAATAGGGGCGAAGCGGGATTTTTTGAGACGGGACGCATCGGTCGGTGCGTCCCGTTTTTTCAGATCGAACAGAAGAACGTGACCAGGAAGGGAACGCTGAAATCGGTGACGCAGCCGTGGAAGATCGCTACGACGGCATACTGCGGCCCTGCGACGCGGGTGAGGATCGGGAGGGTGGTGTCGAAGGTCGTGGCGCCGCCCGACGAAATCGCGGCCAGCGGCCCGAAACGGCCCGCTACCCACGGTGCGGCCAGCAGCGTGAAGAGTTCGCGCAGGACGTTGCAGAGCAGAGCGACCGTTCCCAGTTCGACGCTGCGCAGTTCGGAGATGAAGATGCTCGACAGCGAATAGTAGCCGAATCCCGCGCCGACGGCCATGGCATCGGCCGGCGGTACGGTGTGCAGCAGCGGCGATGCGAGCGCCGCTCCGGCCAGCGTTCCGACGACGGTGCAGAGGGGCAGCAGCGCCATGCGGCGGTCGAGCGAGCGGATACGCTCGACGAGCGTGGCGTCGTGTCCCAGCGACACGCCGACCGAGAACATCAGCCCGTAGAGCATGTAGGTGCTTACGGGCGAGGAGGCTGCGGTAGCCGGAATCCATCCCGCGACGCCGAAAATCGCTCCGGCTGCGAAGAAGGCGACGATCACCAGACTGCCGCGCAGTGCGGCGAAGGCCGGCGGAGCGGGTGCGGCGGAGTCGGTCGTGTCGGTGCGTCTGCCGCCGATCGACCGCCACAGCAGCCAGGCGCAGGCGATGCTTCCCGCCAGCGCTCCCGTGCAGAGAACGAGCGCCTGCACGCCGAGCGTGGCCAGCGACCGCATGACCTCTTCATTGCCGCCCACTTCCGTTCCCAGCATGAAGAGCAGCAGCCAGATGATGAACGTGATGACGCTGCCGAGCGCACGGAGCGGTCGGCGGCGCAGCAAGCGGCCCGTGAGGATGCCGCCGAAGAGGACAGCGAACAGAATCAACATCGGCAGTGCGGAATTTTGCGTGCAAAAATAGGAAAAAAAGCCGACGGCCGCAAGCTGTGCGCCTGCGTCCGTCGGAATGAGGTGCGTCGTTAACGGACGTCGAAACGGAAGCGGATCGTCCGGCGGTACGCTTCGCCGGGGCGCAGTTCGGCCGAAGGGAAATCGGGGCGGTTCGGTGCGTCGGGGAAACCCTGGCACTCGATCGCCACGCCGTCGTAGTCCGCGTAGGGCCGGCCGCTCTTCGAGAGCGGCGAGCCGGCGAGCCAGTTGCCCGTGTAGACCTGCACGCCCGGCTGTGTGGAGCGGACGCTGAGCCGCCGACCCGATTTCGGGTCGTACAGTTCGGCCACGGTCGTCTCCTCGTCCGCGCGCCAGTCGTCGACGGCCCAGCAGTTGTCGTAGCCTTTGCCGTAGCGCAATGCGGGGAAATCGGCGCGAATGTCGCGGCCGAGCGGTTTGGACGTGCGGAAGTCCATCGGCGTGCCGGCGACGCCGGCGAGTTCGCCCGTGGGAATCAGCGTTTCGTCGGTCGGCAGCCAGCGCGAGGCGCGGAGCCGCAGCTTGTGGCCGAGCACCGATCCGGCATTCTCGCCCGCGAGGTTCCAGTAGGAGTGGTTCGTCAGGTTGACGATCGTGGGGGCGTCGCACGCGGCTTCGAGTAGGACGGTCAGGCAGCAGTCGTCGTCCCACGCATAGGCGATGCGCGCCGTGAGCGTACCCGGGTAGCCCTCCTCGCCGTCGGGGCTGGTGCGGGTGAAGGCCACGCCGTCGCCGGTCGTTTCACCCTGCCACAGGCGGTTGGCGAATCCCGTCGGGCCGCCGTGCAGGTGGTTGGGGCCGTTGTTGACGGCCAGCCGGTACTCCTTGCCGTCGAGCGTGAAGCGCCCTCCGGCGATCCGGTTGGCGAAACGGCCGGGCGTCTTGCCGAAGCAGGCGCCGTCGCCGACGTAATCGGCGTAGGCGCGGTACCCCAGCGCCACGTCGGCCATGCGCCCCTCGCGGTCGGGAACGACGACGGCCGTGATGCCAGCGCCGATGTTGCACACGTCGACGTAAGCCCCCGCGGCGTTCGCGAGGCGGAAGACCTCGATCTCGCCCTGCGCGTGGGGTTCGGTGCTGATTTTCGAGACGGTCATCGCCCTAAAAGAGTTTGGCGGGGTATTCGCCCGCGTCGACCAATGCACGGATTTTGTCGACCACGCCCTGACGGTCGGCGGCGTAGGTCACGCCGAACCACTTGGCCGTGGTGTCGAGCACCTCGACCGTCGCCGTGCCTTCGGTGATGAGTTTGTTGACCATCAGCGGGATGTAATACTCGGCTTTGGGGTTGTCGATGTTGGCGCGCAGGAACTCCTTGAAATACTCCTCCGAGTAGCGGAAGTAGTCGGGCGTGAAGCCCCACATGTTCATCGAGACGGGGGTATTGTCGTCGGTGGTGGTCGGCTGTCCGTCGTCGCCCGTGAAGGTGATGCGGCCGTCGACGCGGGCGATGTCCGTCCGTTCGACCACACCCGTCAGGTAATTGTTCGCATCGGTTCGGCAGATGCCGCGCGCCACGGTGCCGCTCTCCGAGAGGGTGTTGCCCACGCGGTAGCCCACCATGCAGTAGCGGTTCTGTCCGTCGGCTTTCGACAACCACTGACCCAGTACGCGGAAGCCGTCGCGGCCGTAGAAGTCGTCGGCGTTGATGACGGCGAACGGTTCGCGGATGACCGCCTTGCCCATCAGCACGGCGTGGTTCGTACCCCATGGCTTGGTGCGCCCTTCGGGGCGGACGAAGCCCTCGGGCAGGTCGTCGACCGACTGGAAGACCACCTTGACGGGGATGTGGTTTTCGTATTTGGAGAGGATCTTCGTGCGAAAATCCGCTTCGAAATCCTTGCGGATGACGAAGACCACCTTGCCGAAGCCGCCGCGGATGGCGTCGAAGATCGAGTAATCCATGATCGTCTCGCCGTTGGGGCCGAGACCGTCCAGCTGTTTGAGACCGCCGTAGCGCGAGCCCATGCCTGCGGCCAGTACGAAAAGTGTAGGTTTCATATCGAATCTGTGATTGAATTGCATCGGGGAGGGTTAGTTCATGCCGCGCACGTGTTTTTCCCAGGCCCAGGCCGAGCGGAGCGTCTCTTCGAGAGGCCGTTCGGCCTTCCAGCCCAGTTCTTTGTTGGCGCGCTGCGTGTCGGCCCAGACCGCCTTCACGTCGCCGGCCCGTCGCCCGACGATCTTGTAGTTGAGCGTCAGCCCGTTCGCCCGTTCGAAGCCCTTCACCAGTTCCAGGACCGAGACAGGCGTGCCCGTGCCGATATTGAAAATCTCGTAGGCCTCCTTCATCCGCCGCTGCGTCATGCGGTCGACCGCGGCTACATGGGCTTTGGCCAGGTCGACGACGTCGATGTAGTCACGCAGGCAGGTGCCGTCGGGCGTGTCGTAGTCGTCGCCGAAGATCGAAAGGCATTCGCGCAGTCTGGCGGCCGTCTGGGTGATGTAGGGCACCAGATTCTGCGGCACGCCGCGCGGCAGTTCGCCGATGAGCGCCGAGGGGTGGGCGCCGATGGGGTTGAAGTAGCGCAGCGCGATGCCGTGCAGGCCCTCGTAGGCCGCGCAGCAGTCGTGCAGGATGTCTTCGGCCATCTGCTTTGTGTTGCCGTAGGGCGAGGTGGCGGGTTTGCGGGGCGTCTGCTCCGTGACGGGCAATGTGTCGGGCTCGCCGTAGACCGTCGCCGACGACGAGAAGAGGATGTTCGGCCGGCCGAACTCCTTCATCAGCGCGCAGACGTTCATGAACGACGCGAGGTTGTTGCGGTAATATTTGAGCGGTTCGGCGACCGACTCGCCGACAGCCTTGTAGGCGGCGAAGTGGATGACGGAGCCGAAATCGTATTTTTCGAAGACGCGTCGCAGCGCCGCTTCGTCGCAGGTGTCGACCCGCTCGAAGGGAACGTCGACGCCCGTGATGCGCCGCACACCCTCGACGGCCGCCGCCTCCGAGTTGGAGAGGTTGTCGATGATGACCGCGTCGTATCCGGCGGCGATCAGTTCCACGGCGGTATGCGAGCCGATGTATCCGGCACCGCCCGAAATCAGTACAGTCTCTTTTGCCATAATCTGGGGATAAGTTGTTGTGCGACAGATGTTCGTTTCAGCCGATCGGTTATTCCATGTCGAAGGTGAATTGGTCGTAGTCGGCCGTGCGCCACGCCTTGTCGCAGGTGACGGGCGAAAGGGCGAACATCGGCGAGAAGGTCCGCACCGATACGGTCCGTCCGTCGGGCAGGAATTCCAGGATGCGCAGCCAGCAGTCGCCGCCGTTGCCGTGCCACTGTCCGTCGGCCGTCTGGGCGTTGAACATCATCTGCGCGACCGATTTGCCGGCGGCGTTCTTGTCCGTGCGGAAGCCGACCGTCTCGAAGTAGTCCGTCGTGGGGTGGCATTCGTGGCCGCAGATGACCAGCCGGATGTTCGACGACGGATAGACGAGCTTGTCCCAGATCGCCTGCTGGTAGTTGGCGTCGGTCAGTTCGTAGGGTTCCGTTTTCTTGCGGTTGCCCTTCCATGCGATGAACGAGTGGGTCAGCAGGATCACCCGCGTGTTCGCGTACCTGGGTTCCGCAACCAGTTTGCGCGCCCATTCGATCGCTTCGTCGCGCGGCGCGAATTCGAGCGATACGACCAGCAGATCGCCCCACGTGTCGGTGTGGAACTCGTAGGCGGCGTTCTCCAACGTGGGGATTCCGTGCGCGTTGTTGCATACCGATACGATTTTGTGACGCCAGCACTCGTTGCGCGTCATCGGGAAGTAGTCGGGGAAGCGCGACAGGCGGTTCTCCGACTTGGTGTATCCGTAGTCGTGGTTGCCCGTGCAGACGACGTAGGGCAGCTTGTTGTCGAGCCGCTCGAAGGCGCGCGACGCGGCCCGCCACTGCTCGGCGCTGGTCTGGTCGGTCTTGCGGAAAGCCAGCGGGATGGCTGTTTCGTTCTGTTCGACCAGATCGCCCGTGCAGAGCGCCGTGAGGATGCGCAGCGAGTCGATCTCGCGGGCGATCCATGCCGTCTGCAACTCGAACAACGGCTGGTTGGCGGCGAACTTGGTGTAGCTCTGCGGGTCGGGAATGACGATGACCGAGAAGGAATTCGGGTCGCTCAGGCGGGCGCGCAAGGGGTAGTTCTGGGCTTGCAGCGACAGCGTGCCGGCGAGCAGAGCGAAAAGGAAGATCGTTTTTCTCATGAACGGGATGGTTTGAATCAGTCGATTTTATGTGCGCCGTCCGAGATGACGACGGGATAGACTTTGGGTTCGTGGCCGAACCGCTCGGTGAATTTGCGTTTGGCCGTGGCGATGAAATCGGCGAAGAGGTCGTCCTTCACGAGGTTGATCGTGCAGCCGCCGAAGCCGCCGCCCATCATGCGTGCCCCCGTGACGCCGCATTCGCGGGCCACGTCGACCAGGAAGTCGAGCTCCTCGCACGATACTTCGTAGTCCTTCGACAACCCCTCGTGCGTGGCGTACATCCGCTCCCCGACGGTGGCGTAGTCGCCACGCTGCAAGGCGTCGCAGACGTCGAGCACACGCCGTTCCTCGCCGATTACGAAGCGTGCACGGCGGTAGTCTTCGTCGGAGATCTCATCGCGGATCGCATCGAGCCGCTCCATCGTGGCGCCGCGCAGAAACTCCTGTCCCAGCATCTTCGCCACGCGCTCGCACGACTCGCGCCGGCGGTTGTAGGGCGAGCCGACCAGTTCGTGCTTGACGACCGTGTCGAGCAGCACGAGCTTGTAACCGACGGGATCGAAGGGGAAGTATTCGAACTCCATCGAACGGCAGTCGAGCCGCATCAGACAACCCTTCTTGCCGAAGACCGAGGCGAACTGGTCCATGATGCCGCACTTCACGCCGCAGTAGTTGTGCTCGGTCGACTGACCGATGCGTGCCAGTTCGAACTTGTCGATCCCCAGCGCATAGAGGTCGTTGAGCGCAAAGGCGAAGGTCGACTCCAACGCTGCCGACGACGACATGCCCGCTCCCAGCGGTACGTCGCCCGAAAAGGCGGTGTCGAAGCCGCCGATGCGGCCGCCGCGCTTTTGGATTTCGCGGCAGACGCCGAAGATGTAGCGGGCCCACGACTCGGCGGGTTTGTCCTCCTCGCGCAAGCCGAACTCCGCATAGGAGTCCAGATCGACGGCGTAGGCGCGCACGCGGTCGGTGCCGTTGGGGCGGATCATCGCCGTGATGCCGCAGTCGACGGCACCCGGGAAGACGAAGCCGCCGTTGTAGTCGGTGTGTTCGCCGATCAGATTGATGCGTCCTGCCGAGGCGTAGAGTGTTCCGTGGGTATTGAAATGCCGCTCGAATGCGGCCCTTACATTGGATTGCGTCATGGTCCGAATGGGATTAGTGGTTTTAAAGTCTTACAAATATATAAAAAATTTAGTAAACGGCGATTCCGAAAAACGGGAACGGCCGGAAAATCGTTCACATTCATGTTCCTTTTCTCGCCTCGGCATGGCCCGGGCGAGCGCGGCTCTGTACTCGGCTTATCGAAAAGTTCCCGTCGAGGACTCGTCGTCTCCGGCGTCTCTGACGGCGAGAGTCGTATGTCAGGCGTGGCGGGGATGCGCCGTCCGGCTGCGGATCGCGGCGAGCATGTCGTCGGTCATCCGCGAAAGATCCCATTCGGGACGCCAGCCCCACTCCTCGCGGGCGCAGGTGTCGTCGAGCGAGTCGGGCCAGCTGCGGGCGATCTCCTCCTTGACGGGATCGATGTTGAAGTCCATCGTGAACGAGGGGATGCGCTTGCGGATCTCGGCGGCGATGATGTCGGGCGTGAAGCTCATCGAGGCGATGTTGAAGCTGTTGCGGTGGCGCAGCCGCGCGGGGTCGGCCTCCATCAGTTCCACGCAGGCGCGCAGCACGTCGGGCATGTAGATCATATCCATGTAGACGTCGTGGGGCACGGCGCAGGTGTAACGGCCGCTTCGAATCGCTTCGTAGTAGATCTCCACGGCATAGTCGGTCGTACCGCCGCCCGGCAGCGTGACGTTCGAAATGATGCCCGGAAAACGGATCGAACGGGTATCGACGCCGTATTTGTGGTGGTAGTAGTTGCCCAGCATCTCTCCCGTCACCTTGCAGATGCCGTAGATCGTCGTGGGCTGCATGACCGTGTCCTGCGGCGTGCGGACTTTGGGCGACGAGGGGCCGAACGCCCCGATCGAGCTGGGGGTGAAGAGCGCGCAATGGTGCTGGCGCGCCACCTCGAGCGAGTTCATCAAGGCGCCGATGTTGACGTGCCACGCCATTTGGGGGTTGCGCTCGCCGACGGCCGACAGCAGGGCCACGAGGTTGAAGATCGTGTCGATCTCGTGTCGGGCGACGACCGAGGCTACCGACGTGGCGTTGAGTGCGTCGAGCACTTCGAACGGGCCGTCGGCTCCCAGCGCCTTGCATTCACGTACGTCGGTGGCCACGACGTTGCGCGAGCCGTAAATACCGCGCAGGTAGGTCGTCAGTTCCGATCCGATCTGACCTCCGGCGCCGATAATAAGTATCTTTTTCATCGTTGCGGGTTGATAGTTGTGCGGTTCCGTTCCGCAAATCTAACGAAAGATATAAATAAATCGTGAAAAGCCGCGATTTTTTTTGCCAATTCGAAATTGTTGCTTATTTTTGCAACGCTTTTTAAGGCGATCGCTGTTGTAGCTCAGTGGTAGAGCACTTCCTTGGTAAGGAAGAGGTCACGAGTTCAAGCCTCGTCAACAGCTCTTAAAATCAAGAGGTTGCAAAATCTGCAATCTCTTTTTTTTGTGCTGTTTTGCGAAAGGAAAGGGGCTGGAAAGGGAGGTTTGAGGAGTGTTGTTGGACATAATGTCGGACATTAAAATCGCTGCTCAATATCGCTTGCGTAATCTGCAAACATATGAAAATCAAAGCAATTCATCGATCCAGCATCGTTTGTAAAAATGGCAAGTCTCCATTGATGCTGCGGTTCATCCACGAACGCACCTCTAAACGACTCTCGCTCGGTATTTCGGTAGAGCCGCATGATTGGGATAAGGATGCTGAAATGATAACGGCAGACTGCCCCGACCGTGCAGCTCTGCAAAGTCGGATAGACAGTACATTAGCGACTTACCGAAAAATATTCAAGTCGGAAATAAACAGCTATGGGAGACAAATACGTGACAAAGAAAGTGCTGTCCGAATTCATAGTACGCAAAACTATGAAAAAAATCAATATTGTATGCGCTCTTTCGGCAGCGGCGTTGCTGATCATGGGCTGTGAAAAGAATGAGTACGACGACGGACCGGGAAATCCGGGGCAAGTTTCGGAAGCGGCCAAAACCGCCTTCGAAACAAAGTATCCCGGAGCGCAGAACGTACGGTGGACAGTGAAGGGCGAACATGCCGTAGCTAACTTCTCGCTTTCGACGACCGATGCCGAATCCGCTTCGGAAGGTCAGAGCGACGCATGGTTTCGCAACGGAAACGGCGTATGGGATATGACGGCTACGAATCTTCGGATTACCGACCTCCCCGAGGCCGTGCAGGAGGGTTTCCGTGCGAGCAAGTACGGCGACGAGACGCTCTGGACCCCGACAGGCAAATGCGACAGGCTGGAACGCCGGGACGTGATGCTTCCGACGGCCGACGGAAAGTCGATCGTCGTCTATGTCATCGGTGTGGAGTCAGCTTCGGCGAAAGGCGTGAAGACTACGCTGGATGTCTATTTCTCCGAGGACGGCATTCTGGTCAACGAGGTGGCGGGTGCTCCGGACAACGGTTATGAAGATCAGCTTCCGCAGCAGCCGCAGGGCAGCGTCGAGCAATACCTCCAAACCAATATCGTGGACAAGGGAGGCCGTGTGATCGAGATCGATGCGGAGAACGGCGGCACGGAGGTCGAAGCGCTTCTCGACAACCGCAAACTGGAACTCTATTTCGACGGCGGCCAGAACTGGGTTTACACCAAGACGGATTACTACCGTCAGGACCTGACGAACGGCGGGATTCCCGCGAATATCGTCGAGGCGTTGAAGACGTCGGAGCATTACACGAACGATCGGAGTGTGGACGATATCGAGAAGGTCGAGACCAATGCCGCGAACGACAACCGCACCTGGTGGGTCTTCGAACTGGAGACCCGTTGGGACGAAGTGAACGTCTATGTAGACGACACGGGTATCATCGAGCGTCCCGTGATCGACATGGGACAGACCGGAGGTCTGCCCTCTGGCGGCGACGTGGAGTCGTTCATCGAAAAGAAGTACCCCGGAGCGCGTATTCTCGAACGCGACTACGACGACGGGTTCCTCGAAGTGGAGATTCTCCACGACGGAACGAAAAAGGAGCTCAAATTCAACGGATGCGACGAGTGGGTGAGGACCGAGTGGGAGATTCGTTTACGAGAGCTTCCTAAGGCTGTGACGGATGCCGTCTCGAAAGGCGGTTATACGTTCGATGACGACGAGGCCGATGTCGTGGAAGCGCCTTCGGGCAAGTGGTACGAAGTGGAGGTTCGCAAGGGGCGCGATGAGTTCAGGCTTCACATTGACGACGACGGGAAAATTCTCCGCACGGAATATGACGATTAGCCAAAAAAAAACAGGTTTTTACCTCGATTGACAGGAACCGCCGGAAGTCTTCGAATACTCTCTTCCGGCGGTTTTTATGCCGAAGCCGTATGTGCGCGGGAAGTAATTTGGTTTGCGGAAAGAGAGGGATTTGAACAATCCTTCCAATCCTCAATATATCAACCTGTTACTCGGAAATAAAAATCAAAGTACACCGAATAACCCACAGATAATCTGCATAATTTTACCCTTGCGTCGTACTTGGTTGTGGCAAAGATAAGGAAATTTCATAAAAAGAACAAATAATCTCGATCATCATTCTCACAAGCCTGGAAATGCCTCAAACGGACATTTTTGTAAAACGGTATTTGAACTACTTTCTTTGCGGATTACCGGAATATTCCGGCATGATCTACAACAAAACATTGTACGTTTATGGAGTTTCAAATGATCGAACAGAGCGCTTTCGAGGAGATGAAAACGCTCGCCGCAACACTTCGGGAACGTGCCGAGCGATTCCGAGAGCTGTTCTCACCGCCGCAACCGCGACGCTGGCTGACAGCCGAAGAGGTCTGCAAGGCATTGCGCATCACTAAAAGGGCCTTGCAGTACTATCGTTCGGAAGGGATCATACCCAGTACATCGTTGGGCAACAAGATTCTATACAAAGAATCAGACATCGCGCGTATTCTGCAAAACAACCTCATCGCTCCTTCTAAGTAATGGACGACGTACTCTTGCGAACCTCGCCGGAATACAAGGAGTTCCGGCAGGAAATACTTCGTGCGATTCATTTGCTGGATACATCGATCGCGGCCCATCGACCGACGATCGTCACGGAAAGCTATCTTACCGGCGAAGAGGTGATGGAGCTGTTTTCGTTATGTCCCCGCACCCTGCAAAACTACCGTGACCGTCGGGTACTTCCCTACACGACGATCGGCAGCAAAATCCTCTACCCGCGTTCTGAGATCGAAAAGATTCTGGACCGAAACTATCGTAAATCGCTGCGATAGTGTATTGTCAAATAGTACGGGCGGCACACAATGCCGTCCGTACTGTTTTTATTTCATCTTTGTATCCATTGGCTCGGAGAGTTTTTCGTACAGGGCTTCGGCCATAGCGAAGCATCCGTCGAGTTTAGGCTTGGCTCCGCTTTTCGTGTGCGAGTGACAAATACTGTCTCGGGAGAGTTCGATTACGCTTCGGGACAGGGTTCCGTGCGTGCGAAGCGGTATGGGAATCTGTTCAAGTTTGCACAGGCCGATAAAATCCACAGAGGAGATGGATTCTCCTGCGAGGAACCTGTTCCCTGCCTGCCGCAACCGTTCGCGCCGTTGCTCTTCGGCTTGTCGTCGCTGCTCCTCGTTCCGGCGTTCCCGCTCCTCGTACTCTCGCTGCAAGCGTAGCCGACGTTCTTCCCGGTAACGGATCAAAGGTGCCGCATCGAGGCCCAGTTCTTCATAAATCCGCACGATGAGGAGTGGCAGATGCCGTCCTTCCTGCATGATCTGTTCAACGGTCCGATGAAAATTTTTCAGGACTTCGGTTCCGGCAGCGGCGACTTCCTTATCATCGAGGAATCGGCGGCATTGAGTGCCGTATTCGAAAAAGACGTCTTCCAGTTGCAGGACGGTAGCAATCATATCGTTCTCTTCACGATATTGATCCTTCTGTTGAAGATAGGTGTATACACCCTCGCCGACTTTTTCCAGTTCAGCGTAATGCCAGACGACCTGATTGTGGTTCGTGCGGCTGTAGCACAAAAATTTTGTTTTCATAGAATTGATTATATAACCTTGTTATGATCGTATTTTGCCGTTTCTTGGATTTAAGCGTTTTGGACCAACAGCCAAAAAGCGTCGAACAGTTCTGTGACGCATAGGTCGGATATAGGGACCGTGCGCTCCAGCCCGTTGTCGTACTCCAACAGAGCATAAAGTATATCTTCGCTCATTCGGAATCCGTACAAGCAACAAGCGTCGTGGTCTTCGTCGCTGATTCGGACGGAGTATCCTTCGGTTTCGAAATTTTGGTCTTCGAACTGAACGACAAGTTTTCGGATGTGTTCTGTCAGTTCTTTGTCACGCAATCGATTGCGGTACTCCTGTTGTTTGAGTTGCTGACGATCTTCGTCCGAGATCGGACATACGATTGTCAGATAGTCGGCCGGGACATCCCATGTGCTCTCTCCGCCACCGATACGGATGATACACTCATTTTCCGATTTGTCTGCATTGATTTCGTCTTGCGAATCCAGCACTTCGTATTCGCCGGACTTCTCGCAGATCGGGTCGTCCCACCAGACCCGCTGTCCCTTTTTGAATGTTGTCATAGCTTCAGTTGCATTTGGTTGGGTCGGAGATTACGATTTGTGAGAGATACTGCGAGCAGAATCGGCACAAGGCACTATCTGTATCCCGGTTATTCCAATGGCAGGCTGCGAACTCCTCACTCAATGCCGATTCCTGTTCCGGGTTGCAGTGGCCCTGCAAAAGCGAGCGTAATGCACCTTCCGGCAGGTTGTCTATCAAAGTATCGAACGCCTTGTCACCCTGGCAGTACCAATCCGAGAACATCTCCACGAGGGCCGAGCCGATTACGTGGAAGATATTGATGTGCATTTGCTCCTTGTAGGCGGCTTGCGAGCAATCGCCTCCCCGGATAAGGCGATCGGCTATGACATCGTAATTGATCCAGTAGAGGATCTCCTTTTCGAAGACGCTGCCGCCCTTGTACAAGGCGATGCAATCGGTAGCCAGCCGCTCGTTTTCGTCGAAGACGTCGGCATCGAAACGTATGGTCAGGCCGAACGGTTCGAGGAACGATCGGGCCTGTGCGAACAGAACGGCGTCGTTCCAGTCGCGTAATTCTTGAATGATAGCTTTTTTATCCATCTTGTTTTGTGTTTATCGTTTTTGAAAATGGTTCTCGTATCGCTGGATAATATGCAAGATTGCCACTGCCGACACACCAGCGTTCTCGAAGTAAATGGAGGTATTCCGCGCAGGTCACATTGCCGCAATTAATACCCGTATAATTGACAGCTTCGCACTTTGCAGATCTGGCAGTGATTGATTTGCACGAGGTCTTGGATCGGAATCTGTTTGAAAATCTTTTCAATCCCGCTCCGGTCACTAAATCCGAATCCGTGTCTTCATTTGCTGATACCGATAATGCAGCAAATGTTCTGATCGTGATTGTAAAATAAGCGTCGGCATTGTCCTTTATATTGGACAAACAAGGAATACGGGGTATCTGGATCGCGTAATAGTCAGCGTCGATAATGCGCTCGTATTTTAGAGATTATCCAACTGAATACTACAATTATTCTATAAAGTCTTCGACGATTCGTCCCTGCGTATATAAATCGCGCTCTATTCCGAGGCCGCCCGGCAGCACGATACGTTGCAGGTCGGAGAGCATCAGGTAGCCCCATTCCCATTCGTAAATGTGGCAGAACCCGAAGAGTTTCCAATCTCCGTCCTCCTGTTTCTCCGCCTCCGTAATGAGCCACGTTCCGGCTCCCATAGGGTTGAAATACTTTACAAGCACCTCGGCTTTTAGACCTTTGCCGTCCTGCGAATAGATCGGATGTTCCTCGAATTTCCGAATAATCTGTTTCGTAAGTAATTCCATAACTGTTTTATGCAGTGTTTATCCTCCTGCGCCGGAGTTTTATAGGACGGCCGCTCCATTAGCAGGAGCGGTCGTCAAAGGTTCGTATTGTCTGCAACTTAGCAGGTTGTTTCGGGTTGTGCGATCCATTTATCGTAGGTCATCGCATCGACGTTCTACATAAGCAGTATAGCTTTGCAAGCGAATCGAAGACCTGCGATTTCAGACGACGATGCAGCAGTCGTCTTTCCCGGCAAGTTATGCAGCAGGCGCCATCGAGCGTATTGTAATATCCGTGTTCGGGTACGATCCTGCACCCGCAGGTACGGCAAGTCAATTCATTCATCGGAAATAAGTTCGTCGTACATTTGTATATAGTTAAACAATTGAATTATTTTTACAGAATCAAGCATGGACCAAGGCAGAAAATTCGTTGGTTTTAGAAACCGTTAAAAACGTTCCGTCCCCATGCTTTGCATCTCAAAACCGGACAGTTCGTTAGGCCATATAGAGCCCGTGTTTGCGACGATGGTTTACAAGATGTATTTTTCACTTAAATTCTTTCAATTATGGTTTATATCGGTATCGACATCAGCAAAGGCAGTTTTGTTGCAGCTTATCCGTCAGCGAGCGGCTACCGTACCAATACTTTCCCGAACACGATCGGCAGGAGTTCGCAAGTTCATCGTTACACTCTCTGCCTTTGAACATCATTGTGTCATGGAAGCAACCGGAAATTATGGTTTTCTGCTGCTGTATCTGCTACATCAGGGTGGTATTGCCGTCAGTCTGGTAAATCCCAAGCAGATCAAGCATTTTGCCCGGATGATGATGGCCGTTACCAAGACCGACGAGAAAGACGCCTGCATGATCGCCATGTATGGGGAGAAAATGAATCCTCCTATCTACAAAATGCCCTCGCAAGCTATCATTCTGCTCAAACAGAAGAAGACCGTAATCCGTCAACTGCGTAAACAACTTGTCGCATCGAAGAACCTGCGTGGATCGCTTGTCGTACTGCCTTATCGGGACAAAGCCTGTGTGCGGGCATTGGACAAGACCATTGACTTTCTGACCAGGCAGATCGAACAACTCGAAGCGGAACTGGCCGACATCGCATCATCCGAGTTCGACAAGCAACTCAAAGCTCTGACATCCATCAAAGGAATTGGCATTACGCTTGCTACGGCACTGATCCTTACAACCGGAGGATTTACCTACTTCGACAATGCAAAGCAACTGTCCCGCTTCATCGGAATATGTCCTACCTACCAACAATCGGGAACATCCGTAAATATCAAAGGGCATATAAACCGGAATGGTGATGAGCATTTGCGATCTTTGCTTTATGTTGCTTCTTGGACGGCCTTGCGCTACAACGCTGCCTGTCGGGAATGCTATCTCCGATTAAAGGCCAATGGAAAACCATCCAAAGTCGCTCTGATCGCGGTGGCAAACAAACTCGTCAGACAGGCTTTTGCCATTGCTACTACCGATTCAACATATGTTGATGGGTTTGTCTCGACTAAAAAATAATCTCTCGTTCATTTTTTTATCTTTTTACTTGTTTTTTTATACAGTTCGTTTTTATCTGCATGGCAAATGGTGATCTTTAAGCTGTTCGGCGATCTCGCGGCACATCCGACAGGAGGCGCGGTTACGGTCGTCGATGCGCACGTTGCCCTCTTCTGCCATGAAGAGGACGCACGTGCGCAGCAGAGCGAAGAATCGCTGCTGTACGGTCGGATGTTCGTATTGCAGTCCTGCGGCAAAGGCTTCGCAGTCGAACCCCAAGTCGTTCAGCCCGCTCATCAATGCGCGGAAAAGTTTATGCTCCGGCATCTGTTCCAGCGTTGTGCGGGTATATTTATCCTTTACCTGTTTCATAGCGTCGTCAGTTGTTCACACGGTTAAGCAGTTCTCCCGACAGCTCGTGCAGTTCGCGTTGTCGTGCAGGCTGTGTTTCGCGGGCATAGGCCGTTATCGCCTGCGTCAGTTTCCAAAGCGTCGGCCCCCCGGCGAGTCCGTCGTCGGGATTGTTGTTCATCAACAGTTTCCGCACGCCTTCGTTCTCGGTTTTCAGCAGGCGGCCTTTCTGCATGAGCCGTTCCATTTCTTGTGTGAAGTTGACCTCCTTGGCAGCCGCAGCCTTTATTTCGAGCACTTTGCGACGGATGTTGTCGCGGCAGAAAAGCTGGGCCGTAAGGTCGTTCACCGCAGACACAGTGGTCTGCGTGTCGAGTTCGTACGTCCGCTGCGAAAGATGGATGTTATCGGGCAGCTTTCCGCCCAGATGGATCTGCTTCATCACGTTCTCGCGTACCATACCGTTCAGGCAGACGCCGTTGAGCAGGAAGACGCGGATGTCCACCGCCCCGTCGCCGAAATCCGAGGTGGAAAAACGCGCTCCCATATAGATTTGTACTTCACCGTTGAACTCGGTGGGGATGCAGATCGGCTGCGGAAGGATCGTCTCGACATAAATCTTCGTATCGGTCCACAGCGCATCGTATGCCACGGCACCCTGTTCGAGGGCTTTGCCCAGAAATGCCGAGAGGATGCGCTGGCTGTCGAGGCGGCGGTAGCTGTCCGAGAGGATGCCGCGCACTTCGTCGCCTACGGCGCGGACGAGAACACGGCTGCGGTCGCTCCACGAGGAGTGTTCGTTGAGTATGCGTGCGGCCAATGTGCGTTTCCACGATGTTCCGCCTGCCAACTCGCGCAGGTAACGCGACGGAACGTTCATCTTCTCGGCCGCCTGTCCCACGGCGTTGTCGTGAAGGCGGAAGCGTCCTTCGGGCATCTGCATCGTCAGACGATTGCCGTCGTCGAGAAAGAGTACCTTGCGTGTACTGCCCGTTTCCCGGTATTGGGCGCCGATCGGAAGGAGGTAGTCTTGCAGCTGCGCGGATTCGACGATCATGCGCTGGATGGTTTGTTGCACTGCAGGTGCCCGGTGTTCTACCAGGTGCCGGACTTTGTCAGCTACGACCCTGTTCAGACCTTGTTGGTGTGCTACACGTGCGGAGGACGCACTCGTTACGGAAGTATTCATAAATTTGAATTTTAAGTTTCGCCGCTCGAACCATTCGGGCGGCACGCAGAAGGCCATAGTCGGGGACGGGGCTGCCCGCAAGGTTTTTCCGTAAGGAAAACCGACAGGACTTGCGGGCAGGCGCGGGCACGACTACTTTTGCCGGGCCGGCCGAGGGTCGAATACTTTTCTGAATAAAACAAGAAAACCGAAGACGCTTTGCATCTTCGGTAGAAATAGAAATGAACCGCAGCTATTTCGTAAAATAGAGCTTTAGGTAACTACTTTTCACGGCCATTGTTCGAATCGAGATAAAATCTGATTATTTCGGTCTTGAAGATATATTCGTATTTACCTGACCAGGTTGAACTTGTGCAGCAAGCAACACTGCTTCGAACATAATCAAAACTGGAGCAACGATCGGGTCTTATACAGCATTTCAAAATCAGCGGCTTTGAAACAGCGATACGATACCTGGTAAAGGATTCTATGGATTGCAGGTATGATATGACGATAGCTGTAAACTACGGCTTTCGCTCCAAGCCAAAGCGAAGAGATAGTCTCGAAATTCGCTCCGACTCGCTCTGCGACAGTAACGGTATCGGGGCGATAATACATGCCACTTTCGGAATCGTCGCAGATCAAAACTGCTCGACTCCAAATACAGACGACCTTTGCATACCTTGTCGTACTGACCCCACAGAGAACTCGAAGCAGGACATCGGCAATCGGTACGATGAAACAGATAGACTTCACCTACACGAAAATTTATTCGTGCAGCGGTGTGACGGGCGTGATGCCCCCATGGTCCCGATTTCGGACCGTGAATGAGATATTTCTTCATTTCCGGCATTTATTTTGATACATAATCTTTCAAAATAAAGTGCGCGGAACTTTCACAATTAGCAGAGATCAATCGACTAAATGCAATAACCATATTGGTCAAGGACCGCGCACTATGTGCACGCACCTCGACTGTTTATCAATGGTTATTTTAGTTGATCTCTGCTAAGATAAACAGCTGGACTGCGTATCTTCTTTTCAAATGTAGATATTTCGGATCTATTTTGCAAATTTTTCTGACTATTTATTTTATTTTTCGGTTGTTTTTTCGAATTTAATGTAAAAATTCAGGGCTGCCTAAATTTGTCAGGCAGCCCCTTTTTTGAATCTGTTGAGCTAAACGATGTAAAACCGCTCATCTCTTACCGTCGTTTTACACCGTGTATCCGATTCGGCGGCACGGAGGGAACATGCAGGTCCGAAATGTCGTCGTACTTGTTCCGATGCGGTTGCAAACCCCGTCTTAGGGGATAGTTCTTTTTCAGTATCTCAGCGGCCAGCCGTCGGGTTCGTTTCTGCAACTGCTTCTGCGCCGCTGAACTTTCCGATGATGTTTCGTATTCGCGTGCCAGCGTTTCGAATGCTTTGGCACTTGGGAAAAGACCGTTCATAATCCCGTATTTCATTCCTCCGCTCATCCCGTTCTGCTGCATCGTCTGTAAAACGGCGATGTCGAAACTGTAGCTGCTGTAATGCGGGGTGTGCGGAACGTTGTCGATCAGCTTCTCATAATTCTGCACCGTTGGCGCAAGATCGAACGTGTCGGTCCGTATGGCGTACGCCAGCAATGCTTTCGGGGCAAATGTTTCGGGCGGGATCTCGTCGAAGGCATACCGTCCCCTGTCTTTATCGTCACGGTCGAGCCGGAACAGATCGGCGTACTTCTGCCAGCCGGTATCGAACTGCGGGAGCCGATATATCCGCAACTGCGTATCCTGTAATTGTGGGTGGAAGAAGTGCAGCAGATAGTAGTCCCACATCTCTATGAAACGTTGTGCTCCGAGGGGCGTTTCGGTGAATAGTAACAATCCCTGCCGAGTCTCTACGGCTGTCAGGGTGTCGAAACTCGGCAGTCTTTTCATTCCCTCACCGAAGCAGAACATCGCACGTTGGTAGCCGTCGTGGTGCCGGAGCCGTTCCAACTCCGCCTCGGGCGAGAGGTAGGGAATATTCATCTGCCAGCAAAAGGCGGCATCGCGCAGGCGCACGATGCGCTGCGGCGCCACACCCTCTTCGAGCAGAATCGGCAGGCTGTTTTGCAGGAAATCGGGGCCGATGAGCCGCTCCTGCTGGCGAATACGGAGGAGCACGTCGTCCGGAATCGTGTACTGAAAGAGCCAGTAGTCGGGATAGTTTCCTCCCGAGCGCTGTCCCTCGACATTGCGTTGGATAAACTGCTCGAACCCTTCGCCCGTATCGTTTCGAATGGCGTAGTCCCGTACTTTGCAGTGGGTGTCGAGCGTAAAATAGAACTCGAATCCGTCTTTTTGTGGTCGTGTCATAGGTCTTCAATGTCGTTTCAGATGAAATTCCGTGCCTCGTACCGGCTCGTCGCGCCGCCTCTGATATGCTTCGAGCAGCTTGTCGGGCCTGAAGAGCAGATTTATGGCGTCGAAATTCCGGAAGGTGCGGATTCCTTCGGCCTGCATGGGAGGTATCTCGGCCGAAGGCTGACGCCGTATCGGGAACTTCCGGTCGAGGATGTAGGCGGCCAGATTGTACTGCTCCTCGCGCTTGGCCGTCCGCCCCTCGTCCGAGAGGTCGGAGGCGTACTTGCGTTCGATGTTGTCGAACCCGCTGCGGAAGACGAACTCCCTGTTCCAATACTTTTCGGCATTCTGCATAAGATATCCGTAGCCGCGCTGCATGATGATCTGCAACCCCGTAAGATCGCGTATGCCGTTGGAGACATACAGGCTCTCCCCGTGCTGCGGATCCACGAAGGCCCAGAAGTTGTCGGCCGTAGCCCGCATATCGTATTCTTTGAGGCAATATCCGCGGCGCAGAACCTCGGCATCGACGAAAGGATGCTCCGGAACCCACATCATACCGCCTGCCGTGGGCAGCACCTGCGGATTCACCTTGTCCCAGAAGCCGTCGGGATCGGCCTCCACCTCGTACACACGCAGGGTTTCGACCCCCAGATCGGGGTCGAAGAAGCAATCGGCGTGATGCTGCATGTAGCGTTCGCAGGCCTCACGACCGTCCCTCTCCTGCGTGAAGAGCACCGTACCCCGCTCGGTCTCCACGGCACGGCAGCGCCGCAGGTCCTCAAGGATGACCGGTGGCAGCCCCTCGTTGCGGAACTGCCGGTAGTCGGCCTTTGTCGAGAGCATGTTGCCGCAATTGCCCTCCGCAAGGGGATCGAGGTCGTACTTGTAACAGTAGAGAAGGTCTTTCAGCGTTACGGCGTGTCGGATGTCCAGCTTCTCGGTGGCTGTGGACGGGTCCAACAGGTAGCGGTGCTCCGCCGCTTCGATGCGGGGCAGCAGCGCGGCATCGGCCGTGCGTATGTCGAAAAACAGCACCGAGGGAATCGCCCCGCAATTGGCGGCGTAGTCCGTAAATTCGTCGAGCAGGGCACGGAATCCTTCGTCGCCGCGACGGGATCGCTCCATAGCAATAATCTTGTTGTCGTCGTCCACGGCGACGTACAACGCACCCTGCATCTGTTCCTGATCTTGTTCCATCGTCATTAGTGTTTGAGAATGTGGCAAGGCATCTCTCTTCTGTCCCTGTCGCGTTCGTAGCGCTCCAACAGCCTGTCGGGTCGGAACAGCAGGTCGATAGAGAGAAAATCCCTGTAAAAGCGAATGTCGCCGCTCGGCAGCGGACACGGCGGCTCCTCCCTTGCCGGATCGATGCCGAAGCTGGTGCGCAGGATGTCGGCCGCCGTCGTGCGGCTGTCGTCCGTCATGGCAGCTGCAGGTTTCCGACCGGCGTTCTTGAACCGATCCGCGAACGGGAAGTCGTATCCCGGAAAGTCGGAGCCTCCCCAACAGAAAGGTTCGTAGCCGTTGCGTGCGATATGCCGGAGCGTTACGATCGTCAGCAGGCGCCGCAACGCCTCGGACGATGCCTCGGTTCCGGAGTCCGGAGCGGCCGCGAGCTTCGCGGCCCCGGCCCGCATGTCGTATTCTTTGAGGCAGCAGCCCCGTTGCAGCACGCTGTCGCACCGTCCGCTGTGGCGCGGCACGAAGCGCATCTGCTCGTGGTCGAAATACGGCAGGCATGCCTCCGAGGAGTATTGATGCTCCGAGAGCTCCACGTCGTATATGCGCAAAGTTTCGACCCCGCAGGTGAGTCCTCTGCCGTCGGGATGTGCGGTGAGGAAGGCGAAGAAGCTGCGGGCCGCCTCGTCGCCACGTTCTCCACGTCGGAAAAGAGCTACGCCGCCCTCCGTTTCCACGGCCCTGTAAGGTGCTCCGGGCTGCGACAGCACGGGAATCGATTCGTTGCGGAAGCCCGCGTAATCGTCCTTGTAGCAGAGGTTCCGGGCGGTGTTCTGCACAGCCAGCGGATCGAGGCCGTGCTTGCGGCAATAAAGCAGGTCGTACAACGTCAGGGCTTGACGAATGTCCTTCACTTCCAGCGGTGCCAGATGTGCCAGCCGGTAGCCGCGTTCTTTGGCTTCGATCGGCGGCAGCAGCGAGCCGTCGTCGACGTGAAAGTTCAACAGCAGAAGATACGGGATATATCCCTTGTTGGCCGCATAATCCGCGAACTCGTCGAAGAAGGTTCTGAAACCCTCGTCGCCCCGTCGGGATCTCTCCAATGCGACGACCGTATGGGTACGATCGAGGGCGGCATAGACGTTCGTAATATCGGAACTTCCCATCCGTTATCGTTTTGTGTCGTCCCAGTCGGGTACGACGATCGTTCCGTCGCCTTCGGGCGCGCGGATCACCTCGATCTCTTCGACCTCGTGGAGCGTGCAGGCGCCGAGGCCGCAAAGTGCGAGCAGAAGAAGCATCGCCGCGAAGATGCGGCGCAGATGATTTGTCGTCATAATATCAATCTTTTAAGAGTTCATCGATTTCGGGGTCGAGCGCCGCACGGTACTCCATGCGCTCGTCGCGGCGGCAGGCTTCGAGAAAGTGTCTCCGTCCCTCGGCCTTGCGGCCCAGCCGCGAGCAGGCGATCGCTTGAAGATACTCGCTTATGGCCGTCGCGGGAAGTGCTTCGAGGATGCGCAGTGCCTCCCGATCTTGTCCCAGCGAGAGCAGTGCGACGGCCGTATTGCGGTCCCGGTAGTCATGAAGGATGTAGAGCGCCTGTGCGTATTTGCGTTTTTCGAGCAGCTGCCGGCCCCGCAGGTAGGCCGTATCCAGTTCGGTCGTGTGGATCGTGTCTTTGACCGTACCCACGCGGCGCAGATGGCAGCGCAGCAGCACGGCCCGCAGCGCGGGATAGTGCTCCGCACGAATATAGGCATATTCGGCCGGGTAGCGACGACGAATCTCCTCCTCACGCCGGTCGGGGTCCTCGATGCGGCGGATGATGCCGAGAATCTCGTCGCGGTGCGCGAGGCGGCCGTCACGGGCGATGCGGGCTGTCAGCTCCGGCCACAGCTCGCCCGCGCTGCGTACCGTAAGCAGGCCGTTCGCACGCTGGCCGAAGCGTCCCGCGAGGTAGCTGCGCAGCGCCTCGGCACGCGCCTGCGAAAGCCGCTCGTTGAGCGCACGGCGGCCTTCAGGCGAGGCCGAAGCCGTAAGGACGATGCTGTCGACATAGAACTCCTGCTGCGTGACGATCCGTTCCATAAGCGCGGCGATGCGTGCCAGCTCTCGTGCATTGTCACCCAGCGTATCCACGAGCCGTGCGTCGCCCGTGCGGAAATTCAGGCTGTAACGGTCGTTGACGGTCACGTATTTGTCGATGACGCGGATGCGGTACCGGGGCAGGGTGTCCAGAAACGACAGCAGCGACGATACGGTATAGGTCAGCGTATCGGACGGCGGCAGCGTATAGGCGCTGTCGTCGAGCCCCTCGACGCGGCCCCGCAGCGTGATGAGCATCTTGCGGGAGGTCTCCTCCGTAGGTACTTCCTGCGAATAATAGTAGCTGATCGAAGTTCGGTTCTCGATAAGCGAATCGAGCCGCGCATCTTGCGCATAGGGATATTTCACGAACCGCTGGAAAGCCCGCTCGGCCCGCACGCTGTCGGGGCGGAAGCGTCCCAGGTAGGTAGTATACTGCCAGTAGTCGCGCTGCTGCACGCGGTCGAACAGTGCGCCGCGTATGATGATGTCGTCGAGCGGGATCTGTTCGTCCTGCCGATGCAGGAAGGGCGTGATGACCACGCTGCGGCTGCGCCCCAGCAGCTCTTTGGGCAACTCCACGTTGAAGTCGAGCGTCACACGCCCCCGGCGTTCGGGGATCGAACGGACACGGGCCACGACGACGACCTCCTCGATCGGAACCGTGCCGAGGGCTTCGCCCTGCCCGTCCCGTTCGACGGGGACAAGGTAGTAGTCGCTGCTGTCGCGTTCCACGCGCACGACCTGCGGGCGGTCGTCACGGGCTTTGGGCTGGCGTTCTGTACGTGAGAGTTGCGCCAGGTGTGCCGTGGCCTGCCGGCGCGTCAGCCGTGCGGTCGTCGAGCAGCCCGCAGGCACGCCTGCGGCCGTCAGTACGACGATCAGGGATAAAATGTTACGAAATAGCATATCAGAACAGGTAGTTGAAGGAGACTTCCAGTTTCGACGGTACAAGCGTCCAGCGCCGCGCGTGGCGGATATAACGGTCGCCCCAGTCGCTCGTGACCGGATCGCGGCGCGTGTCGCGCGTGCGATAAAGTCCCGCACCGGCCTCCACGACGAGGTTCCAGCGCTTCGAGAGGATCCACGCATAGCCGTAGCTTATGCCGATGCCGTAGGCCCGCCCGTCGTAGGTGCGGCGACGGTTGCCGATGCGGTAGTCGACCCAGGAGGCGTGCAGCCCCAGAAAGTGCCCGACGAAATCTTCGTAGAACCAGTGTCGGACGCCGAGCTGTAGGCCCCGACCTGCGTCGTAATGCGCTTCGTGCGGATCGGATTCCAGTAGGCGGAGGTTTCGACGGTCCAGTTGTCCGTCAGCGCCGCCTCGGCACCCACGGCGACCGTGCCCGTCAGTGCCGCCAGGGCGTTCACCCTGACGCCGAAGAACTGTGCGGCGGCACGGTGGTGTATGGCTGCGAGGCACACCAGAAGTGCCGCACAGCGGATGATCGTTTTCGTTTGCATAATCGGTTATTCTTTTACGCACCTCACAGGATAGGCTGCGGCCTGATGATTCTGACGGTAGAGCTGCAAGACCTCGGGCGGCAGGACGCCGAAGCTCACGGCCGTCGTCGCATCCACACGCGACGGATCGGAGGCAGGACTCCCCGGGGCATTCGTCCAGAGTTGTGTCCGAATCCCGACGCCGACGTACATCTCCTTGCCCGTAGGCATGACGTGCAGCAACCCCGCATAAGGATAGTACGGCCATACGCTGCCGGTATAGAGGTAGCATCCGCCTTCGATCGTGCTGGAAACAGTCGTCTGTTCGAGCGTCCACGCCTCGGGCGGCGGCACACGCCAGCCCGGAGGGCAGGGGTCGTAAATGGATTTCGCGCTCGCAGTCGCGGGACGGCCGCCCGTCGAGGCGTTGCCCCAAAGGTTCGGCGAAGGTTGTCCGAGCCACGAGCAGAGCCGCTGAGCCGGATCCGAAGGGTCCGCGGCACGCCCCAGAAGGGTCGCGGGATGTGCCGCAGCCCACGTCACGGTCGCCATCGAAGAATCTTCGCCGTAGTATGTCCCGAAGGCGAACCCTTCGCCATAGTCGAACGCTTCGAGATCGTACGGGAAAGGATCCTTGCGGCCCCACTGGTAGTAAAGGCCTCGGCTGGCCGGATCCCCCGGATCGAGGTTTTCAGCCCCCAGATTACGGTCCATAAACACATATCCCGAAGGATAAACGTGGGTGGTCAGAGCGCCGTTCGTCGCCCAGATATGCCACGACCAGATGCAGTCGCCGTCCTTGTCGAACAACCCGATAAGGGCGTTGCCTCCGATGGCCGTACCCGTGCGGAAGCTGATGCGGCGGCCGTTGTAGCCCACATCGCATACGACAGCCCGCACCGCCGTTCCCGTCTGCCAGATAAGGCGGGCGGATGTCCCTTTGAGTTTCTGCGGCGTGATGCCCGTGGTCGCTCTTCCGTTGCCCTGCACTGTCGCGTCGAACAGATATATCTCCTGCATGCGGGGTGCGATGTAGCTGTTGGCCGTGCCGGCGGCACTCAGGTCGGTACCTTCGGCGTAGTCGGGTGCGATGATCCGCTCCTCGGTAGCGACGAAGGAATAGGTCTTATCGGCGGTAATAAGCTGCCGGCGGCTCTTGTCGAAGGCGTCGTACCAGCCCGTGAGCAATGCCGGCTCCATAGCGCGGATCGTGCAACGGCTGCCCGCAGGCACGATGAACGACTCCTCGTCCTGATCCACCTCGACGGGCGCGTCGCACTCGAAACGTACGGTGTAGATGTCCGTCAGGATATGTACTTTCTCGGCTACGAAGAGCGGATAAAGCGATGCAGCATACGTCTTGGGCACGTAAGAATACGTTTCGGACGCGCAGAGCAGTTCGGTATGTTCTTCGTCGGCGTACCATCCCGCGAAACGATAACCCGCGTCGGCTGTCGCCGTGAGGGTACACCCCCGCTCGTAGCAGGCGGCACGCAGTGTTCCTCCGTTCGCCGTTTCCGCGTGCAGAGCACCCGCCGCCGAAACCGTGCCGCCGCCGGACGGTGCGACGTAAAGCGCATTGGCGAAACGGTGCTCGAAACGGTAGCGGCTCTCGTATCCGTAGCTGTCGCGTACACGTACTTCATAAGCGAGACGTGCGCGAGCTTCGGTGATGACCTTCGGGTAATAGACCAGTTCGTAATAGTTCGATCCCTGCTGGTAATAGAGCGAGAGATCGTAGCGGGGATCGCATTCGTCGTAATCGACGAGGAATGTCCCGTCGGTCGGGGTCAGCAGCTCCAGCTCGCCCGTAAGTGTCGGCTCGCTCTCCGCACGCTCGATATTCACGTAAAGCGAAGCGTTGAACGGCAGTACGCAATAGTCGCCGAGGCGGTTGCTCTCGAAATCGTCCGAAACATTCAGCGTATAGCCGTGTACGCGGGTGTCCACCTCATTGTCGCCCGAGATCGTGATGTCGAGCGTTTGGGCCGTGTTACGGCCCACGTTGAAGTCCGTTGTGTTGTTCTCACCCAGGTAAACGCGGTAGTCGAGGATGCGGCTGCCCCGTGTGGCGCGGATCATCAGGTACGACGCACACGCAGGGGCGTTGTCGGCGTTTTTATCCCGTTGGTCCGTAATCGAGGGTACCGTGCCCTGCGGGTTTTCGAAGAGGTATTGTACGCCCGAATAGCTGTGCCGCGCGGCGTCGGAGAGCTCCACGAGCGGAGCATCGGTGAAATCCTTCTCCGAGGTCGAAGGAGCGGTCGCAGGCGTGAAGAGCATCGTATGTCCGGGGACGGAACACAGCCGTACGGAGCGCAGTTCGAGATCAGGAACCTTATCCGCCACGCGGATGTTGTAGGCGATCTTGGCTACGTTACGCCGCAGGCTCAAGGCGGGTAACGTAACGGTGTTGTCATCTTTGTAGGGCGCAATCGCAACGGTCATGACGGCCGACATGGGAAGCGTCGCATACTCCTCCTGCCGCTCGATCGTATAGTCGAGGAGCTGCTGCGCACTCCGCTCGCCCAGGTCCGCACCCAGATTGGCGGCGACATAGAGGTCGTACTCCCCGGGCAGGCACTCGAACCGTACCAGCGCCGAGCGAGAGTAAAGATGCAGGCTCTGACCGTTGCTGCGGCCGAACAGGTAAAGGTTGATGTCGCGGATCGCTTCCTCGTCCGCCGTGCGGGTGATCTGCTCCGCAGGATCGGGCGAAAGCTGTAACTCGACCTTCACGGAGCGGGTCGGGGGTGTGGCCGTCGCCGCAAGGTCGGAGGCACAACCCCAGCCGATACCGGAGGCCAGCAGTGAGAAAAGAATGAGTAGTCGTGTCATGGTAGATTGGAAATTAGGTGTCGTGGTTATTCGGCGACGCATCGTACGGGCAAGGCGTAGTCGCGTTGCTGGTATGCTGCGGTATTGATCGTCGAAGCGGAAACGGTAAACGCCGTACTTGAGGAGAGGCAGCGCCCGTTCAGCTGAGCCGGAGCATTCGTCCAGACGTTGACCCGTGTGCCGTTGTCGCGGAAAGCGTGGCCCGTAAAGTAGCCGCCCATAGGATAGGTTACGGAGGTTCCGGTGCGGCTGCGGAGGTAGTAAACATTGTTCCGCGAGGTGCCGGTACGGCTGAAAGATGCCTGCTCGAAAGCCGCAGGAGCCGGAACCCGCCACCCCGGAGGACAGGGGTCGTAAATCGACTTGGAACTCGATGTCGAATAACTTCCCGAGCGGCTGGCATTACCCCACAGATTGGGGTTCTGAGGCGTCACCCAGTCGTCGATGTCGTTGCTGTCGCCCGCATACAGTCCCGACCAGTAGGCCCAGGGCTCTGCCAAAGCCCGCGCAGGGGTCATCGACACAGAGCCGCCGTCGAGCAACGGATCATGGACATAGTACTCGTATCCCGCAGCGGAGGTGAACGTAGCCGGTACCGTGCTCGTCACGGAGGAGGGATGAAGAAAGGGTGCGGAGCGCCCCCACTGGTAGTAAAGTCCCCGCAGCGAAGGATCGCTGACGCTCGTTGTGATCGTTCCGAGATTGCGATCCATGAACGTATATCCCGAAGCGCAGGTCTGGGCCGTGGCCGAAGGATCGTAGTTCGTATGCCAGATATGCCACGACCAGATGCAACGTCCCGCAGCGTCGAACAACCCGATAAGGGCATTGCCGTAGCTCGAACCCGTACGGAAACAGATCGTGCTGCCCGTATGCTCCACCTCGGCGACGACTCCGCCCCGCGTCCCACCGCTCTCCCACAGTACACGGGCTGTCGTGCCCGAAAGCGTCGCGGGCGTCAGGCCCGTCGTCGCGCGGCCATTCCCCTGCACCCTGGAATTGAAACGATAACCCGCATTGTGGGTCGTAGCGATGTAGCTGTTAGCCGTACCCGAAGCACTGAGGTTCGTCGCAGAGAGGTAAACCGGCATCACGGCTCGTTTTTCAGTAGCCGTGAACGTAATGCTCCGGGCCGTACTGAGCGGTACATTTTGGCCGCCTGTCTGATCGTACCAGCCTCGGAAGAGCGGCAATTCATAGCTGACGCGAAGCGTACAGCGGCTGCCCGCAGGCACGATGAACGATTCCTCGTCCTGATCCACTTCGTATGGAGCGTCACATTCCAGGTTCACCTTGTAGATGTCCGTGATAATATGGACCTTGGAGGTCTCGAAATACGGATAAATCCACGTTCGGTATGTCTTGGGGACGAAGGAATACGTTTCGGTTCCGCAGAGCAGTTCGCTATGTTCTTCGTCGGCATACCATCCCGCGAAGCGGTAGCCCGCGGCAGCTTTCGCCGTGAGCGTGCACCCCTGCTCGTAACAGGCGGCACGCAGTGTCCCGCCGGCAGGCTTTTCCACATGCAGTGCCCTGGCGGCCGTTACTGTCCCGCCGGTGGGTGGCGCGACATAGAGCGCATTGGCGAAGCGGTGCTCGAAACGGTAGCGGCTCTCGTACCCGTAACTGTCGCGCACGCGCACCTGATAGGCAAGCTGTGCATGTGCCGCCGTAACAAGGGGCTCTGGATAGTAGATGACTTCGTAGTAGTTCGATCCCTGCTGGCGATTGATCGGAAGGTCGAGGCGGGGATTGCACTCCTCGTAATCGACGAGGAGCGTCCCGTCGGTCGGGGTCAGCAGCTCCAGCTCGCCCGTGAGTGTCGGCTCACCCTCCGCACGTTCGATATTCACGTAAAGCGAAGCGTTGAACGGCAGTACGCAATAGCTGCCGATGCGGTTGCTCTCGAAATCGTCGGTCACGCTCAACGTATAGCCGTGTACGCGGGTATCCACCTCATTGTCGCCCGAGATCGTGATGTCGAGCGTTTGGGACGTATTGCGCTCCACGTTGAAGTCCGTCGTGTTATTCCGTCCCAGATATATCCGATAATAGAGAGTCCTGTTGCCGCGCGCGGCGCGGATCATCAGGTACGAAGCATACGCAGGGGCGTTGTCGGCGTTTTTGTCCCGTTGGTCCGTAATCGAGGGTACCGTGCCCTGCGGGTTCTCGAAGAGGTATTGCACGCCCGAACAGCTGCGCCGCGCGGCGTCGGGAAGCTCCACGAGCGGAGCATCGGTGAAATCCCGCTCCGAAGTCGAAGCAGACGTGGCCGCTGCGAAAAGCCGTGTCCGCACGGGCACCGAGAACAGTTGCACGGTGTGCAATTCAAGGTCCGGTATATCATCCGACACCCGGATATTATAAACTATTTTAGCCACGTTGCGACGTACGTTCAGCACGGGAAGCGTAACAAGGTCATCGTCTTTACCGGGTACGATCGTCACGGTCTTGACGGCTGACATAGGCAGCGTCGCATACTCCTCCTGCCGCTCGATCGTATAGGTACGAAGTTGTTGTATGCTCCGCTCACCCAGATCCGCACCCAGATTGGCGGCGACATAGAGGTCGTATTCCCCGGGCAGGCACTCGAACCGCACCAGCGGCGAACGGGAATAGATATGCAACGTTTGGCCGTTGCTGCGGCCGAACAGGTAGAGATTAACGTCGTGGATCGTATCTTCGTCCGTCGCGCGGGTTGTAACGCATATTACATCCTCGGTCGTGATACGCAGTTCGGCCGCGATCGGGTGCTCCGAGGCTGTGCTATCGACCGGCATAGTCACTTCCCGGCTGCACGCGCACAATATCAGATAAAAAAGTAAAAGAGAGATTGCTCTGAACATAGGAATCGGATTTTAGAACAATCTGCCGCCCTTGCGGGCGACAGACTGTCGAAAAAAAGGTTTCTTAGGCCCCCAGATCGATCTGCTGCGTTACCGGAGACTCCCAGTCGGCCACCGTGATCGTAAGGCCCACCTCCGAGCCCACCAGTCCCGTGATCGTAGCTTCGATGCGGTAGTAGCCGTTACGCACGATCGCTCCGCCTGCCTTGCCCGTGACAGGTACCGTATAGACGATTTCCGAACGGTCGGAGGTCGTCGAAGTGCTGCCGTCGGCGTCGTAGCTCGCCGTGATCTCCAACTGTACGCGGCTGCCCTCGGCAAGAGCGCCGTTCTCGAAGACGTAGAACAGGTTGTCATATTTGCCCGATGCGGCGGTAGCGGTCTGCGTATGGGTGTAGCTCATCGCACCGGGCGAAGGAGTTGCCGGAGCGATGACGGGCGACTGGCTCGCCGCCTTCGAGAGCTTGACGCCCGTGACGGTGATCGACCCCGAATATTTCTCCGCGAAGGCCGTATCGACAGAGGTTTGCACGGCGATCTTAGCTACCGTACGGCGGAGCGCCATCGCAACGTCGGTCGTCGAACCCTCGGCGATGGATTTGCTCGCAGAGGCCGACATCACGAAGCCGCCCGCACGCTTGGCCTTGGTCGAGACCTCCGCGAAGGTGCCGTTATAGTCCGCAGCGGAGGCTTCGACCTTCGAGAGCAAGGCCGATTTGGTGGTAACACCCGTGAGCGAAAGGTTCGCAACGGCGTAAAAGTCACACGTCGTGCCAGCTGCCGAGTGCGGCAGTGCGAAGGTCGCCGACTTGTCGGCGAGTTCGTCGGAAGTGAACGACCGCTGCGTAACAAGGTTGCCTTGGGAGTTGAAAACGTAAACCGTCAGCGACGTGAGGCTCTTCTCCCACGTTTCGGCGGCGGCAGTCGAGTTCAGGGATGCGCGCGAGGCAGGAGCATCGGTAAATGTGAGGCATACGGCGGCACCGTCCAGCGGTTCGCCGTTCGTACCGTAAGTCACGGTCTCCTCCTTCGAGCAGGAGATCATCGCAAGGGCGGCCAAAGCCGCGACAAATGTTTTTTTCATAATGGAATAAAGGATTAAAGGGTCGTTATTTATTTCGGTTCGTTTTTTTCGGGTCGCCGTCCCGCATCTTCCGCGTGCGTACACGGTGGCGGAGCTTGGCTTCATAGCCCGGAGGGCCGTTGTCGTCGATCCACTGCCGGATGCCGAGGCGCAGCTCGGCTTTCAGCTGCCGGAACTCGGGGCGTGAGGCGAAGTCGTCGCCTAAAGCATAGCCGGCGAAGATCGGCTCGCAGGGCGTCAGCAAGGCCCGGGCGACGGTGCGGCGCTGATCTTCCGGAATGTCGGGGAAATCGTTCGCGAGGATCAGGTCGATCGTATCGAATTTCGAGAACAGCAGACCTCGGAAAAGACTCCGGTCAGCAAGGCGAAGCGCACACTCGGCACTGCCGCCCGCGTCACAAGTACGACGGTAGAGGTCGGCGGCCACGGCGCTGCGACGATCCAGAAGTTGTGCGCGGTACTGGAGCTGGGGATGGCGTTCGCGAAGGTAATAATCCAGTCTTGTCCGGAACCACGGCTCGGAATATATCTCCATAGCGGTATGCTATCGTTTCCGACCCCGCCCCTGCTGCGACTCATCGGCCCCCTGCGTAGCCTGATGGGATGCTTCGGCAGCCTCGCTGCGCTCCTGACGCGACAGAAAGCGGCTGTAAGTACGGTTGTCGCGCGGGTTCACGTACAGAACCTTGTTCTTCATCGGCTCTCCGAACGAATCCTTGACATGATCCGCCGAAACCTGACCTCCGGCAAGCAGCGTCTTCACATCGGCATCCGAGAGCTGGTCACGAAGGTACTTAGGGACGTACGGCTTGTCATAAACCGGATCGCTGATCGTATAGCGGCCCCGATAGACGTCGTAGTTCAGGATACCCTTGTAGGTGTTCTCCGTATCGCCGTAGGCCGTGCATCCTTCCAGCGGGATCGAGCCGCCGCTGCGAAGGATCTTTTGTCCCGCATCGTCGATGCGACGTCCCTCGGCGAACTCCGGAATCTTGACATCGCGGTGCGGAACGGCCACAAGGCGGTTCGTGGAAGGGTTGAAGGCCACATGGCAGCGCTCAGCCTCCCCCGTGATGCTGTTATGGACCGTGACAAGGTGTTGCAGCGTCTTGCCGCGAGCCAGAAGTGCCTTGTCGTCGGGCGTGATCTCCGAGGCATACTCCTCGCGTTCGTATTCGGGCTGCACAAGCGGAGTATCGAGGCGGAACTTCAACTCATCGTTATGATCCCGGTAGAAACTCAGGTTGAAAAGACCCGTCGTCGTGCCGTGATCCGAAAGCTGGACCGTCGCAGGAAACAGCTCTCTGGTCGGGAGCCCCAGCATCAGGCTCCGCTGTGTACGCTGCGGAAGCGCATCGAAGTCGATACCCAATTCTTGCAGCTCCGCACGCGGAATCTCTGCCTTATCGTATTTCACCTGTTCCAGTTCAGCCGTGTTCACGACGTACTTGTTATACGTCTCCCAGCCCTCCTCGCTCTTCGGAT